>Ga0182015_10001031_pt1 | contig 38242 bp, 39 predicted proteins | sample 712P3MmetaG_FD_120478 | JGI IMG/M metagenome (GOLD analysis project Ga0182015, IMG submission 120478) | Permafrost microbial communities from Stordalen Mire, Sweden - 712P3M metaG | ecosystem: Environmental > Terrestrial > Soil > Wetlands > Permafrost | place: Sweden: Stordalen | collected...
CAGATGATGCGCGACCTGCTGCTGCAAACGGTCGATGCGCTCACGATTCCCGTCGTCAGCCCGGCCAAGACGTCGACGGCGCTGGCAATCGTCTGTGGGGAGGACGATCCGGGAACCTATCTGCGTCGCGTGGGCGCGCTTGCCGACGTGCTCGACCTTGCCGTCGAGGTGACGATCGTCGACCGTGTCGAGCGCGCCGACCTCGTCCCCGTCGCGCGGGCCGCTGCCGATGCCGCGGTCATCGCGCCCCCGGAAAAGCTGGCCGACGGCCGGCTCGAGAACGTGCGCGCCGCCTTCGTCGCGGTCCCCAACGGTGAACTGGCCCGCAAGATGCTCGCTCGGCCGATCGACCGCGACCTCTACATCATGGATCCGGCCCGGCCATCGGCGCCGAGCGTCGTCGATAGCGCCCGGCATCCGTACGGTCAAACCGCCGGCGACCGCCTGCGTATCGGCTACGGCAAACTGACGATCTATCTGGGTTCGGTGGCCGGGAGCGGAAAGACGTATGCGATGCTCGATCGGGCGCACGATCTGCGCGGCGACGGCGTCGACGTCGTCGTCGGGCTCGTCGAGACGCATGGCCGCGCCGATACCGAAGCGAAGCTGACCGGCCTCGACGTGCTTGCGCGCTTGCCGAACGGCGAGTTGGACCGCGTAGCGATCGTGCGTCGCCGGCCCGACGTCGTGCTGATCGACGAACTCGCCCATACGAACGAACCCGGCAGTCCGTTTCCGAAGCGTTTCGACGACGTGATTGCGATTTTGCGCCAAGGCATCTCGGTCACCACCACGCTCAACATCCAACATCTCGAGGGACTCGGCGATGCAGTCGAACGCCTGACCGGTACGCACGTGCGCGAAACGCTGCCCGATACGATTCTTGAATTGGCCGACGACGTGATCTTCATCGATGTGACGCCGGAGGTGCTGCGCGAGCGCTTGCGCGACGGCAAGATTTACCCACCGGAGCGGATCGAATCGGCGCTGGCGCATTTCTTCCGGCTTGAAAATCTTGCCGCGTTGCGCGAATTGACGGTGCGCGAACTGATGCGGGCCCGTCGTCAACGCCGCCATGCGCCGCCATTCGCACGCATCGTTCTCGGAGTACGGGCCCGCGAACGCGATCTAACGTTGATCGAACGCATGACGCGCCTGGCGACGCGACTCTCGATCGAGTTGACCGTCGTGCACGTCAGCACCCCGGGCGCGACGCCCGAGCCGCAGGTCATCGAGCAGCTGCAGAAGGCGACGCGTGCCGCGCGGGCGCTGTGGCTGTTGGTCGAAGCGCCGGACCCGGCGAGCGCACTCGTCGCGACCGCGAAGGAACTCGATACGATCGTCGTCGAGTCGCCGCGCGGGAAACGCCGGCTCTTTGCGCCGCCGTCGTTCGCGAACCGGCTACTGCGCGCGGGAGCGCGCGAGATGATCGCGCTCACCCCGCGCTGATCGACAACTCCCTATTTTGCGGCGGCCAATGCGCGGTTGAGGTCGAGGACGTTCAGGCGCGGTTCGCCGAGGATGCCGAGCGTGCGCCCGAGGACGTGCGCATCGACGATTGCTTTCACCGCCTCGGGCGTCATGTGGCGGGCCGCTGCGACGCGCGGGATCTGCCACGCTGCAGCTGCCGGCGAGATGTCGGGATCGATGCCGCTGCCGCTCGAGGTGACGAGGTCGATCGGCGGCTCGCCAACCGCATTGGGATTGGCTTTCTTGAGCGCGGCGATCGTCGCTTTGGTGGCGTCGATCAGTTTCTTTGACGTCGGCGCGAGGTCCGTGCCCCCGGTCGAGGTCGGATCGTAACCCTTGCCGGCCGCCGAAGGCCGGCCCTGAAAGTTCTCCGGCTTCGTCCAGAGTTGGCCGATGATCTCCGAACCGACCACTTTCCCATTGCTTTCGACGAACGATCCGTTCGCCTGGTGCGGGAAGACCAGCATTCCGATCCCGGTGATGGCGAGCGGATAGATGAGGCCGAGCGCGACCACCGTGACGATCGTGTAGAGAATCGAGGTGATGAGATGGGAGAGCGTGTTCTCGCCCTTCGATACGGTTGGGGTTTGCATTACGCTGCTCCGGTGAGGTGAAGGGCTTGGAGAATGAGGTCGATCGCTTTGATGCCGATGAACGGGATGATGATCCCGCCCAAGCCGTAGATGAGGACGTTCTCACGCAGCACGGCGTTGGCGCCGCGCGGCCGGTAGGCCACGCCGCGCAACGCCAGCGGAATGAGCGCCACGATGATGAGCGCGTTGAAGATCACCGCCGAGAGGATCGCGCTCTGCGGCGTTGCGAGGTGCATGATATTCAACGCGTTCATCTCCGGATACGCCGCCACGAACATCGCGGGGAGGATTGCGAAGTACTTGGCGACGTCGTTCGCGATCGAGAACGTCGTAAGGGCGCCGCGCGTCATCAGCAGCTGCTTGCCGACCTCGACGACCTCGATCAGTTTCGTCGGATCGGAATCGAGGTCGACCATGTTGCCGGCCTCTTTGGCCGCTTGCGTGCCGCTGTTCATCGCGACGCCGACGTCGGCTTGTGCGAGCGCCGGTGCGTCGTTGGTGCCGTCACCGGTCATTGCGACGAGCCGCCCCGAGGCTTGCTCGCGCTTGATTAACGCCATCTTCGTTTCGGGCGTGGCCTCGGCGAGGAAGTCGTCGACGCCGGCCTCGCCCGCAATTGCGCTGGCGGTGAGCGGGTTGTCGCCGGTGATCATGATCGTGCGAATGCCCATCGCGCGCAGCCGGTCGAAGCGAACCTTCATATTGGGCTTGAGGATGTCTTTGAGCGCGATCACCGCGAGCAGGCCTTTTTCGTCTGCAAGAAGCAGCGGCGTTCCGCCGGCGCGCGCGATCCGCTCGATCTGTGCGTCGAGTTGCGGTGCGCTCGCGCTTTGGCCTTGCTCGCCTACCCACGCTCGCACCGCATCCGGTGCACCCTTGCGATTCTTGCGCCCGTCGGCGAAGTCGAGCCCGCTCATGCGCGTGTAGGCGCTGAACGGTACGAATACCGCACCCGCCGGAAGTTCCGGACGTGTGTCGCCATAGAGCTGCGTGTCGGCATCGAGTCCGGCGTTGGGCGCCGCGAACGCGACGATCGAACGGCCTTCGGGCGTCTCATCGGCGAGCGATGAAAAGTACGCGGCTTTGTACGCCCGCGCATCGTCGACCCCGGTGGCGACGATGATTTCGCTCGCCTGACGGTTGCCGAGCGTGATCGTGCCGGTCTTGTCGAGCAAGAGGGTGTCGACATCGCCCGCGGCTTCTACCGCCCGCCCGCTCATCGCGAGCACGTTGCGCTGCAGGACGCGGTCCATGCCGGCGATCCCAATCGCCGAGAGCAGCCCACCGATCGTGGTCGGAATCAGGCAGACCAGTAGGGCGATGAGGACGACGATGCTCGGCTTGCTGCCGGCGTAGATCGTGAACGGCGCCAACGTCGCGACCGCGATGAGGAAGATGATCGTCAGGCCGGCCAGTAAGATTGAAAGCGCGATCTCATTGGGCGTTTTCTGCCGCTGAGCGCCTTCGACGAGCGAGATCATGCGATCGAGGAACGATTCGCCCGGATTCGCTCCGACGACGAACACGATCTCATCGGAGAGCACGCGCGTGCCGCCGGTAACGGAACTGCGGTCGCCGCCCGCTTCGCGGATGACGGGCGCCGATTCACCCGTGATCGCGGATTCATCGACCGTTGCCGCGCCTTCGACGATCTCGCCGTCGGCGGGGATCAGTTCGCCGGACGTCACGCGGACGCGATCGCCCTTGCGCAAGTCCGTCGCGCTGACGGCTTGCACGCTGCCGCCGACGAGCCGGTTGGCGATCGTCTCGGTCTTCGTGCGGCGTAAGAACTCGGCTTGCGCTTTGCCGCGCCCTTCGGCGACGGCTTCGGCGAAGTTCGCGAACACGACCGTGAACCAGAGCCAGATCGAGATTGCGATATCGAAGCCGAGCTTGCCGTTGCCGGCTATTGCGTCGTTGATCGCGTAGATCAGCGTGACGAGGGCACCGACTTCGCAGATGAACATAACGGGGTTTTTGAGTTGAATGCGCGGATCGAGTTTCTGAAACGAAGCGACGACCGCCGGCCCCAGAATCTCGCCATCGAACAACGAGCGTGAACGCGATACCATGTTAGAACGTCTTCCCTTGATAGAGCTGCAGGTGTTCGACGATCGGGCCCAGCGCATCGGCCGGAAAGAACGTCAGGGCGCCGACGATGAGGATCACCCCGATCAAGAGCGCGACGAAGATGCCGGACGTCGTCGTGAACGTCCCGGCCGTCGTCGCGATCGACTTCTTGCCGGCGAGCGCGCCGGCGAGGGCGACGACCGCGATGATCTCGGCGAAGCGGCCGAAGAACATGCACAGCCCCGTCCAGAAGTCATAGAACGTGTTGCCGCTCAAGCCGCCGAACGCCGAACCGTTGTTACCGGTCGCCGACGAAAACGCGTAGAGGATCTCGGAGAACCCGTGCGCTCCATTGTTGCCGAGCGTCGCGAGCCCGTCTTTCGCGACCGACGCGATGCCGGTCGGGATCAGCGTGAAGACCGGCACGACCAAGAGCGCGAGGATTGCGAACTGCACTTCACGCCGTTCGATCTTCTTGCCGAGGTATTCCGGCGTGCGGCCGACCATCAAGCCCGCAATGAAGACGGTGAGTACCACGAATTCGAGCATGCCGTAGAGGCCGGCGCCGACGCCGCCGAAGATGTCTTCGCCGAGCTGAATGTTCAACATCGGAATGAGCCCGCCCAGCGGCATGAACGAGTCGTGCTGCGAGTTGACCGCGCCGCACGACGTGGCCGTCGTGGTGACGGCGAACAGCGCCGACGCACCGATGCCGAAGCGGACGTCTTTGCCTTCCATATTTCCACCGGGGACGCCAAGTGCGTGGACGAGCGGATTTCCGGCCGCCTCAGCCAGGGATGCGGTGAAGAGGCCGCCGGCCCAAACCAGCGACATCGCAACGAACAGCACCCAGCCTTGGCGCTGATCCTTCGCGAATCGCCCGTACGTATATGTGAGCGCGGCCGGAATCAGCAGCATCAGGAAGAGTTCGAACAGATCGGTGAACGGCGTCGGGTTCTCGTTCGGTGAGATCGAGTTGGCGCCGACGAAACCGCCGCCGTTCGTTCCCAGCTCCTTGATGACTTCCATTGAGGCCATCGGACCGCCGGTGATCGATTGCGTGAACCCGTCGACGTTCTTCACGTCGGCGTACGATGCGAAATTCTGCGGCACACCCTGGAAGATGAGGATCAACGCGCCGACAATTGAGATCGGCACGAGGATGTAGAGGATCGAACGCGTGAGGTCGACCCAAAAGTTACCGAGGGTTTTGAGGTCGGTGCGCACGAAACCGCGAATGACCGCGACCGCGATCGCAATGCCTGCGCCGGCCGAAACGAACATGTGCCACGCTAAGCCCGCCATCTGCGTGAAGTAGCTCAACGTGGATTCGCCGGAGTAGAACTGCCAGTTGGTATTGGTCAGGAAGCTGATCGCGGTGTTCCACGCGAGATCCGGCGCGACGTTGCCGAAGTGCTGCGGGTTGAGCGGCAGCCAGGCTTGCGTCCGCAACAAGATATACAGGTACGCGAAGCCGACGACGCTGAAGCCGAGGACCGCCAGAACGTACGATTTCCAGCTCATCTCGCGGGCCGGGTCGATCCGGCAGATCTTGTAGAGGGCCGATTCGATCGGTGCCATCACCGGCGTGAGGAACACGCGCTCGCCCGAGAACACGCGGGCCATGAAGCCGCCCAGCGGCTTCACGCATACGAGCACGAGCACGAAGAGCAGCAGGTCTTGAAGCCAGCCGGCAAGCGTCATCAGAAGTGCTCCGGTCGCAGCATCGCGTAGACGAGATAGATTAATCCGGCGACGGCAAGTGCCAAGCCGAGCCACAATTCGAGAGTCATATCTTCTCGCAGCCGCGGACGTAGAGGTCGGCGACGATGAAGAAGACGACGGTCGCCGCGATCAGCCCAATTTCGAGTAAAATCACGGTCCTAGCATAGACCTTGCGTAAAACGGATGTAATCCTCCGAACGGATGAGCCGAACGGATGGCAAGGCAGGCGTCAAAAATCGGCCGTCGGAAATGCCGGACCGTGCGCGCTAGCCGAAGTCCTCTACGCGTTCACCTCGGTGCAGACGTTTCTGCCGGCCGATGCGCTCGGGCCGGTGGCGGAGGCGTTACTACTCCACCATCACGGATCGTTCTAACCGCTGCGGTGCGCCGCGCGGGCCGGCTCGACTTCGCGCATCTCGACGATCTCGAAGACTTTCAGTTCGCGCCGGTCGCGCGCGCACAACAGGTTCGCGGGCGGTTTGCGGCGGCGCAGCAATTCCATCCCGCACTTCTCACAGCGCAGAACGTAGCGCTTCACGGACGGGTTGAGCGGTGCGGCCGACCCGAGGTCGTGGTAGATGGAGGGCAACCCGAGTTCGCGCATCTTGCGCTTGAACGTCGGCGTGTGCCCGGGGTTCTCGCCGCGCGCGTGCAGCCACGCGTGGATCATCTCGTGCAAGAGCGTTTGCCGCAGCTCCTCGGGCTTGCCGCGCAGGTGCTTGGGCGAGAGTTCGATCAGGGGCGGCTTGTAGGTGATGCGCCCGGCGACGTTCGAGAAGCGGGCATTGTACGCGATCCGGAACGATGGGATCTCGCCGTCGAAATGGACGAAGTTGTACTGCGCGAAGAGCATCTGAAGGTCGGCGACGCCGGGCAGATCCGGGGACATGGGATGAAGATTCGCGATCCGGATGCAACTCTCCGGCGAATGGGTCTTCCACCGCGCATCGCGCTTCCGATCTTGGCCGTCGTCGCCGTCGTCTTCATTGCCATCATGGGCTACTTTGTGAAGGCCGGGTTGACCGATAGCGGAACCGCACTCGGCTACGGTGCGCCCGCCGAACAAGGCGACGCGCGCATTCAAGCGACGGCGGCCCCGGTGAGCATGGTCACCGATCCGCCGGGGACGTTCACGGTACCGCAAACCGGAAACGGGCCGATCGCGCAGAGTTCCGCATTGCCGGGCAACACGGTCGGCGGTGGCGGTCCGCCGGCGCCGGTGATGGCGGAACTGACGGCAATGCGCGCGCGCATCAAAGCAAACCCGAACGATCTCGCTGCGCTCGTCACCCTCGCCGGCATGTACTTTGATGCCGGCAAATTCGACCAGGCAGCGGGGTACGACAAGCGGGCCCTCGCACTCGACCCCGGTAATCCCGACGTGCGCACCGACTACGCCACCGCGCTGCACGAGACCGGTCACGATCTCGACGCGCTGGCGCAGCTCGACAACGTGCTCTCGCACCGGCCGGCGTTCGTGCAAGCGCTCTACAATCGCGGCGTCGTCCTCGCCTCGATCGGCCGCCGCACCGACGCGATCGCGTCGTTCAAGCGCTTCATCGCGGTCGCGCCGAACGATCCGCGCGTGCCGGACGCCAGCAACACGATCGCCGACCTGAGCAAATGACGATCGGCTTTCAAGGCGAAGCCGGGGCCTTCAGTGATGCCGCAGCGCGGCGCCTGCGGCCCGGGGCCGGGACGCGCGGTTATCTTTCGTTCGACGCCCTCGTTGCAGCCGTCGACGGCGGCGAGATCGACGCCGCGCTGCTGCCGGTGGAGAACTCGATCGCCGGTTCGATCGCGCGCTCCTACGATCTGCTGTGGGAGTATCGCAGCCTGCACGCGATCGCGGAGACGGCGTTCCCGGTCGAGATGAACCTGATCGGCACGCTCGACGCCGATGAGGCGAACATCCGCGAGATCCGTTCGCACCCCGTCGCACTCGAACAGATCCATCGCTTTGCCGGCGCGCATCCCGCGTGGAAGCGCGTAGCCGTCGCGGATACGGCCGGCGCGGTTGCAGAGATCGTCGCGCTCGGCGACCCGGCCATCGCCGCCGTCGGCCCGGCGCTGGCCGCCGAACTCTACGGCGGAAAGGTGTTGCGGGCGGCGATCCAAGACGATCCGCGCAACTTCACGCGCTTCTATCTGCTCACGCGCGAACCCAATCCGCACGGCACGCTGGGCTGCGTCGCAATCGAAGTCGAGAACCGGCCGGGCACGCTACGCGATGCGCTCTCCGCGTTCGCCGATCGCGGGCTCGACCTGCGCTCGCTCGTCGCGCGGCCCAACCACGTCGATCCGTTCCACTATCGCTTCTTCTTCGAAATCGGCGACGTCGATCGCAGCCGGCTCGACGCCGCGCTCGCCGCGCTCGACGGCCCCTCGCGCATCATCGGCATCTTCTCCCGCGAGCCGTAGCCGCAAACAATTTTTTCCGGCGCCGCGGCTCGCGCATGAACGCGCGCGCTTAAGTACCGCTTAAGCACATCTCATCACGACGTTAATCTCCCCGCGCTACGCTGCACGCCGGAGCATGCCGCATTCGGCATTGCTATAGAGAAAGGAACCAATTTCGATGTCGTTCCGGCGTCTGGGAGCGCTCTTTTTCGCGCTCACCATCGCAGGGTTTCCGCTTGGTGCACGAGCTGCCGATTCACCGGCCCCCGTCCCGGGGATGAGTGGCGAGCAGATCGACGCACAAGCGCAAATCGATGCCCTCAAAGATCTCGATCCAACGAGCTGGGCGTACCAATCCATCATCAATCTGGTCAACGACGGGATCATCGTCGGCTATCCCGACGGCACGTTCAAAGGAAACCGCCCGCTAACGCGCTACGAGGCCGCGGTCATGGTCGAACGAGCGGTCCAGTACCTAACGAAACAGCTGGCAAATCCGCAAACGGCGGCATCGGTCTCGCCCGCGGACATCACCGCTTTGCGCAACCTGCTCGATGAATTTCGCGGCGACATCGATGCGCTCAAGCTTCGCGTCGCCGACCTCGATTCGCGACTGAAGACGGTCGAAACCGCTCAGAAGAATGATGAAGCGACGATCAACCGCGCGAAGATCGGCATCGTCGAACAAATCCGGTCCGGTAGTTTCAACGATCAGGTGTCGGCATACAACGGCGACGGCCGCGCGCTGCTCCCCAACGTTGCGCTGACCCCGGTCGGCGGTCAAACGCAGGTCGGCGCGGGCGGAAATGCGAACGCGCAACGGTATCTCAGCGGTCAAAATGGCGGCGGATACGGGTATCAGCTTCTGCGCGTAAAACTCGACGGGCAACTCGATACGCAGGTGTCCTATCACGTCCGCGCGGAGAACGTGTACGACTGGGATACTTCCGACGCATTCCAAGCGGGGAGCCTCAACGGTTCGTCGACGCCCGGTGGGCTGGCCGAGGGCGCGCCCAACTTCACGGGCGGAACGTATCCGCGCAACACCGGCATCCGCTTGAACTATGCCTACGTTCAGTATAACGACCCCGACGGATTACAGGTCGAAGCGGGCCGCGTCAACGAGACTGACGGGACCCTCGGCCTCGGCTGGGACGATCAATTCAACGGAGCTGAAGTCGGCTACGTCAAGGGACCCTATAATCTCCGGGCCGGCTACTTCTTCGAATTTCCGGCTGAAAACCAAATTCAAGGAGCGTGCGCCGTCGCGAACAATCCCGCGCCGCTCGGCGCCGCCGTCAAAGCGGTGAATACGCTGCCGTGCGGCGTAACGACGCAGAATATCCTCGGCGTAGCGCAGTACGCGCCGGCCAAGATGGTGACGGTCGGCGCCGCCTATGACGGCACCGTTAACGCGGTGATCAGCTCCTGGAATCCCTCCGTATGCTACAACGGCTCGGCGGTTTGCTCGCCCGCGGCACTCGCCGCGGCTTGTGCGGTGGGCAGCACCACGTGCGCTCCCGTCGGACTCTATCAGAACACGGTAGCAAACATCGAGATCGGCACCCTGTTTGCCCGTTATGCCAACCCCGACCAGTTCGGCAAAAACCTCGGGCTTTCGCTGGAAGCCGAAGGGCTAACGCGGTTCGGTAAGGATCCGTTTACCGGGAGTCAATGGGCCCAGGCGCAAGCGGGCTGGGTGCAAGCAAAATTCGGTAGCTACAACGCGCGCCAGTTCGCTTCATATCTCGAAGGCGGCTTCATCCAAGCGGGCCTCAACTCGACGGGTCAGGACACCGCGATCATCAACGGACCCAACTACGAGAGCCAGTTCCTAGGCGATCCCAACGGCTACCGGATCGGATATATTGGTGCGCACTACTGGTTTAGTAAGTTCGGCCGCATCGGCTTGGTCTACAACGCCTACGACCTGATCCCCGGCACCACGTATCCCGCCGGCTCGGCGACCTGTCCCGGCTGCTATCTCACGCACGACATCGGCCGGGCGATCTTCTTGCAAACCGTCCTCTCGTTCTGATCGCGAGCGTCATAAACGCTCAACCGCGGCGACGCCCCGATTCTCCCGGGACGCCGCTGCGCGCTTGGAGGCGCATTCCCTGCGAACGGTGTCGCTTTCGTCGCGAGCTGCCGATTCGAGGTTGGTGCAGTGCGACGATGCGACATTAGTAGCGCATCTGACCCGAATCGCTGAAACCCAACGAGCGATAGAGCTCGCGTGTTTGCTTCGTGGGCTGCAGCACGATCTTGCGTACGCCGCGAGCGCGCGCGGCAGCGAGTGCTTCCAGCACGAGTTCGCGCGCGATCCCTTGGCGCCGAAAGGGCGGGGCCACGTAGACGGCAGCCAGTTCGGCGTGCAGCGAGGTATGCGGATACGGCAAGCGCTCAAAGAACACGACGCAGGCGCAGCCCGCCGCGCGGCCGTCGGCCAGCAACATCCAGGCTGCCACGCGCTCCTCGCGCAAGAGCGCCCAGTACTCTCCGCGCGCGCGCGGCAAGAACGCGCCGGCCGCGAGCGGGTCGAGCATCCCCAACTCGATCAAGCCGGCGACGCGCAGCTCGGCGAGCGCCGACGCATCGAACGCGTCGGCTTGACGTAACGTAAGCGCCGCCGGCATCTGCAGGGTCACGATAACCTCCAATAATGAAAAAAGCGCGCCGTGTGTCGGCGCGCCCATGCGATCTTCGTTCCGGTAGCGGCTTCAGTCAGTCCGAAGCAGACCCGGTGCGAAATGCAAGGGCACGAACGGACGTCGACGGCTGACGCAATGGAACATGTCCGCCGGTTTTACCACGCTGCCGCACAGCTTGTCAACGGATCGTCGTCTTCGCCGGCAAGTCGCTGCCCGGATCCAGGCCGGCATCGCCCGTCGCACGGTCGCGCGCGCGTTGGGTGTACACGCGCAGCTCGGCGATATCGCGCCGGAAAATCAAGCCCAGCAGCCAGTCGATCGCGACGCGCACTTTCCGGTCGAAACCAGGGAGGCGGGACAAATAGTATGTGCGCCAGAGAAACCAGGCCGGGAAGCCCGTGATGACGAGGCCGTTCGCAAGGCTCGCAACCCCGCGCCGCGCCCCGAGCGACGCCATCGTACCGAGCGCGGTGAAATCGAACGGCCTCGGCGGCTGCCCATGCAGCACGGCGGCGATATTCCGCGCCAGCGCCGGTCCTTCACGAATCGCATGCTGAGCCGTCATCGGATACCACTCGCCTTCCGTCTTCATCGGAATCCAGGCGCAATCGCCAAGCGCCCAGACTCCTGCCCGCCCCGGCACCGAAAAATCGCGCCCGACGATGATCCCGCCGTTGCGCGCGTGTTCCAACGGCAGATCCCGCAACACCGGGGTCGGGCGCACGCCCGCGCTCCAGAGTACGGTCGCCGTCGGAATCGTCGCGCCGCTCGCGAGACAAATCGCCCGGTCGTCGAGCGACGTTACTCCGTCACCAAGATGCAGTTCGATGCCGCGTGAGACCAAATTTTTCTGCGTGTAGTTGCCCATGCCGGCCGGCAACCCGGCGAGCAGCACCGGGCCGGCTTCGATCAGCACGATCCGCACGTCGCGCGGGGAGATCGATGCGTAGTACGGAGTGATGCTATGAAAGAGATCGATCAACTCCCCCGCGCCCTCGGCGCCGGTGTAACCGCCGCCGACGATCACGTACGTCAACAAACGCGCACGCTCCACGGGATCGCTCGTGACGTCGGCGAGTTCGAGGCTCGCGATGACGCGGTTGCGCAGCCGCTCCGCATCCTCGAGCGTCTTCAAGGGCAGCGCGTGCTCCGCAACGCCCGGGATGCCGAAGGTCGACGTGACGCTGCCCAGTGCCAGAACGAGGTGATCGTACGTTAGCGTCTGCTGCGCGCCCGTGATGCTGTGCAGGACATCGACCGCGCGTGCATCGAGGTCGATCGCGACGACATCACCGAGCACGAAGCGCGCGCGGCGCAACTGCGCGCGGACGGGCGTGACGACATGTCGCGTCTCGAGGCCGCCGGCACTCACTTCGGACAACATCGGCGTGAACAGCGAGAAGTTGTCGCGACCGACGATCGCGATCTCCGCTTCGTCCGCGCGCAAGCGGCGCTCGAGTCCACGCGCGGCCGCGACGCCGCCAAAACCTGCGCCGAGAATTAGGATCTGCAATTTCCGTCCCATCCCCGAGTCATACCCGCAACGCAGCCGGCATGACTCCCGGCAACCCAGGGGTGCCATGTCATGATCGCGACGAGCGCGACCCCCAGGCCCAGCATGACCCACAGCAGCGATGAAACGGTCCTAGGCGGCACGGCGAATCGATTCCGCAAAGCGCGCGATCTCACACACGCGCGCAGCATAGCGCGGCGCGCCGCCCACGTCGCCGGGCGCACGCTCGCCGTGCCGGCTGACGACATACCACACGAGCGTTGCCGCGTGCCGCAACATCGCATCGGGGAGCAATTCGCGCTCGTCGACCGTCAACGGCGCTTCGGCGTCGTACGCCGCGACCAGCGCGGCGATCCGTTCGAGCGAAAGCGCGGCGTCGTCGTCAGCGCGCGCGAACTCATCGACGAGCGCACCGATGTCGTACACGCGCTCACTTTCGTGGACGAAGTCGAAGTCGATCAGCGCGCGCACCGCACCGTCGCGCACCACCACGTTTCCGGGGTTGGGATCGCCGTGCACGATCGCGTGCGGCAATCGCGTCGCACGTGGGGCGACCCGCGCGGTCGATGCAGCCAGCGCGACGATCAGGTCGTCCCACGGCAGCGCGCGGGCAACCGGGGACTCGGGGGCGGCGAAGCGCGCAAAGCGCGCGACGAGCCACGGCAAGATGCCGAGAAAGCGCGTGCTGCGCATGCCGCCGGCGACGTGCAGATCGCGCCCCGCAACGTGAAAGCGGGCCAAGGCGCGCGCCGCCCCCGCCCCCGCCCCCAAATCGCGGGCGCCGGTGACGCCGTCGATCCACGGCAGCACCGCAACGTAGGCACCGTCATCGAGCAGCAACGAGTGCCCCGCAGCATCGCGCAGGGGCGCGGCAACTTCCGCGATCCGCGCGGCGACGTGCTCGGTGACGGCGTGTTCGAAGATCAGCGCGGCGCGACTGACATGCAAGCGCCCGTACCGGCGCACCACCACCGCAGCGGCAGGGCCGCGAACGTGCCAATTCTCGTTCGAATAGCCGCCCGGCAAAAGGTTCGCATCCGCGTCGCTCACGTCGACGCCGAATGCCGCCGCGATGCGCAGCGCGCCGGCGGCGGTCATCGCACGGCGGCGATGCGCGCGCGTAGCGCCTCGCCCGTCAGCGTCGCTTCGCGATCCGCGAGCGGTTCCGCGCGTGGTTCGAGACGCGCGATGTCCCACCGCAACCGCTCGCCTTCGGCGCCGAAATAGCCGTCCTCGAGCGCGGCTTCGGCGTGCGTGCGAATCGCCGCTAACGGAATGCCGTAGGCGTCGGCCAACGTCCGGGCGACGACGCACAACGCGTCGATCTGCGTAACGGCAAGCGGATAGCGCCCGAAGTCCGAGGGAACCGCATCGGCCATTCCGCAGACGGCGATCCCGATCGACCACGAGTTGCGACCGAGCGTGTGAGCGGCATACGGGCGGGACGGCTCGTGACGCAAATCGCGCATGTTCGCGCGCAGATCGTGCGTCTGCACGACCACGACCTCCGAAACACCGCGCAGGCAGAAGTGGTAGGCGGGGAAAACGGCCTCGTAGTCGTGGGCGGTCCAGTGGAGGGAGATCGAGCGCAACTCGCCCTCCGGACAGACCGGGCGCCAATCGCGGAGCCGCACGGGCCCGGGGAGAACCACCGACTGATGCACGAGCAACGCCCTTCCGAGATCGAAGGCGAATATCTTCCACCGGGGCCGCCCGTCGCGCCGCCGCCCAAGCGTGGCTGGCGGGCGGCCGGCGGCGCGATCGGAGCGCTCGCGATACTCGCCCTGAAGTTCAAGGGCCTGCTTCTCGTGCTCCTGAACTTCAAGTGGCTGTTGTTCGCCCCGAAGTTGCTGTTCAGCTTCGGCTCGCTGTTCATCTCGATTTGGTTCTATGCGCTCTTCTTCGGCTGGAAATTCGGCGTCGTCTTCGTGCTCCTCATCCTCGTGCACGAGCTCGGTCACTATCTGACGTTCCGCAATTTCGGCATCTCGGCCAGCTTGCCGTTCTTCATCCCCGGCGTCGGTGCGTTCGTCGCCGCGCGCGGACCCGCGCCTAGTCTGACGATCGAAGCGATCGCGACGATCGCGGGCCCCGTCTACGGTCTGGCGGCGGCGGGAGTCTGCTATGCGGTCGCAGCGAGCACGCACGCCCCGTTCTGGTTCGCCGCGGCGTACGTCGGCTTTTTCCTCAACGGACTAAACTTGCTGCCGATTCCGCCGTTCGACGGCGGTGGAATCGCCGCGGCGATCGACCCGCGCTTGTGGATCGTCGGTATCGTCGCGTTTCTTGGCTTTATCGTCTTCTTTCATCTCTGGACGTCGCCGTTTTCGCTGCTCTTTCTGCTCGTCGTTGCGGTCGTTGCGGTGCCGCGCATCCGGGCGTTGTTTGCCGGCTATGTCGATCCACGATTCGCCGCGGTCTCACGGCCGGCACGCATCGCGATTGCGCTCGCATACTTCGCCACCATCGCGATCGCGATCGGCGGCGCGGCGATAACCTACTTCGATCCGAGGCACACGTGAGCGACTCGGGTTCCGGCGGCCGGCCGCCGCCGGACTTTGCGATGGTGCGCGCCGTGGAGATTCTCGCCCAGATCGCGGAACGGCGGATGAAGCAACCCAACGTCCCGCCGCCGCCGATCGACGTACCGGTCATCCTGTTCAACGAAAACATCCGCTTCGAGACCGGGGTGACGAAGCGCGCTGACGTCATCCGCGAACTCGGTACGGGCTTCCCTTATCCGGCCAAAGGCTGGGACACCTACGGAGTGCGCGAGAACAACGAACGCCGTTTGCTCAGCGCGTTCTATAAGGACGATCTCTTGGTCGGCGTCGAGTATTACGTACCGCAAACCGATGCCGCGCCGAAACTCGCTCCGCGCGAACTCGGCGAGTTTCGCCTGGTGCCGGGAGAAGTTCGCATTGGGCTCGGCATCATCAGTTTGGATGCGCGCTTCGTCGACGCCGTCGGCGGCCCCGGAACGGCAGTCTACAAGCACGCCTTCGAAGTACGCTATCCGGGCGGCGTCGCGTATGCGATGGGCAACGATGGAACCGTCAGCCGCCTGGTGCTCTACGCCGCGTCGCCGTAGCACGTTCGCGCTTCTGGCCCTCGTGCTGGCGGTGCTCGCCGCATCGATCTTCCGCCCCGCACCGACCTCTGGTCCGTTCGCGCGCGACTTCGAAGCGTACTACGCCGCCGGCGCGACGTGGAACGCCGGCGGCGACCCCTGGTCGCGCGACGTGTGGGCGGTCGAGCGGACGATCCCGGGCGTCGATGCATCGCGCGACGAATTGTTGCCGTTCGTCGGACCGGCCGCGTCGTTGCCGCTGTGGTCGCTGCTCGCGCGCTTGCCGTTCGACACCGCGCGCAACGTGTGGATCTCGCTGCTCGCGCTTGCGCTAGCCGCACTGGCGCTCGTAGCGGCGACGCTCGCGCACGTGCGTCTCACCGCTTCCCGTGCCGGTAGCGCGCTGCTCTTCTGTGCGGTGACCGGACCGGTCGTCAGCGATATCGCGCTCGGGCAGGCCGCACTCGTTGCGGCCGCAGCGGTTGGGCTCGCGTTGCTCGCGCTCGAACGCCGTTCGCCGTGGGCGATGTGCGCGGCGTTCGCCGCCGCCATCCAGCCCAACCTCGCGCTGCCCCTTGCCGTGCGCCTGACGGAGCGGCGCGCCGGTCTACTCCTCGCCGGCGCCGCCGCAGCGTTCTTTGCGCTGACGTTTGTCGTGGGCGGCGGACCGGCCGGCCTCGCGGCCTATGTCGAGCGTCTCGCCCAACACGGCGCGAGCGAACGCTTTATCCTCATCCAGTACAGCGTGCCGGCGATCCTCGCATCGTTCCGGATCGCCCCGGCCGCCGCCGCGTTCGCCGGGAACGCCTGCGCCGTGCTGGCCGTTGCCGCAGCCGGTGCGGGCGCACTGCGCTTGCGCGCGCAGCCGCGGCTTGCGGCCGCAGTCGCGATCGCCGTGCTGCCTTGGGCCGTGCCGTTCTTTCACGAACACGACTTCGTCATCGAACTGATTCCGGCGATGGCGTTGGCCGCCTCGTCGGACGCACGCATCCGGATGGTTGCCGGCGTCGCGGCACTGTGCGTCCTGGTCGACTGGCTCGGGATCACGCAGCGTCCGCACACCGTCGCGGAAACGGTCTGCCTCGCGTTCGCGGTCGCGTGCGCGTTTGCCGCGCTCCCGAACCAATCGCTGCGCGCGTCATCCCCGTTGCCGCCGCTCGTCGCGTGCGTGCTGCTGACGCTGATCGTGGTGCCGCTTGCGCTCGCGTTCCCGGCGAGCGTGTGGCCCGACATGCTCGGGCCCTACCACGCCGCCGCGAACCTCGACGCGAGCGCCGTGTGGGCTGCCGAACAGCAGCGCGCGGGCCTCGACGCGACGGTTCCCGCGTGGGGCATCGTGCGCGCGATTCCGATGCTCGGCTGCCTACTCTTGGCAGCGGCGGCTTATTTCGCCGGCGGCGCGGCCACGATCACGACCCGGCCCGCGCGCACGGCAAGTGGAACCGCGGTCAGCGATTCACCCTGACATGGGCCTTCGAGACAGTAACCGTCGCTGAAGCGGAACGTCGCATAGTGATGGTCGCACAGCATCCGATGCGCGTTCGTCGCGACACCGAAATCATCGAGCAAATTCAACGGCACCGCCATGTGCGCGCATTCGTTGATGTACCCGTACACGCGATCGCCTTCACGAACCACGATCACCTCGACGCCGGGCCAGCCGCGCCCGAAGGGCACGACGCGTGACTTTCCCTCGACGACGTCGGCCAGCGCGCAGACATCGGTGCCGGGCGGCGGCGGCTTGCGCTCGCTGCGCCACGGCTCGCTACTCACTGCGCTGCGCGTCGGGATCGAGCCCGTGCGCGTTGCAGTAGTCCACGTAGGCCTGCGGTGAAATCTCCGACGGCTTGATCTCGCTGCGACCGCCCCAGAATACGTTGGTGTAGCTGAAGTCGATGCCCGCTTCGCGCAGATGTTCGTCGATCGCCGATTTGTGCGCCAGCACCGTCTCTTTTTCGGTGCCGTGCAAGACGCCCATCACGTTGACGTTGCGGAATTCCGGACCACCCTCGCGCCAATAGGCGTGCGTCATGCAGAAGTGGCGACCGACTTCGCCGCCGGCTTCGAGTTCGCGGCCCGGCGGGACCGCCCAGTGAAAGAGCCCGTTGTAGCGCGTGACGCGTTCGCCGGCTTCATTCGGCTTGACGTGTTCGAGGAATGTCGAAAAACGCCCGATCACTCCACGCGCGTTGAGCGCGCTGCCGATCTGCTCGAATTCGGCGAGCGACACGCCCGCTTCACGCGCGCGGGCGGCCCACACGTCGCGCACGATCTCAGCGTGGGTGAATTCGCGTTTGATTGCGGTCAGCACGCGCCATTCGAGCGCGTTGAGTTCGACGATCTCGGTGTTCGTCGGCCGAGCAGCTTCGTCGGCGCGTGCGCCCGGTGCGAGGCCGCGGCGGCGCATATGGCCCACGCCGAGCGCGAACAGACACTTGGCCGGCATCAAGCGAAAATGTTCGGCGCCGATCCGCCCGGCGAGATGCCGCGCGTGCTTCTCGATCGCAAAGCCCTGCGGAACTTTGAGCGTCGTCCACAACCGGTAGTTCGAACCCGGCGTCGCCGCGTCGGTCGTGCGAATCACGCAGTGCCCCGAGAACGGATCCTCGCGGAAGAGATACTCGAACCCCGCGGTGAGACGATCGTTCGGAAGTTGCCACGCCACCAGCGCACCGGCGGCGAGATTGGTCGCCATCAGCGTTTGGCGCACGCGCCGGATCGTGCCCGCGTCGAGCATCGCGACGATGCGTTCCAGCACGGTGGCTACGGGCACGCCCGCCCGCTCGGCGATCTGGCCGAACGGGTCGAGTTGAAAGCCGGCCAGCCGGTCCTCACTCACCGCGAGGATCGCGGCGTTGATGGGATCGTCGATCCACACCGGCAGGGTCGTCGTCATAACCGGGGCTTCACGCCGGAGCGTTGGCACCCTCCGCGTAGAGAAAGGCCGCTTCGGCTTGGCGCAGCGTGTACACCGCGTTGACTTGGTCGACGAGGGCCTGGGTCAAGCCGACCTCGGCGTTGAGCAGCAAGGGCAACGTCGTGACCCCGGCCGCGTACTGCGCTTGCGTCGCCTGCAGCACCTCGCGCGCGTTGGCGAGCTCCGCTTGCGTCTGGTCGAACGTCGCACCGGCCGAGACCAGGCTCACCAGCGTCTGCTTGACGTTGAGTTGAATCCCTTCGCGTTCCGTTTCGAGCGCGGCCACCGACGCATCGAGCTGGCCTTGCGCTTGCACGACCTGCGAGTGCGTAACGCCTTTGTCGAAGATCGGAACGCTCAGCGTTAAGCCGAGCGAGCCGGAGTTACGGAAATTCGTGCCGGTCGTCGTCGTCGAAGACGTACCGTACGTTCCATTGCCGTTGAGATTCGGAAAGAGACCGAGTCGGGCCGCTTTTAGCGACGCTTGCGAGCTCGCAATGGCAAATTGCTGCGCGTAGAAGTCCGGGCGCAGCATGTACGCGCGAGCGATTGCAATGTCGTACGTCGGCACGACGACTTGCGGCGCGCCGCTGGCGCCGGCCAGCACGTTCCCGTCGTCCTGCGGGAGGACGTAGGTGTTTGCGTCGAGTCCCATCGCGTTGACGAACGCCGCTTGCGCCGAGAGTTCGGCGCCCTGATCTTTGACCAGTGCGACGCGTGCCTGCGCGACCGGAAGCTCGGCCGTCAAGAGGTCGGAGCGGGCCGTCGTGCCCGCCGAGATTTGCGCCGCCACGAGATCGGCGTTGACTTGGTTGAGCCGAACCGTTTCGTTTGCGACCTGCGTCGCGCGTTGCGCGGCGAGCGCGGCATAATACGCGTTCGCCACGTTGAAGGCGACCGTTTGCAGCTCGCGCTTGTAGGTCGCGATCGCGCCGCTCTCCGTTGCTCTCGCCGCACGTAATTCGTTGGCGATCTTGCCGCCGTCGAAGATCAACTCGGTCAGCGTCAGTCCCAAACTGTTCGACACCGAGGTCACGACCGGCGTCGATCCGGCGGTCGTATGGGATGTATTCCCGGCTTCTGCCGGCGCGTTTTGAGATAGGTCGTGGGTCGTCGACGCGGTTCCACTGATACCGGGCAAAATCGCCGTCTTGGCGAGGTCGACGGGCGCGGTGTCGATCTCGACCGTGGCGCGGGCTTGCGCGAGCAGCGGCGAGCGCGCGAAGCCGATCGCGACCGCCTGATCGAGCGAAACGACCTGCGGGACACCGGCCGACGGCACGCCGCGGTTCACGCCCGGTACGGGCGTGCCGTACGCCGGATACGGTAGCGTCAGCGGTTGGCTAGCGGGGGGCAAGCTCGAAATAGGTGACGGCAAAGCAGCCGGACCGGCGTTTCCCGCGGGGAGCGGTGAGCCGTACGGGGCCGGCGTCGGCGGCGGCGACTTCATCGTCGCCTGCGCGCCGGCCGGTGCGGCTCCCCACGGAAAAGCGGTCAGCGCGAAGAGCGCCAGGACTGCCAGCGTGCGTGATGCCATCGATTCGTTCAAGCTCCTATCGGGTCGGGCGCGGTCACTATGGTGAATCGGCCTGCGGGCTCTGAGCGCCTCTCGCGGCACCGCCAGCCGGGCCATTCGGCGAGTACGCGACCTTGCTCTTGTCTTGGAGTGAATCGGGTCGCGTGGTAATGATCGTCGTACCCGCCGTAATGCGCGGGCTCGACACCTGCGCCTGCGTATCGGTCTGCAACCCGAGCGTCACCGGCACGAGCGCGGCCGTCGCAAACGTCGGGCCGCCGGCCGGGCCGGGGGCCTTGGGCAACGGGGCGACCGTATACACGGCCGCGCCGCTCGCACCCTGCACGACGGCCGTGAGCGGCACGACGATCGCGTTCGGATGGAATTCTTTGCGCACGCTGACCGACACGAGCATGCCGCCGCGCAGAGCGTCGTCGGGATTCGGCATCACGATGCGCGCGCGGTACGAGAGCGTGCCGGTCGTCGGCGTCGCGTTGACGTCGTAGACCGTCCCGCTAAAGGTGCGGCCCGGGACGCTCGTGGACGTGAACGTCACGGGCGTCGCTTTGTGCACGTAGCCGAGCTCGCTGTCGGGAACGTTGACGTTTACGTAGACGTGCGCGACCTGCGAGATCTGCAAGATCGGCTGATTTGGTCCCGCGAAGCCGCCGGGGTCGAGTACGCGTTGCGTGATCACGCCGTCGAAGGGTGCGATCAGCGACGTCTGGACGATCTGCGCCTGCAGCAGTTTCACCTGCGCCTGCGCGGATTTGAGCGTCGCGCGGGCGCCGGCGATCTGCTGGTCCTGAATCGGTACGGCGTTCGTTCCCTGCGCCTTCGCGTTCTCGAGCGCGACGACGGCTTGTTGCTGCGCCGCCTCCGAGCTGTAGACGGTTTGCTGCGCCTGCACGTAGGCCGCGCGCGCAGCCTCGAGTGCGGTTTGCGCGACGTAGCCCGATTTGTAGAGCGTTACGTCGCCGTCGTAGACGAGCTTCGCGTTGACGAGCGCGGCCCGGGCAGTCGAAAGGTTATTTTTTGCGGTCGCGAGTTGCTGCGCGGCCGTTGCGACCGTCGATTGCGCTTGCGACGGCGTGATGTTGCCCTGCAGCGTTTGGCCGCTGAGTTGCGCCTGGGCCTGCGCGGCGAGTGCGACCTGCTGCGCGAGTTGTGCGCGCAGCGTCGAGTCGTCGAGCTTCGCCAGCAGCTCGCCGGAACTGACGCGCTGGCCTTCGTTGGCGTAGACCGCGGTGACGGTACCCGATTGCGGCGTCGAGAGCGTCGACTGCTGCAACGGCGTGATCTGTCCGTCCAGCGACAGATACGTCGCGATGTTCTGGCGCTGCGCGGTGGTGACGTCGACGGCGAGCGGCGGCGGCCCCTGGGGGGCCCCGTTGCCGGGGCCGCATGCCGTAAATACCACCGCGCTAAAAACGGCGGCAGCGACCGCGCGCTGACTGCGTAGCATGATACTCCTTTTACCTCGAACGTCTGGGACTGGACCGGTACGTTGCTACGTACCACCAACCCACCTACCGGAGGGATGTCCAAAATGATTCATCAGGTTGCAACGCGTAGTGGGGGGAAAGGATGCGCGACAAGATCGACGTGGGTCGAACCTATCAGAGTCAGACGCGAGTCGAGGAATGGATGACGGCTGAAAAGGCCGGCAACCGTGGAGTCGACGTCCTCTCCACGCCGCAGCTCGTCCAGCTGGTCGAGGACGCCTCGATGCAGTGCCTCGCCCCCCTGATGGAAGCCAACGAGATCAGCCTCGGCACCCACGTTGACATCGCCCACCTCTCGGCGACGCCGGTCGGCTTGATCGTGCGAACCGAGGTCGAAATCATCAAAGTCGACGGGAAGCGGGTCGAATTCGCCTTCTCGACCTTCGACGAGCGCGAGAAGGTGGCCGACGGCACCCACGAGCGCTACGTGACCACGCGCGAAAAATTCAAGGAACGCCTGGAAGAGAAGCTCGGCTAGGGTTCGGCCGTTGGGCCGGAAACCGGGGAAACCAACCGGCCCGTTTGCTGATGGATACTGGAACCTTTACGCAGCTTGGTGACGTTGAGCTCCGTAGGAGCGTGGCACGGCTCTGCCGTTGCCACGATTGACCAACCTCTTTCTTGGGTACCCCGCACACGGCAGGGAGACGGATTCCGTCGATCCTCGTGCTGTCTGGATATTCCGGCAGAGAGATTGCCCTAATCAACACATCCCACCAATTCTAGGGAGAGAAATTTGAAACGACTGAGCACCGGGGTGCTTGCGGCGATCGTCGCCGTGGGCTTCGGGCTAACGTCGGTCTCCGCCGCACAGACGGTTGTTGCGAATGGAAACATTGGAACGCTCGCAACCCCGACGACTGTGGCGCAGGCTATGATGATGCCGCCCGCTGACTTCGGCACGCCGCCCTCCGGCGAAGTGCCGATCCTCTTCAACGATCACCACGTGTATTCCAAACCGGATCGTCTGAAGCAAAACCGCGTTCTCGCCGCGCTCGTGCGCGGCAACGAAATCCTCGTCCCGCTGCGCTCGATGTTCGAACAGATGGGTGCGACGGTTTCCTACGATCCCGCTTCGAAGACGGCCGACGTCTCGAAGCCCGGCTCCGACGTCAAAGTGACGGTCGGTAAGCCCGAAGTCGTCATCAACGGCGAATCGCGCCCGCTCGACGTTCCGCCCGAAATCTACAAGGGTGCCATCGTCGTTCCGGTCCGCGTCATCTCCGAGGGCATGGGCGCCTACGTGCAGTGGGTTCCCGAGAAGAAGGTCGTCGTTGTCCGCTACGTAGCGGCACCGGTTCCGACCCCGCCGCCCACGGCTCCGCCGACGGCACCGCCGACCCCGAAGCCGGCTCCGCCGCCGCCGCCCCCGCCGCCGCCGACGCCGAGCCCGGCACCGACGGCCAAGCCCGTCAACTACGAACACTTTGTCGTGGGCGATTACATCTTCCACCCCAAAGTGTACAACGAGTTCTCGAGCGGGATTGTCGGTAACAATAACTCGTACTCGATCCGCGGCGCTGCGGAGTTCCCGGCGTTCGGCCTCCCCTGGATGGTCGAAGGCGACTATGACAGCTACGCCTACCAGCACAACGGCAGCTTCCCGGCTGGAACAAGCTGCGCGTCCGTTCCGGGCGATCCGGGCTGCGTCACCAACATCGGTGGCTTGGGCCAGACCTACGTCCCGGGCTTCACGGCCGTTGACACCGATGTCGATGGTCGCATCGGCCTCAAGGTTGTCGACCCGCGCATCTACGTCGGCATCGGCTACCTCTCACGTTCGGAAAACTACGGCTACCCGCGCCAGAACGGCTTCGGCTTCGGTGCTGAAAAGCTCCCGGATCTCGATCAGCCCTTCTCGGTCTACGGCAGCGTCTGGTACTACCCGAGCGTGGCTGCGAGCTTCAGCTCGCCGTCAGTCGCCGGTCAGTTCACCTACCGCGACCTGAAGTATCAGGTCGGCGCAACCTACACGCTCGGTTCGTTCACCGGCATCGGCATCTTCGTCGATGGCGGATACATGGGCGACTCACTGCGTGCAGCGAGCCTCGCACCGTCGAACTCCACCCACAGTGGGGCCTACCTCGGTCTGGGTCTCAAGTTCTAGCGAACGCGTAAACCCACAAGAAAGAGGCCTCCGCTGCAACGCGGGGGCCTTTTTTTATCGGCTGACGGCGGTCGGGGTTACTTCGCCGGAATGGGCAACGTGCCGAAGCTGCCGTCGGGATTCCCCGCAACCGTGGCGGCCGAGACGCTCGGCGCGGGCGCCGGTTTCACGCCCACGAGGTTGTCCGAGAGCTCTTTCCGGCCGATCTTCGCCGGGGCGCTCTTCGGATAGTCGTGGACGAGCCAGACCATCACGATCTTCGCATGCGCGCGCGCCTCGTCGCTGTCGACCTTCGCGTAGAGCCGTTCGAGCGATAGGATCGCGGGCGGGATCCACGTATCGGCCGGATACTTTTTCTCCCAGTCGCGCATCGCGTCTTCCGTCAGTGCCACGGCGCCCATGACCGAGGAGACCGCATGCACGGGATCGTTGTCGGCCTTCAACCCCATGTCTTTGATCGTGTTGCGAATGCCGAGAATGCTCAGCTTGAGCCGGCCGAAGTATTCGTCGGCCGGGGCGACGCGGTATTTCAGGAAGACGACGTGCGGAACGACGGGCTTCACCGCCGCCTTGTTTTTGGCGGGAGCCGGTTTGGGCGAGGCGGCGGCGCTCGCGGCGGAAGCCGAAAGCGCCACGAGCGTTACAACGGTTAAGAAACGCTTCACGAAACGATCCTACTGGATGGACGCGAACAAGCGGTATTCGCTTTTCATGAGAATTATCGGCCGGGAAGCGCTTGTCCCGCACTTGCCCTGCTCAGGCGGGGAGCTTCGGCCGGGCGCCGTACCTCGCGGCATGGATTTTTCGGCCCATGCCGAGCGGGTACTCGACACGGCACTCGTCCGCGGTGCCGCCTATGCAGATGTCCGCTTCGAGCGCACGCGCAGCGAGCGAATCGAAGTCCGCAACGGCGACGTGGCGGGCTTCAGCGACACCCACAGCGAGGGCTTCGGGCTACGCGCGCTCGTTGACGGTGCCTGGGGCTTTGCGGCTTGCGCGCTCTTCGATGACGCCTCGCTCGACGCGGCGGCGGCGCGCGCGGTGGCGATGGCCCGCGCGGGCGCGTCCGCAAGCCGGCAGCGCATCGGTACGATCCCGCTCGAAGCGTTCGTCGACCGCTACGTCACGCCGTGCGAACGCGATCCCGCAAGCGTGCCGCTCGGCGAACGCGTGGCGCTGCTGCTCGACGCCGAACGCGCGCTGCACAGCGCACCGACGATCGCGGTCGGCCGGGCGTGGCTCGACCTGTGGCGCACCGACAAAGAATTCTATTCCTCGATCGGATCGCGCATCGCGCAGACGATCTATCAGAGCGGCGGTGCGATCTCGGCGATGGCGGTGGGCGACGGCGACGCCCAGGTGCGCATGTGGCCGGGCGATCGCGGAATGTACTTCGGCGGCGGCTGGGAAGTGCTCGAGCTCGCCGAACTGCGCGAGAACGCCGCGCGCATCGGCGAGGAAGCGCACCAACTGCTCTCCGCACCGCAATGTCCGAGCGGCACGATGGACGTTATTTTGGGCGGCTCGCAAGTGTCGCTGCAGGTCCACGAGTCGTGCGGCCACGCGGCCGAACTCGATCGCATCATGGGCTGGGAGGCGAACTTCAGCGGCACGAGTTTTCTCGATCCGGCCGAACGCGGCAAGTTGCACTACGGTTCGCCGATCGTCACGATCGAGATCGACAACACGATGCCGCGCGGATTCGCCACCGTCGGGTACGACGATGAGGGCACGAAGAGCGTGCGCGCCGACGTGATTCGCAACGGAATCCTCGTCGGGTTCGAGAGTTCGCGCGATACCGCGCGCCAAATCGGCACGGCATCGACGTCGTGCGTGCGCGCGGAAAGTTGGGAACACGTTCCGATGATTCGCATGTGCAATTTGAATCTGCTGCCCGGCAAGGTGCCGTTCGAGCACCTCTTCGACGACGTGCACCTTGGGGTGTACATGGAAGCGAACCGGTCGTGGTCGATCGACGACCGTCGCTTGAACTTCCAGTTCGGCACGCAGATCGGCTGGGAGATCAAGAGCGGCAAACGCGGCCGGATGCTCAAGAATCCGACCTACGGCGGCGTTACGCCCGTGTTCTGGAATTCGTGCGACGCGATCGCCGACGCCGCGTCGTGGTTCGAATGGGGAACGCCGAACTGCGGTAAGGGTGAACCGATGCAGACCGGCCGCACCACCCAAGCCGCCGCGCCGGCGCGATTCCGCAACGTTGCGGTGGGAGTGGGCTATGGACGCTGACGCCCGCCGCGCCCTTGCCGAGCGCGTCCTCGCGCGTTCGCGAGCCGACGCGACCGAAGCGATCGTCACGAGCGACCATCGCGCCCTAACGCGCTTCACGCACGAATTCATCCACCAGAACGTCGACGTCGAGAACGTAGCGATTCGCGTCCGGGCGATCGTCGACGGGCGCACCGGTGTCGCCTCCACCAACGCGACCGACGACGCCGCGATCGATACGGTCGTGCAGCGCGCGATGGAGATCGCGGCGTTCGCACCACGCAGCAGCGAACCGCCGCTGCTCGCCGCGTATGCCGATGTCACCGTGCCCACCGGCGCCTACGTCGCCGCGACCGCGAACGCGACGCCCGACGAGCGCGCGCACGTAGCAGCGGCAATCTTCGAACAAGCGACGTCCAACGGCTGCTGGTGTTCGGGCTACGTTACGACGGCAACCGGCGGCGTCACGATCGTAACCACATCCGGTGCGGACGCATCGTTCGATGGAACGGAGTGCGGGGCGAACGTCAAGATGACCGCCGGGGACTCGACCGGTTTCGCGGAACGCTACGGGACCGATGCGCGCATGCTCGACGGCGATTTGATCGGCTCGCGCGCCGCCCGCAAGGCCAAGCGCAGCGCCAGCCCCGTAGCGGTCGATCCGGGCGAGTGGACCGTGATTCTCGAGCCGGCCGCTTTTGGCGAGCTGGTGCACTTTCTCGGCGACCACTTCTCCGCGCAGTCCTACGATGAAGGCTCGTCGTTCCTCAGCGGCCGCCTCGGCGAACGCGTGATGGGCGCCGGCGTCACGATTCGTGACGACTACGCGCACCCGCGGCATCCGGATGCGCCGTTCGATTGGGAAGGGACGCCGAAAAAGCGCGTAGCGTTGATCGAGGGCGGCGTCGCGCGCACGGTCCTGACCGACAGCGCATGGGCGCGCAAACTCGACCGCCCCAACACCGGGCACGGGCTTCCGGCGCCGAACGCGTACGGACCGTATCCGCTCGACCTCGTCGTCGAACCCGGTACCGCTTCGGTCGAGGAACTGATCGCGAGCACCAAGCGCGGCTTGCTCGTGACGCGCCTGTGGTACGTGCGCATCGTCGATCAGCGCAAGACGATCCTCACCGGCATGACGCGCGACGGCACGTTCCTCATCGAGAACGGCGCGATCGTACGCGGCGTGCGAAACCTGCGCTTCAACCAGTCACTCGTCGACGCGCTCGGCACGTGCACGCTCTCGAACGAGCAACTCCGCACCGGTGGCTATTCCTACGCACTGGTGACACCGGCGGTAAAGTTCGACCGCTTCACGTTCGCGAGCACGACGGACTACTAGGGCGGCAGGGGCAGCACGTGAAGCCGCCGGGTCGGAGGACACGCGTCATCGTTTTGCTGACGGCAGTACTCATCGGCGCGACGCCGTTCTCCGCAGGCGCAGAAGACGCCGCGATTCCTAACCCAGAGGCGATCTTCGAACGCGCGCGCACGACGTTGTCCGAAATGGCGTATCCACCGTTGCTCGACTATCGCATTGCGGTAACGTTGCATGCCGGCGGCACGAGCAGGACCGATCACTACTCGGGCGAGGTCGAACCGGCAACCGGCGAATGCCGCGTGCATTCGTTCAGTGTTGAGGAGGCGGCAAATCCGTACGTACCGAGCGGAATCAATGTCTATTTCGGACTGAGTGCCGGCGCCGGCAGCGGCCATAACGGAATCGGGGTCGCGCCGCCTCCGGAAATCCCCATCGTGAGGAAGAACGTCAACCCGACGCCGGCGCCGGTAACCTTCGGAATCCCGGACATCAGCCCACTCTATTCGTTCGGCATTCGCGCGGGTGGCCGGCAACTTGCGAACGACGATGACGCATCCACGCTGAAAACGATCGGGCGCGTAATCGTCCTCGGTCGCCGCTACAATGTCCGACTCATCGGACGTGTACCGCTCGATGGCGTCGACGCGTATCATCTCGGGCTCGATCCGCTTACCGACCCCAATCGCGATCGGCTGCGCGACCTGTGGGTCGGCGCATCCACCTATGATGTGCTGCAAGCGCGCATCGCGGGCAACTTCACGGACAAACCGGCGTCGACGGTGCCATGGCTCATTCACTTCGTCACCGTCGGCGGAGCGACGTACATCGGGACCGAAACCGCTGAGGCACCGTTACCGAATACGCCTCTAACGTTCGACGAAGTAACGATCTCCTTCGACGATTTCGCGCCACGCCACGGGTCGCCCGATCTGCTCTTCGCGATCCCGTACGACCTTGATGCGCACGGACATGTGTTCGAACCGAACGAGAACGCGGCTCGCGGTCTGCCCGACCGTTCCTGTTAGCGCGCGTGCGCCGGCACGATTGCCGCATTGCGTGAACCGGTAAGCACCCAGACCGACGCACCGATAAACAGCAGCAGGCCGCCGAGCATCACGATCGGCTGTGGTGCCGACGCGACTTGCAGCACCGGATAGGTGCCTAGCGTGACGGTGACGCGCAGGCCGGCGATTGCGGCCTCGCGTCCGGAGGCGGCCATCGTGATGCCGCGTTGCGCGCCGGCGTCATCGGCGACCGAAAGAATCGCACCCGGCTCCGTCGGCGCGGGCGCGTCCGGGTCGTGGCGGAACGTGGCGAGGTCGGCCGCGCTGAAGTAGAGGATGCGCACGACGCGCTGCGCGGCCGGCACCGCGAACGTGTCGAGCGGAAACGTGCTGTCGTGGATCTGCTGAGATTGCCGGAACAAGATCACCGGCGAGAGGAACGATGAGTTGTTGGGCTGCGTGATCGTCAGCCGCTCGCCCCGGTCGTTGCGCACGACGACGTACGCCGCCGGACGCGACTGCGTGAATGCCACCGACAGACCGACCGGCACCGGACGCGGTCCGACGTCGAGCGGGCCGGCACCGCGGCGTCGCAGTATTACGGTCGCATCACCACGCGGGATCGTTTGCGGATCGGCCGCGGCGAAAAACGCGGCGACGCCGAGATCGGGAACGGGCGTTACCGTACCCGGCGTTCCCACCACCGTCACGGTATCCGGGCCGATCAAACCGGAGAGCAGTCCCGCGACGGCGACGGCGATCGCGCCCGCCAGAGCGAGGGCGATGCGCCCTCCGTTCGCGCCGTCCTTACCGCGCCAGCCGCGTAACGCGTGCGCGAGCATCACGAGGATCGCGATTGCGAGGATGACCGTATATTGCCAGCCGTGATACCAATCGCGCGCGGGCACCACGTCTTGCGCGAGCGTCAGCACGATCGCGAGTAACGCGAACGCGATCGCGGTGGCGCGCGCGTTCACTTCGCGGCCAACAACGGTCCGACGAGCGCCTGAAACTGTCCGAGCGTTTGCGCGCCGTCGATGCCCTTCACGACGTGACCGTCACGGCCGACGATCACCGTTGTCGGTAAGCCGATCGACACATAGCTCGACGCATACTGCTGGTCCGCATCGACGAGGATCGGAAACGTCACCCCGTGAGCCTTCGCGAAGGCGCCGGCGGTCGTCGTCGATTCACCTTGATCGATGCCGAGCACGACGAGGCCACGCGATCGGTCGCTGCGGTAGAGCGTTTCGAGCGCGGGCATCTCTTCTTTGCACGGCGGGCACCAAGTGGCCCAGAAATTCATCAACACGATCGAGCCGCGATGCGACGCGAGCGAATCACTGCCGCCGCCGACGCGCGGAATCGTATAACTCACGGCCGGCGCACCGGTCAGCATCGCCGGACCGCCGCCGCCATCGACGCTGTGCTTGGGTCCCCCGCCGGAATAGCAGCCCGAAACGAGCATTCCGGCGAGCACGGCAGCGGCAACCGACGATATTCGAAGCACTCGGCGAGCTTCGGAATGCCCTACCAATCTCCCATCCGCTCTTCGTCGACCTCGCCCTCAAAGATGATCGTGCCGGGCTTGAGGATCGCGCTGACCAGCGGAATGCCGTCGTACCGGAGTGCATGTCCGGCGTGCGCATCCTCGACCGAGCGCGAGTACAGGAACGCGTAACGCGTCAGCACGTCGGGCGCGCATAACACGCGCTCCGGACGCACGTGATAGAGCCGCCGGAATCCGGTAAACGCATGTTCGAAGGTCGCATCGTCGAAGCGCTCGCCGAGCGCTACGGTCCAGTGCACGCGTTCCAGGGTTGCTCTCCTATCCGCCCGAACGCGCTCGGCGATGCCGGCGACGATCTTGGACGGACGCTCCCTCGCAGCGGAGCTGCGACTCGATATCGCCCGCCGGAGTGAAGCGCTGCGCGTTCGCGGCATCGAACCGCATCTGGTCGTCGCGGTCGCCGGCGAAGACGCGGCCAGCATGGCCTACGTTCAGAGTTTGGTCCGGGAGGGCGAGCGCGTCGGCATCGCAGTCACCCTCGATGCGGTCGACGCGACGGCCGGCGCGAGCGAGGTGCGCGCGCTGCTCGAACGATTGGGCGCCGATCCATCGGTTCACGGAGTCATCTTGCAGCAACCGCTGCCGCGCCACCTGGACATTCGCCGCGTCGCCGACGCGATGCCGCCGGACAAGGACGTCGACGGCGCCAATCCCGTCAATCAAGGCCGCCTCGCCTTCGGCAGCGGTACCGAATTCGTTCCGGCGACGCCGGCCGCGGTCATGGCGCTGCTCGAACGCAGTTCGCGCTGGCCGCTACGGGGCGTGCGCGCGTGCATGGTCGGCCGCTCCAACGTCGTCGGGCTGCCGGTCTCGCTCCTGATGATGCGCGAGAACGCGACGTTGACGATCACGCATGGGGCAACCGTCGATCTGCGCCGGCACACGCGCGACGCGGAAGTCCTCATCGTCGCAACCGGCGTTCCGGGCCTAATTCGCGCCGACATGGTCATGCCCGGCGCGACGGTCATCGACGTCGGCACGACCTTTGTCGACGGCAAACTCGTAGGCGATGTCGCCTACGCCGAGGTGGCCGAGGTGGCCGGCGAGATTACGCCGGTACCCGGCGGCGTCGGCCCCGTCACCAACGTCGCGCTGATGCGCAACGTGGTGCTGGCGGCCGAACGCCTCGTGGGCGCTATCTAGAACCGGTGCGAGAAACCGGTTGCCATGAAGAACAGCATCGGAATCGAGAGCATCGTGTTGGTACGCGAGGCGAGAAACGCAACGCGTCGCGCCACGACCTTTTCTTCGTCGGTCGCGGGCGTAACGCCGATGATCTTCTTCTGATTCTGCCAGATAAAGGTCCATACGTTGATCAGCATGATCGTGCCGAGCCACGCACCGATGCCGATGCCGGTGAATGGAGCCTGGAACGTAAATGCTTTGCCGAATCCAGCGCCGTTATCCAATGTTCCGAGCAAGATCGCTCCCATGACCCACGTCCAAACCGCGGCCCAGCGGAAGTACCATAGTGCCCGCGGCAACACGTGCTTCGTGATCCCGCCGGCCGTGCCGTCGGCATTGGCTTCCTTCATCGCTGCGACTTGCACGAAGTTGAAATAGTACAGCAGCCCGATCCACATTATGCCGAAAAAGAAATGCATCCAGCGCGCTAAAGCGGCGACAATACTCATCGTCGTCGTCATCGTCAGTTCCCCGTTGCTTTCACGATCACGGCCAGCACGAGCGTGATGACGAGACCTGATACGACGGTCCCGATCAAAGAATCAAGTGGGTTTTTCACGTTTGTTCCCCTCCACTCGATGCGACCATGCATCGAGACACTTCCAAAACGCCTTCGCGTGGCTGGAACAGACTCCCCCCGGTGGACAAGCCTGCCTAGTTGTTGCTGAAGTGCTTGCCGAAGAATTTCTCCTGGTGGGTCCGGAAGCCGCCCCCCGGCGCGGCGCTGATCTCGGGCGTTTCGCGCTCCTTCTTGCGCTCCAAGAGCGAACGCAATTGCGGGAGCAACCGGCGCAGAAAACCGAGCTCCGCGTCGAGCCGTTCCTCGGCGCTGGAGAGTTCGAGCAGCTGTTGCTTGAGCGCGTCGGCAACTTGGAGCGCTTCACCGATTGCATACGATGCGCGAACCGGGTCCTCGGGAATGGTAACGTCGGTCGGACTGCCGGAAAACTCGACGATCAAGCTGAGATATTCGCGAAACTCCGTCGTGATCTCGGCGGTCAGCCGTTCGATCGCGGTCGGATCGCTCGGCGCCTCCTCGAGAAACTCGACCTCGCACAGCAAATACGGCTCGCGGCTGATGATTTCGTTGATGCGAAACCGCCGGCCGCCGTTGCTACTGAGGTAGTAGCGGCCCGACGGCAGCGGCGTAACGTCGGCGATCTCGGCGGTGGTCCCGATCCCATGCGGCTGCACCTCGGGATCGCCGGCCTCATCGCCTTCGCGAATCAGCACGACGCCAAACGCCTCGTTGGAATCGAGGCACTCGGCAATCATCTGACGGTAGCGCGGCTCGAAAATATGCAGGTTCAACGCCGCTCCCGGAAATAAGACCGTGTTGAGCGGGAACATCCGCAGGCGCGTGGAGCCCGCCATCAGGTCACCTCCCGGATCCGATCTCGTCGGACACCCTGCATTCGACGACGCAGGCATCACCCCCGTATCGCTTGGCAGGTTCCCGGTTTCTTCACACGGCAAACATCCGGCGTGCGCGATCTCCCTTACCTGTCACGGCTGCATCGCGAACCGTCGGCTCTACTCCTCGAATGCGAACAGCAAGGGACGTACGACCGGATTCCGATCGTCGATCGGGCCGTCGGCCGCATGCTTTCGGTGCTCGTCCACTGCATGCAGGCAAACCGCATCCTCGAGATTGGTACGGCCTACGGCTATTCGACGTTGTGGATGGCACTGGCCCTGCCCCCGGCGGGACACATCTGGACGATCGATCCGGACGCCGAGCGGACGCAGGTCGCGGCCAGTTACCTCGAACGCGCCGGGAAGCTCGATGCCGTCGAGATCATCAATCAGCCGGCGCTCGAGGTCTTGCCGACGTTCTACCAGCGCAATCTCGACATCGTGTTCCTCGACGCGATCAAAACGGAATACGAAGCGTACCTGGAACTGTGCGTACCCATGCTCAAACGTTCGGGCCTCATCGTGGTCGACAACCTGCTCTGGGGCGGCACCGCGGCCGACGAACCCAAGCCCCGCGATTCGGCCGACGTCAAGGCGCTACGCGCCTTCAGCAAAACGTTCATCAATCACCCGCAACTTGACGCGACGATCGTTCCGATCGGAGATGGGCTGGGTATCGGTGCCCGTATCGATTGACGCCTTTAAGGCAGCCATGCGCCGGTTTGCAACCGGCGTCACCATCGTGACCACGCGCAACGGCGACACCATTCATGGGTTCACCGTGAACGCATTCGCCAGCGTGACGGCCGAACCACCGACCGTCCTCGTCTGCGTGAATCGCACCGCACGCGCCCATCCGATCATCACTGAATCGGGCGGCTTCTGCGTGAACATTCTGGCGCTCGAGCAGCAGGCGCTGGCTGAGAAATTCCAGGGCGGCGAACCGCACGAACGCTTCAGCGGCGTCGTGCACCGGGCCGGACCGAGCGGCTCGCCGATCCTCGACGACGTGCTCGCATACGTGGATTGCAGCGTCGAGGAAGAAGTGAACGCCGGAACCCACACGATCTTCATCGGGAACGTGCTCGAAGCCGGAGAACGGGCCGGCGTGCCGCTCGGATACTATGACCGGGCGTACCGGAACTACGCCATCGAACTATGATCGTCGAGACGTTCCCGGTCGGAATGCTCGCCTGTAACTGCACGATTCTCGGCGACGCAGAGAGCGGCGAGGCGATCGTCATCGACGGCGGCGACGATGTGGACGCGATCGCGCTCCGCCTGGCGCACCACGGATTACGGCCGCGCTATCTCGTCCACACCCACGCCCACTTCGATCATATCGGCGCGCTCGGTCCGCTGCGCGAACGCTGCGGCGGCGCCGGGTTATTGCATCACGCGGATCGGCCGCTCTATGCAAACCTCGCGCAGCAATTCCGGATGGTTGGGTTAGCGGGCGCGCTCGAACCCGTCGCGCTGGACGGCGACCTGACCGACGGCGACGAGCTGCGCGCGGGGGCGCTGCGACTGCGCGCCATCCACACGCCCGGCCACACGCCGGGCAGCACGTCGTTTGCCCTCGAGGACGCGGGCACGACGATGCTCTTCACCGGCGACACCCTCTTCCGCGGCGCGGTCGGGCGCTGGGACCTCGGCGGCACCTCGCTCGAGGACATCGTCGACTCGATCCGCACCAAACTCTTGGTCTATCCCGACCAGGCGCGGGTGGTCTGCGGCCACGGACCCGAGACGACGATCGGGAACGAACGCGCGACCAACCCCTTCCTCGACCAACGGCCGCCGCGTTGACAGGCCCGGCAACCGATGATACTTTACCAGGTAAAGTATGATTACTGAGAGTGACAACCGGCAGCTGACGAGCGTCATGGCAGGAACGCCGGGCGGCGAGCTGCTCCGGCGCTACTGGTACCCGATCGCCACTGCGGGCGAGATGCGCGCTGCTTGGACCAAGCGCGTGCGTCTGCTGGGCGAGGACCTGGTGCTCTATCGCGACCGCAGCGGCCGGCTCGGCCTGATCGGCGAGATCTGCCCCCATCGCCGCGCGTCGCTGGCCTACGGCATTCCTCAGATCGACGGGATTCGCTGCCCATATCACGGCTGGAAATTCGATGCGAGCGGTAGCTGCATCGACCAGCCCAACGAGCCCGCCGGCAGCACGTTCAAAGACAAGATCAGCATCGGCGGCTATGCGGTCGGCGAACTCGGCGGCCTCATCTGGGGCTATCTCGGGCCGCAGCCGGCGCCGCTGATTCCGAAGCTGGACGGTTTCGTCGTCGAACCGGCAATTCGCATGGTCGGCCAGGCGCTCGTCCCGTGCAATTGGCTGCAGATCATGGAGAACTCGTGCGATCCCGTGCACACCGAATGGCTGCACGGCCATCTGCAAGAGTTCGTTGAGGAACAGCGCGACGGGATCAAGCCGTCCTTCGCGATCTCGCGCCACCACGTCGCGATCGCGTTCGATGAGTTCGAGTACGGCCTCTACAAGCGCCGTCTCTACGAGGGACAGTCCGAAGACGCCGACGACTGGAAGGTCGGTCACCCCGTCTTCTTCCCCAATACGCTCGCCGTCGGCGCGCGGCGCGACGGCTCGCGCACGTATTCGTTCCAAATTCGCGTTCCGGTCGACGACACGACGACGATGCATTACTGGTACAACGCCTACACCGTGCACCCCGGTGTCGAGATCCCCGAGCACATGCTCGACGGCGTCGTGCAATACGAGGTGCCGCTGCACAAAGCCAACGGCGATTTCTTACTCGAACTCCTCGATGCGCAAGACGTCATGGCCTGGGTCACGCAGGGACCGATCGCCAAGCGCGAATTGGAAAAGCTCGGCACGACCGACCGCGGCGTCATCCTCTTTCGCAAGATGCTCGAACGCGAGATCGACCGCGTCGGGGCCGGGCAAGATCCGATGGGCGTGATCCGCGAGCCCGCGCAGAACACCGTCATCGACCTGCACGTCGAGTACGACAAGAGCATGATGAGTGACGGCATGGCCAGCCGCCTCGCGCGCACGCAAGGCCGCTACTACCCGCACATCAAGGAACTCGTCGACCTGCTCGGCGTCGCGCAAGATCGCGCAAGAGCCGGCCGCCCGCTCGCGGCAACGCACTAAATCGGCAACGAAGATACCGTCGACCGGCTCAGCCGCGAGTGGCTCGCGGCCGTGCCGGAGGCCGACGCCGGCGAGTATCCGATCTTCGCGCGCGTCATGCATGCGGCCCGGCTCTACGAAAATGCCATGAGCCGGACTGCTGCGCGGCGCGGTATGTCGTATCGCGACATCTACTTACTCATGGCGCTACGCCGCGCGGGGCGTGCGGTAACGCCGACCGAGCTGATCGCCGAGCTCTCGATCACCATGGCCGCGATCACCAAGCGCATCGACCGTCTCGAAGAGACCGGCTTCGTGCAGCGCCGCCGCGATCCCGACGACGGCCGCAGCGTGCGCATCGAACTGACCGCTGCCGGACGGCGCCTCGTCGACGACGACATCCGCGCGAACCGTCAGCCGGAATTTCGCATCGTCGGCGCTGAGTTCAGCGCCGACGAAGCGCAGGTGCTCACGACACTCTTGCGCCGCCTGCTCGTGCGCCTGGAACGCGTGGCCGGCGAAGCATGACACCGATCGACGACTATCTCAAGGGCGTCGAGCCGGCGAAACGGAGAGCGCTCGAGCGGATTCGCTCGCTGGCCAAAGAGGCCGTGCCCGGCGCCGAAGAAGCGATCGTTTACGGCATGCCGGCACTCAAATACGCGGGAAAACCGTTGCTTGGATTTGACGCTCACAAGAATCACATCGGCATCTACCCCTTTAGCTCGCACGTGATCGCGACGCTCAAAGACCAACTCCATGAGTACGGATGCTCGAAGGGCGCAATTCGCGTTGCGCTCGATAGCCCGATTTCAAAAGGTCTCCTGCGCAAGGTGATCGATTGCCGGCTTACGGCAATACGGGCGGAGACGAAAACGGGCTAAGTCCACATGCGGCGGCTGGTCTGCGCAGCCGCCGTCGCGAGAAAACCCGCGCCGGCTTCGACGACGTCGTCGGGATCGAGCCCCATCGCTTCCATGTACGCCCGCCGCACGGCATCGGGCTGCCCGATTTGGAACGGATAGCCGCGGCGTGGATCGATCGAGGGGTCGTCGAGCATCTCCGCCGTCACCACACCCTCGGTATAGAGCTCGCGATCGATGATCGGCATTTCGATGCACACGTTGCGCGCCGGATCGCGCACGATGCCCTTAGGATCCTCGCCGTGCCCGATCCGTTCCATGTCGTCCAGAAACCGTTTGCGCATCAGGATGATCCCGCGATCGCTCGTGCCGAGATGCTCCTGCGTGCGATCGGCGTTCGTTCCCTGACCGACCCACGCGATGAAATCCTGGTTCATGATGTGGCTCGTGATCCAACGGCCGGTGCGCGGGTCGCGAATCGGTCCCTCCCACGACGGGATCGACGTTTGCACGTACGGTTCGCGTTCTTTCGGGACGCGGCTGAAGTGCCACGTGACGCTCAGCGTGTTCTCGTCGTCGATCGGCACGCGGTATTCGGTATGGCGCAGCGGCCCGAGGCCGTTGGGCCACAAGCAGATGCGACCGGTCTGCCAGCGCGGGTGCGATTCTTCCATCCCTTCGACCAGCCGCTTGTAAACGAATCCATGCTCGAACTCATCGAAGGCAACGCGCACGTGCTTCTTACCGTACGGACCGGTCTCGCCTTTGAGACGCACCGTCCAATTGCGGTGCATCCACTCGAAGTGCACGGGATCGATCGAATTTTCTTGACATTGCAACCAGTTGCACGGGATCGTCGCGAAGACGATCTGCACGAAACCATTCTTCCAGAGAAACGGCTCGTAATTCGGAACGAGCGGCGCCGGTTGCGGACCGAGATACGCCCACACCATTCCGCCCTTCGTTTCGACCGGATACGACGCGATGCGGATCTTGTCGCGAAAGTGGGCGTCGGGATTTGCGATGTCTTCGAACGGCTGCTCGATGCAGCGTCCGGTCTCGTCGAAATGCCAGCCGTGGTAGTTGCACCGGATCCCGCACGCTTCGACGAAACCGTACGACAGATCGGCGCGGCGGTGCGGACAATGCCGGTCGACGAGTCCATAGGTTCCCGACATGTCGCGGTAGAGGACGAGATCTTCGCCCATCAGGCGGACCGCTTTGATCGGATTGCGATCGAACTCGTCCTCGGCGGCGATCGGCATCCAGTAGCGTCGCAGCAACTCGCCCATCGGCGTTCCGCTGCCCACCTGGGTCAGGCGGCGATTCTGCTCCTCGGTCAGCATGCGGGAGTCTTTCGCAAGGAAGGCCTGCCTTCATTGCAAGAAAGCACCAGCATGAAACGCTCGGCCATGATCACGATTTCCGCGGCGGCGCTCGGCGCCTCGACGCTGCCGGCGCTCGGTCAGACGGCGAACACGGTCCGGTTCGGGGTCGTCGGAGTCGAGGAAGCGGCGCTGCCGTATTACGCCCAAGAGAAAGGGCTGTTCAAGGCGGCCGGTCTGGACGTGGCGCTCACGGTGTTACCCAACGGCGGCTCGGTCACGTCCGGCATCCTCGGCGGAGCGCTCGATGTGGGCGTTACCAATAGCGGCTCGATGTCGTCGGCCTTCATCCGCGGCTTGCCGCTCCAAATGTTGGCCTGCGGGGCCGTGTACGCTCCACGCTCGCCGATCTCGCACTTGGCGGTCGGCAAGGGCGGTATCGCGACCGCCAAGGATCTGGCCGGCAAAACGTTTGCGGTATCGACGCTGCACGACATGATCCAAGGCACCGTCCTCGCCTGGATCGAGAAGAACGGCGGCGACTGGAAGGCGATCAATTTCATCGAGATGCCCCCGCCGCAGATGGCGGGCGCCATCGTCGCCAAGCGCATCGACGGCGGAGCGATCGTCGAACCGTTCTTCACCCAATCGAAGAACGACCTCAGCAACCTCGG
>Ga0182015_10001032_pt1 | contig 38241 bp, 29 predicted proteins | sample 712P3MmetaG_FD_120478 | JGI IMG/M metagenome (GOLD analysis project Ga0182015, IMG submission 120478) | Permafrost microbial communities from Stordalen Mire, Sweden - 712P3M metaG | ecosystem: Environmental > Terrestrial > Soil > Wetlands > Permafrost | place: Sweden: Stordalen | collected...
CAGGCTCTCCCCTTGCTTCCAGCGCCGCCATATCTGCCCCTCAAGCTCAGGGGCTATCTCCCGTCCACTCATGCCACACCCTCCCGTTACAGATGGTGTTGCACTGACCGCTTGAACGCACCTGCGGCGATTTGCGCCACCCACGGAACGGCTCTTTCGACGCACGGGCAAAAGGCGTGGCTTTTGCCCGTGAGAGGGCAGTCCGTACGGCAATTTGCGCAACCCGCCGGGCAGCTGTCTTGTAAGCCCGCGATGGCCGTCCCCGGCTCGCCGAGCCGTTGTGTCCGCGCCGTTCACCTCACAAGGATCCCGCTTCATCGTCGAATTGGTCCGTTTCGTCACGTTGCGGATGCTTCAGTCGCAGCGCTGCTGCTAGCATCGCACCGCTTGCGGTGGTGGGACAGGTCGATTCGAATATCAACAAGCGCCGGGCGAGCGTCGGCGCCGGCATTTTTCGGGGAGCACGCCATGATTCGACTCTCAAGGGACGCGCTCGCTCGCGGCATTCTTGTCGCGACGGCGCTTATCAGTCTGAGCCCGGGGATGGTTGCCGCGCAGGAACAGCCCGCCGCGCCCCCATCGCAGACGCTCGAGACCGTGGTGGTTACCGGTTCGATGATCAAGCGCCTCGACTTCGACACCCCGAGCCCGGTGCAGGTGCTCACCTCCACCGATCTGCAACAGTCCGGCTACACGAGCGTCTCGGACGTACTTCGCAACCTGTCGGCGAACGGGCAGGGAACGTTGACGCAGACCAATCCGTTCTCGTTTGCCGGCGGCGCCTCGGGGGTTGCCCTGCGCGGCCTGACGGTGGGTGCGACGCTGACGCTGATCGACGGAGAGCGCATGGTCGCGTATCCCCTGACGGACGACGGGCAGCGCACTTTCGTCGACGTAAGTTCCCTTCCTCTGAGCGTGGTCGAGCGGGTCGAGGTGCTGAAGGACGGGGCTTCTTCCGAGTATGGCTCGGACGCGATCGCAGGCGTCGTGAACGTCATTCTCAAGAAATCCTTCACCGGCTTCGAGGTGAATGCCGAGGGCGGGGAGACCGGCAGGCACGACGGTGCCACCGAGCGTGTTACCGGCATTGCCGGAACGGGCAACCTTGACTCCGATGGCTACAACGCCTTCATCTCGGTCGAGTGGCGCCACCAGGATGAGATCTATCTCGACAACCGCAGCGCCGGGCTGTGGAACAACCTCAACTGGACCCCATGGGGCGGGGTCAACCTGACCCCGGGGGCCGGCAGCGCCTATGCCGCCGGGGCAGTGTTCTATCCAGGATCACTCACCGGCATCCTGCTCAACCCGGCGACGCAGCAGCTGGATGGCTCGGAGATCTACCTGAATGGCGCCTGCACCGATGCGAAGATGTTCGCCGACCAGTGCACCTACATCGACAAGCAGCTGGAGATCCAGCCACAGACCGGCAATCTGAACATACTCGGGCGCTTCACCAAGGCACTCACGGGGGACTGGCAGGCCATCCTCACCGCCTCAATGTTCCGCAGCGAGGCGGAGCAGATCGGCGGGCACTTCCCTATCAACCCGGCGACCACACCCAACATCGCTTTAGGTCCCGGCATTCCGCCCACGGTGGTCGATCCGCTACTCTTTCCGCTCACGGTGCCCACGAACTACCCGGGCAACACGTTCGGCCAGCCGGCGCCATTCATCTACAGCTTCCCGGAGCTCGGTCAGACTCAGACGCAGTACGTGACCAACACGTACCGCGGCTTCGTTGACTTCAAGGGGCCCGCGGCTGGCTGGGATCTCGACCTCACCGCCGGCGCGATGTACGCGGCCGTCACTTCGAAGTCTTACGCTGAGATCAATTTCAACGCCCTGCAGAACGCACTCAACAACGGCTACATCTTGGGCAGCGCGAACGGCGCCTCGCTGTTCGCCCCGGTCGAAGAAGTCAAAGACAGCAACCAGCTGGAGGACATCGACCTGCGCGGCACCCGCACGCTCGCCCAGCTCCCCGGCGGGCCGCTGTCCCTGGGCGCAGGAATCGGCTATTACCACACGTACCTCGACTCGCCGGCGGTAGCCGACGTGGCGAGCGGCGCACAGTTCGGCAGCGTGGCCTATGCGATCGGCTCACAGAACAACTTTGCCGCCTACTCGGAGCTAGTCGCGCCGCTGGTGCACGGGCTCGAGCTCGATGGCGCGGTGCGCTGGGACCATTACAACACCTACGGTAGCTCGGTGACGCCGAAATTCGGCCTCAAGTACGAGCCGCTGCATCAGGTGGCCTTCCGTGCAACCTGGGGTCAGGGCTTCCGCGCTCCCAATCCCGCCGAGGCGGGGCAGGCGGGAAGTCTGTTTGGCGGGGTGGAGAACCCAGATCCCATACTCTGTAAGCAGACCGCCACGGGCCAGCAGTTGATAGGCTCATTCCCGAATACCTGCAACGAGTTCCCGACCGGGCTGCAGACCACCAACCCGAATCTGAAGCCCGAGCGTTCGACCAACTACACCGGCGGCATCATCCTCACGCCGATCGAGCAGCTGAAGTTCTCGATCGACTACTGGGATGTCAAGATCAAGCAGGACATCGTTTCGCAGCAGGAGCTCGTAGACCTGGGTGTACCGGCGACGAGCCTGCAGTTCCAGACCGTGCGCGGCGCCCCGGTGTTGCTGCCGGTGGTGACGGCGGCCTGCCAGAACAACCTGTCGGCATGCCCAAGTCAGTTGACACCCGTGGGCCTGATTGCCTATCAGGTGTTCCCCTACGTGAACGCCACGCAGACCGAGGTGAACGGCATCGACGTGGGAATGGAGAGTCACGTCGATATTGGCAGCGCGGGCCGCCTGAGCGCCACGCTGAACTACTCACACATGTTCCACTACTATCTGACCCCGCCCGGGGGGAGCGCCATCGATCTCGCCGGCACACACGGACCGACCGGTGTCTCGGGCGATACAGGTAATCCAAAGGATCGGGCCGTGCTGACCCTCGGCTGGGATCGGGGTCCCTGGAACGTGACGGCGACCGTCAATTACATCGGCTCATTCAACCTCACGGATCCGTCGGTCGGCATCGATACCTGCGGTGAGTCGATCGTCAGCGAGGACAGATGGGTGGGTACGTATACCGGTCCCCAGTCCTTCTGTACGGTCGATCACTTCACGACCGCCGACCTCTATGCCGAGTACACCGTCAGCGAGCACTTCCGTGTGCACGCCAGCATCCTCAACCTGTTCGACACGCAGCCGCCGCTCGATCTGCAGACCTACGGCAGCGCCGGCAACTACTCCAATGCCTTCTCCGATGCCGGCGCGATCGGGCGGTTCTTCAACCTCGGGTTTACCTACACCCTGTAAGCCGATGCAACGCTTTGGCCCGCCCCGTTCCCGGGGCGGGCCAAAGCGGGTCGACGACAGTTCGCGTGCCGTGTGACAATCCACGCCCCCCGGCATGGGGCGGGGTTGAAGCATAAGGAGAATTCGATGCGCGCGTTGTCTTTAGCCTTCCTGGCTGTCGTGGCAGCAGGACTTTCCGGCTGTGGTTACAACAACCTGCAGTCGCAGGACGAGAACGTCAAAGCCACCTGGTCCGAGGTCGTGAACCAGTATCAGCGCCGGTCCGATCTCATCCCGAACCTGGTCAACACGGTCAAGGGCTACGCCGCCCAGGAGCAGAAGGTGCTCCTCGGCGTGACCGAGGCGCGCGCCAAAGTCGGCTCGATCCAGGTCACACCCGAGGTGCTCAACAATCCGGAACTGTTCCAGAAGTACCAGGCCGCGCAGGGCCAGCTCACGCAGGCGCTCAGCCACCTGTTCGCAGTGACTGAGAACTACCCGCAGTTGAAGTCGGACCAGAACTTCCGCGACCTGCAGTCGCAGCTCGAGGGTACGGAGAACCGCATCACCGTGGCGCGCAACCGCTACATCCAGGCGGTGCAGAGCTACAACGTCACCGTGCGTCAGTTCCCCGCCAACCTCACGGCGAAGATGTTCGGCTTCCAGGTGAAACCGAACTTCACGGTCGCGAACGAGCAGCAGATCTCGACGCCGCCGACGGTGAGCTTCGACACCTCGACGCCCGGCGCACCGGGGGCGCAGAGCGCGCCCGCAGCAGCCGCACCGCCGGATCAGAGCGCGACGAAATAAGCAGATGACCCGGCGTTCGCGCACGCTGCGCGCACTGGCTGGACTCGCGCTGCCGCTGCTCCTGGCTTTGAGCCTCGGGGCCGCGGCGCCGGCGCCGGCTGCGGATGCCGCGCCCGCAACGGCGACGGGGCTGCAGCCAATCCCGAAGCTCACGGCGCGCGTCACCGACCTCACCGGCACGCTGACCGCGGATCAGCAGACGGCGCTCGAGCAGAAGCTCGCCGCCTTCGAATCCGCCAAGGGCTCGCAGCTCGCGGTGCTGATCGTGCCGACCACCCAGCCGGAGGAGATCGAGCAGTATTCCATCCGCGTCGTCGAGCAGTGGAAGCTCGGGCGCAAGGGAGTGGATGACGGCGCGCTGCTCATCATCGCCAAGAACGATCGGCACGTGCGCATCGAAGTCGGACAAGGTCTCGAAGGCGTCCTCACCGACGCCATGTCCAACCGCATCATTGACGAGACCATCACCCCCGATTTCCGCACCGGAAATTTCTACGGCGGAATCGATGCCGGTCTCGACCAGATGATGAAACTCGTCCAGGGCGAGCCGCTGCCGCCGCCCGAGGAGCGCTGGCAAAGCCCGGCCCATGGCCACGGTATGAACCTGCTGCCGCAGCTTTTCTTTGCCGTACTCATCGGCTCGGTGCTCCTGCGCTCGATCCTCGGGCGCACCCTCGGTTCAGCCGCCACCGGAGTCGGGGCGGGGCTGCTCGTGTGGCTCGTCGCGCATGGGCTGCTGCTGGCAGGGCTGGCGGCGGCCGGCGGGTTCCTGTTCGCCATGTTAAGTGGACTTGCCCGCGGCAGCGGCTGGGCAAGTGGCGGCATCGGCGGCCTGGGCGGACTCGGTGGCGGTGGATTCCGCGGCGGTGGTTTCGGCGGGGGCGGCTTCTCGGGCGGCGGGGGCGGCTTCTCGGGCGGCGGCGCCTCCGGCAGCTGGTAGCATCGCGGGCGTCACATGAGGTTGTCCCGGGCCATCCGTCACATCACCACCACGCGCTGGAGTACGCGCCGCTACTTTTCCACGCCGGTTCGCGACGCCATCGAGAAGGCTATCGGCGACTGCGAGGCGCAGCACGGCGGTGAAATCCGCTTCGTCGTCGAGACGGCATTTGACCTCCCGGAGCTGTGGCGGGGTCTGCCGGTGCGCCAGCGCGCCCTGCAGGTGTTCGGTCAGTTCGGCGTGTGGAACACCGCGAACAACAACGGCGTGCTCATCTATGTGCTCATGGCGGATCGCGGCGTGGAGATCATCGCCGACCGCGGTATCGCCGGATTCGTGGCGCCTCACGAGTGGCAGGCGGTGTGCCGACAGATGGAACAGCATTACCGCGCCGGGCGCTTCCGCGAAGGTTCCATCGCTGGCATCGAGGGCGTGGGCGCGCTCCTCGGGCGCCATTTCCCGGGCAAGCTCGCCAGCGACAACGAGCTGCCGAACCAGCCGGTGCTCCTGTAGCGGATCGCCGACAGCCGTCGGGGCCGCGACATCAGTCATAATTCCGCACCTATGATGACTCGCAGATTCGCCGCCGCGCTGGCGGCCGTCGTGGTTCTCGGTATCGCCGGCTGTTCACTCTTCACCCAGTTCCGGCACGCGGCGCCGCCGCCACCGCCACCACCGCCTCCCGAGCCGCCGCCGCTGCCGATGCCGGTGGTCACGGAGCGCTTCGAGCTCGCTACCGGCGACGACATGATCGGCGTGGTGCAGGTCGTCGTGGCCAGCAAGGACGATACGCTCACGGACATCGCGCGGCGCTTCAACGTCGGCTACGAGGAAATCCTGCGCGCCAATCCCAAGGTGGACCCGTGGCTCCCCGGGGCCGGCCGCGAGATCATCGTGCCGTCGCAGTTCATCCTGCCGAACGCCCCGCGCACCGGTATCGTCATAAACATTGCGGCCATGCGCATTTTTTATTTTCCGCCGCTGAAAAAGGGCGAACGCCCGGTGGTCTTCACGCATCCGATCGGGATCGGCAAGGTGGGTTGGCGCACTCCGGAGGGCGTGACCAAGATCGTCCGCCGCCAGGAGGATCCCACCTGGACCGTGCCGGTTTCGGTGCGCAAGGAGCATCACGAGAACGGCGAGGAGCTCGATGCGGTGATCGGCCCCGGGCCCGACAACCCGCTCGGCAAGTACGCCTTCTACCTTCAGTGGCCGAGCTACCTGATTCACGGCACCAACAAGCCGGCAGGCGTCGGCTTGCGCTCGAGCCACGGCTGCATCCGCCTGTACCCCGAGGACATCGAGCAATTCTATAATATGGTGCCGATCGGGACGGCGGTGCGGGTGGTAAACCAGCCGTTCGTGTTCGGCTGGCACGACGGGCAGCTGTACATGCAGCCCTTCGACGTCCTCGAGGACGACACCCGCGACTGGCGCAAGGCGCCGCGCAAACTGCTCTCCAGGTCCCTCGCGACCACGCTGCAGCAGCAGCTGAAGATGCAACACCAGCAGATCGACTGGGACGCGGTCTCCGGGCTCACGCGCAACCCGCGCGGTGTGCCGGTGGCGGTCACCACGGCCGGCACGGGACTCGAGCAGGTGCTGGCGGCTGCGCCCCGGGTGCAGAACGCGCTGCCGCCGGGGTCCACCTGGGACGGTACGACCGACCTGCCGATGGACGAGAGCTCCTTCAGGCAGATCCTGAACGAAATACAGCCCGGCACGCCGGTTCCCGGTGCGCCCGCCGCAACCCCGAGCAGCACCGGCACCGTCCAAAAGGCCCCCGCGGATACCACCGCACCGAAGAACGGCGGCTGACAACACGCATGAAGACGCTGTCCGCGTGGCTGCAGCTCATGCTCGCGGAGATCGCGCGCAAGCGCGACGAGGCTGAGCGCGAGCACGCGGAACAAACACGGCGCGCCGCCGAGCAAGCACCCGCACCCGCACCCGACGCAGTGCAGCGCACGCAGCCGCGGCGCTAGTTCATCGGCCGAAATCGCTTCGAAGCGATTTCGGCAGACAGTAGTTCCGTTTCCGCCGGCCAAAGGCGCGACTTTGGCCGGCTGCGGTTGCGACGGCCGCTGGCGCGCTGTGTTAGAGTCGCGCGGGCCTTAGATCCCGAACGAGGCGCTTGAGTGGCCGATAGCCCCGCGTCCGGCATAGAACTCGCACAACAAAGCCGAACGGATCACGCGATCGCGCGTGTGCCGACCGGAATCGCCGCCTTCCTCGGCCGCACCCTCAAAGGTCCGGTCGATCAGCCGCTGTCGGTGCGCAGCTTCGCCGAATTCCAACACCACTTCGGTGGCTTGTGGCAACCCGCCACGCTCTCCTATGCGGTCGAGCAGTTCTTCGAGAACGGCGGTCGCGAGGCGCGCATCGTGCGCGTCATCAACGGTGCCCGCCCGCCGACTCTGACCCTGCCGGCTTACGGCGCGGCGCTGCAGCTCATCGCCGTCAATCCCGGTTCGCGCGAATACCTGCGCGCCTCGGTGGACTACGACGGCATCAGCGTCGCGGAGCCGGACCGATTCAACCTGGTGGTGCAGCGGGTGCGCACGGCCGGCTCGGAACTGGTGGAGGACCAGGAAATCTATCGCCGCGTATCGGTAGCGCGCGAGTCGGCGCGCTGCGTGAGCGATGTGCTGCTCAAGTCGCAGCTGGTGCGCGTGCGCGGCACGCTGCCCGCCGAGCGTCCGCAACGCTCCGCCGGCGCGCCGGGGGGAGTCGCGGTCGGTTACACCCTTTCCAGCCCTGACGGGGATGACGGCGCGCCGCTCACCGATTATGACGTGATCGGCTCGGCGGCGAGCCGCAGCGGGCTGTTCGCCCTCGAGGGGATCGAGCGCTTTAACTTCTTGTGTATTCCGCCCCTGGAGCGCGATCGCGACGTTGGCCTGTCCACGCTGCTGGTAGCCGCGCGGATCTGCCGCGAGCGGCAGGCGCTGCTGGTCGTCGATCCCCCGGCCGCCTGGGTCAGCGCCCGCGCGGCGCTCGATGCCATGCGCGTCTGGCCGTTCCGCAGCGACAGCGCCGTCATGTACTACCCGCGCGTGCAGGCCTTCGACCGTCTGCGCGGCCGCGTCGAGACCTTCGGTTCGGGCGGCGCCGCGGCCGGCATGATCGCGCGCGCGGACGAAACCTGGCCGGTGTGGACCGCGGCGGAGACGGAGGAGGCGGTGCTGCGTCCCGGTTTGCGCCCGGCGGTGGCGGTCGCGGATGCCGATCGAGTGCGCCTGGCGCACGCCGGCATCAATACCCTGCTGGCGGTGCGCGGCGGCTCGCGCACCGGCGTGAGTCCGCGCACCCTGGGGGCCGGCGGTGGCACGGCGGCGGACTGGAAGTACCTGTCGGCGCGGCGGCTCGCGCTGTTTGTCGCCGCCAGCGTCGAGCAGGGCACCCGCTGGGTGCTGCTCGAGCACAACGCGCGGGACGCCTGGCAGCGCGCCCGTGCGCAGGTGGAGCAGTTTCTGGCCGAACTCGCCGCCCAGGGGGCTTTCTCCGCGGCAACACCCGAAGACAGTCACTTCGTGGTTTGCGACGAGCGCGTAAACACTCCGCTCACTCTCGCCGAGGGCCGCTTCAACCTGCTGTTCGGTTTCGCGACCAGTAAGCCCGGCGCCTTCGATACCTGGCTGGTGACGCATCGTGCCGGGGTGAGCCGCGTGCGGCCGGTCTCGGTTAACCGCTGGGAAATCGCCAGCTCGATCATGCGCGGCTAAGGCTATTATTGCGGCATGCCGGACTCGTCGGTCACGTCGCGCCACGTAGTGTTCTCCCACGGCCAGGCGAGCGGACCCTGGGGGCGCAAGATTTCTGCGCTCGCGGAGGTTGCCCGCAGCGAGCACCACGAGGCGCACTCGGTGGACTATCGCGGCGTTGACGAACCGCGGGCGCGCGTCGCGCGGCTTGTGGATTTCTGCAAGGATCTGAGCGGCGACCTGGTGCTGGTGGGCTCGAGCCTCGGCGGTTATGTTGCCGTGGCCGCCGCCTCGCTGCTGCACGCGCGCGGGGTGTTCGTCATGGCGCCGGCACTGTACATGGAAGGGATTCCGCCGTTGCGCGCCGGCGGACTCGACTGCCCAGTCACCGCCGTGCACGGCTGGCGCGACGAGGTGGTGCCGTTCGAACACAGCGTGCGCTTTGCCCAGTCATACCACGCCGCGCTGCACCTGCTGGACAGCGACCATCTGCTGCACAACCAGATCCGCGTGCTCCAGTACCTGTTCGAGTATTTCCTCATCGCGCTCGACATGCCGGTGATCGCGCAGCCTTAATTGGCGGATAGCAGGCCGGTTCCGCGCATTGAAATGATTTTCAGTGACGCTCGCGGATCGCGCGCTGCGCGATCTTGTCCACCAGAGCCGGCGCCACCAGTCGCGCCCAGCGCCCGAGGCGCCCGCGCGCCGAAAGAATGGCGAGGCGTTGCCGGCGCTGCATGGCGCGCACCGTCAGCCGCGCGCACTCATCCGCGCTCATGATGCGTGACTCCTGCATCGGCGTCGTGCCCAGCGGCTTGCCGTCGGGACCCACGGCGCGTCGGTGGATCTGGCTGACCACGAAGTCCGGCGCAACGATGCAGACCTCAACGCCGCTGCCACGCAACTCGATGCGCAGCGACTCGCAGAATCCAATCAGCGCGTGTTTGCTGGCCGCATAGCCGGTGCGCTCCGGAACGCCCGTGAGTCCGGCGATGCTGGCGATCGCGACGATGAGTCCGCGGGACTGCTTCAGGTGCGGCAGGGCGGCGGCGGTGAGCCACACCGGCCCCAGGTAGTTCACCGCCAGCAGGCGCTCGAAGACGCTGAAGTCCACGACCGCATCAAAGCGCGACCACATGGTGATGCCGGCATTGTTGACCAGCACATCGAGGCGGCCGAAGCGCTCAAGAGTCGCGGCGATCAGGCCCTGACAGTCCTGCCGCTGCGACACGTCACCCGGCAGCGCCACGGCCTCAGCGCCCAGCGCCACGCAGTCGCGCGCCGTTGCCTGCAGGCGCTGCGCGCTGCGCGCGTTCAGCGCCAGGCGCGCACCAAGCGGCGCGAGTTCCAGCGCCAGCGCGCGCCCGATGCCCTCGGACGCGCCGGTAATCAACACACTCTTGCCCGCGAAGTTGTTCATTTGTTGCCGATCCCGCCTAAACTGCCGACGCAACTTGCGCGCCCATCATAACGGCGGTGTCTTCAGGCGATGAACTGGCTGTTACGACGACTGCTGGGACTGTGGGTGCGGTTCAAGGTGCGCCCGGAGGACGCCGCGACGCTGCTCGCGGGCCGCAGCCGCCCGGTCTGTTATGTGCTCGAGCGCGCGAGCATCACGGACCTGGCGGTGCTGCAGGACGCCTGCCTGGCGCTGAAGCTGCCGCGTCCCGGCAGGCGGCTCGGCGGGTCGGCCAGGGAGCTGCGCTCGTTCTTTTATCTGAGCCGTACCCGCGGCCTGTGGGACGCACGGCTCGACCGTTCGCCACCGGCGCACCTCGCGCAGATGATCGCCGTGCTGCGCGCCGACCCGGCGGCGGATTTTGACCTGGTGCCGGCGGCGGTTTACTGGGGCCGCGCGCCGCAGAAGGAGGCCTCGTGGCTGCGCCTGCTGCTGGTGGAGGACTGGGCGCTGACCAGCCGGGTGCGCAAGGTCATGCAGGTGCTCTTCAACGGGCGCAACACACTCATCGAGTTTGAGGCGCCGTTGTCGCTGCGCGAGCTGCTCGGTGAGCAGCTGGGAGTGGCGGTGCGCGGCCGGCGCGTCGCGCGCACGCTGCGGGCGCTGTATGCCCGGCGGCGTGCGGCACGCATCGGACCAGACCTCTCGCATCGGCGCACCATCGTCAACCAGGTGTTGCGCACGCGTGCGGTGCGCGCGGCGGTGGCGCAGGAAATGCGCATCCGCCATCTCACGCGTTACAAGGCGCTGCAACGCGCCCGCGGCTACGCCCGGGAGATCGCGGCCAACTACTCGCACGCCTTCGTGCGTTTCATGGAGCACGCGCTCGCGTGGCTGTGGAACCGCCTGTACGACGGCGTGGTGTTCGGCCACGGCAGCACGCTCGAGCGGGTGGCAGAGGGCAACGAGATCATCTACGTGCCCTGTCACCGCAGCCACATGGACTATCTGTTGCTCGGCTACGCGATCTATGTGCACGGCTACGCAGTGCCACACACCGCAGCGGGTGTGAACCTCAACCTGCCGGTCGTGGGGCGTTTCCTGCGCCAGGGGGGCGCCTTTTTCATCCGCCGCAGTTTCGGCGGCAACGCGCTCTATACCGTGGTGTTGATGAAATACCTGGCCGCGATCATGGCGCGCGGCCACCCCATCGAGTACTTCATCGAGGGGGGTCGCAGCCGCACCGGCCGCCTGCTGCAACCGAAGACCGGGATGCTCACCATGACGGTGCGCAGCTTCCTGCGCGACCCGCAGCGCCCGGTGGTGTTTGTACCGGTGTACTTTGGCTATGAACGCCTGGTCGAGGGCTCGACCTACGTGGGGGAGCTTTCCGGACGGCCCAAGGAGAAAGAGAGCATCTGGGGGCTGCTGGGCTCGCTGCGCGTGCTCAAGCAGCGCTTCGGCAAGGTGCATGTGAACCTCGGAGAGCCGATCCGCCTGAGCGAGGTCCTCGACGGTGCCGACAGCCAGTGGCGCACGCGCAGCATCGATGACGAGGAGCGCGTGCCGTGGCTCGCGCGCGCGGTGGACGAGCTGGCCGGGCGCATCATGCGGCATATCAACGCGGCGGCGGCGGTGACGCCGGTGAATCTGCTGGCCGTCACGCTGCTGGCGATGCCCCGCCAGGCGCTCGCCGAAGCGGACCTCGTGCGCCAGCTCGAGCTGTACCGCGCGCTGCTGCGCGACTTCCCCTACAGCGAGCGCGTGACCGTGACCGATCTGACGGGCCCCGACATCATCAGTTACGGGATTTCCATGCGGCTCATCGCGCGCGAACCGCAGGTGCTCGGGGACATCGTACGTATGAGTCAGGAAAGCGCGGTGCTCGCCACCTATTTCCGCAACAACGTGCTGCACCTGTTCGCGTTGCCCTCGCTCGTGGCCTGCGCGTTTACCAGCAACGAGCGCATCGCGACCGAGGACATCCAGCGACTGGCGTGGCGGATCTATCCGTACGTTGCGCAGGAGCTGTTCCTGCGATGGAGCGAGAGCGAGCTGCCGGGGGTCATCGACGGGGTGCTGGCGTGCCTCGCCGGCCACGGGCTGATCGAGGCGGACGCGGTCGCGGGATTCTGGCGGCGGCCGTGGCCGAGCTCCTCGAAAGCCATGCAGCTGTCACTGCTGGCGCAGGTCACCATCCAGACAACCGAGCGCTACTACCTGGCGGTAGCGCAGTTGGTCAAGGCCGGCAGCGGCCAGATCAGCCAGGCCGCGCTCGAGGAACGCTGCCAGCTCACCGCGCAGCGCATCGGTGTGCTTTACGGCCTCAACTCCCCGGAATTTTTCGACCGCTCGATGTTCGGGAACTTCATTGGTCTCCTGCGTGCGCGCGGCGTGGTGCGCGTCGGCGCGGGAGGCAGCCTCGAGTTCGATGAAGTGCTGCTGCGTGTGGCGCAAGACGCACAGTTCGTGCTGAGCGAGCAGCTGCGTCACAGCATCCTGCAGGTAACACACGGCTGATGGCCTTGCCGGATCGCGAGCCTGAGTCGTAGACTGACCACGCAGGTTTTGTGTTGCGGCAACAAATAAGCAAAGCGCAGCGCGAGCACATGATCGCTGGCGAAAGCGGGCCTTGAGCCCGAGGGGCTCAAGGACGCGCGAGGCGCCGGCAGCCTCGAGGAAGCAGGGGGACACATGAGGAAAGTTCACACGGGGCGTCGTTCGTCACTGCTCGCCGTGGTAGCCGCGGGCTGCCTGGCGAGCGCCATCTGGCCGAGCGCGCATGCCATCAACTTCCAGAGCGCTTCGGGTGACTGGAGCGGCAGCTGGGACACGACCATCGGCTATGGGCAGGGCTGGCGCGTGTCAGGGCGCGACTGCCGGCTCATCGCCATCGCCGACGGCGGCTGCGGCTACTCAGCGAACATCGACGAGGGCGACCTCAATTACAGCAAGGGCACTTTCAGCCAGGCCGTCACCGGCGTCACCGAGCTGTCCCTCAACTACAAGGACAAGGCCGGCATTTTCGTGCGTGGCAGCGGTCTGTACGACTTCTACGTCATGGACGACAACGCCCAATACACGCCGCTGAACCACGACGCGCGCGACGTCGTCGGCAGCTACACGCGACTGCTGGATGCCTTCGGCTACTACCGCTTCGATATGGGCAGCGTGCCCACCGAGGTGCGCCTCGGCAACCAGGTGGTGAGCTGGGGCGAGAGCACGTTCATTCCGGGCGGCCTGAACGAGGTGAACCATTACGACGTATCGGCATTGCTCACGCCCGGAGCGGAGCTGAAGACCGCGCTGCTGCCTGACAGCATGGCGGTCGTGAACCTGCAGCTGAGCAAGGATACGAGCACGCAGCTGCTGTACCTGTTCAACTGGCACGAAACCATTGCCCCGCCCGCCGGCTCCTATTTCAGCACCAATAACGCCGGCGTCATCGGCGGCAACCAACTGTTCTATGGCTTCGGCGCGATTTCCAACCAGGGCGTAAATTTCACCCCGCTCGGTGGCTCGGTGATCAGCGACTTCCAGGCGGTGGACCGTCTGCCGGATCACGTGCCCTCCGATGCGGGTCAGTACGGCGCGAACATGAAGTTCTACCTGCCGAATTTCGGCCAGGGCACGCAGGTCGGGCTCTACTTCCTGAATTACACCAGCCGGCTGCCGGTGGTATCGCTCACCACCGGCACGCAGGCGGGTCTTGCCAATGGCTTCGGCGCCATCAACGCCGTTGGCGGCGCGGCCCAGGCGCTGGCGGCGGGTCTGCCATTCGCGGCCGCGGTCGCCACGGGAGCCGCCGTCGGCGAGGCGCGTGCCACGGCGCTCGGCGGCAACCTGAGCGCGGCGGCGGCAACCGAGTACGCCACCATCGGCGCCAACACCCTGCTCGCGGGCGGCAGCGTCAACAGCCAGGCGCAGAGCCTGGCCACCTACGAGTACGGCAAGACGGCCGGGTACTTCGAGAGTTTCCCGCAGGACATCAAGATGCTCGGGCTGTCTTTCAACAGCGAGATCAAGGCCACCGGCACGGCCATACAGGGCGAGCTCGCCTACCGGCACAACGTGCCGCTGCAGCTCGACGACGTCGAGCTGGTGTACGCCTCGCTCACCCCACTGGAGGCCGGGGTCGCACGCCTGCTTGGCGAGCCGGTCACGCCTGCGGGCCACTGCGCGCCGAGCTCTGCGACCCCGATCACCGGCTGCAACCAGCTCGGCGCCTACGGGCTCGGCCAGACCATCCAGGGCTACGAGCTGAAGGACACCTGGCAGATAGGCTTCACCGCGACCCAGACCTTCGCCAACGTGATGAAGGCCTCGCAGGCGGTGCTGCTGTTCGAGGCCGCGGCGGATGAAGTGCCGGGACTGGAGAACAAGTACACCGGCGGACCGGAGGGCCTCGGCCTGCGCTACGACGGTCCCGGTACCAACCTCAGCGGCAACCCGAATCTCGGTGGCTATCCGCAATTTCCAGCGGTTAACGGCCAGTGCGTACCGGGCACCGCCGCGACAAATCCGCTCGGCCAGTGCGTGGAACCCGGCTCGGCATTCCCGGACAAATTCTCCTGGGGCTACGTGATCGCGGGGCGCCTTGAGTATCCGAATCTTGTCAGCGCGTGGGACATCCTGCCGCACATCAACTGGTCCCAGGATGTGAAGGGCGTGTCGCCAGGCCCCGGTGGCAACTTCATCCAGGGCCGGCACGCGACGAGCCTGGGCGTCCAGGCGGATCTGCAAAAGACCTGGGATCTGGACCTTACCTACACGCGCTACGGCGGAGCCGGTCAGTACAACCTGCTCAACGACCGCGATTTCATCGCGGCCAGCATCAAGTTCTCGTTCTGAGGGGGCTGCAATGAAGACGATCCAGGTTGCCGCGGCAGGGCTCTTGTTCGCGTCCGTAGCATGGGGAGCCGTAAGCCCGCAGGAAGCCGCGCGCCTGGGTGCGGATCTCACGCCGCTGGGCGGAGAGAAGGCGGCCAACGCCGACGGCAGCATCCCGGCCTGGACCGGGGGACTGAAGTCAGCGGCCGACGCGGGCTTTCCGAACTACCACCCGGGCGATCATTACCCGGACCCGTACGCGAGCGACCGGCCACTGTTCACCATCACAGCGGCGAACCTGGCGCAGTACGGCGCGAAGCTCACCGAAGGCCACAAGGCGCTCTTCAGGACCTACCCCGACTACAAGATGGTTGTCTATCCGACGCATCGCAGCGGCGCATCCCCGGAGCGCGTCTACGAGGCTACCAAGCGCATCGCCACCACCGCCAAGCTCGTGCCGGACGGCAACGGCTTCACCGGCGCGGTCGACGGCACGCCGTTTCCGATTCCGCAGAACGGACTCGAGGTGTACTGGAATCATGTCACGCGCTGGCGAGGTGTCGCCGCGTCGCTGCAGATCGGTCAGGCGCCGGTGACCGCCGGCGGCGGCTACACACTGGTGAACTTCAAGGAGGAGTTCTACTTCCAGTACTACGAGCCGGGCATCACTGAGGCGGCACTCAACAACATCCTGCTGTTCTTCACGCAGGAGACTACCGCGCCGGCGCGGCTAGCGGGCGAGGTGCTGCTGGTGCAGGAGACCATCGATCAGGCCAAGGAAGCGCGGCGTGCGTGGGTCTACAACCCGGGTCAGCGCCGCGTACGGCGCGCGCCGGACGTGGCGTTCGACAATCCGGGCACCAACGCCGACAACCTGCGTACCGCTGACCAGTTCGACATGTACAACGGCAGCCCGCAGCGCTACAACTGGAAGCTGGTCGGCAAGCGCGAGATGTACGTGCCCTACAACGCGTACCGACTGCAGGAGCCGAGTCATAAGTACAGCGACATCCTCAAGAAAAACCACATCAACCAGGATCTGGCACGCTATGAGCTGCATCGCGTGTGGGTGGTGGACTCCACGCTCAAGCCCGGTCAGAGCCACATCTACAGCCGCCGCACGCTGTACGTCGACGAGGACTCCTGGCAGATCCTCGCCGTCGACTGCTATGACTCGCGCGGGCAGCTCTACCGCGTGCAGGAGGGTCACGCGATGAACTACTACGACCTGCCGTCGCTGTGGACCGATCTCGAACTGGTCATGGATCTGTCGAACGGCCGCTACCTGGCGCTCGGGCTGCAGAGCGAGGAACCCAGGTCCTACAACTTCAACATCAAGCGCACCCCGGCTAACTATCAGCCGAGCGTGCTGGAGCGGATGGGTATCCGGTAGAGGGTGGCGTGAAGGCCCCGACGGCGTGCGCCCGTGCGGTTGCCTCGGGGGGCCGCTTCGGGGGCAGCGTGCTGGCGCTGGCGGTGCTCCTGGCTGCGCCGCTGGCACAGTCCGCGCCGGCGGCGGAGGTGGCGGAACCCCGTGATGCGGAACACGTGCGCCTCGCGGCGCACGCGCTTCTGATCGGACTCGCCTCGGCCGGTGAGCGGCTGGTCGCGGTCGGGGACCGCGGGGTCGTCGTCTTTTCGGATGACAAGGGCAAGAGCTGGGTACAGGCCGATCTCGTCCCGACGCAGGCGCTCCTCACCGGGGTGTGTTTCTTCGATGCGCAGCACGGGCTCGCGGTCGGGCACGACGAAGTCATTCTCGCGACCGCGGACGCCGGGCGCACCTGGAAGCGAACGCATTACGCGCCCGAAGCGCAGCAGCCGCTGCTGGATGTCTGGTGCGGCGGCGGCGGCCACGCGATCGGGATCGGCGCCTACAGCACCTACCTGACGAGCGAGGATGGCGGCGCTACCTGGACGGCGCGCAAGTTCACCCCGGGCTCTGCGCAGCCACGTGCGGGCGTCGCCGGCAGCGCAAAGTCCACGGCACCAGTTGCAGCGAGTGCGGCTGATGAAGACAACGCCGGCGGCGGTTACCACCTGAACCGCATTGTCGCGGCAACCCCGACGCGCCTCTACATCGCGGCGGAAGCCGGGCATCTGTACCGCTCGGATGACGCCGGCGCCAGCTGGGTGACGCTTGCATCCCCTTACCGCGGCTCATTCTTCGGCGTGCTGCCGCTCGAGGCGGATGCCGTGCTGGCCTTCGGCCTGCGCGGGAATCTGTATCGCTCGGATGATGCTGGCGCGAGCTGGCAGAAGATCGACACCGGGACGGTGCAACTGCTGGATGGCGCCGCGCGGTTTGACACGGGCGGCATCGCCGTGGCCGGCCTGTCGGGAGTGCTGCTCGTGAGCCGCGACGGCGGGCATAGCTTCACGCTGCAGCAGCAGCGCGACTACACGGGACTTTCAGCGGTGGTGAGCGTCGGCGACGACGAGCTTGCGGCGGTCGGCGACGACGGCACCAAAGTCATCACGCTCGGGCGGATAGCGGGCACTGCGGGAGCTACGCACTGATGGCCGGCGCGGGCAATCCCAACGGCAACCCGTCGGCGATGGTCGGACGCCTCGAGCGGCTCATCTTCGGTCACCGTACGCTGATTCTCGCGTTGTTCGCGCTGGGCACGCTGCTGCTCGCGGTGATCGCGGCCCGCGGCCTGCGGATCGACACCTCCTTCAACAAGACCCTGCCGCTGCAGCACGAGTACATGCGCACCTACCTGGATCCGAAGGTGGCGGACTTCCGCGGCGCGAACCGGGTGCTGATCGCGCTGATTGCCCGCGACGGCAACATGTTCACGCCGGAGTTTTTCGCGGCGCTGCGCAAGGCGACCGACGAGGTCATGGTCATGGATGGCATCGACCGCACCCGCGTGCAGTCCTTGTTCACGCCCAACGTGCGCTACATCGAGGTGGTCGAGGACGGCATCGAGGCGGGCAACGTGGTGGCCGCTGACTTCACGCCGACGCCCGAGAACCTGGCACGCGTGCGTGACAACATCCGCAAGGCCGGGATCCTCGGGCGCCTGGTCGCCAACGATTTCTCCGGCGCCCTGGTGAGCGCGACGGTTCTCGACCAGGACGCGCAAGGCAAGCGCGTCGATCCGATCCAGATCGCCCACCAGCTCGAGAAACGCGTGCAGCAGGCGATCGAGCACCCGCCGGCGGGCAACGGCGTTGACGTGCAGACGCGCGCCAGCGGTGGCCTCGAGGCCGCCGCGTTCCCGCGTTCCGGGGTCGATGTGCGCATGATCGGCTTTGCCATGGTGATGGGGGACATCGCCGATGGCGCCGGCTCAGTGGTGATGTTCGCCATCATCACCCTGGTGCTGACGCTGCTGGCGGTGCGCATCTACTGTCAGTCGTGGCGGGTCGCTTTCGTGCCGGTGTTGTGCTCGGTAATCGCGGTGCTCTGGCAGCTCGGTGCGCTGGTGTTGCTGCACTACGGGATCGATCCCATTGGCCTGCTGGTGCCGTTCCTGATCTTCGCCATCGGCGTCAGCCACGGCGTGCAGAAGATCACCGCGGTGAGTGACGCGGCGCTCGCCGGGCTCGACAGCATGGAGGCCGCGCGGCGCACGTTCCGGCAGCTGCTGGCACCGGCGGTGATTGCGCTGCTGGCGGACCTCGTCGGCTTCGTCACCATCCTGCTCATCCCGGTGCCGGTCATTCGCGAGCTGGCAATCACCGCCTCCATCGGAGTCGCGGTTGTGATCCTCACGGATCTGGTGCTGCTGCCGGTGATGGTGTCCTACGTGTACTTCGATGCCGGCTATCGCGAACGCGTGGAACGGCGGCAGGCACGGCTGGCGACGCTGTGGCGCCACCTCTCCGGCGTTACGCGGCGCGGGCCGGCGCTCGCCATCATCGGCGTCTGCGTGCTGCTCGCGGTAGTTGGTGGGTGGCTCGGACGCAAGACACCGATCGGTGACACCCAGGCGGGGGTGCCGGAGTTGCGCGCGGATTCGCGCTACAACCGCGACAACGACGTCATCACCTCGAAGTTCTCCATTGGGGTAGACGTGCTGACCGCGATCGTGGAGTCAAAGGACCCGGTGTGCGTCAGCCACGACCTCATGACCGGCATCGACCGTTTTGGCTGGCACATGCGCAATGTGCCGGGCGTGCAGGAGGTCATCACGCTGCCATTCATCGCCAAGATGGCGATCGCCGGCTGGAACGAGGGCAGCCTCAAGTGGCGCAGCATTCCGCGTGAACAGACGCAGCTTACGCAGTCCACGCGCTACATCGAGACCAGCACCGGCCTCCTGAATGAGAACTGCGATGTCGTGCCGGTGCTGATGTTCCTCACCGACCATCGTGCCGAGACCATAGAGCGCGTGGTGACGGCGGTGAAGGCCTGGCGCGCGGCGAACCCGCTGCCCGGCGCCGAGGTACGCCTCGCGGCCGGCAACGTCGGCGTCATGGCGGCCACTAACGAAACGGTGGAAGCCAAGCAGATGCTGATCCTGGCCGGGGTTTTCGGCGCCGTGATCGTCATGTGCCTCATCACCTTCCGCTCGCTCGTGGGCACGCTGCTGGTGGTGGTGCCGCTGGCACTGGTTTCGGTGCTGGTGTACGCGGTGATGTACCTGCTGGGCATCGGGCTGAAGGTCTCCACCCTGCCGATGGTGGCGCTCGGCGCCGGCATCGGCGTGGACTACGGCATTTATCTCTTCAGCCGCATGCAGGAGTTCCTGCACCAGGGACTGTCGGTGCGCGAATCCTACGAGCGCACGCTGCGCGTGACGGGCGCGAGCATCATTTTCACCGGCATTACGCTCGCCATCGGCGTGGCCACCTGGGTGTTTTCGCCGCTGAAGTTCCAGGCCGACATCGGCATCATGCTCACCTTCATGTTCCTGGTGAACATGCTGGCGGCCATCATCCTGCTGCCGGCGCTGGCCGCCTGGTTCCTGCATCCGGATGGTCTGAACCGCGCCCCCAGACCGGCGCTGGTTGATCCGCCAAACCGAAGCTAGCCGCCCGGCAGCACGCGTCGCCGACCCCGCGCTTCAGTCGTCCCGGCCCGGCGTGGTGCGCAGCCGCTTGGTGCGGCCCTGATGCGTCTTGTGCTCGAGCCGCCGCTCGCGTGAGGCGCGCGTAGGTCTGGTGGCCTTGCGCGCCTTCGGCGGGATGAGCGCCCGGCGGATGAGCTCGCTCAGGCGTTCCTCCGCGTCGCGGCGGTTGTGTTCCTGGGTGCGCTGGTTGCGCGCCACGATGAGGATCGTGCCGTCGGCAATGAGCCGCCGTCCGCTTAAAGCCCGCAGCCGCGCCTTGACGCCGGGCGTCAGCACGCTGCTGCCCTGAAGATCGAAGCGCAGCTGCGCCGCGGTGGACACCTTGTTGACGTTTTGTCCGCCGGGGCCGGAGGCGCGCACGAAGGACACGGAGATTTCACTGTCCGGGATCGCAAGTCCGGGAGCGACCTCGAGCGGCATCCCAAGCCTCCTTAAGACTTCAGTCCGCGGCCTGATCGCTCGCGGGCGGGACCGTGAACGAAGCGACCGGGTGCGGGCCGGGCTCGCGCGGCGCCAGCATGCGCAGCTCCTGCTGCGGCACCGGGATGCGCACGCCGTGGGCGCGGAAAATGCGCCAGATGGCGCGATTGACGTCCGAGCGGATGTTGTTGACGCCGTTCACAGGATCGGCGATCCAGATTCGGATCTCGAGCAGCATGCCGTTGTTCTCGAAGCTGATCAGACGCGACACCGGCGGCGGCTCGCGCAGGATGCGCGGATGATTCTCGGCCGCCTCCAGCAGCAGCTGGAGCGCAATCTCCGGATCATCGTCATAGCTCACCATCACCGGCAGCTTCAGGCGCACGCGCTGATCCGAGTAACTCCAGTTGATGAACGGGTTGGTGATGAGATTCTGGTTCGGGACCAGGGTGTCCACGCCGTCACGGTCGCGCACCACCACATAGCGGCCGCGCAGCTCCTGAACCCAGCCGAAGTTGCCGGCGCCGGTGCCGACCTGGCCGGTGAAGCTGATGACATCCCCTGGCTTGATGGACTTGTCCATGAGCAGCACGAAGCCGCTCACGAAATTACTGGCCACCGACTGCAGGCCAAAGCCGAGCCCGAGGCCAATGGCGCCGGTCAGCACGTTGAGGGTCGTGACGTCCACGCCGGCGGCGTTGATGCCGAGCAGGATCCCCAGGCCCAGCAGCAGGAAGTACGTGAACTTCGAGACTCCGACGCGCGTGGAGACCGCGAGCTGGTCGAGCCGCATCACCCGGCCCTCGATGGCGCGCGCCACGAGGCTCGATACCAGCACGAACGCGCTTACCACCACCAGGCCCTTGAGCAGCGCCCACAGACTGAACTGGGTCCTGCCCGGGAACAGGCTGATGTGATTCAGCGTCGCCTCGACCACGTCCAGCCAGCCAAGCATCGCCACCGACACCACGAACCACACGATGACGGTGATGCGTCGCTCGCGGTTCCTGACCCACGAGCCCGGCCCGAGCAGCAGGCCCAGCACGTAGACGCCCGCGCGCACCAGCGCCAGCGCGGTTACGAGCTTCGCCGCGATAGCGACGTGAACACCGGGGTTGGTGAAGGTGCTTAAGACCAGGCGGCCGGCGTACAGCGTGGCGAGCGCCGCGAACAAGGGGGCAATGATGAGCGCCCCGGCGAGCACGTAGTCCAGCAGGCGCGTTTGTCCGGCGCCCGGGCCGGCGGGCGCCACCGGGGTACGCCGTGCGGCGAGGGCGCGCGCCACCGCCAGCGCGACCACGCCTGCGATCAGGATGATCAGCCATTCGGCCAGGGCGGGCGGCGAGATGAGCTGGAGAAACAAGGCCTTCATGGCGCTGCTGGCGCTGTTCATCAGGCGTTCAGGTCCGGGATCAACTGGCTCTCCAGGCGGGCGATCTGGTCCTTGAGCATGAGTTTGCGTTTCTTGAGGCGCTTCAACTGCAGCTCGTTGATGTGCAGATCGAGCGATAAGCGGGAAATGACCTCGTCGAGGTCACGGTGTTCGATACGCAGTTGCCGCAGCTTTTCCACGTTGCGGAACAGCTCGCGGTCGACGTTGTCTTCGATCTCCGCCATGCGCGGGGTGGCCCGGGGGCTATTGGCGGCGGTGCGCCAAAGGCTTTGGAGCTTAGCCGAGAGGGCCGCGCGGCGCTACGTTCAGCGCCCCCCACGCCCGCGGTGCGAGGAGCGCCCGGGGGGCGCTCCGCGGCGGTCACGCCCGCCACTGCCCTGACGGCTGCCGCCGGGACGCCCGCCACCCGGACGGCCACCACCGTGGGGGCGTGAGCGGTGCACCGGCGCACCCGCCACCACTCCGGTGGCGAGCAGTTCCGGCGAGATGGAAGAGAACGGAACCTTGTGGCCAAGATATGTCTCGATGTCCGGCAGCGACACCGCGTACTCCTCACACGCGAAGCTGATGGCATCGCCCTCAGCTCCCGCACGCGCCGTGCGCCCGATGCGATGCACATAGTCGGGTGGGTCCTGCGGCAGGTCGAAATTGAAGACGTGACTGACGTCGGGGATGTGCAGCCCGCGCGAGGCGACGTCGGTGGCGATCAGGACCGCGAGTTTCCCCTCGTGGAAGTCGCGCAGGAACCGCAGGCGCTTGTTCTGTGGCACATCCCCGGAGAGCGCCTGGGCGCTGAAGCCGTTGGCCTTGAGCGTGCTCTCGAGGCGTTCCGCGGTGCGCTTGGTGTTCACGAACACCATGGTGCGCACCGCCTCGCTCTGGTGCAGCAGGCCGATGAGCAGCGGCACCTTCTCCTCCATGGAGGGGTAGTACATCATCTGCCGGACCTGATCGACCGTCATCTTGTCGGGCTCGATGCGCACCGTTTCCGGATTGTTCATGTGCTCGTAAGCGAGCTCGAGCACCCGCTGCGAGAGCGTGGCCGAAAACAGCATCGACTGGCGCCGTTGCGGGTGGGGCAGGCGGCGCAGGATGTAGCGGATGTCGGCGATGAAGCCTAAGTCGAACATGCGATCCGCCTCATCGAGCACCAGCACCTGCGCATGCTTGAGGTCAAACACATGCTGCTTGAAGTAGTCGATGAGTCTGCCGGGCGTGCCGACCAGCACGTCGCAGCCGCCGGCCACTTCCTCACGCTGCTTCTCGTAGTCGATGCCACCGAAGACGACCGAGTGCTTAAGCCCGGTGTGCGCGCCGAGCACCAGTGCATCGTGGTGGATCTGCACCGCAAGTTCGCGCGTCGGCGCCACGATCAGCGCCCGCACGGAACTGCGCGCCCGGCCCGGCGGCGCCGGGTGCGTCAGCAGCTGCTGGTACAGCGCGAGCAGAAATGCCGCGGTCTTGCCGGTGCCGGTCTGTGCCTGCCCGGCGACATCGCGGCCGGCCAGGGCGATCGGCAGCGTCTGTGCCTGGATGGGAGTGCAATCAACGAAGCCTGCTTGCTTTATGCCGGCCATGACCTCATCTAGGAGGCCAAGGGATGCGAAGGTCACCGGATCAGAGTGTGCGTCGGTCATCAATTACATCTGGGATGTGAGGGGTGATGGCTCGCGAGGCTTGCAAAAACGACTCGGAAGCGCTACAAAGTGTCTTAAGTCAGTCGGGCCTGCAGGTCCGCACCTGCCAGTCAGGTCCTCTTAAATTCCCGGAAGATTCATACTCAGCCACGAGTTATTAGTGTAACCGTTTAGCGCCACGATCAGGCAGCGCTTTTCGCTTACCCACTGCCGACCCGCTCGGATTCCCCAAATTTTCTCCAATCGTATTTTTTCACGCTTCTGCACTGACGGAGGTTCAACCGCGTGAGTAGCTCGCATATTGTGCACACCACGGACGCCACATTCGCACAGGATGTGCTCAAGGCCGATAAACCGGTACTGCTGGATTTCTGGGCGGAATGGTGCGGTCCCTGCAAGATGATCGCGCCGATCCTCGATGAGATCGCCAGCGAATATCACGATCGCATCAAGATCGCCAAGCTCAACATCGATGAGAACCCGCAGACGCCGCCCAAGTTCGGCATCCGCGGTATTCCCACGCTGATCCTCTTTAAGAACGGCACGGTCGAGGCGCAGAAGGTCGGCGCCGTGTCGAAGTCGCAGCTCTCGGCTTTTCTGGACAGCAACCTGTGAGAGGCTATCTGGGAAATCAGGGCCGTAACCGGCCCAACAAGGGCCCGCGCCACGGCGGTGGCGGTGGCGGTGGTGGCGGCAGCCGCGACGGTAATCGCGACGGCAATCGTGGCAACAATGGCGGACGCCCCGATGACATGATGCAGGAGCCCGAGCCGTTCGACGCTGACGACTCGGAAATCATCAGCCCGGCCGAGCTGACGGCATCGCGCACCTCGATGAACCTCACCGAGCTGAAGGCGAAGCCCATTCACGAGCTGGTGAAGCTTGCCGAATCGATGGGGCTCGAGAGCCTTGCACGCTCGCGCAAACAGGACATCATTTTCTCGATCCTCAAGGCGCACGCGAGGAACGGCGAGAACATCTACGGTGACGGCGTGCTCGAGATCCTGCAGGACGGCTTCGGCTTCCTGCGCTCGGCCGACGGCTCCTACCTGGCCGGTCCCGACGACATCTACGTGAGCCCCAGCCAGATCCGCCGCTTCAACCTGCGCACCGGCGACACGGTCTCCGGGCTCATCCGTCCGCCCAAGGACGGCGAGCGCTATTTCGCGCTGCTGAAGGTGGGCGAGATCAACTTCGACTCACCCGACAGCTCGCGCAGCAAGGTGCTGTTCGAGAATCTGACGCCGTTTCATCCCACCAAGCGTATGAAGCTCGAGCGCGGAAATGGCTCCACCGAGGATCTGACCGCGCGCACCATTGACCTGGTCGCCCCCATCGGCAAGGGCCAGCGCGGCCTCATCGTCTCCCCGCCGAAGGCCGGCAAGACGATGTTGCTGCAGAACATTGCCACCGCCATCACTTCCAATCATCCCGAGGTGCACCTCATCGTGCTGCTCATCGACGAGCGGCCCGAGGAAGTCACCGAGATGCAGCGCACCGTGAAGGGCGAGGTGGTGTCGAGTACCTTTGATGAACCGGCCGCCCGCCACGTGCAGGTCGCGGAGATGGTCATCGAGAAAGCCAAGCGCCTGGTCGAGCACAAGAAGGATGTGGTCATCCTGCTCGATTCGATCACTCGCCTGGCCCGCGCCTACAACACCGTGGTGCCGTCTTCCGGCAAGGTACTCACCGGCGGCGTGGACGCCAATGCCCTGCAGCGCCCGAAGCGCTTCTTCGGCGCGGCGCGCAACATCGAGGAGGGTGGCAGCCTTACCATCCTTGCTACCGCCCTGATCGACACCGGCTCCAAGATGGACGATGTCATTTACGAGGAGTTCAAGGGCACCGGCAACAGCGAAATCCACCTCGACCGGCGCGTTTCTGAAAAGCGCGTGTTTCCGGCGGTCAATATCAACCGCTCCGGCACCCGCAAGGAAGAGCTCATCACCGACCAGGGCGAGCTCGCGAAGATGTGGATCCTGCGCAAGCTCCTGCACCCCATGGACGAGCTGACGGCGATCGAATTCCTGCTCGACAAGATGAAGGATACCAAGTCGAACAGCGAGTTCTTCGAGGCTATGAAGCGCTGAACGCTTACGACCGGGCGGTCGCGCCCGGTACCTGACGCACCGGCCCAGGTTCGCCGACCGCGTCACGTCGGCGTGCTGCGACGCTGGCACATCGGTGCCACCGCTCAGTAAGATCGCGCCTCAGGCCGCTCGTTGGCGGCCGGGAGTTCACGCCCGCATGCGCATCAGGCTCGCCGCCGCCGCGGTGTTGTTTGCGACCTTAAGCGTACCGGCGCTCGCCGACCGGGATCCGTTGTCGGGGGCGCCGCTGCCGCCGGGTGCCGGCGAGATTCCGAGTCCGATCACGGACCATTTCTACATCAGCGCCTCGATCTACTCGCCAAGCGTGAAGACCAACCTGCGGGTCGACCCGTCGAACGCCGCGCCCGGGGTGACTGGCACGCCCCTGAACGCCGAGAACGATCTGGGACTGCCCGGCCGGTTGACCCAGGGGCGCGTGGAGCTGATGTTTCGTTTAGGCGAGCGCAGCAAGGTGCGCATGGATTACTTCGAGGCGGACCGCTCGGCGAGCCACACGCTCGCCAACAACATCGTCTTCGGGAACCAGACTTTCGCGCAGGGCTCGGTGACCCAGACCTCGTTCGACTGGCGCTTGTTCGGCATTACCTACACCTATTCCTTCTATCGCACCGATCGGCTGGAGATCGGCACCGGTGTCGGTGCGTATTTCCTGCAGGCCAACGTGCAGGGCGTGGTGCCGGCGCAGAATCAGAGCCAGCAGGAGTCGGCGGCCGACCCGTTCCCGACGCTGCCGCTGGATTTCACCTGGCGCATTTCGCGGCGCTTCGCATTCACCGCGCGCGCCAACTACCTGAAGGCCACCTTGAGCCAGTTCAGCGGCTGGATCGCCGACAGTCACGAGGATGTTCAATACCGCTGGAACCCGAACTTCACCGTGGGACTCGGCTACGACAGCATCCGCACCTCGTATGAGCGCAACACGGGCAGTTTCACGGGGGCGCTCTACTTAAGCTACAACGGCCCGGAAGCGTTCGTACGCTTCAGTTTCTAGTTAATTGGCCGAAAGTGGCCGGACGGCCCTTTCGGCGGGCCAACCAAACAGCTGGTTCTGGTTCGCCGGCAAAAGGCGTGGCTTTTGCCGGCGGATAGCACGCCGGTTCCGGGCACTGAAATGATCTGGCAAAAGTCGCCTGCGGCGCTCTTGCCGCCTGCGCCGGTCAGGTTGTGGTGACGACGTAGGCGCGTGTGAAGAGCTCGGGCATCCGCGCCGCGCGTCCCGAGTCGAGGTTGATGCACACATACTCGGTCATGGCACGAGCCAGCGTCCGGCCGTCCGCGGGCCGCCGCACCTGGAAGCGCCGCTCGCAGCGCAGCCGGCCGTCGGAGCGCGCGATCCAGGTTGCCACCTGCACGACATCACCCTTCACCGCGGCGAGTACGTAGTCGATTTCGGTACGCAGCGCCGCCATGCCGCGCCGCAGGCTAAGACACTGCTCGAGCGGGATGCCGAGCGCGGCGGAATGTGACCAGGCGACGCGGTCGAACCAGGTGAGGTAGACGGCGTTGTTGACGTGGTCGTAGGCGTCGATGTCCCCGGGCTCGACGCTGAGTTCGATGAGGTGCGCGGCGGGGAAATCGAAGGCGTCGTCGCGTGCGTTGGCCGTCATGGCCACTCGAAGTCTACACGCCGCGCGCCGGGCTCACGGCGCGGGTCAGCACCCGCCGCCCCTCGTACGGGCGGCGGGTGCTGGGTCCTCAGGCGTGCGAGGCTCTGCCGGCGAGGTAGGTGTCGGCCGCCGGTACCAGCGCCTGCTTCTGTGAGTACTGGAAGCGCGCGCTCTCCATGCCTTTCTCGATGTAGTCGTTCATCTCGGCCGGCACGTGCGCGCGAATCCACGCCTCCATCTTGTCCGGGGGCAGGCTGTTCCAGAAGAACTGCGGCACGAACTCCGCGAGGAACAGCGGCGCCATGTTGCCGAACGGGGTCATCAGCATCTCGGCATGGCCGGTGAAGGTGTTCCACCCGAGCTCCGGGTGCTCCTGACGCAGCGTGCCGATCATCCCCAGGCGCAGCTGGATGGCCTGCGGCGGCAGCTCCTGGGACAGCGCGATGCCGGCGACCTCTTCGGCGAGCTTCGGATCGCGCACCGTCGCCAGCGCCACGTACAGGCGGCGCTGCTGGGCGTCGTCCGTGGCCGCCTTTGCCAGCGTGTGCAGCTGCCCGAAGGTCGCGGCATCGGCGTGCAGGCCGACGACATTGAGCACCATGCTCTGGTCATCGGGCGCGATGCTCGACTGGTCCTTGACGAAGCCGGCGAAGCGGCGGCGCGCTTCGGCGAGCGTGTCGGCATCGCCCCACACACCGAGGTTTTCCAGCACCTGCCGGCGCAGCGTCTGCACGTCCGGCGTCTCGCCCGGCTTCGCGTCCCAGCCGAGGCGCTGCGCCACCGGCTTCACCAGCGAGCGCGCGTAGGCGGCGAAGGCGTCGTGACCAGCACTGCCGCGCTCGTCGTACTCGATGGTGCCGAGGGAGTTGATGATCTGCTCCCAGGGGCGCGTGTCGAGATCGCTGCCCATGTTCTGCGCCAGCGCCAGATAGCTGGCAAGTGGTGCGGCCTGCGCCTGCACCAGCGCCCACTGGTCATCCAGCAGCGCGATGCGATCGCCGTCCGGCAGCGTGCTGAAGGCGCGCGTGTTGGCGGCGAGCGTTGCCGCGTCGTACTGCACGCGGTAGTAGCCGATCGCGCTGGCATCCGCGCTGAGCGGCTCCTGGCAGGAGCCGGCGGCGACGCTCTGTCCCTCCTGGGTGAGCAGCAGCGCGCGCGGCGTACCCTGCGCACCCGCGCGCAGCTGCAGCGGCACGCTCCAGTGGCCGACCTGCGCGGCAGCGTCCGCCGGGGTGCGCAGGAAGAAGCGCTTCTGGGTGAGCGTCACGGTGCGCTTGCCGGCGGCGTCGCACTGCGACGTGACGCTCACCAGCGGGAATCCGGCCTGCTCGGTCCAGGCCGAAGCGAGCGCGCCCACGTCCTGGCCGCTCGCCGCCGTCAGCCCGTTCCACAGGTCCGCGGTAGTGGCGTTGCTGAAGGCGCGCGCCTTGATGTAGCGGCGCACGCCGTCGCGGAAGGTATCCGGACCCAGGTACGCCTCCAGCATGCGCAGCACCGCCTGGCCCTTGTTGTAGGTGATGGTCGGATCGAAAGCGTTGGCCGCCTGCAGCTCGTCGGTGACGTGCACCTGGATCGGGTGCGAGCTCACGCGCGCATCGGCCTCCATGGCGGTCTCTTTGTCGACGTCCGCCCGCTCCCACCACTTCCAGCCCGGGTTGCGCAGGTCCGTCTCCTTGGCGGACATCCAGGACGCGAAGCTCTCGTTCAGCCACAGGTCATCCCACCACCCCATGGTCACGAGGTCGCCGTTCCACTGGTGCGCCATCTCGTGCGCCTGGATGCCGTAGACGCCCTGGATGTCCCCGAGCGAGCTGGCGTGCGAAACCAGCAGCGCCGAGTCGGTGTAGGTGATCGCACCCCAGTTCTCCATCGCGCCCGAAAAGCCTCCCGGGATGGCAATCGAGTCGAGCTTCGGCAGCGGGAACGGATAGCCGAAGTAGTCGTCATAGTCGGCGAGGATCTGCTGCGCATTGGCGAGCGCGGTCTGGCCTTCCTGCTCGCGCCCGGCCACCGCCCACACGCCGAAGCGCACGCGTGCCCCCTGGGCGCTGATCTCCTTCAGGTCGCCGCCGGTGAACTCCACCAGGTACGAGGGCATCTTCGGCGAGCGCTCGAAGGTCACGGTCGCGAGCTCGCCATGCTGCGCGCGTTTCGCGACCGGCATGTTGCCGATCGCAGCCCACGCCGCCGGCACGGTCGCTGTCAGCTGGAAGGTGGCACGAAACGCCGGTTCGTCCCAGCAGGGAAACATGCGCCGCGCATCGGTCGACTCCATCTGCGTCGAGAGCATCGTGCCGCCGGGATTACCGGCCGACTTACCGTAGGGCTGCACGAACAGTCCCTGCGGCCGGGTCTCGATGACGCCCGCGTACGCAAGTGTCAGCTTGTGCACGCCGCGAGCGGCTTTTGCGGCCAGCGTCACGGTTGTGAGCTGCTTGTCGTTGTCGGTGGCCACGGATTTGACCGCCTTGCCGTCCAGGCGCACGTCCCGCAACTTGAGGTTTAGCGTGTTGAAGGTCACCGTGTCGGCCGCTTCGCGGAAGTTGAGCGACACGCTTTCCGTCCCGGTGAAGGTCTTGGCGGCGACATCCGGCACCACCGCGATGTCGTAATCCGTCGGCACGACGTTCTTCGGCAGGCGACCGGAGGCCTTGTCAAAGTCGAAAGGCGCTTCGGCGAGCGCGGCAAGCGGCAATGCCACCGCCACCACCAGCGCCACGAATCCCGTTGTTTTCCTGATCACTTCGCTCTCCCCATAAAGTCGTCCCAAGAGAAGCGCGCAGTCTAGCCTGCCGCGCCGCCGCGGCTCAGGTGGTGTGCGACCGACCGCCCGGATTTTCCGATCAGCCGCGGTGGGCTGGTATCTTTTCAGTTCTTCTGCAGCACGACGGTTTTCGGGTCGACCGTTATTTCCTTCAGCCGCGCGGCCACCTCCGGCGGCACGCTTTCCTGGTAGCGCCCGCCAAGATGCGCCGCGAGGAACTTCTCCACCTCGGTGAACATGGCGAGGTTGTTGATCGGCCGGGCGAAGCCGTGCCCTTCGTCGGGAGCGACCAGGTACTCGACCGGCACGCCGTGGTCACGCACGGCGATGACGATCTGGTCCGACTCGCTCTTGTGGACGCGCGGATCATTGGCACCCTGCACCACCATGAGCGGGGTGCGGATGCGGGAGGCGGAGTTCAGCGGCGACTCCGACTCCAGGAGCTTGCGCCCCTCGGGGGTATCCGGGTCCGCCATGCGCACGTACATGACGCGCCGGAAAGACTCCCAGTAAGGCGGGATTGCCGCCAGCAGGGTGAGGAGGTTCGATGGCCCGACGATCGACACCCCGGCGCTGTAGAGCTCCGGGGTGAAGGCGACCCCGGCTAGCGTAGCGTAGCCGCCGTAGGAGCCGCCGAGGATGCCGACGCGCTTGGGATCGACTGTCCCCTGCGCCACCAGGTACCTGACGCCCGCGGTGAGGTCGTCCTGCATCTTGCGGCCCCACTCGCCGTTGCCAGCGTTGAGGAAGGCCTTTCCGAAGCCCTCCGAGCCGCGGAAGTTGGGTTGCAGGACCGCGTAGCCGCGATTGGCGAGGAACTGCACGAGGCCGCTATAGCGCCACTCGTCGCGCGCCCACGGACCGCCGTGCGGCACCACCACCAGTGGCAGTTTGCGTTCGCCGATGCCCTTGGGGAGGGTGAGGTAGGCCGGGATCCCGGTACCGTCGCTCGACTTGTATTGGATGCCGCGGGTCGCGGCCAGCGCGGCGCGCGGCACCTCCTGGCGCACCCTGAACTGCAGCTCGAGGGTGCGGGCTTTGCGGTTATATAAGTAGGTCTCGCCCGGCTCGGTGTCGGAGAACGCGGTGACGAGGAAGAGGCTCTCATCGCGCGTGGTGGAGTTCGCCGACAGCTCCCTGCCGGGGAGCTTCTCGTGGAGAAAGCGGAAGTCCGCTTCGAACTGGGGATCGAGCCAGTAGAAGCGTTGCCGGTCGTCGACGTACACCGTCCCGACCAGCTTCTCGCTCAGGTCCGAGAACATCAGGGCGCCGAGGTCGACGCGCTGTTGCGGGTCGCTCTCGATCGGGTTGGTCGCACCGCTCGCCGGGTCCAGCAGCGTGTAGCCGACAAGATTGACGCCCTTGTTGGTCTGCAGGTACACCCTGACGTTGTCGGCATCGAACTGCGTCGGCGCGCACTGCTCGGTGACGTCGCAGCCGTACACCGGCGTGAACCCGCCCGCATCGACCCGCAGGATCTCGGTATCGCCCCTGGCGGTGGTACGCGTCGCGAGCCGCAGCGTCCCCTGGTGGTCGAACACCCAGTCGGCGATGCGCTCGGTGTTCTGACGCAGCAGCGTGCGTTCGCCGCTGGAGAGCCGCAGCCGGTACAGGTCGTGCCAAGCCTTGTCGCGATCGTTGAGCCCGATATAGATGATGTCGGGCTCGTGCTTCGGCAGCTCGTAGATGAGGACGCGCGCCCCCTTTACATCAGTGATGTTGCGCGCCGGTGGCACGCCGCTGGTCTTGTCGGCTCTGGCGGCCGGATCGATCGCGTAGACGTTGAAGTTCTCATCACCGTCGTGATCCTGCGCGTACAGCAGATACTTGCCGTCGCGGCTCCAGAAGTACTCGTTGATCGGGCGGTGCCCCTCGGCGCTCATGGGGCGTGCCGCCGCGAACGGCTCCGCGGTGCGCTTCACCCAGATGTTGCGCACGCCCTTATAAGGCTTGAGGAAGGAGATGTAGCTCCCGTCGGGCGAAATGCGCGCATTGGCCAGCTGTATCTCGCCGAACAGGGCGTCGCGGTCGATGAGGGGCGGGAGCGCGGCGTGCGCGAGCGTGCACAGGCATAGGAGCAATGCGGCTGACAGGGCGCGTCGCATGGGTGGATCCTGGGGCTGGCAGCGAAGGCGGCGATCATACACCGCGGCCGTTGGGTGAGGCGCCGTGCCCTCAATGCCCGTTGCTGTGCTTGGCCTCGCGCGCGGCGGCGCGGTAGCCGACGTCGTGCCGATACTGCACGCCCGGCCAGCGTACGCACGCGGCGAGCGCGTAGGCCTCGCGCTGCGCTGCCCGCACGTCAACACCCAGGCCCACGGCACACAGTACGCGCCCACCGTTGGTCACGACCTTGCCCTCCGCAAGCACAGTGCCCGCGTGGAAGATCTTGCCCGGAAGTCCGGCCGCACGGTCCAGGCCTGCGATGACGTCACCCTTGCGCACGGCATCGGGGTAGCCCTCGGCGGCCATGACGACGCCGAGCGCCGCCTGCGTATCCCACTCCGCGCTCGCCGTGCCGAGTCTGCCGGCGAGCGCCGCCTCGCATAGCAGCGTGAGGTCGGACTTCAGGCGCATGAGTATCGGCTGGGTCTCCGGATCGCCGAGCCGGCAGTTGAACTCGAGCACCTTGGGCGTGCCGTCGGGGGCGATCATGATGCCGGCGTAAAGGAAGCCCGTGTACGGCATGCCGTCCGCCGCCAGCCCGCGGATGGTCGGCTCGATCACCTCGCGCATGATGCGCGCGTGCATCGCGGGCGTGACCACTGGTGCCGGCGAGTAAGCCCCCATGCCACCGGTGTTGGGTCCCTGATCGGCATCCTGCAGCCGCTTGTGATCCTGAGAGGTAGCGAGTGGCAGGGCGTGCTCGCCGTCGGCCATGACGATGAAGCTCGCTTCCTCACCTGCCAGGAACTCCTCGATCACCACCTCGCGGCCGGCGGCGCCGAACTGGCCGCCAAACATCGCCTGCGCGGCCGTCACCGCCGCGGCGGTCGACTCTGCAATCACGACGCCCTTGCCGGCCGCAAGCCCGCTTGCCTTGACGACCAGGGGCGCGCGCTGACTGCGCACCCAGGCGGTATCGAAGCTCTCGGACGTGAAGGTCCGCGAGCGCGCCGTCGGTATGCCATGGCGCCGCAGAAACTCCTTGGCGAAGGCCTTCGAGCCTTCGAGCTGCGAGGGCGCCTGGCGCGGCCCGAAGCATGCAAGACCCTGCGCCGCGAAGGCGTCGACCACGCCTGCTACCAGCGGCGCCTCGGGTCCGATGATGGTGAGGTCGACACGTTGCGCCGTGGCCAGCCGCACCAGCGCGTCGATGTCCTCGGCGGCCACGCTCAGGTTGCGCACCTTCGGCTCGCTCGCCGTGCCGGCATTGCCGGGCGCCACCAGGACTTCGGTCACGCGCGGCGAAGCTGCGCACTTCCACGCGAGTGCGTGTTCACGTCCGCCGCCGCCGACGAGCAGGACTTTCACTGCTGGGGCAACCGGCGCATCAGTGCCGGAAATGCCGTATGCCGGTGAACACCATCGCCATGCCATGTGCATCAGCGGCGGCGATCACTTCCGCGTCGCGCACACTGCCGCCGGGAGAGATCACCGCGCGGATCCCGTAGCCCGCGGCGACGTCGAGATTGTCGCGGAACGGGAAAAAAGCGTCCGATGCCATCACCGCTGCCTCCACGCTGAGCTTTTCATCGCTCGCCTTCATGGCGGCAACGCGCGTCGAGTACACGCGGCTCATCTGGCCGGCGCCGACGCCGATGGTGGCGCAGTCACGGGCAAACACGATGGCGTTGGATTTCACGAACTTGCACACGCGCCACGCGAAGCGCAGGTCGCGCAGCTCCCCCGCCGAGGGCTGGCGGCGCGTAGGTATCGTCAGCTGGGATTCCGTCAGGTCCGCAAGATCGCGCGACTGCAGCAGCAACCCCGCGGTCACGCTGCGGAATTCGAGTGCGCCACCGGCGCTGGCCTTGAGGTCGCCAAGCTCGAGCACGCGCACATTGGGCTTGCCCGCCAGCAGCCGCGCCGCAGCCGCGTGCACGGCCGGCGCGGCGAGGACTTCCACGAACTGCCGCTCGATGATCGCCTTCGCGGTCGCTGCATCCAGCTCACGATTGAAGGCGATGATGCCGCCGAACGCGGACGTCGGGTCGGTGCGGTACGCGCCCTCGTAAGCCTCCAGCAGCGTGGCGCCAAGGGCGACCCCGCACGGGTTCGCGTGCTTGACGATGACGCAGGCTGCCTGCGCAAACTGGCGCACGCACTCGATGGCCGTGTCCGCGTCCGCGATATTGTTAAACGACAGATCCTTGCCCTGCAGCACGCGCGCGGTGGCGACGCTCGCGCCTGTGGCTGCCGGCTCGCGGTAGAACGCGGCCGCCTGGTGCGGGTTCTCCCCGTAGCGCAGGTCCTGCACCTTGTCGAACACCAGGGGAAGGGTGGCGGGAAATGGCTCGCCGGGAAGCGCGTGATGCTCCGACAGGTATCTCGCCACCATGGTGTCGTAGCGCGCTGTGTGGGCGAAGGCCTTGGCGGCGAGCCGGCTGCGCAGGGCGAGTTCACTGCTGCCGTGGTGGGCGTCGAGCTCCGCGAGTACCGCCGCGTAGTCGGCCGGGTCCACCACTACCAGCACGGATTCATGATTCTTCGCGGCCGCACGCACCATGGCCGGTCCGCCGATGTCGATGTTCTCGACGGCGTCCGCGTAACTGCAGTCCGGGCGGGCGACCGTTTGCGCGAACGGATAGAGGTTGACCACCACCAGATCAATAGGGGCGATGCCGTGCTGCGCCATGACCGCATCGTCCACTCCCCGGCGGCCGAGAAGTCCGCCATGGATCTTCGGATGCAGCGTCTTGACCCGGCCGTCCATGATCTCGGGAAAACCGGTGAAACTGGCGACCTCGCGCGCCGCAACGCCGCCGTCAGCCAGCAGACGCGCGGTACCGCCGGTGGAGAGGATTTCAATGTTGCGTTGCGCGAGCGCGCGCGCGAACTCGATGAGCCCGGTCTTGTCGGAGACCGAGAGCAGGGCGCGACGAACTGCAGGAGTCATGGGCTTCACGCCCCCGGATTCAGGACATCAGGAGCCGGCAAGTCCAAACTGCTTCAGTTTCTTGCGCAGCGTGCCGCGGTTGATCCCCAGGATCACGGCGGCGCGGCTCTGATTGCCTTCGGCGTAGTTGAGCACCACGCGAAACAGCGGCTCTTCGACCTCGCGCAGCACCAGGTCATACAGGTGCGCGGGCCGGTGGCCATTCAGGCTGGTGAAATATTCGCTCAACGCCCGCTCGGCGTGATTACGCAGCGGCAAGTCCCGGCCGTTCAGCCGGCTGGCGGCGGACTCACGAGCGCGCGTCTTTTTCTTGGCCGTCATGTGGGATCCCCCAAAGACTCTGCGTCAGGCCGCTACCGCAGCCTGGCCCACCCAAAAATCAAAATGTTTAAGCGCCTGCGCGAACTGTGCGGCGGTACTCAGAGCCCCCATTAGTTCCCGACGAACCTGCGCGGGATCGTCGAGCAGCTGCTCGCAGTACCAGCCGAGATGTTTGCGCGCAATCCGGACTCCAGTCTCCTCGCCGTAGAAGCAGTAAACGGAATCCAGATGCGCGAGGATCATATCACGCACCTCGGCGCGCAGAAGCTGCGGCGGCGTTTTTTCCACACGAAGATGGGCGTTGACAGCGCCGAATATCCATGGCGCGCCGTGACTTGCGCGGCCGATCATTACTCCGTCTGCGCCGGTGAAATCAAGTACGTCGCGTGCTTTTTTTGCTGTGGTGATGTCGCCGTTCGCGAAAACCGGAATCGTGACGCTCGCCTTGATCACGCGGATCGTTTCGTACTCCGCTTCGCCCTGATAAAAATCCGCGCGCGTGCGGCCGTGCACGGCGAGTGCCGCTATGCCGCACGCTTGTGCGATGCGTGCAATGTTCGCGCCATTCCTGTGCTCGCGATCCCAGCCGGTGCGGATTTTTAGAGTGACCGGCACGGCGGCGGCACGCACGACGGTGTCGAGAATGCGCGCCACCAGCGCCTCGTCCATGAGCAGCGCCGATCCGCAGAGTTTCCCGCAGACTTTTTTTGCCGGGCAGCCCATGTTCAGGTCGATGATCTGCGCCCCGAGTGCGACATTGAGGCGCGCGGCTTCGGCGAGCGCCTGCGGGTCGGCACCGGCGAGCTGCACGACCCGCGGCTCGGGCTCGCCTTCGTGGTTCATGCGCTGCCGCGACTTGGGCGTACTCCACAGGCGCGTGTCCGCGGTCAGCATCTCCGAGGCAGCGAGTCCAGCGCCAAGCTTGCGGCACAGGATCCGGAACGGCCGATCCGTTACCCCGGCCATCGGAGCGAGCACCGCGTTCGAGGGCAGCAGATATGGTCCGATGCGCAAGGGGTACCTCTTTTCTACCGCGCGGTGACGTCGTTGGCGCAGGCGATCCCGCCACCACTCGCGGGCAGACAGGCATCGAGCTCGAATCCCACCGCGCTGGTACCCGGATCGACGAAGGCCATCTCGGCGTCGATGCGCTGCCCGGCGCCAAGAAGCGCCGAAGCGGGTACGGCGCCGGGGACGTAGAACTGCGGCTGCACGTCGCGCGCGGCAATGCGGTTGCCGAAACGATCCTGCAGCGTGACCCGCAGAAGCGGCAGCGGTTGCGGCTGCTGGCCGGCATTCTTGATGCTCGCGCGCACCGTGATATGACCGGGATTCCCCGGATCCACGGACGCGCCGAGTTGCCGCACGTCGTAGCTGTGCAGATCCCAGTGCGGCTTGAGCGTCACGCCGAGTGAGCGATACAGGGCCGTCAGCGGGTGGTTGAAACTCGCGCTCGCTGCCAGATCATCCCGATAGTGGTTCACGATCTGCGCAACGAGCAGTACCACGGCGCCGAGCGTGCCCAGGAGCCACAGGTACGGTGGCCGGGGGATCAAATGCTCTTCGGCGTCCGGGATATCCGCCGCAGGCGGCGCCTCGCGTTTGCGCAGGTGTTCGTGCACCAGTGCGCGCACGCTGGGCGCATCACGCTCGGGATCCGGTCGCGCGTGCGGCACCGCGTGCCGTAAGTCCGCCGTTCTCGCGGGCGCCGGCCGTGACGCGGCCGCCGTGGCTACAGGACCGTGCGCCGCGGCAGCGTCCGCCAGCGCAGGCAAGGGCGTGGGCTCGGGTGTCGGTGCGGGCGCGGCTGCTGCGAGCGTTGCAGCGCCTGCATCGGCCTGGATGATCGCGGACAGAAAGTCCGCATCGATTTCCACTTCGACCAGCCCGTCCGGCTCGGGCTTCAACTCCAGCACCGGTTCTTGATTTGCCGCGACCATCGCCTTGAACGAACCCGTCGCCGCCTCCCATTGCGGATCCGGTCGCGGCTGCACGAACACTGATTCCGCATTGGTTGTGTCGGGATTGAATTCGAGCGCCTCCTCGGGAATGGCATCCAGGTCCGGGACCGCCGCGGGGTCCTCGGCTGCCGCTGGCGCGGGCGCCGGCGACGCCTCCGGCAGTGCGCCAGGTTCCGCCCCGACGCCTGGCAGAGCGGGTGACGGCGACAACGACGCCGAGGGTGGTGGCGAAGACGCGGGCTCGGGGCTGGCGCCGTGGCGCTCCTCGGTCAGCCGCGCGAGCGCGTTGAACACGCTGGAACAGCGGCCGCATCGCACATAGCCCTGGGCCACGCGCAGATCGGCAGCGGACACCGCCAGCGTGAGGGCGCACTTGGGACAAATGGTGAACATGGGAACTTAAGCCCGCGGCCGGTCAGTTGCGCCGACCCGCGAGGCACGTCCAACCGTCGCGGTCGCCGAATCGGCCGACATGAAAGCATGGAGCGAAAGCCGCTGTCACGTCCGCGGCCTCGTGGTCCATGAGGCCGGCGAGCACGACCTGCCCGCCGGGGCGAACCAGGGACGCGAACGTCGCTGCGAGTTCGCACAGCGGGCCGGACAGGATGTTCGCGAGCAGCACATCGGCCCCGTGCGGCAGTGAATCCGCCTGGCTCTGAAGGTGCACGCGGCGAGCGACCCCGTTGGCGAGCGCGTTGTCCCGCGTCGCGGTGAGTGCCTGCGGGTCGATATCGAAGCAATGCACGGCAGCCGCGCCCAGTTTCGCGGCGGCGAGCGCCAGAACGCCCGATCCGCAGCCGTAGTCGATGACGAGCGCTCCGGGTGCGAGGTGCGCGTCGAGCCCGTGCGCTGGCCTCTCTACGGAGTGCTCGGCTGGCGCGCGCAACAGGTGCGCGTGCGCGTCGAGCCCGTGCGCTGGCCTCTCTACGGAGTGCTCGGCTGGCGCGCGCAA
>Ga0182015_10001033_pt1 | contig 38205 bp, 38 predicted proteins | sample 712P3MmetaG_FD_120478 | JGI IMG/M metagenome (GOLD analysis project Ga0182015, IMG submission 120478) | Permafrost microbial communities from Stordalen Mire, Sweden - 712P3M metaG | ecosystem: Environmental > Terrestrial > Soil > Wetlands > Permafrost | place: Sweden: Stordalen | collected...
ACTTGGAGCGGCTAGGCGCGGGCTTTCTTTTTGGCGGCGACTACGGCGACGGGCGCCTTTTCCCACGGGCGCTTAGGGCGGGCGGCGGCCGGTTTGTCGCGATCTTCGACGCGATCGTACTGATAAGAATCACTCACGGTCCCAAGCGATTCGTTATAAAGGTTCGGCAATTGAAGTCCTTCTTTTAGTTCCTCAGTAAATTGTTGCAGGGCTTTCAGGTGATCGGTAGTGGCTGCGACCTCGGTCTTTGAAGTCTTCAAGAATTGCTGGTAGCCGCGATTGATAAGTTTTGAAATCTCGCCGCCGATTAAATATCCCGGGTAAGCAAATATCTTGGTGCCGTCCGCGCCGTCTTTTTGGATCGCGGCAGAGACGTGATATTTTTTCAGGAATACGCGTCCCTGCATTCCTGGGGCTTCGATCAGATCAAATCCGTGGTCGCGGAGCCAAGCCAGCGCCTCGTCATATGTGCGTTCGATAACTTTCGTCGCCATCGTTTTAATATCTCTTCTTTCTTAGATGCCGGCGGTTTCGAAAAGCGACTAGCCGCGAGTACATCGGGACACCCTCTTTTATAATCTAACTTCAAGTTGTAGATGCTGTAATTGCGGTGTAAGGAACATTACTATAGTTATCGCGTTTGTTCCCATTTCATGCCGCGAGACCTTATAAATCAGAAGTGGTAGAGGATGCTAGCACATTGGCGGAACGGCCCGAACCCTTGACTACCGATACCTCGCGAACTTTTTCACAACTCGAAGATGCGCGTTCCGGCGCAAACGGAAATTCTGCGCCTTTGGGAGTGACGACGCTCGATCGCGTAGGGAATACTCCTCTGCTTCGGTTCGAGCGGATTGTGCGCGACTTGCCGGGCATTGAATTGCTGGGAAAGGCGGAGTGGTTCAATCCGGGCGGTTCGGTGAAAGATCGTGCCGCCGCAAGAATTATTGCTGAAGGGAAACGCAGCGGGAAATTTGGGCCGGGCAAAACTTTGCTTGATTCCACCAGCGGAAATACGGGCATAGCGTACGCGATGTTCGGCGCGGCTGAGGGGTTTCCGGTGACGCTGTGCATGCCGGAAAATGTTTCGATTGAGCGGAAGCATATTCTGCACGCCTATGGGGCGACGATTGTTTACACCGACCCTGCGGAAGGGTCGGATGGCGCAATTCGGGTGGCGCGCGAGTTGCATGCGAAGCATCCCGAAAAATATTTCTACGCGGACCAGTATTCCAACGACGCGAATTGGCAGGCGCATTATTACGGAACGGCGAATGAGATATGGAAGCAGACTGACGGTCGGGTCACACATTTCGTTTCCATGCTGGGGACGAGCGGGACATTCGTCGGGACTTCGCGACGGTTGAAGGAGTTGAATCCGCAAATTCGCTGCATTTCGTTGCAGCCGGATTCACCCTTTCACGGGATTGAAGGCGCGAAACATATGGCGAGCGCGCTCGTGCCGAAAATTTACGATCCTTCATTGGCGGATGAAGATATTGGCATCTCGACGGAAGAGTCGTATGCCATGGCGATACGGTTGGCGCGCGAAGAAGGATTGCTGGTGGGGATTTCGGCAGCGTCGGCAGTGGTGGGAAGTCTGCAAGTGGCGCGCCGGATGAAGGCCGGGGACCCGGCAGTTTTCGTCGCGATCTTGCCCGATTCTGGCGACAAATATCTGAGCGAGAGGTTCTGGGAAGAAGGATAAGAACATTTGATACTTTTGTAATCGGGCAAATTGCAATCCATGGTTATTAAAATTACACAATTACGAAATTCCCCAATTACTAAATGCTAAAACTTTCGCGACTGCATTACGAGGCAGTGCGGCGGCACGGGGAGGAGACTTACCCTTATGAATGTTGCGGGGTGCTGTTGGGACAGATGGATGGCGAGATTCGCGCAGTGACGTCCGTGGCCCGCTGCGGTAACACTCGCACCGATTCGCCCGAGAACCGGTATCACATCGCCCCGAAAGAGTTGGTGCGGATTCAGCGCGAAGGGCGAGAGCGGGGCGAGGACATAATTGGCTTCTATCATTCGCATCCGGATCATCCGGCGCAGTGGTCGTCCACGGATTTGGCGGAGGCCCATTGGTTCGGGTGCTCGTATGTGATCACCAGCGTGGAAACAGGCAAGGCCGTGTTGACCAATGCGTTCGAGTTGATGGGAAGCGATGAAAGTGACAAGAGGTTGGAGCTGGAAAAGATCGAGATAGCGTAGCTTTCGCATTCGCGAATGCATGGCTGTCAATGACTATCCCGGACTTGCGTCCGGGGCTGAGTTATCTCTCCCTGCGGGGCTGGTTTGCGGAAGTTGTTGCGAAATGATTCCGCATATCTACATTGCGTAGTGCGAAGCGCGCAATCGTATTTTATTTTGACGTCATGCTCGAGGGACGCAAGCCCGACGCATCTGGCGTGCAATACTGATTCGCCGGGAGCAGACACACTTCCCGCCGGGTCCTTCGCAGCGCGAGGATGCCGTCAACATCTTGAGGTGACCGCGATCAAGTGGATTGGTGCTTTTGATGCTTTCGCGGGCGCGGGCACCCGCGCCACACGAGCTAAGTTCTATAGCGCTTGAGCGAGAAGTCGCCCTCCCGAATTTCCGCCAGACCAATTGGCGCACGAATAGTTCGGGTGGCTACGGTCTGATCGAAGATGCAGTCGCTTTCTGGATTTTCCTGCGAAAGCCGGTCATGCACCAGGTGGTACTGAATCACTTTATTTCTCAGGTTCCGGATTTTTACTCTGCTGAATTCGAGGCGCACTCCGAGTTCCATGTCTTCTTTTCCCCAGCCTTCAAAGTTCTCGTTGAATCCGTTTACCGCGACCAGATCGCTGCGATTCACGGAAAAATTGCTGCCTTGTAAGCTGTGGTTGGAAGATTCGTAGAAAATTGGGGAAACGAAGCCGTGCTCGACAACTCGAGCTTTGTCTTGAAGCCAGAGTCTGAGCAGGGAACGCAAGTTGAACCCCAATCCTCGCTCCAAAATTCTCAAAGGCGGAGGAATCACCTCGCGCCGAAGATGGGCGCGGCGGCCAATGATTGCAGTTCGCGGAGCGGCGTAGAGCATGTGATTGCGCACAAAATCGTGGTGTGGCAGGCAATCCATGTCGATAAAAATGAGCGTGTCGAAGCGGCTCACGTGAATTGCGCGGTTAAGAATTCTGGCCTTGCGGAAGCCATGCTTCTCGTGCGCGACGTGCTGGATTCCATGCTGGATGCGAGGCGCCCACTCCTTTAATAGCGGCCCATAATTCTGGCTGGAGCCATCATCCGCGATCACGAGCTCAAAGTTGCGAAAGCTTTGCACCGTGAAAGCCGCGAGGCTCGCCGGCAAGATATCAATATCGTTGTAAGTGCCCACGATAATGGAAGCGCCCCCGGGGTCTTCCCTCCCACTCTTTAGCACTACCGCGGCAGCCAAACTAGCCCGACTCCACGCAATTGTGTGCTTCTAAAATCATGGGCGCTAGCTGCCCGACACTTCCCGCACCCAGTGTGAGAATCAGGTCCCCGGATCGAGCAACGCTGGTAACGGTCGTGACCGCGTCCTGGAATCCGCCGACATAGCGCGCCGGGCAGCCTGCGCCGGTGGCAATTCTGGCGGCTAGTATTTCGCTTGTGACCCCGTCAATCGGGGTCTCGCTGGCGGCATAAATGTCGAGCACAGTAACGGAATCGCAATCTTTGAACGAAGCGGCAAAATCCTCCATCAGCAACTGGGTTCGGGTATAACGATGGGGCTGGAAAATTACGTGGATCTTGTCATAGTTGCACTGTCGAGCGGCGGCGAGCGTGGCTCGAATCTCGGTGGGATGATGTCCGTAGTCATCCACTACGCTAATTCCGTCGATTTTGCCACGAAATTGAAAACGGCGGTCCACTCCGCGGAAATTCTCTAGACCAGCGCGGATTTGTTCCACATCGATTTCGAGGCCAACGCCGACAGCTATTGCTGCGGTGGCATTCAACACATTATGCAACCCGGGGACGCGCAAGCGAAACTCGCCGAGTTTTTTTTCTTTATAACTAACAGCGAATCGCGAAACCGGATAATTTCCGGCTTCTTCAATGGAGCGTTGGGCGTCCCCGCCCGACAGGACGGGTGGGACGCCCGTCTCTCCATGAAGCAATTTAATTCGGAAATCTGAATTTTTTCGAACGCCGTAAGTCACTGTACGTCGCCGAATCTCTGGGATTATCTTGCGTAGCGGGTGATTGTCGTTGCAAACCACCACGATGCCATAGAACGGCACGCGCTCGGTAAAGTCGAGGAATGCGCGTTTCACGTCGCGCATGTTGCGATAGCAATCCATGTGCTCGCGATCTATGTTGGTGATGACCGCAAGAATTGGGGACAGCTTCAAAAATGACCGGTCGCTCTCATCGGCTTCCGCAACCAGATACTGTGATTGGCCGAGTCGGGCATTGGAGCCCATCGCGTCGACCCGTCCTCCGACCACCACAGTGGGATCAAGGCCTCCAGCGGCGAGTACCGCTGCGACCATGGACGTAGTAGTGGTCTTGCCGTGCATGCCCGCAATTGCGATTCCGTACTTGAGCCGCATGAGTTCGGCGAGCATTTCCGCGCGCTGAATTACAGGGATGTGAAGTTCTCGAGCCGCGATGAGTTCCGGATTCCGCGACGAGATGGCAGAACTCGCGACGACAACTTCCGCGTCACCAATATTCCCCGCACTATGGCCTTCGAACAGAACCGCTCCCAACGCAGAGAGATGCTCAGTCACCGAAGAAGTTTTCAGATCTGATCCGGAAACTTTGTAGCCAAGGTTCAGCAAAACCTCGGCAATCCCGCTCATGCCGATTCCGCCGATGCCCACGAAATGAATTCTTTGAATTTTGGCGAACACTTATATGGACTTCCCGGCCTGTTCTTGGGCAGCCAGCGGTTCGTTGATTCCCGCCAATTGCGCAGCCATGCCTGCGATATCGCGCGCGGCATTTGAATGCGCAAGGCTTCGCGCGGCGATATTCATCTTGTCGAGTCGCATTGGGTCTCTTAATAATGTAGTCACAGTTTCAACCAGCGTCTCAGGCGTGAGTTTCGATTCTTCCAGCATAACTGCCGCCCCCGCTTTTTCGAACGCTTCTGCATTACGCTTCTGATGATCATCGGCGGCTCTGGGAAATGGCACGAATATCGCCGGCTTTCCCGCAGCCGCAGTTTCCGCGACAGTGCTGGCCCCGGAACGGCAGAGCAGCAAATCTGCGCGCGCAAAAAGTGCAGGCATGTCGTCTATGAAGCGGAAAACTTCAAATTTTCCGTCGCCGTTGTCGAGCTTTGCGTACGCAGCCAGCGCGTCATTATAGTCGCGCTCTCCCGTCTGATGGATGATGCATAGATCCGGAACGCTTTCGCGTAACATCGCGGCGGCACCGAGCAGGGCGACATTGATGGCGTGCGCGCCCTGGCTTCCGCCGAATACCATCAGCGTTCGGGTGGAATGCGCTTCACCGTCAACAGCCGCGAAAAAAGCCTCGCGTACCGGAACGCCAGTCACCTGACATCGCCGGAAGTATTTCAACGTTTCGGTGAAATGCACCGCCGCGGCCGACACGTATCGCGCCACCAGGCGATTGGCAAATCCGGGGACGACGTTGGGCTCGAACGCCAGCGTAGGAATGCGGCGCAGAATCGCCGCGGCCATGGCGGGGCCGGAAGCGTATCCTCCCACTCCGATGACGACATCAGGATGGAAATCGGCGAGAATGCGGCCCGAGTCCCAAACCGCGCGAGGGAGATCCATGAACGTTCTCGCACGAGTGGCAACGCTTACATTTTTCAGCGCGCCGACTTTTACCAGGCGTAACGGAAATCCAGCAGCCGGAACGAGGCGATTCTCGATGCCCCGCGCGGTGCCGATAAACAACACTTCCGCGCCGTAATATTTTTTTAATTCCTGCGCGATGGCGAGGCCAGGGATGACATGGCCACCAGTTCCTCCGCCTGCAACGATTACCCGCATGCAGTGACTATAAACCACGCAATTACTCGGTTTGTTTCGTGATATTCAGCAGCACGCCCACACACGCCAGAGTGATGAACAGTGACGATCCGCCATACGAGATGAATGGCAGAGGAATTCCTTTCGTCGGCATCATTCCCAGGACAACGCTGATATTGATGAACGCTTGCAGCACGACCATGCTGGTTATGCCGATCGCGAGGAAGCGTCCGAACATGTCCTGGGTGCGCATGGCGGTGCGAATTCCGCGCCAGAGAAATATTGAGAACAGAGCGACGATAATCAGTGTGCCGACGAGTCCGACCTCTTCGGCCGTTACCGCAAATATGAAATCCGTATGTGGTTCCGGGAGATAGAATAGTTTCTGTTTTCCTTCCATCAAGCCGACGCCGGTGATGCCTCCAGTACTAACCGCAATCAGAGACTGAATAATGTGGAAACCGCGACCCTGCGGATCAGAATAAGGATCGAGGAATGCAAGGATACGGTTGCGCCGGTATGCCACATGGAAAATCAGAAAATAAAGAGGAAGAATCGAAGCCGCGAATGCGTATCCGAGATAACGCATGTCGAGACCGGCGACAAAAAGTATAGAAGCGGTAATAGCGGCGCACGCAATAGCGGTGCCGAGATCAGGCTCGAAAACAATCAGGGCGAGAAAGAGGAGAGTAGGCACAATTGCCGGCAACAATGTGTTGCGCCAGTCACGCATGGATTTGCTCTTGCTTTCCAGAAAGAAAGCTAGGAACAAAATGATGGCGGGCTTGGCGATTTCCGAGGGCTGAAATGAGAATCCGGCAAAGTGAATCCAGCGATGAGTATGATGGGACCGGTCGAGAAAAAATACCGAGATTAACAGCAAAGCGGTGAATCCCAGCAGCGAAAATACGACTGCCGGATGTTTGTAGCGGCGGTAGTCCATTTTCATTGCGACAATCATTGCCACGAAGCCGACGATTGCCCATCCCAACTGCCGCAAAAGGAAGAAATAAGCGGAACCGTAGCGCTGCTTTGCCATCACCGCCGAGGCGCTGAACACCATTACCAATCCGACGAATACAAGCGACAGGGTGGCGATGAAAAGCCATCCGTCGACGCTGACACGCTTTGCCATGGGGAGATTTCATTTCATCATGGAGGCGAAACAATTGCGTGTGTCTTCATTGCGCATTGTTGATTGTCTTGGTGCGAGTGGGAAAAGTTTGTTATCCCAAAAGTCTTGTCATGTCGAATACTAGACGAGTCATTGTCATGTTGAGCGAAGTTGAGCTTCCGCTTGCGGAAGCTCACGAAGTCGAAACATCCCTATACCCTCGTCTGTCCCGTCTCCCTCGCTCGCGAGCGAACCGCGCTTACGACAACTGGCTACGCAATTGCAGGTTGCGAACCAATTCTTTGAAGACTCTGCCCCGATGCTCATAATTCTCGAACTGGTCGAAGCTGGCGCAGGCTGGGGCGAGTAACACGATATCGCCCGGCTTGGCCGTGTTTGCGGCTTGTTTTACCGCCGATTCGAGGGTTCCGCTTTGGACGATTGCTATATCGGTTTTAATTTGCGATTCAATTTTCGATGCCGCCGCGCCGATCGTGTAAATGGCTTTTACTCGCTCCGAAATCAGGCCGTTTAACACCGAATAGTCGCTCCCCTTGTCTTTGCCGCCGAGAATTAAATGAATGCTTCCGGGAAACGATTCAATGGCCTTGATGGTGGCGTCGACATTTGTCGCTTTGGAGTCATTGTAGAATTCCACACCATCGATATTCGCAACGTATTCCAGGCGATGTTCGACGGCTCTGAATTCGCCAACGGTCTTCCGAACTTCGGCGGGATCGCAACCCATCACCATGCCCACCGAGATCGCCGCCAGTACGTTCTCGACATTGTGCAAGCCCTTTAACGCAATTTCATTCATTTGCATAATTTCTGTCTCAATACCGGCGTGCCGAAAAATGATGCTGCCATTGCTGAGAAAAGCGCCTGAGTCTACTTCGCTTTGTCGGCTGAACCACAAAGTCCTTGCCTTGAGACCCTGCGCTAGACCCACACATGTCGGGTCGTCCGCGTTCAAAATCGCAAAGTCATCAGGCTGCTGATTTTCGAAGATTCGGGCCTTTGCACTTCTGTATGCGGCGAATGTGCGATGACGGTCGAGGTGGTCTGGAGTCACGTTCAACACGACCGCAACATGCGGCCTGTAACTTTGGATGGTTTCAAGTTGAAAGCTGGAAACTTCAAGCACCGCGATGGTGTCACGCCTGGCTTGGTCTACGAGCGATATTGCGGGCACCCCAATATTTCCGCCCACCAAAGTATGGTAGCCACCCGCTTCGATAATTTTTCCGGTCAGCGCAGTGGTAGTTGTTTTGCCGTTCGAGCCGGTAATAGCGACCATCCGTCCGGGGAAAAATCTGGCCGCAAGTTCGATTTCGCCGATCACAGCTTCGCCCATGGCTCGGGCTCGTTGCAACAGTGGTGCGTCGTAAGGCACACCGGGACTCACGACAATCAGGTTTTGTTCGCGGAATGTGCGCTCTCCGTGGCCTCCGGTTTCGACCGCAATGCCGTGGTCCAGCAATGTTGCCAGATCGTTTCCGAGTTGATCCTGAGGCTTAGTGTCAGAAACTGTAACGTGGGCACCGCGGGACTTCAGGAAGAGCGCGGAGGCGATCCCCGATTTTCCCAGGCCGACGACGAGTACGTTTTTATTAGTGACGTTCATTGGCAGAAACTGTCGAGCTTCGCTCGATCGGACAGCCGGGGGCGGCTGTCCCTACGCGATTATCTTAGTTTTAAAGTCGTGAGCGCGAACAACGCGAACACGAGCGATGCTATCCAGAAGCGGACGATGATTTTCGACTCTGACCAGCCCAATAATTCGAAGTGATGATGAATCGGCGCCATTTTGAAAATACGTTTCTTGCGCAGCTTGTAGGAGCCCACTTGAAGAATTACGCTGAGCGCTTCGATTACGAAAATTCCTCCAATAAATGGCAGCAGCAATTCCTGCTTGATCATCACCGCAACCGTCCCAATGGCGCCTCCTAACGCTAGCGAACCGACATCGCCCATAAACACTTCGGCCGGATGCGCGTTATACCAGAGAAATCCGATCGACCCTCCGACCATCGCTCCGCAAAAAATGGTTAGCTCGCCGACCTGCGGCATGCGTTGCAATTCCAGGTAAGTGGAGAAGGTCGCGTGACCGCTGACATAAGTGAGTACCGCGAGTGCCCCGGCGGAAATCACGGTGCAGCCGATAGCCAGCCCATCCAAACCGTCGGTCAGGTTAACCGCATTGCTTGATCCGACGATCAGCAACACCACAAACGCGACGAAGGGAAGAAACGCCAGCGGCCACAGGCCAGGATTTTGCAGCAGCCTGTCCACGACAAGGTCCGGCTGAAACTGTTTGAAAAATGGAACCTGCAAACGAGTGGAATAAATTCCGAGGTTCTGCATCGCGATCAATGCGACTGCAACGAAAATACTCGCTAAAACTTGAAAGCCAAGTTTAGCTTTTGCTGTAAGGCCGAGATTTCTGCGGTTCACTACTTTTGCATAATCGTCGGCGAATCCGATTGCGCCGAAAGCGCATGTGGCGAACACTGCAATCCACACGAATCGATTGCTGAGATCCGCCCACAGCAAAGTCGGCACCACTATGGAAATTACAATCAGCAGCCCGCCCATGGTCGGCGTGCCGGCTTTTTTCTGATGCGCCTTCGGACCTTCTTCCCGAATATATTGGCTGATTTGAAATTCGCGCAGCCGGTTAATTACCAGCGGACCAACGATGAGTCCGGTGAACAGCGCTGTGAGGCTTGCGAACGCAGTACGAAACGTCAGATACCGGAAGATACGAAACGGCGGAAAGTAGTGAAACAGTTTGAGGTAGAGCAGCCAATATAGCAATCAGCCTCCGTGGCTGTTTCGTTAGTTGTGTTGAGCCTTGAGTTTTTGCGCTGAACGGTCGGCGATGTGCGCTTGCCAAATTTCGAGAGCCCGTTCGAGCTTCACTCCGCGTGACGCTTTCAACAACACCACGTCCCCATCGCGAGTTTCATGGGCCAACCATTCTCCAGCTTCGTCGGCCGAGGCCATGAATCCACTGCGGATTCCCGCTTGCTGCGCGCCTTCGGTCATAGATTGCGCCAATCCACGGACTCCAATGAGGATGTCGATATTTCGTTTGGCCATATCGCGTCCCGCGGCGCGATGCATCTCTTCGCCTGCATCTCCGAGCTCCAACATTTCTCCCGCGACCACGATGCGCCGCTTGGCCGGCATAGTGCTCAATGCCTCGACCATGGCGGCCAACGCCTTAGGATTCGAATTGTAGCAATCGTTTATCACCGTGATGTTACCGAGTTGAATGACCTGTCCTCGCTTTTCCTGCGGAGAAAGTGTTGCGAGCGCTTCCGTCGCCGCCGCCAAATCGAAGCCGCACTGCAACGCCACGGAGAGCGTCGCCAGCGCATTATGGATGTTGTGAGCTCCGACCAGTGGAAGGTTGGTCCGTTGTCGCTGCCCCGGTACCACAACGTCGAAGGTCGATCCCTCGAAGCCTCGCGTCTGGATGTTTTCAGCGCGCACCTCCGCCGAGGAATCGAAGCCGTAAGTTACGGTTCGACCCCGAAATGCCTTTCCGAACTGCGACACGTGTTCGTCATCAGCATTCAAGATGGCAATCCCATCCGTAGGAAGAGAATCGATAAGTTCGCGCTTTGCCAGTGCAATACCCGAGATGGACTTGAAGAACTCCAAATGAACCGGCGCGACGTTCGTAACTACGCCGATGTCTGGACCCGCGATTTTCGCCAGGGCAGCGATTTCTCCGGCGTGCGACATCCCCATCTCGATCACCGCGAGGTCATGTTCAGGTTCGAGCTTGAGCAGCATGAGCGGCAATCCGAAATGATTGTTGAAATTTCCTTCGGACTTGAGCACGCGATATTTTGCCGCAAGCACGTGCGCGATGGCTTCTTTGGTTGTAGTCTTCCCGGCCGACCCCGTTACTCCAACGAGTCGTTTTCCCCAAAGCTTGCGAACCGCCGTGGCGAGGGATTGGAGAGCTACCAGTGTGTCATCGACAGCGAGGAGATTAGCTGTGGTTCCAAATCGCGCCGCTTCATCCTTGCGGATTACCGCTGCCAGCGCGCCTTTTGCCAAAGCTTGCTCGACGTAATCGTGTCCGTTTAACCTCTCGCCAATTACCGCAAAAAATATCTCGCCGGGTTGAATAGTGCGCGAGTCAATCGAATATCCCCGCGCGGCTTCATCGTCGAAATCTCCGTGAGCAGATATGAGTTCCGCAATGCGACTGAGTGGCAGCTTCATGAGTTATTCCGCGCGGCATTCGCGTTTTCGCAAGCGTATCCTAATGTGCGCAGGCATTCCCTAGCCGCTTCAACGTCGTCGAAGGGAATGGGACCCTGGCGCGTAATTTGAATTTTCTCGTGTCCCTTGCCTGCGATGAGCACGATGTCATGCGGCCGCGCGTCGCGAACTGCAAGCGAGATCGCGCGAGTACGGTCGGGTTCCATCTTATAGTTGGCATTGCACCGTTGAAGACCCACGACAGCATCATTCATGATGGCGAGGGGATCTTCGCTGCGAGGATTATCCGAGGTGAGGATGACCAGGTCGCTATTTTGCGCGATAGCCTCAGCCATCAAAGGACGCTTTGCCCGATCGCGGTCGCCGCCGCATCCGAACACCGTGATTACTCTGCCCTTTTCCTGTCCGGCGAATTCTCGAGCTAATGATGTCAAATTGCGGAGCGCATCGTCCGTATGCGCATAGTCGATGACCACCGCAAATGGCTGTCCGCAATCCACTCGTTCGAATCTTCCTGGCACACGTCGCAAATTCGCGACGCCCAGAGCAATCGCTTCGCGGGGTGCCGAACGAGCGTGAGCAGCCGCGGCGGCAGCCACGATGTTATACACATTAACTCTTCCAATAAGTTGCGACGACAGCGAGATGACGCCGTCAGGTGTTATTAAATCGAAGCGTGTTCCCTTAACGCTTACGTCAACCTTTTCCACATGGAAATCGCCGCCCGCTAGGCCGTAGGTAATGATCCTCGAACCTCGACTCCAGGCAACCTCAACCAGCGCTTGTCCGTACTGGTCTTCTATATTTATCACTGACACGCGCGGAGGGTCTGCCCCGCAGCCGCTGAACAGTACTTGCTTCGCCGCGAAGTATTCGTCCATCGTTCCGTGATAGTCAAGATGATCGCGCGTCAAATTAGTGAATACAGAGGTGTCAAAACTTATCCCGTAAATTCTCTGCTGCGCCAACGCATGGGAAGAAACTTCCATTACCACTTCGCTCGCGTCCGATTTAGCGGCATCGGCGAAAATTGAATTCAACTCGAGCGCTTCCGGAGTCGTATGGGGCGCGGGAAGCACATTCCCACCGACGTGATATTCAATCGTTCCGATGAGCGCAGCGTCCCGGCCACCAGCCGCCAATATTGATTCCAGCAAAAATGCCGTCGTACTCTTGCCGTTGGTTCCGGTGATGCCGGTGATTGCGAGTTTCTTGGCGGGATGTTCAAAAAAGTTAGCGCTTAGTCTCGCCAGAGCCCGCCGCCCATGCGGCACCTGTACCCACGCGACATTTTCCCTCGGTCTTTCAGTCGCAGAATCAGTGACAATTGCAACCGCTCCCGCCTCAATTACGCGATCAACAAATTTATTGCCGTCGCTCGACTCTCCCCTCATTGCAAGGAAAACATCTCCCCGCTTAATTTTCCGAGAGTCATACTGCACTCCGCCGATTTCCGATTTGCCTTTGGAATCTCCGCTCTGCGAAAGAATCTCGACGCCATCAAGCAATTCGAGGAATGTCATATCGTGAATTGAGCGGGGGAGGTTAACGAGTGGACCCTCGCGTTGTGAGAATAGATCATTTTAAAATTTTGTCATCTCGACCGTAGCGAAGCGAAGTGGAGAGATCTGCTGTTTGCGTTGCGCTATCGGCGGTGCGAAATGCAAAGTCTGATTCCTCGCGTTCGCTTGCTGCCGTGACAGATTTTTTTCTCCAGCCAATTCACCGCCCGAACTGCACTGTCACTCTCGTTCCGGCCGCGATGCGCGATCCCGGCGGCGGAATTTGTTGATGTCCGAGTCCACTGCCAACTACATCCAAAGTTATTCCGTCCTCTTCCGCAGTTTCAACGGCATCGCGCACGCTCTTTCCAAGGAATGAAGGTACGACCATTTCGCCCTGTTCCATGTCGACCACCACTGTGCCGCCGGTAGGCATGGCTACAGTTGGCGCCACTGTGGAATTCTCCACGACTGAATTTTGATTTGTTTCAGGGATGAGAATTTGTTGTCTCATCGCAGCTGGAACAATGCCGGTCGCCTGAGCGACCGCTTGCGCAGGAGGATTCACGGCCCGCACATTGCTTTCTTCGACGCCAGCACTGTCGGCTACATCCAGCGGATCACCCAAATGATCCGGTGAACCTTCTTCTATATCCTGATCGCTTACGTGACGCGATGCCATAAGCACTTGGCGATTCGGAGGCAGGTCAATGTCGTGTGGCGTATGCAAGTATTCCAGAATCTGCTGCGCAATCCGTTGGAACACGGGCGCCGAAATATCGGCGCCATGATGTGGGCCGACCGGAGAATCAATGATCACCGCCACCACGATAGATGGGTCATTGATAGGAGCGAATCCAGCGAACGATGCGATGTATTTCGTGCGCGAATACGCGTGAGTCGCCGGATCAACTTTCTGCGCAGTGCCCGTCTTTCCTGCGGAGGAATACCCTTCAAGAGTCGCTTTGCGTCCGGTGCCGTGCGGATCGGTGACAACACCGCGCATCATTTGCTTCATTTCTGCCGCCGTCGTCGTGGAAATTACCCGAACTCCCTCGACCGGATGAAAAGCAATGGTTTGTGGCGCACCTTGCAGAGAAGCTTGCGCCGCCACAATTCGCGGCGCGACTCTCACTCCATCATTCGCGATCGTGGAAACCATGGCGGAGAGTTGTAGCGGCGACACTCCAATCTCCTGCCCCGTCGAGATAGCTGCAATCGATACTTTGGACCATCGGCTCACTGGCTTTGTTAGGCCGCGAGTTTCCCCGGGCAATTCGATCCCGGTTTGCTGACCGAATCCAAATCCGCGAATGTATTTATAAAACCTTTCGTCTCCGAGGCGTAGCCCGATCTTAATCGCGCCTACCTCGCTTGAGTGCGCGAGAATTTCCGCGACCGTCAGATTTCCCCACGGATGGTCGTCATGAATGCGCATACCATTGACTACTATCGATCCCATCTGACAATCGAAGACTTCCGTAGGGCGCGTCAGTTTTTCTTCCAGAGCGGCGGCAAGAGTTACTACCTTGAACGTGGAGCCGGGTTCGTAGACGTCGCTGACAGCGTGGTTCTTCAATCGCTGTGGCGTGATTTCGCGAGAAAGATTCGGATTGAACGTCGGATAATTCGCCAACGCCAAAATTTCTCCGGTGTGGGGATTCTCGACTACTACTGTTCCGGCTTCTGCGTGAGTCGCTTGCATCTGCGCCGCTAGCTCGCGTTCGGCGATGTACTGGATTTGTTCATCGATGGTGAGCACAACGTTCTGGCCCGGTTCGGGCTGCTTCTCGACGCTTCCAAACCATTTTTTGCGAGCGTCGACCGAGATGAGCATCGTTCCCGGCTTACCTTCCAGCTTATCTTCATATTGCCGCTCGATCCCGCTGAGGCCATGATCATCCATGCCAACGTATCCGAGAATCTGCGCCGCCAGTTCACGCTTGGGATAGAAGCGCTTCGACTCTTTCTGAAAATAAATTCCCTTCAAATTCAACGAGCGGATTCGGTCAGCGATATCAGCATCTGCCTTGCGAGCAAGCCAGCAAAAACTTTTGGACGCCTTGCACTTTGCCAGAAGCTCCCGAGGATCAGACTTCGTGATATGCGAGATGAGAGAGACTGTTCCTGCCAGGTTGGGGATTTCAGAGGGAATCGCAAAAACCGAATCCACGGAAATCGACATCGCGAGCTCGCGTCCTGCGCGATCATAAATAATGCCACGCCTCGCGGATAACTCTTCGGTGCGCTGCTGCTGATGTTGCGCACGCTCCTCAAAACTTCCATAGCGGAAGATTTGCAGATAAGTCAGACGCGCGCAGATGCCCAAGCACCACACTGCAAGAATCGCACCCAGTATGTAAAGCCGGCGATTCGCGACGGAATGGGCGGAGTTCACGATGTATTCCTAAATTATCGATGGAGCGACGGGCGTCCCCGCGCGATCGGACGGGCGAGGAATGGCGCTAAAAAAATTGTCATCCCGACCGGAGCGGAGGGACCTGCTTCTCGCCCTTCAGCGCGGATAATGTCAAAACAGGATAAAACGGAAAGCGGGTCTCTCCACTTCGCTTCGCTCCGGTCGAGATGACAAAATTATTAATTGCCCGTCCCCATCGGAAAGTATTAGACGTGCTGGCGACTCACTCTTCAGCTCGGCCCGCCAGTTCGAATCCGTGCTTCACGTTTACTGTTCTCACTTTCAAATCGTCCCTCATCTTTCCGATATCACCGAAATCGGCGTCACGCTAGCCAGTATCGGAGATCCCGAATCTTGCAGCGGCGCGTCCATGTGAATCACTTGCCCGGCTTGCGGCGATTGCAATCCCATTTTTCTCGCGAGCACGTCTATGCGTTGGGGATCCTGAAGCGACGCTTCTTCCAGCCGCAACGCGCGATTAAGTTCCGCCAAAGAATTCCGCTGCGACTTCAGAATCTCGATTTTGTATCCATACTCAATCGCCTTGAAATGCTGGAACGCGTATGTCATCACCAGCAGAAACAAGCATGCGAGCGCAATGCCGAACTGCTTCATTTCGCGATGGCGTCGGGGATCTTCAACCTTCACGAGCCGGGAATTATCGATGCTCTTGCTGAAATAAACTTCCGGCGTTCCCGTCCAACACGGAACTCGCCGGCTCGAGGATGTCAGGGTCTGAACCGCCGCGGCCGCTGCTGCCATTAGGCCACCTCAGAGAAAGTCAGTTCCCTGTGCGCCATCTCGCGTTGCGCGACCGTATACCGGTAGGAAAGCTTGTCTTCCTGCGAGTTCATGTTGCGGGGAATTCGCTTTTCAGTGTTTTCAACTGCGTTCATGAGATCGTTAATTAATGTTCCGGTGTACATATATTTATTCTCCTAAGTTTGAACTTCTAAATTCTTTCGACCGTCCGCATCTTTGCGCTGCGCGATCGAGGATTGACCGCAATCTCTTCTTCACTTGCCGTGACGGGCTTCTTCGTCAGCAGCCGGTAGAAACCTTGCTGCGCTCCCTCACGAAATTTGTCTTTGACGATGCGGTCTTCGAGCGAATGAAAACTTATGATTACCAGCCGTCCCCCGCGTTTCAGCAGTTGCGGCGCGGCGTTCAGCAACGACTCCAGGTCTTTCAACTCACTGTTTACGAATATTCGGAGAGCCTGAAAAGTTCGTGTCGCGGGATGAATTCTGCGTTCTGCCCGATTCATTGGCCGGGCCGCGGCTGAAACAATCTCCGCAAGTTCTGCGGTAGTTCGTATCGGCCGCGACCGGACAATGGCTCTGGCGATTCTCCGCGACCTCCTTTCCTCACCGAATTCGTAAATCAGATCAGCGAGTGTGACCTCGTCGAGTTGATTTACCACCTGATCGGCGGATTGCCCGGCTTGCGTGTTCATTCGCATGTCGAGCGGTCCTTCCGCCTGAAAACTAAAGCCTCGCGCGGCATCGTCGAATTGCAAACTGCTGACGCCCAGATCGGCCAAAATCCCGTCGTAGGTCTTTGGTCCTTGGTCGTTGGCAAAATCTGCAAACGACGCGTGGATCAATTCGACCGTCGGCCAGTCTCGTTGTTGATCTTGCTTTTCGCCAACGACCAACGACGAACAGCCAACGACGATCTTCCCCCGCGCGATTTCCAGCGCTGCCGGATCTTTATCGACCCCAATCAAATGTCCCTGTCCGCCGAGGCGTCTTGCGATTTCTAAACTGTGCCCGCCCAGGCCGACCGTGGCGTCGATATAAGTCCCACCGCGCTTGATAGCTAAAAATTCGATCGCTTCTTTTAAAAGAACCGGAACATGGCGTCCACCATGCCCACCCCGCTCGGGGATGTCTGTCAAACTTTCCGCCACTAGATGCCCAGCTTGTCCAGCGTGCTCTCATCCTCAGGCGTAAACTTTTCTTCTTCGATCTGCTTTTGGAAGATTTCCAGATTGCGTACTTCCAAATAAGTCAGGTTGCCCAGCACCGCGACTTCGCCCTTAATCTGCGCCGCATCGCGCAACAAACTTGGAATCAGCAGCCGCCCCTGGCCGTCCATCTCGATCACTTGGCCGTAGTAATTCACCCGCTCCAAAAACTTTTTCTTCGTGGGATTGAACGTTGACAACGCCGCCAGCTTCTGCTCGATCCGCTCCCACTCCTCGAAGGGATACACTTGAGCAACCTTGCCATCGAGGCTGGTGATGTAAAATTGCGTTCCGTACTTCTCGTCGATCACGCGCTTGAAGTCCGCCGGAACCTTGAGGCGTCCTTTTTCGTCGACGCGAGTTGGGTGATTGCCGCGAAACATGTGTCTGGCCCTTTACCGGGGGCGAAAGTCTTTTTGCAGCGACTGCCACTACGAGGGAGGTCAAAGCGGTCAAAATGCCGGTCTTTTGTGGTTCGTTGGGACCAATTTTCTGGGGGTCAGTCTTTGAATCCACTGGCGCCTCTGGAATATTAGGTTTTGTCCACGAGCCCTACTGTTGAGACCACTTTCTACCACTTTTGTCCACAGTTTACGCCTAAACCGTTTATTGTCAACGAGAAAGTTACAGGTTGTATGTGGAACCTCTAAACAATATGGGAAAGCCCAAGATTTTGTGGTTTAGAAAAGAAGTGACCGCTATAACTTGCGTTTAGCTCTTTGGTGCAGCAGTGATAAGTTTCGCTGTTTGTTCGCTTTAGCTGCCATAGTAGATCGGGAGGCAGCTAAACTGGGCGACAGTCATTACCCAAAATTGTTGATCCGGTGTTTTTTTGCCTGTCTGGGTTGACTTCGAGCTTCGTCGGTTGCATTATAGTAAGTGAGATCGGAGCCTGCCCTGACCGTGGGCACACCAAAAGCTCCATCGCATCGGGACACACTCGCTGCAGGGCAAAGTAAAAGGAGATGCAGCGAGACGGCCTAAACCGAGACCATGCTTAGGGTGCTGGCACACCTCAGTCACTGTCAGCCACTGTGAATGCGACATTCTTCGCATTCAACCTTACAGCGTGTACTTCGTGACCGAAATAAATTTTAAGTGAGAGCCTAATCTAGAGGCAGGGGCAGAGTAAATGCTCCTGCCACGCCTCTCACTTTACTCACGAAGGGTGACGAAATGACTGATGCTTCCGTGGTAGTTGATTTCCTTGTACGTTCCCTCCAACAAATTGCTCCCGGGCCGCTGAAAAGCAGCGAGCTGTCAGTGTTGGTAAAGGCGGCTCATCCCGAGTTCAGCGCCGAGACCCTTGGCTACCGAACATTGCGGGAATTCATACACAGACAAGCGCCCGAAATTGTGGAAATCGGTCGTGCCGGAATGGATGTTCGATATTCCTTAAGAGCGACCCAAGACAAACTGCAGGCAGAAAGCCCGCAGAGTGGGGCTTCCGCAAATGCCCTAGACCAATTGATGAAAGACTCGCGAGCCTGGAAGACTTTTACAAGTCCCGACTCCCCATTTCGTCTCTATCTAACCGACCAGGGGGCCGTTCGCAGCATGCATGCTGCCTCGAAGCCTCTTCCAGAGTGGCGGGAAATCCGGCGGATCTCGGCTGAGGCGCTACTGCAGATCGGAAAAGACTTCACGGCCGATCTTGATGAAATTCAGAGGTCCGTCTTGGTTCCAACATTCCAAGAACCTAAATGGTGGTTTCCGTTCTTTGACCGTCTTCAATCGCTTGGCTTGAAATATAAATGGATTGAATTTCGACGTAAACGGATTCGGGATGAATTCCAAAGGAAAATTGAAGAGATCGGGGCCCTGACCTTGGCCCAGCCGCAAGAATCTGGTTTGGCGCTGGCGCCGGTGCAAACCGAGTCACCGACCCAAATTCAACCGGGAGTGTCAATCCGAAAGATCGTGGACGACGTTGTCCAGCGTATGACCGAATCGGAACTACGCAGTCTCAATTTGCCCCTTGGATATGTTATCGACTCTCTCACGACGCGATGATTATCGGAGCTAATCTTGAAAATCGCGTTTGTGGTGGGATTCTTCGACCCTGTTAGAAAAGCTCTAGACGACCGTTTCCCGAACAACGATCGAGTAGTCTGGATCGAACCCCGGGAAGAACGCTCTAATCGTATTCAAGCAGCGTTTTTACGACGTCGCCAAGGGTGCGGATAGTCTATTCGTCTGCCTCGGAAGATCGGGATCGCAACAACATATCGAAGATGCCATTTCCGGTATTGTCAGCGTTGCTCAATCACAATTTCAAACTCCGATTCAGTTTACGACTTTAGGGAACCGCTATGATGCCGTCCCGGTTATCGAACTGGTCGATTCTTTTGGCTTGGAAACAGAATCGCTAATCGGGATCGTCCAGGTGCGCTCCAGGATAGCTGACGGCAAAATCCTGTGTGTTTCGCTCCAGGGAAAGACTTCAATATGCTCGGCTCTTCGGCGCGCGGGTTTTTCCGCTGATGCAATTACTGAATGCTTTGCGGAGGAGCAGTACAAGGGTGGGCGCAACTCCAATCTGATGCAGGACCTAAAATCAAAGGCGCAATACCATAGCTGCTTATTATATGCATGGGCCGGCCTAAGAACATCTACTTCCGATGTTAAGGAAGCGTACAAGTACGGCTGCCACGAGGCATCCACGGCGTCTCAGGTGGTGGAGTTATTTAAGAAGTCATTTGCAGCGGAATAATTGGCGCGTGGCCTACCCTTCCCTTGTATCGCGACGATTCGGGCTCGGAGTTAATGTCGTGCCAATCACCGACGGGCCACCCTGAGGCGTACCTTGCGCGGTCTGATCTTCTTTCCCACTCCACTGCCTTCTGCAATTCTCAGGCGGGTGGCCCAGCCTTTCGCGCTCTTTGCGAAGGCTGGGGCTTCAAAGTTAACACGTTCCCGTAAGTTCAGGCTGACGATCCACCTCACGCGGCTTAATCTTTTTGCCGACCCCGTTTCCTTCAGCGATTCTCAGGTCATAGTCATTTTGCAGATTGAGCCAGAACCGTGCGGGAAGACTAAAATACTTTGCTAAACGAATAGCAGTATCCGCGCTGATGGACCGCTCTCCGCGGATCACTTCGTAAATGCCGGCGAAATTCAAGGCCTTCGCCAGTTCATAGGCAGTCGCCCCCATGGGTTCCATGAATTCAGTTCTCAATATCTCCCCGGGATGTACCGCAAATGTTTTTCTCGACCTTGGCATGATGCCTCCTATTCTCAGTGGTAATCAACAATCTCAACGTCAAATGCGTTTCCGTCCCGCCATGTGAAGCACACGCGATATTGATCGTTGATACGGATACTATGCTGTCCGTCGCGGTTTCCCCTAAGCGCCTCCAACTGATTTCCGGGAGGAACCTTCAAGTTATCCAAAGCAATCGCAGCGTTCAAAATCGCAAGTTTCTTAAACGCCCGCAACCGCAAATTAGGAGGAATATGTCGACTCTTTCCCGACCGCCACAATTTCTCGGTTTCCTTGTCGCGGAAACTAGCGATCATCTCTGCCTATACTAACGCAATGCGGTAGTATTCCAACACATTAGTATGAAACCGTTTTACATACGCGCTTCGGATGCTAAATTCCCCTCGCCGCGCATCAAATGCCAGGCCTCCTGATACTCTCCATATTTCGACACTTTCAGGTGCGGGGACAAGACCATGCTGCTGTGCACTTTCATAATTACCGCAACTGGAAAGATGAACCAGATGTTCTTTGGAACGATGTAGGCAGCCACGAAGTCAATCTCGTCGGAGGTGTAGCGCCGGTGTTTGTGGCCATGAAGGTGACAGATATATGAACGGAAACTGCTGTAAGTTGTGGATTTGACCTGGACACGCAGCAGCTTTCCGAGGTGCTCGACGATGACGTCGTAGGCGCGGCTGTCTCCCAACGGCTTGCTGACGCTGAGTCCCTGCTCGGACGCGCGAGCCATGAACAGTAATTCCGCCCACTCTCCGCGCATCTTGCCGTTTTTAATATTTGCTCCGGTAAATTGCATGAGCCATCCTCAGTCCAATAAAAAAGCGGCCCCGAAAGGAGCCGCGCTGTCGAAACTGACTATATTTCAAGGATAGCAGGTCGCACGGGGTAAATGCGCCACGCCGGACGACACTATAGTAAAAGCGTTCTTAACGGCTTACCGGGATGATGTACTTCTCAGGTACTTGACAGGAAATGGAGCCAGCCTCGGAGCCGCACTCCTTAATAATGGGCTTTTGTATGGATACCGACGGCCGGCGACATTTGTCATTCCGAAGCGCCTTGCGCGAGGAATCTGCTGTTCGCTCCCGAAAAGTAGATTCCTCACCGATAAATCGGTTCGAAATGACAAGGAAGTTTAGGTTTAAGGAGCCACACAAACCGGTTGGAGTGGGTGCACTGGAAGCCCCTTTAGGGCTTTGCGGACAACGGCCCCTGAGCTCATTCTTATTTCCGTCCAGCTTAATCCGGTCAGGCGATGCTTAGTGAAACATCCCGCAGAGTGGGATTGGAGCAGGTTTCGTCATTACGCCCTGCGCGAAATAGGGATGGTTGAGATTGAGTCGGAATGGACAGCTCGGGATCGCGAAACGCTCGCTTCCGGCGGACCCGCGAGAGTCTTTCTCGGCCCAGAGCCTGCCCTGAGCTTGTCGAAGGGTTAGCGCCAAAATGCGGCGCGAACCTGGGGCACCAGGCGAACCCGCGCTTCACCGGCCTGCGACGAATATAGCCAACTTTTCCACAAACTGCGGGTGCCGCTAGAGCGTCTTCGTTCTAAGAGTGTCGATGCGGGTCAGCAACTCAGAAATGTAACCTAGGGTGTCGTTCAAGTCTGGAAAGAAGTAGCTGGGATGGGCGCACTCGTTCCTCTTGTTTAAAAGGCCTTGGAGCGCATTGGTCTGATTTTTCGTACAGAGGCCAACGATGTGGGCGACCTCGATCAGCTGGAATTCGGCGTGGTACTCACGGATCTCTTCCATACTCGACGTATTCTTCCAAGCGGGCCGTGCAGCCTTCAGCTTTGCCAGGCCATCAGACCCTAACTTCTCTTCGAGAAGGTCCATAAACCCAGCCCACGCCAACACGTGCGCCGCACGATATAACTCATGCTCGATGCAACGCAGTGCTTGACGGAAGAGTTCATCCTGCTTCAACGACAACGCGGTCAGCCGTTTGTAGGAATTCTCCAGGACTATGACGCGAGAACTCGACGAACTCTCGTGTCTGGCAAGGATGGCGTGGGCTTCTTGCTCAAACTTCTTCGCTTTGGCCAGCAGAAGCTTAAGTTCGTTCACGACAAGAGATTCTTCTTCATGGCGGCAAACAGGTTCTCGTAGATCGTGGCGTTATCGGTAGCAGGCAGTTGGAGCTGGATGTTGATGTTCACGGTCATAGCACCCTTACCAGCTAGCGGTCGCTGTTGCTGCCTGACTGTCACACCGGCATCTGGTTCCGGTTCGCTTAGCACTGCTTCTAAGGTTCCAGGGTCTTGGTCCGCGGCATTGTCGAAATCGCCCAATTCGGTTAGGGCCTTAAAGGTGCGAACCATAAGGGAAAGCGCGGACTCGCCTACGTCAGTGTGGCTGCTGAAGAAATTCCGCAACGCCTCGTTATCTTTTTGGTGGGCGTTCGGATATGTGGCAAAGAGCGTCGCATATGCTTTCCGAAGTGCGGCCGCCATCACAGCCTTGGCTTGCCCCTTGTTTCGGTATGCCTTCCACACAGGTGAGGGGGAACCTTATTCTTCGACGAAGCCAATCGCCTTGAGAACCGTGAGGATGGCACGATCGTTCTTACTCTTGAATCCGACCGATTCAATGTATTGGATCGTAACCTTCGGTGGGACTCCGGCGCCTTGAATGTGCTCAAGAAACTTCTTCAAGTTCGGAGGATTCACATGATACGGATAGTCAGACAAGGGCACGACCTCCTTCGCGTTTAGTTAGAACGGGCTATCTAGGGGAAGGTATGATTCTACCGAATCATGTCAAAAAGACCAGTGTTGGACTAATTGAGATAACCGTTTCGGCTCCTAACGAGCGAGTGGACTTGGAGAAATTCGGGAGAGAAATTCGGGGACAGACGGGACGTTCCCGGTAACTAGTTTGAATCGCAACCAAGAGAGAAGCGCAGAGCGGCGCACACTTCATTCATTCGTGCGGGACTAAGCTGGGCCGCACGTTTCCCCATGTGCTGTTGCGACACCGTTACCGCATTGTGCAGGTTCATCGCACACGGGGACTTCATGCCGTCCTCCTCAGAACTACTTCCTGGTACGCCGCGAGTGTCCTCACCCTTTCGGGCGGCAGATGCATAGGTCCTTCGCTTCGCTCAGGATGACAATTTTAGGGTTGCGCCAAGAACGGCGGCTGGCCCAGCCTTTTGCGGCCTCCCTACCATATCGTCTGGGCCACCTTTGCCTGACGAATCTGCTTGTCCGCGGTGATCAGCGGCATGCCTTCGGCAATTGCGGTGGCTCCGATTATCCGGTCCGCGGGATCGCGCGGATATGTGCTGGGCATCCGAACGGCCAGCGCGGCAATGGCCGGCGTCAAAGGCCGGAGAATCACTCGGGACACTGTCTCACGAACGAACGATTCCACCCCAACTGAAACTTGAACGCGTCCGTTTTCCGCCAGCCATGCCAATTCCCAGAGCGTGATGCTCGCCACTGCCACACCAGTGTTTTGTCGCGCGTGGCGAATCGCATCCCGCGCCTTTTGGGAAAGCCGCTTCGGATCGCTCGACATCCAGATCAGCACGTGGGTATCGAGCAGTATCATTTGCTTTCCCAATCCCCCAGCGGAGTGATCGGACCCACGATGTCGCCAACTACTCTTACTTTCCCTGCCATGTATCCGAAGATGTCGTCAGCCTTGTTGTGCGCGGGAATAAGCTTGGCTACGGGTTTGCCATGCTTGGTGATTAAGACTGGTTCCCCGGTGGCGAGGACCTGATCCATAACCGCCAGGCATTGCGCTTTAAAATTTCCAGCCGCCATACGTTTCACGGGACACCGCCAATCGTAAATGACTATGGTCATAATATCATGACCTAATAGAACATTTTACAGTAAGGGGCGTTCTCTCCGGATTAATGATGGACTTCCCTACTCGACAGGAAGTCCGGACGGGGGCTGAGTAGCCACGTGCATTATCAGCGCGTTTGCCAACGTTTCGGGTTGCGCCTGCCGTGGAAACACGCGATGACCACAATCCTATGGACTTGAACCTCAAAGAATATCCCGTAGGGAAAGCGCCGCACCCCCGCACGTCGGCGGCTTCGGTAGACCACGGGAAATTGCGTCGGATGATCCGCAATTGTCGCTACCGTCACTTCGACTGCCAGCGCGAACCTTTCTCCAACCTCGGCGCGAATGTTGTCATACCACGCCCGCGCTTCGAGTAGGTCCTCTTGTGCTTCTGGTATCCAGACGACTGGCAGTGTCACAGTTTCTTGAACAGGCTGGCTTTGACTTGTTCCCAGGGGATGACATCGGAAGGATTTTGCTCATGCCGCTCAATGCGGTGATCGAGTTCTGCGCGTTGCGCGTCCGTCAACGACAGTGCGTCGGCTTCCAGGCTTTCCCACACCACATCCAGAAGTTCGGCCTTTTCGGAAGGGGAAAGATTTTCTATTTCGTGTCGCAAATCGCTCATTGTGTATAACCCTAGCGCGGTTCCCCCGCCGTGGCAAGGCGTTTTCGCGCCTGCATCTTCTCCCGGGAGATTTGTCATTCCGAAGCGCCTTGCGCGAGGAATCTGCTGGTCGCTCTCGTGGTCACTCTCGAAAAGCAGATTCCTCACCGATAAATCGGTTCGGAATGACAAGGGAGTTTCAGGAGGGACCGAAATAAATCCGTTCGAATGACAACGGAGTCTAGGTTAAGGAGTTAGAAAACTGATTGAGAATTGATCCGCCGCCAAGGCTGCCGCAGCGCAAGCCCCCTATGGCTTTGCGGACGGCGGCTGCCAGAGCTCAATCTTGTTTCCGTCCAGGTCATAGATCCAGGCAAAGCGACCGAAGGATTCATTCATCCGCTTATCGTCAATTTTTACTCCCTCTTTTTTCAGGCGGTCGAGCAACGCATCGAGATCGTCCACGATGTAGTTGATCATGAACGGTTGGTTGGGAGCGAAATAGTTGCTGGAGGCGGGAAAAATCGTCCACACCGTAACGTGTTCCTTTTGCGGATCGTTGTGCTCGCGCCACGGAAGCATCGCGCCTTGGCCTTTGTCCGCGAGTCCCAAATGCTTCGCATACCATTCGCGCATCTGATCGCGATCAGCGGATTTGAAAAACACCCCGCCGATGCCGATAATGCGCCCGCGCTGCTCCTCTTTAACCGGCGGCTTCGACTTTTCAGGTTGCGGAGATTTCACTTCCTGTCCTCCGATTGAGCTGACAATTGAGCCCGGGAAGATGATCAATACCAAGCCAAGCGCAATTCTGCTCCAGGATATTCCCAGCATCGGCGGATTATACATATTTTAGATTCGCATGGAGAAAACGACGGGTGGCCCATTCAAGCCCTCTTTTGGCCGGGTGCCGCAGGCTCGCGCGGTTCTTTGGTGCTAACCTGGGCCACTTGGCGCTCGCTGATGAAATCGACAAGTTTCGAGTGTTGAACATTCCCAGTCTGAAGGCCGCGCCTCCATCACTGCTGCCCTTCTGACTCTTGACCTCATTTTTCAAATCCCTCATAACAAGCTCAGGACACCAACAAAGGAGCTCAAGATTGGTCCCAGCTTGCCTAAAATTGACCACGAAACCCATAAGTCTTTGCCATGCGGATTTTACCCGCAACTCGTTCATAACAAGAGATCGCAAAATTTCGCATCGCCTGAATCTATGATTCCAATATATCGACAGAATTAAATTTTTGGAGGGGAGGAGCAGGAAGCAATTCGGAAAGAAATTCTAGGACGCCAGGGCGGTCCTAGTTTGAATCGCGGCCAGAGAGAAGCGCGGAGGGCACGGCTCATTCATTCATGCGGGATTAAGCTTCGCCACACGTTCCCCACGCGCTGTTGCGACAGCGCCGCTGCATTGTGCAGCGCGGTTCATCGGCCTATCGCTAAAGCGTTCCTGCGGCGACCTACGAAGAGGATGAGGCCTAGACTCATTGCCAGCAGCGGCCATCCGCCGGGTTCGGGCGTTGTCACTTGAGTGAGTGATGATGACATGGTAGCGGTGCCGACCGGCATGTTCGGATCGTTTGAGGCGTAGCAGATTCCGGTCGTGGGATCACATGCGTCCGGCAAGAGTGGTGCGCCGTTAACGCCCGAGCCCCATGAGCCAAAGTCGGTGCCGCCCGTAAGGTTTGAGGGACCTGAAGCCGTGAGTGAATTCGCAAATGTAAACACGCTTCCATCAACGACGAATACCACGCATTGCGACCTGGGATCCAGGCACGTTCCAGTCTGATCCGTGTCTTCTTCCATCACCGGGACGCTGAAGGCCACACTCCCCATTAACGTCCCACTCGTCATAATTGATCGGCAGATTGAAGGGGGTGGCAATCGGAAAAGTGTAATTGACCAGGGTGTCGCCAAAGGCTTCCGCGCTCAAATTTCCCGTGATGGGCGTCGAGAGGCTGGAAGAAGGCGTGACCGCCATACCGAAATTAACGCCCGGCTCAAAATTTAGATAAACCTGCTTTCCTGCCTGGGCGTTACCGAAATCTTGAACTGTGTAGTTCAACGCTCCGCCGCTTCCAGTAGTAAATGTAGGTGTGCTGGTAGGTCCCCGGCCCTTCGTAGTGCTGAGCCAGCTATATACGCCATACTGGGTGGTCGGATTCCAATTCACTGAATTTTGATAATTTGCCCCAACATTAATGCTTGCCGAAGCTGATGCCACGAAGGCACTGGCAGTGTATGTGTAATGGAACAAACTTCCGTTCGCCGATCCTGAAGCACTACCGCCCGTTAAATTGCCTCCAGAGGCAAGATTCCCACTTGCGACCGCATTGAGATTCTGGCTGAACAGATTGTCTGAAGCGCTAAAAGGGCCCACGTTCGCTTGGAACGTGGCGCTCGCGCTGAAATTGGAAGTTGAGGTCAGCGAACCAGTCCATCCCGGCGTGTAACCCACATTTACATTCGAAATTAGCGGTGACAGCAGTTCGCCATTGGTAAATGTCGGGAAGAGAAAGCTTGTGTCGCCACCGAGCGCAAGGTCAACATTATTGCCACCAAGGCTGGCGCTAACTGCGACGCCAAAGTTACTGGCGGGAAAAGGACCGGCGTTTGACGTGAACGGATCATAGGTTGCATTCGCGGTTCCGGATGTATCTACATCCACGGTTGACTGCGCATGTGCCGCAAGAGTTCCGAGCGAGATGACGACGATCAGAGCTGCTAGTACGAGCGATAATTGTGACTTCATAATCGGTCCCTCTTGTGGCATTCCGCAAACTTGAATTAGGCACCCCACTCTCGCCCGAAGCCGAAGCCGGAAGCAGAGAGCGGAATATCCTTCCGTTCAGCGCACGCGGAGGACAGTATTACCCGAACCGAAAGTTGTCCCATTAACAGTTAGAAAATCGCACCTTAACCGCTAATTACAAAATAATCATGTAGATAGAGGAAGACATTAACTGAAGGGGATATGGACTTTAGTGCAAGCTGTGGGGATCGCAAGCTTCAGCCGCGAGCGGCGGCCGCTTTGCCAGCGACCAAGCCGAATCCCTTGGCGCGCGCGGCCCGTTCCAATGAAGCAAACTCTAAGCGCGCGGCAGTTTCGCGTCCTGATTTCTTATCCAATTGAGCCAGGGCGAGACGGGCTTCAAATTCGATACCCAAGAGGCCATGACTGCGGGCGTCATTCAGAACTTGCCCCAATTGGGGCCGTGAGGATTCCGGCTGGTCAGAAGCGAGCAAGACGCGGGCGGACGCCAAACGAAATCTCAGGCGTGCGAGGCGGTTCTGGCTTTTGGAAGCCAGGGGTGCAATTTTTTCGGCTTCCTTATTCGCGTCCTCAGCTTTGCCCTCCGCGAGCAAAGCTTCGATCAAGACAGTCCCGGACGCCACTTCGTCATCAGCCTGATGCTCCTGTTGGAACTGTTGTTTGTATTTCCCCATCACGGCCTCGGCGTCCCCAGCATGGCCATCCTCGATTGTGAGCTTTGCCAAACCGAGCTGAGTTTCCCCTACCGCCTGTTGTTCACCAACCTGGGTCCGCAGGGCGAGCGATTGTTCGTAGAATTTGCGGGCTGCGGCGAGATCGCCGCGGTCCATAGAAACGTCTCCAAGTCCGCAGACCAAGTACGCAGTGGCATTTTTATCGTCAATTTGCCGGGCGGTAGTAAGGCCGCGCTGGTAGGTTAACGTTGCGACGGCTAAATTTCCGCTTTGCCGCGCAACATCGCCAAGATCATTCAGAGCCAGCGCCTCGCCGTCTTTGTCTTCGGTGGTGCGATAGTTCGGGATTGCCTGTTCAAGCAACTGCTTCGCCTTGCTCAAGTAACCTTGCGAAAGATGGACGCCCCCAAGATTGTTTAAAGTGGCGGCAACTCCTTCGATGTCGCCGACCTGCCTGAATTCCTTTGCCGCTTTATTCCACATTCCATCGGCTTTCTCGAGATCGCCTTGCAGAAATAAGATACCCGCGAAGTCGCTTAATGTGCGCGCCTCATTGTCCTGGTCACCGGCTTCAGCGTAGCTTTGCCTAGCTTGTTCGCAATTGGTAATTCCCTTCTCGGTGGACGTGCCGACAGAGGAGGCCTGCTGGCACAGAACCCCGTAAGCCCGGGCCACGAGAAGATGCGAGCCGCGTGCCGATCCCTTTTCTATCGCATGCTGCGCAGCGGTTTGCGCCCTCGCAAAATCCTCGCCAATCCATGCTGAAGCTTCGAGCAGATCAATGCGCGCGTCATCTCCAGCGGGAGCAGGCAGTCGCCGAAGTGTGTCCAGAGTATGCCGGCTATCGGCGGGGTTGGTGGTCACCTGCGATGAGGCCAGTTTTAAACCGTAGTCGAGATTATCGGGGAAGGCCGCAAAAAGTTCTTGATAGGACTGCACGGCTTTCGACCAGTCATTGACTGATTTTCTTTCCTCGGCTTCCACTAGAAGACGATCCTCTTGTGGGAGATTCGCGGATAGTTCGAGCGCGCGTTTCGCCTCGGCACGCTCGTTCACGGAGTAACCCAGACGAGACCACGCCTCCGCCAGAGCTGAACGTGCCAGCGGATACTTCGGATCGGCAGCGACTGCCTTTTCGAGCAACTCGCGAGCTGCGGCAAAATCGAACTGCCACATTTTGGCGCGGCCTTCCGCATAGAATTGCAGTGCCCGCTGATTCGAAGGCAGAGAAGCGCGAGCGGCGGTAGCGGCCTGCTCAGGCGCAGAAGTCAAATTCAAGTTTCGGCGGATTTGGGCGCCCGCTTCAGACGCGAGTTCGAAAAGATTCTCCTCGCTGCCGGTAACCGCTTCTTCGGCAATAGTCTCGCCGCTCGCAGTATCCTGCACGCGAAGATCCAGCCGGATGCGACTCTGTTTGCTTGGAATTTTCGTGTAAGACCCGAGAACGACAAAGTCCGCGCCAGGGTTCGTCCGCAGCCGTTCCAGGGTCGGCCTGGCCAAAGTCTCTTCGAGCGTCAACGGTAATTCCCGCTCCGCCCGTGCCACATCTTCGCCGGAGACCATTCGCAGCCCGCCCCCTGCCGCGAGTTCGGTATTCAACATTTCGGAGAATGCGGTTGAAAGCCAGTTATCCTCGAGCCTTCCCGGCACGTTGCGAAAACCTAGCACTGCGACCGACCGGCGTACAGGGACTCTTGACACCGCGGTGGCAGCCTCTGCGGCAGAAGGCGCGCGCCGAGGCCGGAATTTATAAATCGCAATTCCCATCGCGACGACGACACAAGCAAACACAGTCACAAATATTGCTGCAGATTTCCGGGTTTTCGACGGGATGACATTTGGCTCCGGCAGTTCACCCACCTTTGGCTCGCCATTGTAAGACGGGATATCTTCACTGGCGCGGGCCGGAAGTGAGGCGGTGCATGCCACTGACGCAATGAAACGATAGCCGCGGCGCGGAACAGTTTCTATATAGCGGGCACCCTCGGAATCGTCGTCGAGCGCTTCTCGCACTTTTCGGATCGCAACACTCAGGCTGTTGTCGAACTCAACGAAAGTATTCTCGGGCCATAAATGCGCGCGCAACTCTTCTCGAGTAACGATTTCCGCCGGCCGCTCAACCAGAAAAACTAGCAATCGGAATGGCAGATCCTGCAGTTTTACCTGAACTCCCTTTCGGAAAAGTATGCCTTCTGCCGGGTCCACTTCGTACGAGCCGAAGCGGTATTTAGAGCTGTTCTTGGGTGAGGTGCTCATTGTTCAACACAGGTAGGCTGCCGCAAATGTTAGCACGGGCCGGAAAACCCTATGAGGGCAAGGATTACCAGGGACAACAACACTCCCTTGGAGAGGATGTAGGCAGGATGAAACCGGACACAAGGCGGGGCCGCGTCGCGGCGGAGCCTGGCGAGTTAGGTGACGCGCTTCAACTTCCGCAATCTGTTCGCCGCTTCATCCAGCGTGTCATCTTTCTTGCAGAACGCGAAACGGACTTGCTGCGCCCCATCCCTGGGATTGCGATAGAAACTAGATCCGGGTACGGCCGCGACGCCAATTTCTTTCACCAGATAATTCATGAATTCGAGATCATCGGCAAAACCAAACGCGCTGATGTCCGTCATAACGTAATAAGCGCCATGCGGACGATAACAACGAAATCCTGCCTCGGATAACGCGGGCATGAGCCGGTCACGCCGCTTGCGATATCCCTCGGCCAGATTTTGGTAGTAGACGGGCGGCAGCGCCAAAGCGATTGCGCCCGCTTCTTGCAGGGGCGCCGGCGCTCCCACGGTGAGAAAGTCGTGGACTTTACGTATTCCATTTGTAATTGCGGGCGAAGTCACGGCCCAACCCACTCGCCATCCCGTGACGCTAAAAGTTTTCGACATGCCATTGATCGTGACCGTGCGGTCTTGCATGCCGTCGAGCCGCGCAATGGAAATATGCTGAGCGCCCTCGTAGAGAATGTGTTCATAAATCTCATCGGTAATTGCCAGAACGTCGAACTCAACACACAGGTCGCGAATTATTTCCAGTTCAGCGCGAGTGAAAACTTTGCCGGTAGGATTATTCGGGGTGTTGAGGATGATCGCCTTTGTGCCGCTATGAAACGCTGCCCGCAATTCGCGGTCATCGAAAGTCCATTCGCCGCCATCCCCGGCCGGGGGATGCAGCTTCACAAAGCGTGGATAGGCGCCAGACAGTACCGAGTCGGGCCCATAGTTTTCATAAAATGGCTCGAAGATCACTACCTCATCGCCCTGATTGCAGGTTGCAAGAAGGGTGGAAATCATCGCCTCCGTCGATCCGCAGCACACGGTAATCTGCGTTTCAGGATCCACGGAAATCTGTTGGAATTCCAGCATGTGTCTCGCAATTGCACGGCGCAGGCTCTTCGCGCCCCAGGTAATAGCGTATTGATTGATATCGCCGGCGATGGCTTGCTGCGCGGCCATTTTGATTTCAGCCGGAGCGGGAAAGTCGGGAAAACCCTGAGCGAGATTCACTGCTCCGTGAAGCACCGCCTGTCGCGTCATGTCGCGAATCACGGACTCGGTAAAAAATCCAACTTTTTCGCTGATAAAGGCTTTCGATTTTGTGTCGGTATTCATCATCGTGTAGCTCAGACTAGCATGGCTAAGTGGCAGAAACGGTGTGACGAAAAGCGGCGAACTAGGTATCTTTAAAGATATGTCTACGGCTCAAATGTCCGCAGCACTGCCCAGCGTCGACGAAGTGCGCGAAGCCCAGAAGCTCGTCTATTCCGTCATGCTGCCGACTCCGCAGATTTCCTGGCCACTGCTTGCACAACGCCTAGGGACAGAAGTCTGGGTCAAACATGAGAACCATACGCCCATCGGAGCGTTCAAAGCGCGAACCGCGGTAGTCTACGCCGCAGAATTATTTCGTGAGTCTCCAGGGATTGCGGCACTCGTCACCGCCACGCGCGGCAATCATGGCCAGTCCGTCGCTATGGCGGCCCGCAGGTTTAATGTTTCAGCTCATATCGTGGTGCCGCACGGAAACAGTGCGTCAAAAAATGCTGCCATGAGGGCGCAAGGCGCGCGCCTGATCGAATTCGGCGCTGATTATCAGGAGGCCAAGGAACATGCCATGAAGCTCGCCTCGGACCGGGGCTGGCACTTCGTCCCGTCTTACCACCACGATATTGTGAAAGGTGTCGCAACGTACTGGCTGGAATTTTTCTCGGCTGTTCCCAATCTCGACGCAGTTTACGTTCCCATCGGACAAGGTTCCGGCATCTGCGCCGCTTGTGCGGTCCGAAATGGCTTGCAGCCCGGCAAGAGGACTACGAAGATTGTGGGTGTGGTTTCCGATGGCGCGCCCGCCTATGCTCTCTCATTCGAGGCTGGTCGAAAAATAGAAGCACCGGTCACAACGGCCATCGCTGACGGAATGGCGTGCCGCGTGCCCGACGACCAATCACTGGAGGTAGTCTTGCGTGACGTAGATCACATCGTGCGCGTAAGTGACAATGAAATCCGCCGCGCCATGAAAATTTATTTTACCGATACTCACAATGTAGTCGAAGGTGCCGGAGCCGCAGGTCTCGCCGCGGCGCTGAAAGAAAAGAATTCACTCCAGGGAAACTGCGTTGGGCTGGTCGCGACGGGAGGCAATGTCGATTCCGAAATATTTGTGAAGATCCTCGCCTCCGAAGAGTTGGCGCTCAAGTGACTTATATGTTTTGTGTTGCTGACCTTCGCGTTTGATCAATAAGCGCGCAAGTGTTCCTTCCAGAATCTACAATTAAGGCCAATGGCTATTGCCGCATCATCTTCATCCAGCTCATTCGTGCTTTCGCTTCCCAAGGCGGAATTGCATTTGCATTTGGAAGGGTCGATTGCACCGGCCACTTTTGTCGAATTGAAGAAAAGTTATGGAGAGACCGCGACCCTCGAAGACGCTGCGTTTCTCTACCGGTCTGAGGGGTTCACCGGTTTTCTGATGGCGTTTAAGGAGGTCACCAGTTTTCTGCGCAGGGCTGAAGACTACGAACTCATTACCTATCGCCTGATGGAAAGACTCAAGGCTCACAACATATTGCATGCCGAGGTGTATGTTTCCGTCGGAGTGTGTTTGTGGCGAAAACAGAATTTCGACGCCATATTTGAAGGACTGGAAAAGGGCCGGGAACGTGGCGAGCGGGATTTTGGAATTTCTTTGCTTTGGATTTTCGACGCGGTTCGCCAGTTCGGCGCAGCGGCGGCTGCCGAGGTATTCGAACTGGCGGCGCGTTATCGTGACCGGAATGTCGTAGCCGTGGGAATTGGGGGCGATGAGCAGAAGGGCCCACCCGAACTTTTTCGCGACGCCTATAGCAACGCTGCCGCGAATGGTTTGCGACTGACCGCACACGCGGGCGAGACTGGAGGGCCGGAATCGATTTGGGGCGCGCTTAATCTGCAAGCTGAACGTATTGGACACGCGTACACGGCCGCGCAGGACCCTGAATTAGTAGAGGAGCTTTCGGCCCGGCAGATTCCGGTGGAAATATGTCTTACCAGCAACGTGCGCACGGGCTGTTGCCCTTCTATTGCGAAACATCCGGTGCGCGACTATTTCGATCATGGCCTGATGATCACGTTGAATACCGACGATCCGGCGATGTTCAATACTTCATTGACGCGCGAATATCAGATCGCCCAGGACGTATTTGGCTTCACCAACGAGCACATGCGCGAATTGGCGCGTAACTCCTTCGAAGCGTCGTTTCTTCCTGCTGAGAAGAAGCTTGGATTTTTAGATTTGTTTGACGCGATCGCGGCTCGCTCACGCTGAACAAGCGCTACGCCCTTACAGACAAAGCAGGGTCGGACTCATTCACTACTTCGTGCAGATGCCGGAGCATTTCGTCCACGGTCAGAGAATACATTTCTCTGTCAACGCCTTCACCGGACTCTAGAGCAACTTTTAAATAGTGCCCTGCGATCTCGATTGCCAAAGGATCGGTAATTATTTTGCCGGTATCCTTTTGGTATTTCGCCCAGGCGGGCAGAGGCAGCGCGACCCATATCGGACGTCCTTCTACCAGGAATTTGATGTCGACCGCATCGGCGTGTCTGGTGGCGACGGCCACGATGAGAGCCTGATAAATGCAGTGAGCGTTCTTTTTGGACCAGCGGTCCATTGCATGAAAATCACGGTACATGAGGGTATTTAGAATATATCAAATGATGCCGGAGTTCTCCTGTCTCTTGGCATAGCGCTGATACAGTAAAGTTGACTGAGCGAGATTCATGAAAAATCTGGGCATACTTCTTTCTGGCCGGGGATCTAATTTCGAAACCATCGCCAAAAATATTGCCTCGGGGGTAATCCGGAACGCATGCATCGCTGCGGTCATATCCAACAAGCCCGATGCAAAGGGGCTCGACACCGCACGCAGACTTGGCTTAAATGCAATCAGCATACGGTCAAAGGGGAAGCAACGCGAAGAACATGATCGCGAAGTCGTGGCGAGCCTAGAGCAGAACAAAGTCGATCTGGTCTGCCTGGCCGGCTACATGCGCCTGCTATCGCCTTGGTTCGTACAGCAGTTTCCGCATCGCATTTTGAATGTACATCCATCGTTGCTGCCTGCCTTTCCGGGATTGGAAGCCCAGGAGCAGGCGTTCGCCTATGGAGTGAAAGTCGCGGGATGCACGGTTCACTTCGTAGACGAAGAACTCGACCACGGTGCGATTATCGTGCAGAAAGCAATTCCAGTCCTGGACGAGGATGACGAGCAGAGGCTGTCCGCACGCATACTCGAGCAGGAACACATCGCCTATTCGGAGGCCATCAACATTGTGTTGGAAGGCAACCACGAAGTGGTGGGCCGCAGACTGGTAAATAATACAAAATATGGAAAGGTTAAAAGCTAAAATAGCATTTAAGTTTTAGCGTCTAAAACTTAAATGCTCCACTGAAAAATAGTCGGAGCGAAGTCGACTTGCCGTGGAATAGCTCATCAATGCAATAATAATCTGCGATGCCATTTGCCCCGGTTGACGAACAGCTTTCCTACATTAAGAAGGGCTCTGCGGAGATCATTCGCGAGTCCGAACTTGCCGCCAAACTCGAGAAGTCGAGGGCTACTAACACTCCACTGCGAGTTAAGGCCGGATTCGATCCAACCGCGCCCGATCTTCATCTGGGACACAGCGTCTTGTTGCGCAAGCTCAAGCATTTTCAGGATCTCGGGCACACCGTAACTTTCCTGATTGGCGACTTCACGGCGATGATCGGCGATCCCACCGGGCGTTCTGTCACGCGTCCACCAATGAGTTCCGAAGACATCATGCGCAATGCAAAAACCTACATGGCGCAGGTCTACAAGATTCTGAACCGGGCTACGACCCAGACACGTTTCAATAGTGAGTGGCTCGACAAGATGAAAGGTGAGGACTGGATACGCCTGGCGGCAAAGTTCACGGTATCACAGATGCTGGAGCGAGAATATTTTCACAAGCGCTTTCTGGAAGAGAAGCCCATCGCACTGCACGAATTTTTTTATCCCCTCGCTCAGGGATACGACTCGGTAGCTCTCAAAGCGGATGTAGAACTCGGAGGAACGGACCAGAGATTCAACCTACAGGTCGGCCGCGAACTTCAGCGCAGCTTTGGGCAGGAGTCGCAGGTAGTGCTGACAATGCCAATTCTCGAAGGTCTCGACGGTGTGCAGAAAATGTCGAAATCGCTGGGGAATGCCATCGGCATCCAAGAACCGCCGCTGGAGATTTACGGAAAAATCATGTCGATCTCAGACGAGATGATGTGGAGATACTATGAATTGGTGACGGATGTTCAGCTCGCGGAAATCGAAAAAATGAAGCGGGACTCGCATCCCATGGACGCGAAGAAAGAGCTGGCGCGAAGAATCGTGGCCGATTTCCATTCGCCAGAAGCGGCTACTCAAGCGGCCGAGAATTGGGCGAAACAATTCCAGAAGGGTGGGGTGCCTGAAGATGTGGAGGAAGTAGAGATATTGGCGGCAGAGGTGTTCGCGGGACCCTCCGACAATATACAAGATAAGTTGGAGCAACTGGCTCGACCCACCCAGTCCCGCTTCAGGCTCGACAGACTCCTAGTCGCGGCTGGCCTGGCGGAGTCAGTGAGCGATGCGGTTCGGAAAACGAAACAGAATGCCGTAACGGTGGACGGCGAGCCAAAGGGTGGACCTATTATATTCTTGGAAACGCGAAAGGGTGCCACGATCCGGGTTGGCAAGAAAATCAAGAGAGTGCGTTTCGTAGTTTAGTGATTACACTTCAGTAAAGTATTCCATGAAATATTCTTTCCTCGTGGAGACCTACGAAACCGAACGAATCAAGGTTCTCAGCGTTTGGAGCGAGTTCAGGGACGAAGACCTCGAAATCCGCCCGCGCGCAGGCGATTCGTCGGGGCGCAGCGCCCATGAGCACATGGTTCATCAATGCATGAGCGAGGATCTCTGGTTTCGTACCATGTTGGGTATTGATGTGAGCGCGCCTCCGCTTCCTAAGCAGGAGACTCGGCTGGATTTCATAAAACAGTATGCTGAGGACAGTGGAAAACGTTGCGCAAAATTGCGAGAAACTCAGGATTCGTGGTGGGAAGAAATCACAAAATTCTTTGAGGTCGAGCGCTCACGCGCCTGGGTTATGACGCGGCGCCTCAACCATACTGCGCATCATCGCGGCCAACAGATGGCAATGCTGCGTATGCTGGGACGGACTATCCACAGCAATTATGGACCTACCGCCGACACCGGCGGTTTGCCGAAGGATCACGCGCCCACGATTTACGCATATGACAATATTGAGTCCCTGCTGGATGGCGAGCTGGCAGGAGGAAAGAAGAGTACATTGCCGGGAACCGCTGGACGGGCTGTTACGGAAAGACCAGCAAAATAGACCCATTTGGCCCGGGCGCTTTAACGCCCGAAATGTCTTGATCAACCCGGACTGCATCCCAACGATTGGGAGTTCGTTGCATAGAGCGCCATGCCAGCGCTGGCTATTACGCGGGCGTGGGCGCCCGCGCCACACAGGCACCTAATGGCCGTTGGGGAACGATAATGTCAGCAGGGTCTTCTGTTCCATCTCGTGCGCCTTGGCTGAGCCCGTAGCGGGACTGGCGCTGGCTGAGCGCTTTACGGATAGAACCGGCCGCCCACCGGCGATTCGGCGCAGCCGCGGCAGAATGTACGATAACGCGCCCATATTTGCCGGCTCTTCCTGCACCCAGACAATTTCACTCTTCCCATGCCGGTCTAATTCCGCAGTCAGTGCGGTCTCCGGAAACGGATAAAGTTGTTCGACAAAGACGATGGCAGTCGAGCGATCGTTTCTTCTTTTTCGTTCGGCTCGCAGTTCATGTCCGATTTTCCCGCTGCACAGAAGCACTCGTTTGGCTTCCCCGATCTCAATGTCGGGAAGAACCGTGCGGAAGTGCTGATCGGTGAAATCGGAAAGCGGCGACGAAGCGTCGGGATGGCGCAACATGCTCTTCGGAGTAAATACTACGAGCGGTTTGCGCCACTTGCGCAGCGCTTGCCGTCGCAATAAATGGAAATATTGCGCGGAGGTGGAGGGTTGAGCGATCTGGAAATTATCCCTCGCGGCGTTCTGTAGGAACCGTTCGATGCGCGCGCTGGAATGTTCCGGTCCCTGTCCTTCGTGACCATGCGGCAAAAGTAGAACCACGCCAGAAAGCAATCCCCATTTATCCTCTCCGGCGCTGATGAATTGATCGATTATGGCCTGCGCGACATTAACGAAGTCTCCGAATTGGGCTTCCCAAAGCACCAGGGCCTCGGGATAATCTCGGCTGTATCCATATTCGAAGCCGAGAACGCCGGCTTCGGAAAGCGTGGAGTTGTAAATAACGCAGGGGGCTTGGCCCTCCGAAAT
>Ga0182015_10001035_pt1 | contig 38178 bp, 34 predicted proteins | sample 712P3MmetaG_FD_120478 | JGI IMG/M metagenome (GOLD analysis project Ga0182015, IMG submission 120478) | Permafrost microbial communities from Stordalen Mire, Sweden - 712P3M metaG | ecosystem: Environmental > Terrestrial > Soil > Wetlands > Permafrost | place: Sweden: Stordalen | collected...
GACCACGACGAAAAATTCAACGAGACCACGCATTTGCAATATCAGCCGTGGAAACGCGGTCCGTGGATCGGCTTCAACTGGCGCTACGACAGCGGATTGGTGGCAGGCAATGCGCCTTGCTACGGGGTAAGTGCTGGTAATGATTGTACGCAGTCAATCGCGCTCAACGGGCAGCCCGCCGTCTTTTTGCGCGACGCTTTCGGCAATCCTTTGAGCGCCGATCAAGAGTATGAGGCCGGGTTCACCTGCGCCGGCGCCCACGCGACTCCGACTACTCCGCTGCCTTCGACTTGCCTGGCGTCGCAGTTTGGGTCGAATCTCATCAAGGTACCGGCGCCGAATACCGAGAATGACGACCACAATCCGCCGCGCATCGCGTCGCGCAGCCTGTTTGACGCTTCGGTGGGCGATGACAATCTTTTCAAAGGCGACCGCTATAAATGGAGTCTTATGCTGACCGCCATCAACATCACCAATAAGCTGGCGCTTTATAACTTTCTTTCGACCTTTAGCGGTACGCACTATGTGACGCCGCGCGCGCTGACGGCTCAGCTCGGGTTCCACTTCTAGGCTGATTGAGGGGACGGGCGAGGGGGCCCACGAAGGCAACAGCAACGGCAGCGGACAAGAGTGTCCGCTCCACACAACCAATACGTCGCTCCATCGAGTTGTTACCGCAACTTTGCGTATTCGGCTTTGGCTTCTTGCAGGAGAGGGAGGTCCTGGTCGGCGTCTTTCCAGTCGGCGAGAAAATTCTGATAGGCGATGCGAGCTTTCGGAGCGTCGCCCTGCTTCTGAAACAAGCGGCCTAACTCCAGTTGAGCGACAACGAACAGTATGTCCGGGTAGTGGTGGGATTTCAGGTCTACGACCGTCTGGAGATCCTGCTGGGCTTCGGAGTAACGTCCAGCCTGTTCATAGGCAAGACCGCGAACAAAAAAAACGGCGGGATTGGCGCGGTCGTAGAGCGCGGCGGTGTTAATGAAATCAATGGCCTTTGCCGGATCGGCCTTTGCGGGATCTGCCGGCCGCAAGGCGGCGATGGCGCGAATTATGGGAATGGTCACGTTTACCGCCATGGTGTCGTTTGGATGAGCCTTCTGGATTCCCTCGGCCAACGCGAAGGCTTGCTGGTCCTGCCGCAAGATCGCCAACGCCGATGCCACGCTGCCCATCACGGAAGGAACCCGGGATATGCCGAGCGCCTGGTTGGCGTCGCTATTGGCCGCGGCACGATTGCCCACCAATGCCTCCACGCTGGCAAGCCCGGCTTCGATGTTGGCTCGGCCTTGAAGGTGCAGGCGATCCAACGCATCTTCGTCCTGGCGCGCAAACTCCCGCGCCTGGCGCACTTGTCCACGGGTGCTGGCGAGGCTGAAACGGAAGTCAAGAAGCTTCAACTCTCCGTTGGGAGCTCCGGCGGCACTCTGCAGTTCCTTCTCCATGTCGGCGTCTTTGCCTTCACACCAGTCCAATAGAGCCAGTCCCGCATAGTAGGTGGCAGCAGGAAGCTTGCGCTGGAAGGCGGTATTGAAGGTGGCGCGTGCCTCCTCAATCCGGTTCAGTCCGGTGTAAGCCTCGGCGAGATTCTCATAGCCGCTCACCATATCAGGATCGAGCTCTACGGCGCGCCGGGCGTTCTCCAGCGCGTTGTCGAACTGTCCGAGCCGGTTATAGATGTTCGCCAGATTGTTGACCGGGGTGGCGTCCCGTGGGTAGGTCTGGCGATAGAGTTCATAGGCGGTAATGCCTTTATCGAGTTGGCCGCTGTCCGAATAATAGTGGGACATGATGTAAAGCTTTTCACGCTCACTGGCCCGATCGCGCAGCTCGAATGCCTTCTGACGGTTCTGCTCCGACAGTTCGGTTTGATCGAGGTTGGAGAAGACCACCCCGAGGCGGGCATAGGCCATGGCGAAGTTAGGATCGATCTCGATCGCCTGCTGGTAGCTCGGAATAGCGCCCAGTTCGTCGCCCATGTTGTGCCTGGCATCACCGAGACTCAGCGCCTTCAGCGCGTCGAGCGAGGGAGTGGTGGCCATGGAGAGCGACATGTCGTATTTCTGCACCATGGATAACGATTCGCCGAGTTGACGCCGCAGTCTGGTCGCGGCGCCATGCAGCGTGTTCAGGACATCTTCTTTCCGTCCGGTCTGAGCTTGCTGGCGTCCGAGCGAATCGCCGGAAACAATGTTGATTGCTTCCAAAGTGACAACGTACTGGCCTCCGACGCTATCAATGCTGCTGTTCAGCATGGCCTTGACGCCATCCCGCTGACAGATTTCGCGGCCGACATCGGTGGTGATTCGATCGCCGGGGCTGCGCCCCATGAACTGCAACGTCTGGCGGATCTTCTGGTCGGGAAAGACATTCAGGTACGGAGACTGCTCGAGATCGACGGCCAGCGCTTTCTTGAGCGCGCCATCAAAAATGGGGTCGGCGGTGGTGTTTACGAAATCGGTAATCAGGATCGAATCTTTCTCGGTGAGCGCATGGCTGCGCTTGAGAAATACGAGCCCCATGCCGGCGGCGACCAGTGTCACGATCAGAGCCGGAACGATCCAAAAGGGCAGTTTGCGACTCTGGCCGATCACGCCTGGGAACACTCCTGGGAGAGAGTCACTCATGGTAGGCCCGAGGTTATGGCAAGTCAAACCTTGCGGTTCTAACGAGTTATACGGCGCGGCTGGGAGACAAGTTCACCCGTTCGCAGGGGCGAAGATTGCGCTGTGTTTTGTATGGCTTAAGGGCTTCACGCCAATGCGCCGGAGAGCGAGGGCGGCTAGAAGGTCACTCTTTCCCGTTACGGAAGTTTACCGCCGAACCGCCCAACGCTTTCCTGCTGGTTCGGTGCCTGTTATCAATGAGTGTTGCTTTCTATCGCCACTGGGAAGCGCGGCCAGGCTTCCGCGGCAGGAGTTCGTCCGAATGGAGACTCGCCCTCAATCGTGGGGTGACATGAGCGCGGCGGCACGCTTCTTTACGTCCGTGGTGGTGCTCTGCGGGACGCTCGTCCTGGCCTATTCCTTCCTGCACGGTAAGAGCGAGAATCCGCTCAAATTTGTCTGCTATCTGGTAATTACGATGGCGGCCTCGCGGCTCAAAGTGAACCTGCCCGGAATTACCGGCACGATGTCGGTAAACTTTTTGTTTCTGCTGGTGGGTGTACTGGAACTGAGCTTGTCGGAAACCATGGTGCTCGGTTGCGCGGCGGTGATGGTGCAGTGCTTCGGCGGCGAGCGTCCGGTTCCGGTTCAAATTGCTTTCAACCTTTGCTCAACGGCGTTGGCTATCGCCGCGACCTTCGCGGCGTATCGCTATTCCCTGGGGCATCGGGCGGTGAATAACCCGTCGACGCTGCTATTCCTGGCGGCGTGCGTTTACTTCGTGACCAACACGCTGCCGGTTGCGACCCTCGTCTCTTTGACGGAACATAGGTCTCTGCGAAAAATCTGGTCAGAGTGCTATTTCTGGAGCTTTCCGTACTACCTGGTGGGCGCGGGCGTGGCCGGCATGATGAGCTGGCTGCACGATTTTACCGACTGGCAGACGTCGCTGCTGACGCTTCCGGTGGTGTACCTCATCTACCGTTCCTACCGCCTTTACCTCGGCAAGCTGGAAGATGAGAAGCGGCACGTGGAAGAGATGGCTGACTTGCACATGCGCACGATCGAGGCCCTAGCACTCGCCATTGAGGCCAAGGATCAGACAACTCACGACCACTTGCAGAGAGTTCGGGTCTACGCCGTCGAGGTTGCGAAGGAACTCAAGATTGACCGCTCGGAAATGGAGGCCCTGCAGGCCGCAGCGCTGCTCCATGACATCGGTAAGCTGGCGATTCCCGAACACATCGTTTCGAAACCGGGCCGCCTCACGCCGGAAGAATTCGAGAAAATGAAGATTCATCCGCTGGTGGGAGCGGAAATCCTGGAACGGGTGCAATTTCCGTATCCGGTGGTGCCCATCGTGCGGGCTCATCACGAAAAGTTCGACGGGACGGGCTATCCGAACGGATTGCGCGGGACCGATATTCCGATTGGCGCCCGCATCCTGGCGGCGGTCGATTTTCTCGATGCGCTGGCTTCCGATCGCCAATACCGGCGTGCGCTGCCGCTGCATGAAGCGATGGCGCGGCTGGTCGATGAATCGGGAAAGTCGTTTGATCCGCAAGTGGTGGCGGTGCTCGAACGGCGGTATGTGCAGCTGGAGCAGCTGGTCCACCAACGCACAGACAACCTGGGCAAGCAGAAGCTATCGACGGAAGTCAAGGACCAGGAGGGCGATGTAGAGCCGGCGATCAAGCCCGCAGCCGGGTTCGAGGCGCAAGGGAAGCGGCGGACACCGGAACGGAGTTTCCTGAGTTCGATCGCAGCGGCACGTCAGGAAGCGCAGACTCTTTTCGAACTCAGTCAGGACCTGGGGGCTTCCCTCAGTCTGGGCGAAACGCTTTCGGTGTTTGCGGTGAAGTTGCGCCGCGCGATGCCTTACGACGCGATTGCGATCTACGTGCGACAGGGCGACGAACTTGTGCCGGAATATGTGAATGGCGACAACTTCCGGCTGTTCGCTTCGCTGCGCATTCCGATTGGGCAGGGGCTCTCGGGGTGGGTGGCGCAGAACCTTAAGCCGATTCTGAACGGCAATCCTTCGGTCGAGCCCGGGTATCTGAACGATGTTTCGAAGTACAGCACGCTGAACTCGGCGCTGGCCGTCCCGCTCGAGGGCTTGCAGGGTGTGGTCGGCGTCGTGGCTTTATACCACGCGGAAAAAGATTTCTTTACCTCCGACCACCTGCGCATTCTGCTGGCGGTCAGTTCCAAGATGGCGCTGGCCATCGAGAACGCCATGAAATACGAGCAGGCGGAGAGTTCGGCGGTTACCGATTACCTCACCGGTCTTCCCAATGCGCGCTCGCTGTTCCTGCAACTCGACCGGGAACTGGCACGCTGCAAACGCGATAATACAACTCTTACCGTGATGGTCGCTGACATGGACGGTTTCAAGCAGATCAACGATCGTTTCGGACATCTGGAAGGGAACCGCGTCCTGCGCCTGTTTGCGCACTCACTGAAGGAAACCAGCCGTGAGTACGATTATGTCGCGCGCATGGGCGGCGACGAATTCGTGGTGGTCGCTCCTGGGCTGACCCCCGAAGCTGCCGCGCGCAAAGCGGAACAGATGAGAGATCTGGCGCAACAAGCGGGAAAGGCAATCTGTAATGAGGACATTCTATCGTTGAGTGTGGGAAAGTCCGTCTACCCTGAGGACGGGATGGATGCTGAAAGGATTCTTTCGGAAGCCGACAAGCGCATGTATCTGCAGAAGCGGAGTCAGTCGAATCCGAAAAACCGCCGTCTGTATCCGCGGGTGCGCGGCCGGCTTACCACGGAAATTTCTGGCAGCGGCCAGGAACGAGCGACTCTGGGCATTCTTACAAATCTAAGCCTGGGCGGTTGCTACGTTGAGACCAGAGGCTTCTTGTTACCGGGATCGAAGTTAAAACTTACCTTCTCCCACGAACATACCAACGTGTCGATTGAAAGTGAAGTGGTGCGGATGGACATGGGTATTGGAGCGGCGCTGAAGTTCAATGAAGCCACGCACGAGACGCGGCTGGCGGTGCAGCGCATTTTGGAGCAGTTGGCCAGCCTGGAAGCCGTGGTTGATCTAAAGCGAAGCCAAAACGCCGTGGCCGCGAGCAAACTCTAACGCGCACTCCAACCCGCACTTCCGAATCATGCGGGAACGGCGATCGGGCGAATCTGAATCAGCGGAGCGCTATTACCCGAGATGCTGCGTGGTTTCGAGAGCCCTTGCCGTAACATGTTCGCCGTGGGCACGCCCGTCCGGTAGAACGACTTTTCGCAGTCTGCGGTGGATGGGCCCCGCATACTTCCTTCCATATAGGCCAAGCCGGGACAGCGCGAGCAACTGCTGACGTGCGAGCACGACGAGCAGACGGTGAGGTCTTTGGCCTGGATCGAGCGAACCTCTTTCATCTGCGGGGAATAGTTCCAGATATCCAGAAACTTCTGTTGACGAATATTTCCCGTGGGAAGTGGAAACTGCACGCAGGGAAAGACGTCGCCGTAAGGCGAAATGTAGCAGAAGGAATGGCCCGCGCTGCAGGAGTAGCCCTCGAGATCCTCCTCCGAGGGAGTCTTGGGAGGAGCGCAGAACTCTTCCTGGTTGCCGACAAGGGCGGGATTGCCGAAAATTTCGGGCAGTTCTTCTCCGGGAATGCGCAGCGAAAGAACGGATGTGTCTCCATCCATCATCGGCGTGATCGTAGGATCCAACGTGTACTGCACGCCGAGTTCAGCGGCCAGATTCTGCACGCCGCTGTGGTCGGAAGAATTCGCGGTCATCAGCACATTGGCGATGGTCACCCGCAAACCTTGCGCGCGCAAAAAACGAATGGCTTTGATGGTGCGCTCGAACGAGTGCGGCAGCTTGGTGATAGCGTCGTGGATTTCAGGACGATGCGAATAAACGCTGATCTGGATGGTATCTACGCCGAGTTCGCGAATTCTGCGCGCTTCTTTTGCGTGGATCATTACCGCATTGGTCTTGATCTTCACGTTGAACATGAGACGCCGGGCGTATTCGACAATCTCAAAAAAATCGCGGCGCAGGAAGACCTCGCCGCCGCTGAAAGTGATAAAGAAAACGCCCGCCTCGGCCAGTTGATCGAGCACGTCCTTGATTTCAGCGGTCGTCATCTCGCCGTGGTCGTCGTGATCGAGATAACAATGCACGCAGCGCTCGTTGCAGCGATACGTGACGTCCATATGCACCGCGAGCGGCACGCCCAGGTTGAACGCCTTCTGGCCTACTTCCGTCATCAGGCTCATCGGGGCGTGTCCGAAGGCAGCGGTTGATTGGAAACGAGAAGAATTCCGTGGCCGGAAAGTTCGGCGACGAACTCCTCGGCGTCCGCCTGGGCCTGCTCGGGATCGACATCGAATTGCTCGCAGATCCGGTCGCGAACAATTTCCCGGAGAGGAGTGTGCCCGTCGGCAGCCTGAAAGATGGCGGTTGCGACTTCGTTCAGCGTGAAGAATGTCGAATCGGCCGAGTTCATGACCATCATTTCGCCGGCTAATGCTCGCGCGGCAATGGCAGAACTGCGCGAAATATAAATGCAAGCTTCAGACATGCGATGGCTCTCCCTGGAAGGCGCGGACCTGGTCCCACACCTTGGCATCAGGATAGAACGTTAGACGACGAATGGGAACCCTGGCAACGAAATCGCAAGCTGTGGCGAAGAGCTTTTCCACCAAGCCCTGGTCTTCGGCGAAGAACAGAATATTGCGCATGAGGCAACGCACGGCCTCCGCGGACGACAACTCATCGGCGCGATTCTGCGGCCCTTTCTCCAGGAAAAACAGAGCCGAGACCGGCGCAGCGCAGTTTTCGCCAGCTTTGGCCAGTTCTCCGGCGAAAGGGGTGCCGAACGCCGAGTATCCGCCGGCGTGGGGGCGCAGGTATGAGATTTCGTCGGTAAGCAGGGTGATGTCGGCCGGGGCGAGCCGCGTCATTGTGGTTTTCCCGGCGCCGGAAACACCTGAAAACAGGTACGCCTGCCCGTCGCAAATCGCGCTGGCGGCGTGCAGCAGAAATCCACCGCGGTCGGCAAGAATCAGGCTGTGCACAATGCGCAGCACCGAATCGAGCGAATAAGGGTTGGCGTTCTGCCTGACGCTGCCTCGTCCAGTGCGCGGGTCCCAGCGCGCTCGGAAGTCCCCGCGCTCCAGCAGCCACTGGCCGCCGTCCCGTCGCACCCGAACATCGTCGTCGGAAACCGGTCCTGCCGGAGTGAGATCAAACTGGAGCTCAAATTCGGGACCCGAAGAACTCAGAAATCCCTCATATCGCTGGCGCAGTAGGTCAAGAAAGCGCTCGTCAGATGTGGAGAGAGCGATCGGAATCCCTCCGATCTCGACGCACGCTACTTTTTGCGGCGAGACTTCTGTCATAGCGGCAGCTTTCCGAAGTTGAAATCCGCGGTGGGTGCAGGGCTCCGAAATTGACGGGCCGATGCTTTCCAGCTATGCAGTTTCAGAGCAATACTGCGTGCCGCGCCAAAATGACAGAGCAGCAGTCCCACTGCGCGAGACCACTTCCTGCCAGTTCTTTTAGTTGCCTGGAATCGAAAACCGGCTGCTCTCGAAGTCTGTGTGGAGGCCCCTGAGCCGTCTTCAGCGACCCGAACCAGGCGGCCCAGCAATGCTTCTGGAGGCAGCAGAGGATCCGGACGAGGCACGGAATCGCCGCGCAGCAGGAAGCCATTCGGTTTGCACCACGAGACGAGGCGATGCGTGACCAGGCGACTGTCCCGCAGGGCGAGCACGATCTCGCCGGGCCGAACGTCTTCCGGCGAGCAGCTTTCGATCTCGACGACATCGCCCGGCCAAAGAGCCGGCAGCATGCTTTCCCCGTGAACCTGTCCGCGAACACGCAGACGCGTTCCCGAGCGGGCGGTGCCACGCAACACGTCGGCCACCAAAGCTGACCGTTCCGCGTTCCAATTCGAACGCGCCGTACTCGGAGTGTTTTCCAGCATCAGGAAGTTTTTCGCGAGAACTGACAGTTGGGAGTCGAAGAGCCGATCTTGCCGCAAGATAGAGCGAGCGTCTCGAAAACCCGTTCGTAGCGGAATGCTGGCTTCTGGTAGAGCTTCTTGCCTTTACCGGCAGAATCCGGGTGCTGAGGTTTTTCGCGAGGGGTCCGATTGTCGGTCATATTTGGTGAGCCAGTTGGTGGCTTATCCCCCAGTTTTGATAAGAGTAAAAGCAGTGTACACCATGGATTTCCACAACGCCAATTGAGTTTGTCATAAAGTGAGAATGTGATCAACAACCTCAATAAAATGAAAGCTTTCCATCCTGGCGCGCTCGTCGCAAACTTAGCGACAGGGCAGCCAGAGCTAATGGCAGTAATATGATGCCAAAACCTGCCAGTACGGCCAGTGTGGCAGCCATTTCCGTGATGGATTGCCCTTCGAGGAGCGCCCGGCGCATTCCATCGATCGCGTAAGTGAGAGGAAGCGCGCGGGCAAGAAACTCGAGCGGGCGAGGCAAACTCTGGATCGGAAACATGGTTCCGCTTAAGAACCAGAGTCCGGAGCCGAGCAGCCACACCAGCGCCGAGCCTTTCTGAAATGCAACCTGAAGCGTCGCCGCCGCGATGCCCAGCGCCAAAGCGATGGCGAGAGAAAAAAACAATACCGCAAGGCACGAGAAGACGTTGGCATGGATCGCTGCCCGAAAAACTGCCACGCCGGCAAAAAGATAGACGAGAAGATTGACCAGGTTTCCGGCAAAAGCAGATATGGAGCTAAGGATGACGAGCTCAGCCGGCGCGGTCGAGGTCGTCATTAGAACTTCCAGCGTTCCCGTCTGTTGCGCTTCCTGGACGGCGCCCAGGAAAGCTTGCGTACTCATTACGAAGAAAGTGTAGACACCGGTGCCCACCAGAAGAAAGGGAAAGTACTCGATGCCACCGGGTCGAAATCCGGGACCAATGGCGCGGGACAGAAAATAAAAAGCCGCCAATTCGGTGAACACTCCGACCATGGTCACGACGAAACCGCTGCGGTGCCGGATCGCGGTGAGCAGATCGCGCCGCAGGATGGCACGGAGCTTGTCCAGAGAATTTGTGATTTCGAATTTGTAATTTGTAATCCCAACCATGATTGCCATCGACCGATTGCGAAACATAATTACCTGTTACAAGTTACCAATTACAAATTCTTCCTCACCCGTCATGCGGAAGTAGAAAGAACGCAGCGCGACCGCGCTTTCGCCGTCGCCCACGGAGCGATCGGCGAGCAATTCGCCACGATGGAGCAGAAGCAGGCGATCCGCGACGGCGGCGGCTTCCGCAAAGTTGTGGGTAGCGAGCAGAACCGTACTCTGCTGCCGCGCCAGGGCACGGATCGTGGACCAGAAGTGCGCCGCGGCGGCGGCGTCGAGGCTGCGCGTCGGTTCGTCGAGCAAAAGCACGTTGGGGCGCTTAACCAGCGCGCGTGCGATTCCCAGTTGCTGATACATGCCGCTCGAGAACTTCATCACCAGCGTGTCGGCTTGCTCTTCGAGGCCGGTATCGCGAAGAACCTCCTTGATCCGTTGCGCGCGTTCGGGGCGCGGGACTTCATCGAGAGCCGCAAAAAAATCGAGATTCTCGCGCGCCGACAAACGAGGAAAAAATGAACGCTCCGCGGCGACCGCGATACCGACCTGCCGCCGGACGCTACTGGCATCGCGCCGTGTATCGAAGCCGTTCACGCGTACTGATCCCGCGTCGGGCAGCAGCATGGTGGAAAGCAGCTTGAGGGCGGTGGTTTTTCCACTGCCGTTCGGGCCGAGAAGCACTGAAATTTCCCCCAGTTGCGCCGAAAAAGATAGGTCTTTCAAGGCAATGGTTTCGCCGCCTCGCTCCCGTCCGAGCCAATTGAACAAAGCGGGACGATGGCGAAATATCTTGCGAACGGATTCGAAGACGATTCGGTCCATGAGAGTTGGGCAAAGTGCCAACGGTGCTGCGCATCGCTCCGAAGGGTCTGTATCGAAGACTCTGTATTATAGTGGCGATTCGCGTTCCTACTGATTCCGGATTGCGGTCACCCGCAAAATATTGAACGTGCCTTCAGGCGCCGGATTTCGAGAGCTGAGTTTTGCAGAGAGAAGCCGCATTTGACGTCGTGTGCGCATTGGTTAGCGTGGAGCTTGGCCCGGAGCGGGTCGAACGCGTTGCGAGTTTGAATCTTTCTCTCGTCGACTGGAACGAAATTCTTCTCCTGGCGGAGTTCCATGGAGTTCTCCCGTTGGCGGCACGCAACCTTATGGAACATGGCCGCGCGCTTCCACCGGAAATCGAACGCCTGCTGCGGTCCGCACAAGAGGAAAACCTGCGACGGAGTTTGTGGTTCACCGCCGAACTGGCCCGCATTATGCAGCACTTCGAGCGCCGGCAGTTGCGGGCCGTCCCATTCAAAGGGCCGGTGCTGGCGCAATCGCTTTACAGCGATGCAGCTTTGCGAAGTTATTCCGATCTCGATTTTCTGATTTCTCCCAACGACTTTGAGCGAGCGAAGCAGGCTCTTGCCGATATCGGATATCGCCCGGCTGCGGATCTCACGCCGGCCGTCGAGCGCTTGTGGCTACGGAACGGCTACGAGCGCTCGTTCGACGGCGCGGCCGGAAAGAATATGGTCGAACTGCAGTGGGCGTTGCTGCCCTATTTCTATGCGGTTGATCTGGACGTGAAGGATCTGCCGGCGCGGTCGGAACGGACCGGCATTGGCAGCTGCGAAGTGCCTTGCCTGTCTCCGGACGATTCGCTGCTGGTTCTGTGTCTGCACGCCGCCAAGCATCTTTGGACGCGGCTGATCTGGCTTTCAGACATCGCCGAGACTTTGCGCACTCAGACGATCGACTACGGATTGGTATCTTCGCGGGCCCGTGCGCTTGGAATTGCCCGCATTCTCGGCGTCAGTTTCTGGCTGGTGAAGAACGTGCTTCAATCCGACCTCCCCAAATCCGCCGAGGAAATGATCGCGGATGATCTTCGAGTGCCGGCGCTGGGCGGCGAATTTGCCGAGCGCCTCGCTCGCGGTGCGACCTACGATTTCGAATCCACGGAGTACTTCCGCCTGATCTTAAAACTGCGTGAGCGGCGCGTCGACCGCTTTCGATATCTCTGGCGATTGGCCACGACTCCGGGTGTAGGAGATGTTGCGGCGGTGCGATTGCCGGAAGCGCTTTTTCCGCTTTATCGGGTCGTGCGGATTGGGCGGCTGATGCGGAAGGCTGTTTTCCGCATTTAGAGACGCGGCAAGCCGCGTCTCTACGGAGTAATCGGCGCTTACACCCGCCCCTTGCGATAAAGCCGCAAGGAACGGGCCACCCCGGTGCTAATGCAATTCGCCGTCGCCGGGGGCGACGTCTGGGGTGTCTAGCTTCCGCGCTACGCCTGAGTTGTCGTTCGCTGGAACAGATGGGAATTCGCCCGGATCTTTTCCGGCCAGCGCTACGCTCATGAACTGCATCCAGATGGGCAGGGCGGCGCGAGCTCCCGTCTCTTTCTCGCCTAGGGATTTTTTTTCGTCGTAGCCGATCCAGACGCCGCAGGTGAGCGACGGAGAGAAGCCCACGAACCAGGCGTCGGTGAAATCGTTGGTCGTCCCGGTCTTGCCGGCCAGCGGATAAGGCATTTTGGCGGCAGCGATGGCGGTGCCGTGGAGCACGACTTCCCGCAGCATGGAGGTCATGATGCGCGCGGTGCGCGAACTGACGACGTCTTTGATGTCGGAAAAATCCTCTTCCAGAATCCGGCCTTCGTAATCGGTCACCTTGGTGATGTAACGCGGCGCGACGCGCACGCCGTCATTCGGGAAAACGCTGAAAGCCGACGTCTGTTCGAGGGGCGTGATTTCTGCCGAGCCAAGCGCCACCGGAAGAAATGGCGGAATGTTGGCAGTAATGCCGAAGCGATGCGCGTAGTCGATCACGGTCTTGATACCGACGCGGTCGGCGAGCTTGAGCGCCGGAATATTTCTCGACTGGGCGAGCGCACGCCGCAATGTGATGGTGCCCTCAAACTTGTTGTCGTAGTTGTGCGGCGAATAAGGGCCGGAAACAGTTTGAAACGTCGTCGGGGCATCCACAATGGTGTCGTCGGGGCTGCCGCCCTGGTCGATCACCGCGGTGTAGACATAGGGTTTGAAGGACGAACCGACCTGGCGCAGGGCCTGGGTAGCGCGATTGAACTTGGAGAGATTAAAGTCACGGCCGCCGACCATGGCCTTGATTTCTCCGGTGGCATTATCGATGGCGACGAGCGCTCCTTCGGTCCCTGAATCCTGCTCCAGGCTGACGCGGGCTTTTCCGCCGGGATCGAGCGCGAGCACTTTGACGTAGACGACGTCGCCGGAACGGAGAATTTCAGGAAGCTTTTGTTTGAGCTTGGTCCAGGCGAAATCGGCCGGGACGAGAGTGGCCGAGTAGCCGCCGAAGCGGATTTCAGCGGTGGCGGGCGAAACTTGTATAACCAGCGCGTGCACGTATCCGTTGATTTCGGGCTCCTCATCCCAATCCGGATCGGCGTATTTGTCGAGCTTCTGACCCTCGGCGATTACGTTCAGGAGATGGCCGCGCCAGCCATGGCGGCGCTCGTAGACGGCGAGGCCGTCGAGCAGCACCTGGCGCGCCAGCTTCTGCAGATCCATGTCGAGCGAGGTGTAAACCCGCAGACCGTCTTCGTGCACCTGATCGCTGCCATATTTCGCCTCGAGATAGCGCCGGATTTCTTCCACATAGTGCGGCGCCAGCGAATTCGGGTCCTTCTGCAGGTCGAGCACGATCGGCTTGCTCTTGGCTTCCGCTGCCTGCGCTGCGGTAATCTTGCCGTCCTCGAGCATGGCGTTAAGCACGAGGTCGCGCCGCCTGCGCGCGCGCTCCGGATGAACGATCGGCGAATAGTATTGCGGCGCCTTGGGCAGTCCGGCTAACAGCGCCGCTTCTTCGAGCTTGAGCCGCTGCGCTGGTTTGCCGAAATAGTATTCCGAGGCGGCCTCAAAGCCGTAGGCTCCGTGGCCGAGGAATATCTGGTTGGCGTAGAGGGTGAAGATCTGCGGCTTGGTGAACCGCCGTTCGATCTGGATGGCGAGCAGCGACTCCTGAACCTTGCGATAAAAGGAACGGTCCGGAGAGAGAAACAGATTGCGGGCGAGTTGCATGGTGAGGGTGGAGGCTCCCTGCACCTTCCCGCCGGATTCGATATCGCGATACGCGGCGCCTACAATGCGCCAGATATTGATGCCCGAGTGGCGGTAGAAGTCCTTGTCTTCGATGGAGACCAGCGCGTTGCGTAGGACCTCCGGGTAATCGTCGTAGCTGGCGATCACGCGGCGCTGGAGGGCAAACGTGCCGATGACTCGTCCCTGTCCGTCGTAGAGTTCGGTCACGGAACTGGGGCGGTAACGTTCCAGTTCTTCGACCTGGGGCAAGTCTGTCGAGTAAACCAGTAACAGTCCGGCAGCCGCTCCCACGGCGGCGGAGAGCAGGACGAGAAATGCGAACAGGAAGCGCCCAACCACCTTCCGGCCGGCAATTTCTACACTCGGAAGATGTTGGTAGATGATTTTCAAAGCACAGGGTTCAAGGTTTCAGAGTTTCAAGGTTTCAATGTTAGCGTAAAGAACACGGTTCGAGATTTTCAAATCCCATTAGTGCAAGATGAGTGCCAAAAAGAAGTCGCCCGCCAGAGGGCGAGCGATATCTTTGAAACCTTGCAACCTTGAAACTCTGAAACCTTGCTCTTTTATCCCTTCGATTCCCGGTTCTTCAAGACTTCCAATGCCTTGTTGAGCTGGTCGTCCACCGGGTTCTTCGGCTGCTCGGTTTTCTTGTCGCCGGGCTTTTCTCCAGGAGCTGCCTGATCATCCTCATCCGGCAATCCGCCATCGTCGTCGGTAGAGTCCGCGACCATGACGTTCGGGGTGACGGCGGCATCCTGAATCGCTTTTCCGCTCGGCGAGTAGTACTTGGCTACCGAAAGAATCAGAGCAGAGTTGTCGGGCATCTCCATCAGTTTCTGGACGGAACCGTCGCCGAAGGTTTTATCTCCGACCACGTCGCCGCGAGCGTTCTCGAGGATGGCAGCGGCCACAATCTCGGCGGGGCCGGCCGTCCCACGATTCACCAGCACTGCCACGGGAAGATTGGTGATGTCCTTGACGGGATCGGCGTTGAAAGCCTGGCGGGAATATTTCTGCCCCTGCAGATAAGTGATGGTGCCATGATCAAGGAAAAGATTAGCGGTGGCGACACCCTCGGATTCCGGGCCACTGGCGGAGTTGCGCAGATCGAGTACGAACTTCTTGGCTCCCTGCTTCTGCAGGTCGCGAATCTTGCCTGCGATCTCTTCTGATTTGCCGTCGGGGAAGGCATCGACTTTGATGTAGCCGACGTTATCCGCAAGCATTTTGTCGCTGACCGGCGGGATGGTGACAGCGTCGCGCGTAATTACAATCTTCTGCGGTTCAGCTTTCCGAGGCCGCACGACGGCGACCGTGACAGTAGATCCGGTCTCGCCGGTCAGGAGGCTGCGAATCTCGGCCAGCGATATGTCGTGCGTACTCTTGCCCTCGATGGACTCGATGATGTCGGAGTTCTCGACGCCGGCCTTGTCCGCCGGGCCCCCGGGAATGATCGCGACCACGGCAGCGTATCCAAAGCGCTTGGAGACGGTGGCGCCAATATCGGCTTTGCCGACGCTCTTCATCGACTTGTAGTGCTTGTACTCTTCCGCCGAAAGATAGCTGGAATTGGCGTCGAGCGATTCCAAGAGACCGTGCAGCGCTCCATCGGTGACGCCAGCGATATTGGGCTCTTCGACGTATTCGAGGCGGATGCGAGACAGCACTTCGCTGTAGACCGACAGCTGACGATATGCGCCATCATTCGAAGATGCGCGAACGTTGACGTGATCGCCAGCAATGGCGAACAGCAAAATGATCAGGGAACAGGAGATGACAGTGATTTTCAACTTCGTCGACATAATTGATGTTCGCTCTTTATGGTCTCTGCGTTTTTGATCGGGTGACCGGTCTTTTCAAGGGGAACTTCTGCCTATTATAGACGGTTTGATGCCTGGATCAGGAAGCAAGATTGCACAAGCTAGTCACGAGTAATGGTGTTTACTCCTAAGGTATTACTCACAGCTATAAGGGGGAACCCCCTCTTATCCCTACCATTGGAATCATGGAGTTAGGGAGAAATTCCCGCAAAATCTTTGGGTTTAAAGGACTTATAGGCAAAATATTCCGGAATAAGGACTTAGCTCCTCAGATTCAGCTGAAAATGGCTTTGGGGCAGCTTCGAGGGCCCCGTCCGGCTTGGACGGGTACTCCCCGGAACTACCCCAATCAGGGAGCATTTGTCGCACCGGTGGGACTGGAAGTCTGTGACGGCCGTCACAGGGGATTGTGATGAAATTCCAAGATTGATAGGACCGTGGGATCCCATTCTAAATTTCGCAAAGAACGCGAAATTTAGAATGGGCCACTCGGCAGTCGGGATTGCAAGGAATCGAGCAAGGTGGCGATTTCCTCGTGGGTTTTTTCTCTGGCTACCATAGCTGGGGTCTTGCCGTCGTCGTTCGCTAGTTTGGGATCTGCCTGGTGCTTAAGCAACAGGTCCACCATGGGCCGGTCTCCGTTCTGGGCGGCAGCGTGGATGGGAACCCAGCCTTTTTGCTGACGAGCGTTGACGGGCGCTCCGTGTTCGAGCAGAAGGCGGGCGGCCTCGAGGTTACGTGCGGAGGCGGCTGAGTGCAGCGGCATCAGCTGCAGGGGATTCGCGGTCACGGAGTCGACTGCGGCTCCGCTTTCGATCAACAGGTGAGCGGCTTCGGGCTGGCCGAAGAAACACGCGAAGTGCAGGGCGGTGAAACCGTCATTGGAATGAGAATCGATCGAGCACGAGTCGGTCGAGCGGGTGCTGACGGCGGCGGTGTGGCGAATGCATTCGTGAAGACGATCGAGACGACCCAGCGAGGTCGCTTCGAAAATGTCGAGCGCCTTTTTCTTGCTCGCTATCAGTTCGGCCAGGTCGCGGCGGCCGCGATAGAGGGAATGCATGAGAAGGCTCACGCCGGTTGCGTCGCATGCTTCGGAAGCGGCTGGGTTCTGGTCCAGAAATTGCCGGAGGCCGTCGGCGTTGCCGGATTGCAAGAGTTCCAAGCAACGTTCAAAATCGCAGCGCGGGCCTTTCACGGTCGAAGTCATGGTTACTCCCTGATTACTTAGCACTGCTAACGAATTATAGAATTCCGATGCGGCTTGTCAAGAAAAAAGCTTAGCTATGCTAAGCGTTGGCGATGCTAAGCTTTACCAGGTATGCCGCGTTCGAAGAAGCCACTCCGGCTGGAGGTAGCGGATCGCCTGCACTCGGCGGCCATTCATCTTCTACGCCATGCCCGTAAGGGGGACGTTCTTTCCGGCGTGGGTCCGGCGCGGCTGTCGGCACTTTCCGTTCTGGTGTTTGGCGGCCCGATGGCGCTCGGGCAACTGGCGGCTGCCGAGCAGGTGAAAGCTCCCACCATGAGCCGCATTGTGACGGGATTGAAGCGGTCCGGGTTGGCCAGGATTGAGACCGATACGAAGGATGCGCGGCGGATTCGAGTGACGGCAACGGCCAGAGGGGCGCGGCTGTTGCAGCAGGCCAGGGCGCGGAGAATCCGGCTCCTGGCGGAGACTCTCGGCGGCCTCAACGGGTACGAAATGGATACGCTGCTCCTGGCGACCGCACTGATCGATCGAGCTATCAGGCAGGGCGCCGGGACTAAGTAAAAGTCGTGCTCGGGCGGACCTCGCTCCGCTCGACGGACGGGGTGCTCGTCCCCACACAAGCCAACTCGCTATGGTTGGTCGGCGACCGGGTTGCGCAACTGGCCTATGCCTTCGATGGAAATTTCTACTACATCGCCGGCGACAACGGGCCCTACGCCTTCGGGCGTGCCGGTGGCGATCAGGTCGCCGGGTTCGAGCGTCATGATCTGCGAAATGTAGCGGATGACTACGTCTAGCGGGAAAATGAAGTCCCGCGTATTGCCGGACTGCCGTACCTCTCCATTCACCCGGGTTTCGATCTGGATGCCCGCCCAGGGATCGATGTCGTCGTCATCCGTGACCACAGTGACCACGGGGCCGACTGGGCAGAAGGTATCGAACCCTTTGCCGCGAACCCACTGACTGTCTTTTTTCTGGAGATCGCGGGCGGTGAAATCGTTGACGCAGGTGTAGCCGAGGATGTAGGGACGTACGTCTTCGCTGTCGGCGAGTTGATGGCAGCGGCGGGCGATCACAACTCCCAGTTCACCTTCGAAGTCGGTGCGTGCGGAAATTTTGGGGCGGAGTATGGTTCCTCCTGATGGCAGCAGGGACGAGGGCGGCTTGAAAAACAAGAGCGGCTCGGTGGGCACTTCGTTGCCGAGTTCGGCAGCGTGCTCGCGGTAGTTGCGACCGACGCAGACAATTTTTGTGGGCTGCACTGGCGGAAGCAGCGATGCTTCGGCGAACGGGATGCGGTCCATGCGGCGGCTGGGAAGGCCTTCGATGTCGCCATCGCTGTGCTGCGGAGGCTGGAGGAGCAGGCGCGTGATGGCATCCTGGCCCGCGACGGGCTCGACCAGGCCGTAGTGGGTAGAACCGTTCAGATTGAATCGGCAGTATTTCATTAGAGGACTATTCAAACACAGGGGGTGGAAATCTCTAGGGAAAATCTGGTGGCTTGGTTGGGTGGGAGCTTTTTGGGCGCTTACTGCTGGGAGCGAGGCCGAGCTGCGCTCGGCTTGGACGGCCGAGGGCGGCCGTCCCTACGTAAACCGGGCGGGGTCGCCCGTCCCCACACTTTTCTCTCTCCATTGTCTCTCCACTGGGTGCTAGGGGACGGGTTCGCTGGTTGGGTCGGATTGATGGCTTTCGTTTCCGCGCACGTCTACGGCGGAAACGGAGTAGGTGTAGGTTTCGCCCGAGGCGACGGCGGTGTCGCGATACGATGGCGATTTTACCAGCTCGGAATTTATCTTCACCATCGGCTCGCCTGCGGCGGCGTTCGACTCGCTGCGATAGACGTTGTATCCCGCTAGATCGGCGTTCATTACGGGCGCCCAGATGAGATCGACAAATGGCTTCTGTCCTTCGCCGGAATACGCCGCCTGCAATCCGGTGGGGACCGACGGCGGGAAGACGTCATGCGCGACGACGCGCACGGGCGGAGCGTCTTCTCCTTCAACCTCCACTTCGCTGCCAGGCCGTTTGATGAGGCTCACGCCGGTAATGCGGTAGAGGTAGGTCTTTTCCCATTCGAAACTGGAATCGACGAAGCGAGCGGGGCCGGGCTCGCCGACGGGGACTTCGCCTGCAATCACATCTTTACCGGTGCTTTCGTCGCGGCGATAGATGCGGTACCTAAGTTGAATGGTGGGAGAGTCGGGCGACGTTGCCGGGATTTTAGCGGGATTGCGCGGTTCGCCTGCGCTTGTCCAGGTGAGTATTACGCCGTCGCCGGTGAGGTCGGCGGCTAGATCGCTCGGCGGAGATAGAGTCACGACGGCGGGCACGTGGACGCGATTGGAAAACCCGGCGCTGCGGGCGCTGCGGTTCAGGATCTCGACGGCGTAGGTGACTTCGGCGGCTGGGTCCGGTTGTTGCATGGCCGAAGGCAGTGTGTCGGTGTAAGTCTGCGGTGTGGGGCGCGGGCCTGATTTCTGAGCGGGGGGATGAGTGGATCCGCGTTTTGGGGGGGCGGGGACCGGAGGCGGCGGTACGGTGGCGGCGGGATTTCCGCAGGTGGTGATTTCAGATTCGAGGCTGCGGCAGACGAGGGTTGGGCCCAGGTAGCGCACGCTTTGGCGGTCAGTGGTGAGGGTGGGTTCGCTCCAGCTCAGCGTGACGCGATTTCCTTTGCGGCTGGCGCGCAGATCGCCGGGCGGCTTGGGGAGTTCGAGTGATGGGGGGAGCGGCGGTCCGAGCTGGGCGCAACTGGCGAGCAGCAGGCAGAGGGTGGCCAGGACCAGCAGCTTTTTCAGGTTTAGTTTCATGCGGAAAAGGAAAGAGTATCAGAGGCAGTGTGGGCGCGGGCGAATCGCCCGCGCAGTCGGCGGCTCAACCACATTTTTCGGGCCACATCCACTTGGGATCGGGCGGGTTGCTGCTGCTGTGGCTTGCAGACAAGCGATTTGTGATGAGCAATCGCAAAAGCGGGCGGGCGGAGTCGCCCGCCCCCACACTCGCAATCCCCACACTTGCTATTTCCACACTTACAGGATGTAGCGCGATAGATCTTGGTCTTTTACGATCTCGCTTAGCATTTTTTGCACGTAGGCCGCGTCGACTACGAACTGCTGGCCTTTTTTCTCGGGGGCCTCGAAGCTGATTTCGTCTAGTACTCGCTCCATGATGGTGTGGAGGCGGCGGGCTCCGATGTTTTCCGTGCCTTCATTTACTCGAAACGCAAAGCGCGCTACTTCTTCGAGCGCGTCGGGAGTGAACTCCAGCTTTACGCCTTCGGTTTCCAGCAACGCTATGTACTGCCGGGTCAGTGACGACTTTGGTTCGGTCAGGATGCGGACGAAGTCTTCCATGGTGAGTGACTGCAGTTCCACACGGATGGGGAAGCGGCCTTGCAGTTCGGGGATCAGATCGCTGGGCTTGGAAACGTGGAAGGCGCCTGCGGCTACGAACAGGATGTGATCGGTGCGGACCATGCCATAGCGTGTGTTGACCGTGGTGCCTTCGACTATGGGGAGAATGTCGCGCTGCACGCCTTCGCGCGAAACGTCCGGACCATGGCCGCTTTCGCGGCCGGCGATCTTGTCGATTTCGTCGAGGAAGATGATGCCGGAGTTTTCGACGCGATCGATGGCCACGCGTGTGACCTGCTCCATGTCGATCAGGCGCTGCTCTTCTTCCTGAATCAGGTATTCGAAAGCCTCGTTGACCTTCATCTTCCGCTTCTTGGTGCGCTGGCCGAAGATGTTGGGCAGCATGTCCTTGAGATTGACGTCCATTTCCTCGACGCCCTGATTGGAGATGATTTCGAACGACGGGAAATTGCGCTCGCGGGTTTCGATTTCAACGGTGCGGTCGTCGAGTTTGCCTTCGCGCAACTGCTGGCGCAACTTTTCGCGGGTGCGGCTGGAGGATTCGGTCAGGGTGGTGCTGGCATCGATGACCACTCCGCCATTGGAGCCGGAATCGGCCGGACGGGGCGCGGTTGGGGGGAAAAGAATATCGAGCAGCCGTTCTTCGGCATTCAGTTCGGCTTTATCGGCGACGTCTTCGAGCTTCTGTTCGCGCACCATTTCGATGGCGATCTCGACCAGGTCGCGAATCATGGATTCGACATCGCGGCCAACATAGCCGACTTCCGTGAACTTCGAAGCTTCGACCTTGAGGAACGGGGAATTGGCGAGCTTGGCGAGACGGCGGGCAATTTCGGTTTTGCCCACGCCCGTGGGACCGATCATAATTATGTTCTTGGGAATGACCTCTTCGGCCATTTCGGGGCCAAGCTTCTGGCGGCGCATGCGATTGCGCAGGGCGATGGCGACGGCGCGCTTGGCGTCTTTTTGCCCGACGACGTATTTGTCGAGTTCTGTGACGATTTCGCGCGGGGTCAGCTCGTCGAGCGTGACTTGTTCTTCTTCGGCGGTTCCGGGTAAATAGATAGCCATAAAAAATCGGGTGTCAGGAAATCAGGAGTCAGGTCTTAGGTGTCAGGTCTTAGGGCTTATAGGTTTGTTTTCCCTAAGACCTGAGACCTAAGACATGGCTTCACAATTCCTCAATCGTAATCCTGTCATTGGTATAGATGCACATGCGGCTGGCAATCTTCATTGATTCTTCGGCGATCTCGCGCGTCGAGAGCTTGGTGTGATCGGCCAGAGCCTGCGCTGCAGCCTGGGCGAACGGGCCACCGGAGCCGATTGCGGCTATGCCGGTGTCGGGCTCGATCACGTCTCCCTGGCCGCTTAGCAGGAAGGTGGCTTCTTTATCGCTCACCAGCAGCAGGGCTTCCAGATGGCGCAGGAACTTATCGGTGCGCCAGTCTTTTGCCAGTTCGACGGCGGCGCGACCGATATTGCCGTGATACTGCTCCAGCTTGGCTTCGAAGCGGCTGAAGAGGGTGAAAGCGTCGGCGGTGGAGCCGGCGAATCCGGCTAGAATCTTGTCCTGGTAGAGGCGGCGAATCTTCTTTGCCCCGTGCTTGATCACGGACTCGCCCAGCGTAACCTGGCCGTCTCCGGCCATAACGACCTGGTTTTCGCGACGGACGCAGAGGACCGTGGTGGAGCGGATTCGGCGGGGAGCGGGGGATTCGGCGGCGCTGATTTCGAGCGCGCCTACTGGTGTGTTCTTTTTCATGAGCGCAATTCTTGATTATACAGCCCATCGATGGCTGCATTCTCATTCGCGTATTCTAGTGAAAATGTAAGAGTGTATTTTCATGGCCACGCTAGCGAACAGGGGGAGCAAGGGCGCAAGCGATCGCAACTCGATTCCGTCAGAATCGCGAGCGTCAAAAGGCTTAATTTCGGGAGCGTTGGTTCGGCATCCGGCGCACGCGGACTTTTTGATCGGTCACGACGACAAAGCAACCTGCCCACTCGCTGACTGCTTCCCCCTGAAAGACCTCTTGCAATCGTTCCACTAATCGCAACCGGCTCGGTGAATGCAGCCGAACCAGCACGACACCGTGATGGGTGCCAGCCGTGAAGCGACGGTTGTCGGAGAAATCCAGGTCTTGCGTGATGAGAGTGCGGCCTTCCTGCTGGGCCTGGACCCAAAGTTCGGAATCGTCGCAGCCCGAGAGATTCTCTTCCTGGGTCGTATGAACATCGTGTCCAAGTTCCCGCAGACGAGATGCGATCTGTAGCGGAAGGTTCTCGTCGAGCTTGGCTTTCATCGGATGTTCGGAACGGCTGAGACGGGGAGATCCTCTTCGGCGGAAGCTGCCGCGAATGCGATTGCAGCCTTAACATCGTCGGCTTTGAGACTCGGGAAATCGGCGAGAATGTCTTCCGCCGCTTCGCCCGCCGCAAGACTGGCCAGCACGGTCCGCAGTAGAACGCGTGTGCCCCTGAACACCGGCTCTCCACCGCAGATTTGGCGGTCGCGAACAATGCGGTCGCCGAATGGATGGCGAGGTGTGACTGTTCCGCTCATAAGGGTTCGCCTGCATTTATTTTATCACCCGCTTGCTATCCGGCTCACTCGCAATTCGAGACCAGCCTGATCTTGGGAATGCGCGTGCAAGAGGTTTATTCTAGAACCATAGGAGGGCGCTTATGGCCAGGGCAGCAGGCCCGTCCTTCTCGGAGCAGTCCTGTTTGTTTGGTTCCGCGAATGAGCGCTTCATCAGAAGCGGGGTCGAGATTAAGGACGCCTATGCCAGGATAGTTAGGTGATCTCACATGGATATGAGGCATCGTTTAGCACAGATTTTGGGATGTCTCGCTATTGCCGCAGGGTGCGTTCTTGGCCTGGCTCTAATTGGCGCGATCACTATCAGACATATCGCCAACTTCTGGATGGTTTTAGGCGATCTGCTCTTCGCGTCCATCGCAGTTTATCTGGTTTACGTAGGGCGACGGGGATTAGCCTTCGCGCATGGTAAACCTCGACCAAAAGCCCGATTTGGGTGGGGAAGAATCCTTCTCGGAGTGCTTCTCTTGTTTAGTTCTGCCGAGGGTCATTTTCATCTCATTTCCACGCACACTGTTATCAAGCGGTTGGAGCCTTCTAACTCAAAGCAGGCTGCGGCCATGAACGCCACCGCCGTCGTCATTGCGGCGGGGTGCGTCATCATGATCTTTTCGGGCATTTGGATCGGCGTCCGACGACAGGCAGTCAAAACCTAATCCTGTAAAATTCATCTAGCGCATTTCGGAGCTATTCTCATTTGTCGTTTCTGGACGAATTAAACCCGCAACAACGCGAAGCGGTCGAGACTACTGAGGGGCCGGTGCTTATTCTGGCTGGCGCGGGCAGCGGGAAGACTCGCGTCATCACGTTTCGCATTGCTTACCTGATCGAGAAGATGGGGGTGATGCCGGAATCGATCCTTGCCGTAACGTTCACCAACAAGGCGGCGGCCGAGATGGTGGAGCGGGTCGAGAAGCTGGTCGGCGGACTCAGCGTGGCCAAGCCGGTGATTTCCACGTTTCATTCTTTTTGTGTGCGGGTGCTGCGACGCGACATTGAGGCTTTACGGATTCCCTCTGCCGTGTCGGGACAGCCGGCGATCGGGCTCACGAAAAATTTCGTTATCTACGATGAGAGCGATCAGCAGCAGGTGGTCAAGGGCATCATGCGGCGGCTGGGGCTGGACGACAAACAACTCACGACGCGCAACGTGCTTTCCCGGATTTCCTGGGCCAAGAATCACATGCTTGATCCGCAGGAAATTTATCTGCAGTCGGCGGATCCCAAGACGGAAAAGATTGCCCACATTTTCGAGGAGTATCGCAAGGAGCTGGTGAAGGCCAATGCGATGGACTTCGACGATCTTCTGCTTGAAGCCATGCGCCTGCTCAAGTCGGTGGCGGCGGTGCGGGAATACTACAACCGGCGATTCCGGTATCTGCTGGTCGATGAATATCAGGACACGAACCGTCCGCAGTACGAACTGATGCGGTTGCTGGCGGGTGCCGGGCACAATGTTTGCGCGGTGGGCGATGAAGATCAGTCGATCTACTCGTGGCGCGGCGCCGACATCCGCAACATTCTGGAGTTTGAGCGCGACTTTCCCGAAGCGAAGATTGTACGGCTGGAGCAGAACTATCGCTCGACGCAAAATATTCTGGAGGCGGCGTCGGTGGTGGTGGCGAATAATGTCCGGCGCAAGGGCAAGAATCTTTGGACAGCGCGGCAGGGCGGGGCGAAGATCGGGTATTACGAGGCTCCGGACGGGGAGAATGAGGCGCTGTTTGCGGCCGACACCATCAACAAATATGTGCGGCAGGCGGGCGAAAACGGCGAGACGGCGCGGGCGGCCGTGCTTTATCGGACGAACTCGCAATCGCGATTATTTGAAGAAGCGATGCGGCGGTATCAGCTGAAATGTCACGTCGTCGGCGGTTTCTCGTTCTATGAGCGAGCTGAGATCAAGGATTTGATCTCGTATTTGAAAGTTGTGCTCAATCCTGATGATTCGGTCTCGCTGCTGCGCGTAATCAATACGCCGGTGCGCGGGATTGGCAAGACGACGATTGAGATGATGGAGCGGCTTGCTCTTGAAACCGGGTTGTCGATGTGGGGCGCGGTTGGCGAGGCGATCAAGAGGCAGTTGCTGCCGGCGCGAGCGTTGGCGGCGCTGAGGAGCTTCCGGGCGCTGATCGAGGATGGGCGCGCGATGCTGGCGGGGAGTTTTGTGGAGCGGGTAGAGGAGACGGCGGGGGTGGGGTCTGGCGAGAGCGCGGCCGAGCTGCGCTCGGCTGGGCGGACGAATGCGTCCGCCCCTACGCAAGATGAGCCTATACGAGCTGATGAGGGGACTGACTTCAATCCTGGCAACTTCAGTTTTGATTTTGCTGCTGGCGATGCTGCTGAGGCGGAGGTGATGGGCGAGGGGGCTCGTCTCTCTACTGACGAACTGACGGACGGGGGCGATGGGGCGGGCGATGCTGTTGATACTGCTTTCCGTGCTCCGGGCGCGGCGGCGAATACGGCGGAGCTTCTCAAGTTTCTGATTGATCGCACCGGATACATCAAACTACTGGAAGAAGAAGACACTCCGGAAGCCTTCTCGCGCATTGAGAACCTTCGCGAACTGGTGAACGCGGCCATGGACTCGCGGGATCGCGGGGAGACGCTGGATCAGTTTCTCGATCACGCGGCACTGGTCAGCGATGCCGACCAGTATGACGAGCATGCGCAGATCACGCTGATGACGCTGCATGCGGCTAAGGGGTTGGAGTTTCCGCTGGTGGTGCTCGCCGGCATGGAAGAAGGATTGTTTCCGCATTCACGCACGATGCTGGAGCCGGATGCGATCGAAGAAGAACGGCGGCTGTGCTACGTGGGGATGACGCGGGCTATGGACACTTTGGTTTTGTCGCGCGCTGTTTATCGGCGGCGGTATGGGACGGACATGCCGGAGGCCAGCGTGCCATCGCGATTTCTGGAGGAAGTTCCGCCGCAGCTGGTGGAGGAGTTGGGCGGATCTCGGCGGCGGGGATCCTCGTCATCGGCATCTTCCGCTGCCGACTTTTCGCGGACAGGAGTGTCCGCGCCACACATGCGGCGGGGCGAGTCCGCCCATTATTCTTATGAGGACGAAGACCAGAGCGCTGCTTGGGATCCGGCGCGGGTCAAGGCGTCGCAGGTCAGGGCGAAGACGGCTGCTCCGCTGCGGAATTACAATTCGATCGACAACATTGCGGAGTTTTTTGCTTCGCGCGGCAAGAAGTTCAATGTTCCGAAATTGGTGGCCGAGGAACCGACGGGTCGGCGCGGATTCCGTCCCGGACAGAAGGTCAAGCATCCGAAATATGGAGAAGGGACGGTGTATCAGCGCGAGGGGGATGGGGAAGACGCCAAGATTACGGTACAATTCCCTCGCTTCGGTTTGAAGAAGCTGGTGGAGCGGTACGCGCAGCTGGAGAAGGCCTGAACAGGGCGAAAGACGCGACAGGGGAGGGACTGCAGATCCCTCGCTTCGCTCGGGATGACAATCTGAAAAAGCACGGAATAACAATAGAAGCAATAGAAATTGAGGAGAGAAGAAAACGCAATCATGGCAAATACAGAGAAGCTAACCAAAGAAGAACGTAAGAAGAGCAAGCGAGCCTCACGCAAGAAGAGCAAAGCGGAAAAGCCGAAGAAGCCCCGCGACTACGCGCGCGGATCGAAGAAGCGCAAGGTGAAAAAGCTGGCACGCGGTCAGGCGAAACGGTAAGCCGCTGATTTGAGCCGTGAGGTTTGAGCCGTGAGCAGTGCCGGGCATGGACCCAGCGCCCATGCCCGACTCCCGCTGTGAAGAGCAACGAGAGGAGACAACGAACTCTTGCCGCCATCATCCCCTGAGCCAGCCGCCGGCGTGATTCGTACTTCCAGCAGCCAGGCCTTCTGTTGCAAGTCCATCGACAAACTGATCTCGGATTCGGAGAATCCCGCACACCGGCTTAGTAAGACGCTGGGGCCGTGGTCGCTGACGGCGCTCGGTATCGGCGCCATCATCGGTTCGGGAATTTTTATACTTACGGGTACGGCCGCGGCCGGAGAATATTTCCAGGCGCCTTCCATCCTGCACGCACAGGCGCTGGACCTGATCGTGAATTTCCTGCGCACCGGCAGCACCGCTGGAGCGCTCATGCATGGGCGTCCTCCGGCCGGACCATCGATCGCAATTTCATTTCTTCTGGTGGCGATCGCCTGCAGTTTTGCCGGACTGTGCTACGCCGAACTGGCGTCGATGATTCCGATTGCCGGTAGCGCGTACACGTATTCGTATGCGACGCTTGGCGAAATTTTTGCGTGGATCATCGGCTGGGACCTGATTCTCGAATACGTGGTCAGCAACGTCGCCGTGGCGGTGGGCTTCGCCGGCTACACGAAAGCGCAGCTGGCGGCCTTTGGTCTGAACCTGCCGGATAAATGGGCGAGCCCGGTCTGGGCTTCGGGACAGTGGACGGGAGCTTACTTCAATCTGCCCGGCTTCCTGATCGTTTTTATTCTTACGCTGCTGCTGGTGCGCGGGGTGAAAGAATCGGCGGAGACGAACAACATCATGGTCGCGATCAAGATCGGCGCGATCGTGACATTTCTGGTGGTCGGCGGAATGCTGGTGAAGCCCGCGAACTGGACGCCCTTCGCGCCTTCCGGGTTTGCCGGAATCGTCACCGGAGGGGCGATCGTTTTCTTCACCTACATCGGATTCGATTCCGTCTCAACCGCGGCCGAGGAATCGCGCAATCCGCAAAAAGATTTGCCCTTTGGCATCATCGCGTCGCTGGTGGTCTGTACGGTGCTCTATATCGCCGTGGCTCTGGTGCTGCTCGGCATGATGAAGTACACGACGTTTGTTTCCGGAGAAGCGGCCGACGCCCCCGTCGCCTACGCGATGAAGTATCTCGGAGTGCATCCGCTCTTCCGATCGGTGATCGTGATCGGCGCGCTGATGGGCATGATCTCTTCGCTGCTGGTCTTCCAATACGGGCAGGCGCGCATCTGGTACGCCATGTCTCGCGACGGCTTGTTGCCGAAGCTGTTCTCGGCCGTGCATCCGAAGTATAAGACGCCTTACTGGTCGACCTGGATCGCCTGTTTTGCGGTGGGAATCCCCGCAGGGCTCGTCGATATTGGAGATGCCGCCGACCTCGCCAACATTGGGACGCTGTTTGCTTTCGTGCTGGTTTCGATTGGGGTGATTCTCCTCCGGCGCAATCAGCCTGATCGCAAGCGTGCGTTCCGCGTGCCGTTTGTGCCGTGGTTTCCGCTGATCTCTGTGATTCTGTGCGGCGGGCTGATGCTGGGATTGACGCTCATTACCTGGCTGCGCTTTGTGATCTGGCTGGCGCTGGGACTGGTGATTTATATCTTCTACAGCCGACATCACAGCGAGTTCAGGAAAGTGCGCTGAAGATTTTCGGAGGTGACGGGCGAGGGCGCCCGTCTCTCCAGCGGACCAAGTACAATCTGTCGTATGGACGCCGGCTCTGGTCCCAAGTCACTCATCCTCGCACTCCCCAAGGCCGAGCTCCATCTGCATCTTGAGGGATCGATCGAGCCTTCCACACTGCTCGAACTTCGTCAGCGTCATGGGAGGGACGGGGCCTCGTTCACCGAAGTGGAGCAACTCTACAACTACAAGGACTTCGCTGGTTTCCTCGCGGCTTTCAAGGAAGCGACCGGACACCTGCGCACTCCGGAAGACTACGAACTGATCACTTACCGGCTGATGCAGCGGCTGGCATCGCAGAACGTTCTGCATGCGGAAGTGATTGTTTCGGTCGGTGTGTGTCTCTGGCGCAAGCAGGATTTCGCCGCGATTTTCGAGGGGCTGGAACGAGGCCGCGAGCGCGGAGCGAAAGACTTCGGCATTTCGCTGTTGTGGATTTTCGATGCGGTGCGGCAGTTTGGCGCCGAGAAAGCGCAGTCCGTGCTCGATCTCGCCATCCAGTTTCGCGATCGCAATGTGGTTGCGTTCGGCATTGGCGGCGACGAGCGGGCGGGTCCTCCGGAGTGGTTCGAGGGGGTTTACGCGCGCGGCGCGCAGAACGGTCTTCATCTGACTGCCCATGCCGGTGAAAGCGCTGGGCCGGAATCCATTTGGGGCGCGCTGAACCTGAAGGCGGAACGCATTGGTCACGGCCTGACCGCGGCGCAGGACCCGGAATTGATTGAAGAGTTGGCCGAGCGCCAAGTGCCTATTGAAATCTGCGTGACCAGCAATCTGCGGACCGGTTGCTGCGCCGAGCTCGCGCAACATCCGGTGCGTCGCTACTTTGATCAGGGACTGATGCTGACGCTCAACAGCGACGACCCGGCCATGTTTCGCACATCGCTGGTAGAGGAGTTCGCGCTGGTGCAGGAGGCGTTCGTCTTCAGCGACGAGCACCTGCGCGAACTGGCGCGCAATTCGTTCGAGGCATCGTTTCTGCCGCCGGAAAAGAAGGTGGAGTTTCTCAATCTACTCGACTCGGCGGCGCTGCGGACATAAATTGAAGCCTTTTTATGGCACCAGATATATCACCGTTTGGTGATATTATATTGCTATAATGAGGTTTCTAATGCGAGCTACTGTGGCACTCGACGATGATTTAGTACGCAAGGCCCAGGAGTTCTCAGGCGTAACGGAAAGAACGGCGTTGCTCCGCGAATCTTTGAAGGCTTTGATTCACCTGAAGGCATCGAGCCGGCTCGCAGCAGTCGGCGGTACGGAACCGCGCCTGGAAGACATTAAGCGCGTACGCACCGGCCGCTTGTGATCCTGGCCGACACATCCGTCTGGGTTGACTTCCTGCGGAGGGGCAATCCCGAGATGAAAAACAGTCTCAGCCGGGGCCAGATCGTGATGCACCCTTTTATCGTGGCGGAGATCGCGCTTGGTTCGCTGCGCCACCGCCGTAAGCGGCTTAATGAATTGGAAGCTCTGCTGGAAGCAAGAGTGGCGCGACTGAGCGAGGTGCGGCACATGATTGAGACGCGCTCTCTGTATGCGAAGGGGATTGGTCTCGTCGACGCACACCTTCTGGCATCGTGTCTGATGACGCCCGGGACGCAACTCTGGACGCTCGATTCTGCAATGAGACGAGTAGCGCGGGCTTTAGGAATCGTCCTCTACCAGCCATAAGCCCGGCGGGCAACTGACAGAGCGCATTTGGCGCGATTGTCGCCGCGCTCATCTATAATCCACTCCCTATGAAATACGAAGAGAAGATTGCCGAACTGAAAAGGCGCGAACATTTGGCAGAGGAAGGCGGCGGAGCAAAACGTCGCGAGCGGCAGCACAAAGAAGGCAAGATGTCGGCGCGCGAGCGCATCGATTTTCTGCTCGACGAGGGCAGCTTTGAAGAGACCGACAAGTTAGTCACGCACCGCTGCCACGACTTCGGCATGGCCGAGCAGAAATATTACGGCGACGGTTTCATCACGGGTTACGGCCGCGTCGAAGGACGGCTGGTCTTTGTTTTTGCGCAGGATTTCACCGTGTTCGGCGGTTCGCTCTCGGAGACGAACGCCGGGAAAATCGTCAAGATCATGGACCTGGCGGCCAAGATGGGCGCTCCGGTGATCGGACTGAATGATTCCGGAGGCGCGCGCATTCAGGAAGGCGTAATGTCGCTGGCCGGGTATGCCGACATTTTTTTGCGCAACACGCTTTATAGCGGAGTCGTGCCGCAGATCTCGGCCATCATGGGTCCTTGCGCCGGGGGTGCGGTTTACTCGCCGGCGATTACCGATTTTATTTTTATGGTGGACCAGACGTCCTACATGTTTATCACCGGTCCGGACGTGATCAAACTGGTCACTCATGAGGAAGTCACCAAAGACCAGCTGGGGGGAGCGCACACGCACAACGAAATTTCAGGCGTGGCTCACTTCATGTGCCATGATGATGCGGAATGTTTGTCGATGGTCCGCGAACTGTTGAGTTTTCTTCCGTCGAATAATCTGGAAGACCCGCCGCGCAAGGCTTGCACCGATCCGATCGATCGCATAAACGAGAAGCTTGATACGCTGATCCCCCATCAATCGAACATGCCGTATGACATGAAAGATGTGATTCACACGGTGGTCGATGACGGATACTTTTTTGAAATTCACGACCACTATGCGAAGAACATTGTCGTGGGATTTGCGCGGCTCAATGGGAAGCCGGTTGGGATCGTGGCCAATCAGCCCGCCATGCTGGCCGGCACGCTTGATATCAATGCGTCGGTGAAGGGCGCGCGCTTTGTGCGTTTCTGCGACTGCTTCAATATTCCGCTGGTGACGTTTGAAGATGTGCCTGGATTTTTGCCGGGCACGCAGCAGGAGTATGGCGGAATCATCCGGCATGGAGCTAAGCTGCTATTTGCGTTTGCGGAAGCGACTGTGCCTAAAGTGACTGTCATTACGCGCAAAGCTTATGGGGGAGCGTATTGCGTGATGTCGTCAAAGCACATTCGCACCGACGTAAATTACGCCTGGCCGAGCGCTGAAATCGCGGTGATGGGCCCGGAAGGCGCGGTGGATATCGTCTATAAGCGCGAGTTGGATGGCGTTGAAAATGGCGACGCGGTTCGCCAACAGGTTCGCCAACAAAAGATCGAAGAATTTCGGGAGCGGCTGGCGAATCCCTACGTGGCGGCTGATCGCGGATTTGTGGATGCTGTGATCCAGCCGCGGGAGACGCGCAAGAAGCTGATTCAGGCGCTGGCCATGCTGGAGAATAAGAGGGATAAGAATCCGAGTAAGAAGCATGGGAATATTCCGCTGTAGGGGCAGTGAGCAGCTAAATCAGAGCGGAAGCATGGACCCATGCTGAACGTGCAGAATGTAGACCGATTTTTCTTCGACAAAGACGACAAACAAGAAACGGTAGGTACCGCGATTGCCCGAGCCGAAGAGCAATTCGCGGATTGGTCGATCAAATGATGCGCTCTCCGGAGCCAGAGGACAGCGTTCGGGGTGGTGTGCAAGGGTCTTCGCGGTCTGGCGGGCGCGCCGGATCCAGTCTCGCGCTGCGCGGGGTGCCTGGCGGCGGATGTAGCGATAGGCTGTCCTGAGATCGTTTTCCGCAGCGGGAGTAACGATGACGCGGTAAGTCATTTACCCGTTCGCATCTTGGCGTTCCAGGTCGTCAAAGACGTCGACTGCCGACCGACCCATGCCTTTGCGGGCTTGCGCAAGACCGCGGCGGATGCTGGCCACGGCCTCCAGTTGACTGGCCACTTCCTGATAGGCCTTGGCATCGAGAACCACAGCCTCGGCCTTGCCGTTGACGGTGAGCACCAGCGGACGCCCGGTTTTCTTCATGTGCTTCATCAATCCCGAGGAGTTGCGCTTGAAGGTGGTTAGGGAATGAATGTCTTGGGTGACATCGATCATGATGCGATTATAGCATCTGATTTGATTCTTATATGATGCTTCTGCGCTGAGTGGAAAATGATACTTCGGTGGGAGTGTGGCAGGGGTAGGGGGTCCTTCCTGCGTGGCCGCTTCGCGAAGCGGCTACTCCGCTCAGGATGACAGCGTATATTTATGTTGCGGATTTTAGGGGAGACGAGAGTGGCTCGGAGGAGGTTGGGAGCCGGACAGTTAGGGGGCGCCGAGCTTTGTTCGGTTTGGACGGGCGAGGCGCCCGTCTCTCCACTAATTCGCTATTCGCAAAAAAATAAGAGTCCCGAGGTGATGTTGGATTCATTCGTCTCGGCCAGTAGCTCGCGTTTAGACCCTTGCTGACCTTATTCTTACAACTCCCTTGCGGGTTTCATTGTAAGCCGATCTTGCTCGGGCTCCGGGCTCACCGCCAACCGGATAAATCAATCCAACGCCTCGGGACTCTATCTTGCCTTTAACAGTGGCTCCTGTTCTCCTCGACCAGCGCTTAGCTATAGACCCTTGCTTGCCCTCCCAGACTTGCCTCGCGGTTGCCTGAGTGACTTCGCTTGAGCCCCGGACGCTGCACCAACCGGAAAAACTTCAGAACGTGTCAAAGAACGATTATGGTTTTAACATTCTTATTTTTTACGTCAATGAAATTCATGCGTCTGTAAGTTCTTATTCATCAATCGAGTGCAGCTCATGCACAGCGGGGTGACGCGGAAACTGTGCAATGGGCCTGGCGCAGCTGCGAAATCGATAGCATCCATGCGATATTTTCGGGGTTTCTTTCAGGCAAACTACAGCTTCGATCCGATTGTCATTCGAGTTTCGGCTGTGCAAATCGCTGCTTTATTGGCATGAATACTGAACTTCTCTGCGCGCGGGACATCGCCAGGATTGCAAGACTGGAAGGGGATTCGGGATGACAACGCTATAAAACCATCATTTATGTTGGCTTGACGACGGCGGGGGCAAGCTTTGCTCGGCTTGGACGGGCGAGGGCGCCCGTCTCTCCATTAAACGTCTGAGCATCACTTTTCGATTATCTTTATCAGGCACTTTTGAGACACTTCTGAAACATGACACCGGATCTCTTTAGTCGCACCGAGGCGGCGGCGGCGTTTGTGCTTGGGCAGACGGACCTGCGCCCGCAGGTCGGTCTGGTTCTTGGATCGGGGCTGGGATCTTTTGCCGACGACCTCACCGAGGCGGTCGGCATTCCTTATGCGGACATCCCGACGTTTCCTTGTTCGACGGCGATTGGGCACGCGGGACGGCTGGTGTTTGGCAAGTCCGGGGACGTGCCCGTTGCGGTGATGCAGGGACGCGTGCATTTGTATGAGGGCTATTCGGCGGCCGAGGTTGCGTTTCCTACGCGTGTGCTCGCGCGTACTGGCGTACGCGCTTTGATTCTTACCAACGCTGCGGGTGGCATCAATGTCGAGTACGGACAAGGCGCGCTGGTCATCGTTCGCGATCATATCAACCTTCAAGGGCAGAATCCGCTGACGGGGGCGAATGATGAGCGCTTTGGTCCGCGGTTCCCCGACATGAGTTACGCCTACTCGAAGCGCTATCGCGAGATTGCGCTGGAGGAAGCTCAGAAGCTTTCGATTCCGCCGCGCGAGGGAGTTTACGCGGCGCTGGCCGGGCCGAGTTACGAAACGCCGGCGGAGATTCGATACCTGCAGGCGATTGGGGCCGATCTGGTGGGCATGTCGACTGTGCCGGAGGCTATCGCCGCGCGGCACATGGGGATGAACGTTCTGGCAATTTCGTGTGTCACTAATATGGCGGCGGGAATTCTGGATAAGGCGCTGGTACATGAGGAAGTGCTCGAGGTAGGGCGACGCGTTATGGGACAGTTCGTTGCGCTGCTGCGGGCGGTGCTTCCGCGGGTGGCGGCGGAGTTGCGGACGGTGGGGTAGCCGAGCTGCGCTCGGCTGGACGGCCGAGGGCAGCCGTCCCTACGTAAAGCGGGCGGGCGGGGTCGCCCGCCCCCACACTTGCTTTCCCGCCCCACACTTGCAAATGCGGGCTTAGGGCTTGCGGGGGATGAATACTGGTTGCGGCGGGTCTATCTTATATGTCGCGGCGAAGCTTGCCTGATTCACGGCGAAGCTGGCTCGTCCTCGGGAATCGATGAAGAATAAGGGCTGCTTTAGCGGCACGTCGCTGAAGGTGTTTACGAAGGGCATTTCTATTTCGCGTCCGGCGATGGTGGCCTTCAGCTTGTCGCCACGCCGATAGCCTAGCTTCTGAAAATCTTCGGCGCTGATGTTTGTTACCAGGTTGCCGAAGGGGCCATCGAGCGCGATCACCTCTCCAATCAGACCTTTCTCGTCCAGGGTTGCGGGCTTCAGGTCGAGCTTGACCAGCTGGCTTACGACCGGTCCGACCTGGGTCCAGTCGTCGCCGCGGGCGATGTGGGCTCCGACGGGAGAGAAAATATCGCGGCCATGGAAGGTGGAGGAAATTTTGGCGCCGACCATCCAATCGGGGTTGGTGATCTGGCGAATGGCCTCGATGCCATCGCGGCCCCCGACCAGAGTCATCAGGCCATTGTCGGGCAAGACGAAGAATTGCCCGCGCTTCGATTTCACTACTACCGCTTTGCGCGAACTGCCCACTCCGGGATCGATGACGACGACGAACACGGTTCCGGCGGGGAAGTAGGGTGAGGCGCCGAAGAGATAGAGGGCACCGTCTGAAATCGAATAGGGAGTTACCTGATGGGTGAGGTCCACGATGCGGAGGTTGGGAGTGACGCCGTACATGACGCCCTTGCAGAGAGCGACCGAATCATCGATCACGCCGAAATCGGTCATGAAGACGACGGTTGGCGGCTGCGCGGGCTGCGCCGATAGAGGGTTGGCGAGTGAGAGGCAGATGGCGGCGGTTATGACCAATAATAAAGACTGGAATCCTGGCGATTTTCCTGGCGAAGCTAATGTCATCCGCATCAAGTTGAACCCTCCGAAAAGATTTCCAGTTTACTAGAAGTGACCGCGTAATACGCTTCTTTGCCTGGGCTGGACGGGCGAGGTCGCCCGTCCCCACACGGCCGCCCGTCCCCACACTTGCATTCGTTCTATAATCGGGAACGGCCATCGATCATTCGGAAATGAATCAATCCGAAATCAAGCAATCCAGGAGCCTGTTATGTCGAGCGTCATTCCTGAGAAGTATCTTGATCTTTTTCATAAGCGCGCTTTTGCCAGTCTAGGCACGCTGATGCCGGATGGACAACCGCAGGTCACTCCAGTCTGGTGCGACTACGACGGCTCGCATGTCATTTTTAACTCGGCGCGCGGACGCCAAAAAGATCGCAACGTGCGGCGCGATCCGCGGGTTGCACTCGCCATTGTCGATCCCGATAATCCGTATCGCTATCTGGAGATCCGCGGCACCGTGGTGGAGATTACCGAAGAGGGTGCTGACCAGCATATCGACAAGATGGCGAAGAAGTACATGGGACTCGACAAGTACCCGTATGCGAAGCCGGGGGAGGTTCGCGTGATTTACAAAATCCGGCCGGAGCACACTACCGTGATGGGGTAGGACGCCGGGTTCCGTTCTCGAGCTAAGTTCCCGTTTGCGGCCGGCAAAAAGCAGGTCCTTCGCTTCGCTCAGGATGACAATGTTTTTTTGTTTATTTGGTCGGGAGTGACGACCAAACTGAGCCGCTACCCCTAAAGCACATCTAAATTTCTTTTCGAGCCGGCGGAATCGGTGACGTTTTCCGGTTTGGCAAGTCTAATAACGCCGGGGACAGCCTTGATCGTTTTTCGGCGGCAGATGCCGCTTGCAGGAACTTTCTCGCTTCATCTCTCGTAATAACAATGAATGATGTGGCGGGCACGAGCTGTCGCGAATGACTCCTGGAGGATGTGATGCAATCTGTGAAGACCAATGGGAACGCCGAGAGCGAACTTACGAGTATCAGCAATAACGTGTCGGCGCAGAAGGTGGTGAAGGCGGCGCATGAAGAACTCCTCCAGCTCATGCGGCAGCGAGCCGAGGTGATGAAGCGCATCGGCACAGTGAAGCAGACGATCGCCGGATTGGCAAATCTGTTCGGCGACCACGTGCTTGGCGACGACTTGCTGGAATTGATCGACCGGAAACCCAACGGCCGCCAGCCGGGCTTTACCAAGGCGTGCCGGAGAGTGCTGATGGAAGTTCGGCGTCCGCTGGGAGCGCGCGAGGTTTGCGTGGAACTGGAACGATATGCTCCCGCAATTCTGGCGCGGCATAAGGATCCGTTGGCCTCGGTCACAACCGTTCTGAATCGGCTGGTGGATTATGGCGAGGCCCGCAGCTTGAGCAATGATCACGGGCGGCGGGTGTGGGAATGGATCAGCGACTCGGAACCGTCGGTGGATGCGATGACTTCGCTGAGAACGGCGTAGGGAGATCTCTACAGCTTGCGGAAGAAGTCGTTTCTAAGCGGACGCGCCCTCAGCGGCCACTCTTTCGGTGGAATCCCACTCTAACGTCGCAAAGGACGCGACGTTAGAATGGGGCACCCGGCCTTATTTAAAAATAGTGCGGTTATCGCAGCGGTGAACCGCTGCGCCATCCAAGATCAAGTGCAACACCGACTTTTCTGCAGCCTGCCAAGCTGGTTCAGCGGACGGGCGAGGGCGCCCGTCTCTCCATATTTAAAAATAAATCAAGCGCTCCATTACGCCGGCAGCAGGCGTCCTTTTTCCAGATGCCGCGTTACGTGCGCGTATTGGGCTGCGTGCGGATCGTGGGTTACCATCACGATCGTTTTGTGAAAACTTTCATTCAGGTGCTTCAAAATCTCGAGGATGTCGGTGGCTGAATTACTGTCGAGGTCGCCGGTGGGCTCGTCGGCGAGAATCAGGGTGGGATCGCTGACGATGGCTCGCGCGATGGCCACGCGCTGCTCCTGTCCGCCGGAGAGCTGCTTGGGCAGGTGATCGACTCGATCCTCAAGGCCCACGAGTTTCAAGGCGGTCATGACGTGATCGCGGCGCTGCCGGGTTGTCATCCTGGTCAGCAGCAGTGGCAACTCGACATTTTCAAATGCCGTCAGCACCGGGATCAGATTGAAAGTCTGAAAAACATAGCCTACGTGGGTATTGCGCCAGCTGGCGGATTGGCCATCGCTCAGGCGAAAAATATTTTCACCCATTATGAGCAGTTCGCCGGAAGTGGGGCGGTCGATGGCCGCGATCATGTTCAGCAGAGTGGTCTTGCCTGATCCTGAAGGGCCCATCAGCGCCAGAAACTCGCCGCCAGCGATGTCGATGGAGACGTTGTCGAGCGCGGTCACCTGGAAAGCGTCGCGCTTGAAAATCTTACTGACACTGCGGGCCTGAACGACCCTGCTGCTGACGGCCGGTTGAGTTGGCGTTTGTATCGGCATTGCGTTCATGATTATCCCTTGATACGAATCTTTTGTCCGTCCTGCAAATCCGCGGGCCCGGCCGTGATTACGCTTTCGCCGCCAACGAGCGAGTCCACCAGATAACCTCCGGAACGCTGGCCCCGAACATGAACATCGCGGCGGAGGCACTTGCCATTGAATGCTAGCAGGACGAACTTAGTCCCATCCTTGTCGCGCACGGCGGCGGTGGGCACGAAGACATAAGCCGGTTTCGCGGGGTTCTTGTCGTTATTGGGATTGGCATTGGCCTTGAACTGCACGGTGGCATTCATTTCCGGACGCAGATAGGAATCGGGTTGCAAAATCTGAACTTTGACCTGGACCGTGGCTTTTTGCCGATTCGCTTCCGGCGACATTTCGGCGATCTCGCCTTTGTAGGAGCGGTCCTTGAATGCGTCGAGCGTTACGGTACCTTCCTGCCTGGGAGACAGTTTGGCAAAATCGTCCTGGGCGATGTCGAGCTCGACTTGAATGTCGTTGAGGTCGGCGAGGGCGACCACCGATCCGCGCGGGCCACCTTCGGTACCGCTCGCGAACTGGGCGGTGACCAGCTCACCCTTCTCGGCGGTGCGCTCCAGGATGGTGCCGGTGACGGGCGCGCGAATTACGGTCGCATCGAGTTGAGATTTGGCATATGCCATCTGGCCTTCGGCCTGCA
>Ga0182015_10001036_pt1 | contig 38167 bp, 36 predicted proteins | sample 712P3MmetaG_FD_120478 | JGI IMG/M metagenome (GOLD analysis project Ga0182015, IMG submission 120478) | Permafrost microbial communities from Stordalen Mire, Sweden - 712P3M metaG | ecosystem: Environmental > Terrestrial > Soil > Wetlands > Permafrost | place: Sweden: Stordalen | collected...
CGCAGGTCCTCTGCGAACATCTGCATCTTCTCCGATTGCGTCCCCTCCGCGCCGCTCATGCGTAGCGGCAGCCCGACCACGATCTCCCGCACTCCGTACTCGCGGATCACCCGCTCCAACGCCGCCAGGTCCTGGCGCTTGTTGCGGCGCTGTAAAGTCTCCAAGCCCTGCGCGGTAATCCCCAGAGGATCTGACACCGCCATCCCAATTCTTCTCGACCCCACGTCCAGCCCCAGAACCCTCCCCACAGGCCTGTCCGATCTTTCCTTATGAACGTTCACGCCGCGATTATAAGCACTCCCCTCTCGGGCGAAGATGCCAAGTGTGGGGACAGTCGCCCCTTCGACAGGCTCAGGGCACGCTCGCAGCTGCCCAACCCGGCGCCCCCCGGCAGCCTCTAACTCGCCTAAGCACAGTCACTTACATCCTCATATCTCGCCAACCCCGCATCAATCCTTGCTTTTCGTCCTATTTCGGGATATTCTTGTTTATAGTAACGACAACGCTTCTCCCCACTAGACCCTTATCTCCTGCCCGGGTGCCTTTTATGAGTGGTGCTGATCTGAATTTTCACATCGGCGACAAGGTCGTCTATCCCAACCATGGTGTGGGTGTCATCGAACAAATCAGCAGCCGCTCCGTCGGCGCTACCGTGGAAAAGTTCTATCTTCTCAATATTAAGGCGAGCAGTCTCAAGGTCATGGTGCCCTGCAACAACGTCGGCAGCGTAGGCATTCGCCGCGTGGTTCGCAACGGCGAGGTGCAGAAGATCATTGACTTCCTCTCCATCACAGATGACCTCACTACCGCCGACTGGAAAGACCGCTTCAAGGAAAATTCCGACCGCATGCGCACCGGTTCCCTCCTGGAAGTCGCCGGAGTCCTCAAGAGCCTGATCGCCCTCCACCAAGCCAAGCCGCTATCTTTCCGCGAAAAGAAGATGCTCGAACGCGCCCGCTACCTGCTGGTCAGCGAACTGGCCATGTCCCGCAACTGTGAAGAGACCAAGGTCGAGACGCTTCTCAACGATGCTCTCAGCAAATGCAACCTCCGCTTCCCCGAAGCCTCCGAATTCCAAGCCTGACTCAAACTTCTCGCGAACGGCAAGAATCGTGATTTTGGGTGGCGCAGCGCTTCAGCGCTGCGATAAGCGCTTACCTTAGACGGGCTTCAGCCCCTGGGGCCAAAAAGCTGTCAATAGCAAAGTAGTACACGATCAGGCTTAAGTTGCTCACAACACTGATCAAATATTTCCGGAAACGTGTCACATTTACCCCCTCCAGTATGATATAATAGATAAATAAGCTAAATCTTTAGGCAAACGTATTCATAGAACAAGGCGCGGCCCCTGGGCCGCGCCTTTTCTTTTGCAGCCGAATCTCGATTCCGCAATGGCCCTAGGAGCAGCATGCCCAAGTTCAAGAACTTCAAGGAACGCGGCGAATGGGTGGAAGCCCAGTTCATCGCCGAAGCCCTTCGCCGCGGTTACACGGTCCTGAAGCCGTGGGGAGACTCCCAGCCCTTCGACGTCGCCCTCAACTTCGGCAACCGTATCGCCAGGGTCCAGGTCAAGTCCACCAGCTACCGCGTCAGCACCGGATACCGCTGTGAGTTCCAGACCAACTTTCACGGCCGGCAATACACTCTCAAGCAACTGGACTTCTTCGCCGGCTACGTCATTCCCCAGGAGACTTGGTACCTCATCCCGGCGCGCGCCCTCTTCAACGGCGGCCGTCAGCCGACGGGCCCGATGCTCTTCCCCATGCAGCCCGTCAAGGCAAATAGCTACAGCTACGAGTGCTACCGCGAGGCCTGGCGCTTGCTGCGCCCGAAGCCGGAGAAAAGACAGCCCCGGATGGGCGACAGATGATAGCCCCGAGCCTGCCCTGAGCTCGCCGAAGGGACGTAAGTCCGGGGTAAGCCCGCAACAAATGGAACCAAGTCCCGCAGAGCCTGCCCTGAGCGAAGTCGAAGGGGACGCCACCGTTTCCTCCACGCGTTCCCACCCTTTCGCAAAGTGCGCGAAAAGGATGTGCACCCGCCAAGTCCCGATTTTGGGTGGCGCAGCGCTTCCAGCGCTGCGATAAGCGCGCGCCATGAGTGAAGGCTTTAGCCTCCGAGGGGCATCCGGTAATGGTGCAATTTGGCTTTTTTACGACTTTGTCATCCTGAGCGGAGCCGTTTTTCAGGCGTAGCGAAGGATCTCCCGCTTAACCGGCTAAACGCGTAAGCCAAACTGCACCACTACCGGGCATTCACTCCCCTTCGGGAAATATTTGTGAGACCGTAAGTGAGGAAGTGACGTATGAAGCTCACCGAGCGCTCCCGGAAGATCTTTGTGGAGGCCCTCACAAACCCTCCGAAACCGAACGACGCGGCCATCGCCGCCGCAAAACGATTCAAGCTAGAGGCTGAAGCGCAACCGTCCTCGGGACCACCGCCGTCGAGGCTACCTATCAGACTCCAGCCCCGGAGAGCCTGCCCTGAGCGAAGCCGAAGGGGGCCGCAGATAATAGCCCCGAGCCCGCCCTGAGCTTGCCGAAGAGACCTAAGTCCGGAGTAAGCCGCAGAGGGATGGAACCAAGTCCCGTAGGAGTCTGTGTCATATCCTGGAGGACGCCTGAAAAGTGGGTCATCGACACCGAGGGTAGCCGCGAAGCGGCGCAAGAATGCAGCCCACGGCGGGAGCCGTGGGTCAAAGTGGCATGAGATCAAGCCCCGAAGGGCGAAAGAAAAGCTATGACACAGACTCCGGAGGGACGGCGCACCGTTTCCTCGGCGCCCCCACCCTTTCGCAAAAAGCGCGAAGGGATGGGCCCACCCGCCGACACCCTCAGCAAATGCAACCTCCGCTTCCCCGAAGCCTCAGAATTCCAGCCTGAGTCAGCCCACGTAGCAGCAACCCAACACATTGTCATCCTGAGGAAGCGGAGTCCGCGGCGAAGCCGAGGACTCCCGACGAAGGACCTATGCAACTTGTAGACAGCGCCACGAAAGCCGTACCGTAGCCGAACCCTCGCTGCTATACTCGCCGAGTTCATCCTTCCCCCTGGGTCCCGGACATTATTCGAGGCGTGTCGTGAAGAAGTGGATCGTCACAATCCTGGCCGCACTGGCCTCCTTGGTGTTGGCGCTTACAGCCCACTGGTGGGCACCTTGGCTCCTCTCCTTCGCAACTCAGAACAAAGACGACATCGAGCATCTCAATACTCTCGCCGAATTAATCTCCAAACTGGTGATGTGGCCGGCGACAGCGATTCTTTTTATCGTTGGTCTATGGCTGAGAAAAAAGGACGCGGCCTCAAGGCAATCGTCACTCGCCAACATTCAATCGGGAGGCATAAGCCTCCAAGGCAATGCGTCTATCGCCGGTGATGCGGTAGGAGGAGATAAAAACGTCTCCATCGAGGGCGACGCAGTATCCGGAGACAAGAATACCGTTCATGATGGCGATTTCATCGAGGGCAATAAGATTGTCAACTACCTGCTGCCCCCACCTGTTCTCTCGTCACCCTTCCAGCTCCCACCCCCGCCCCGCCGACTTCACCGGACGCGCCGCCGAACTCGCCGAACTCCGTGCCGCCATCGAAAAAGGCGGCATCCACATCTCCGGACTCCAGGGCCAGGGCGGAATCGGCAAGACGGCACTCGCTCTAAAACTCGCGGCCGAACTCGCACCAAACTATCCCGACGCCCAAATCTATCTCGATCTCAGAGGCGTCAGCGAAGACCCCCTCACCGCCGCCGAAGCCATGTCCCACGTCCTCCGCACTTTCCATCCCGAAGCCAAGCTCCCCGAAAAAGAAGAAGACCTCCGCGCTCAGTATCTGTCCGTCCTCCACAACAAGCGCGCCTTGCTCCTGATGGACAACGCCAAAGACGCCGCCCAAGTGAAGCCGCTGATTCCACCACCGGGTTGCACCCTTCTGGTGACCTCTCGCCAGCACTTCACGTTGCCTGGCCTCCATGCAGGAATCTGGAAACTCTTCCGCCGATGGACGCGAAGAATCTCCTTCTCCGGATCGCACCTCGTAGCGACGGCGAAGCCGAGGCCATCGCGAAACTGTGCGGTTTCCTGCCTCAAGCACTGCGATTGGCCGCATCGGCGATCGCCGTGCGCGTGGACCTTGAGCCGCAGGACTACGCGAGACAGCTTGCGGACGAGAAGAAACGCCTGGAGTTGCTGGCTGGCGACGACGAGAGTGTCACGGCCTCCATCACCCTGAGCTACAACCTGCTCGACTCCGAAACCCAAAAGCTGTGGCGCATGTTAGCCGTCTTCCCCGACACGTTCGACGCTCCTGCTGCCGCAGCCGTTTGGCAGATGGAAGCGAATGCGGCCAAAAATACGCTCAGCCGCCTGCTGCAGTACTCAATGCTCGAATGGAACGACTCCACCAATCGCTACCACCTGCACGACCTCATGAGGGCCTTTGGAAGCGGACGCCTAAGCACAGATGAGTCCGGCATCGCCGCCTTACGACACGCCAAGCAGTACCTCGGCGTGCTCCATAGTGCTGCCGAACTCTACGGTGAAGGTGGCGAGGCGCTCATGCGCGGGCTCTCTCTGTTTGATCTGGAGCGGGGCAACCTCCAGGCCGGACAGTCTTGGGTCGCGGCCCATTCGGGCGAGGGTCGCGAAGTGGCCCGCCTATGCTCAGCGTATTCCGGCCGAGGCTCTCGCATCCTCAATCTCCGCCTGCATCCTCGCGAACAGATCCGCTAGTGCGAGCAGGCGCTAGCCGCCGCCCGCCAGCTCAAGGACGTAGCCGCTGAAGGTGTCCATCTCGGTAACCTCAGCAACGCGTGTAACTCTGTTGGCGAGTACCGCCGCGCCATCGGATTTTGCGAGCAGCAACTAGCCATCGCAAATCACATCGGTGATAGGCAAGAGGAGGGTCACGCGCTAGGCAATATGGGCATCGCCTACAACCACCTGGGAGAGCAACAGCATGCGATCAGGCTCCACAAGCAGCACCTGTCCATCGCGTGTGAGATCCACGACGACCTTGGTGAAGCTCACGCCCTCGGAAACTTAGGGACCACATACGGCGCGATGGGAGAACCACTACGCGCCATTGAGTACTTCGAGCAGACGCTGGAGAAGATGCAGGCTATTGGCGATCGCCGGGGCGAAGCAGCGTCGCTGGGAAATCTTGGCAACGCATACGGCAATCTCGGTGAAACCAGCCGCGCCATGGAATTTGGCGAGCGACGCCTCGCGATAAGCCGCGCGATTCGCGATCGGCAGGGTGAGTCCGTTGCGCTCTGGAACCTGAGCCTGATGCTCGACAAACTGGGCAGGCGTGACGAGGCAGTCGCTCGCGCCGAGGCCGCGCTCAAGATTAAAGAAGAAATCGAAGATCCCTATGCCGCGAAGATCAGGAAGCAACTCGACATTTGGAAAAACGGCTGAGCAGCAAGTCCCACGCGGGGCGAAGGCGTTTCTTCGCGCTCTCAGCAAACGGATGGGGACGAGTTCGGACTCGAGGCGCGATTTTAGACGCGAATTAACACAGCCGACTACTTCGCGATCCCCGGCTTCGGCACATCGATCCCCAACGCGGTCGCCAAAGCGATCTGGTGATCCTGCTCATCGATCAGGATCTCGCGAATCTGTTCGCTCATGGCGTATTCGCCCAGCTCCTCGCATTGCCGAACGCGCTCGCGATAATTTCGAATCGTTTCCGTTTCGTTATCCAGATCGAACTGCAACATCTCTTTGGCTTTTTCCGACGTCTTCACTTTTTTCGGTTCAACCGTCGGCATGCCGCCAAGATAATCGATCTGCTGGGAAATGATGAGTGCGTGGCTTAGTTCTTCCGCCGCGTGCTTTTCCAGTTCGCCGGCAATGTTCATGTACTCGGCGCCCTTCAACACCTGCGAATAAACAACGTACGCGATAATCGCCTGATATTCGCGTGACAGGTCTTGATTCAACAAGTCGATGAGTTCGTCGCGAGATACTTTCTTGCTACCCGCAGAAACCGTTTCATTTTTCAAGCCCGTTTTCCTCCAGCAGTCCAGGGATGGATGCTTTTCTAAATGTGCTGCCAGAACAACCTTACAACGGATGTCCACCTCGTGTCTCTTGCAAGGTAGCCGGTCCCAATGCGATGGCACAATTCCCGATATTCCGGCTGGAGCATTCGAGCGAATGTACCAGCCGGAACCTAATCTCCGAAAACCGGAAACCGAGCGCCGGAAGCCGCTTTTAGCGGCCGACTTGTTGAATACACTCTTCCAGCACGTCAAGCGCAACGTCAGCTTCTTCCTTTGTCACCACCAGCGGTGGGCACAGCCGGATCGTGCTCGGCCCGCAACCCAGGAACAGCACGCCGTGTTCGAACGCGCGCTCGATGATCTGGTCGCGCTCCGCGGCGGCATACTCCTTGGTCGCCTTGTCCTTCACGATGTCGACGCCGATCATCAACCCGCGTCCGCGCACATCGCCCACCAGCCTCAGCTTCGCCGGCCAGCTCGCCATGCGCTTCATTATGTGCTCGCCTACTTCAGTGGTGTGCTCGAGCAGATGTTCTTTCTCGATCACGTCCAGCGTGGCCAGCGCAGCCGCAATGCAAACTGGATTGCCGCCAAAGGTTGACGCGTGCGAACCCGGCACCCAGTCCATGATTTCGGAGCGCGTCATCGTGATGCCCAGCGGCATCCCGGACGCAATGCCCTTCGCCATACAAACCATGTCCGGTTCCACGCCGGTGTGCTCGACAGCCCACCACTTCCCCGTGCGTCCCGCGCCACTCTGCACCTCGTCCAGCACCAGCAGGATGCCATGCCGATCGCAGATGCGGCGCAGCTCCTGCATGAAGATAGTCGGAGCGACCACGTAGCCGCCCTCCCCCTGAACCGGCTCGACAAAGATCGCAGCCACTTCCTCGGGGGGCAGCGTCGTCTTAAACAGCTTCTCTTCGATGAAGCGGGCGCAGCCAAGAGCGAAAGCGTCTGCCCCTTGATCTTGCGCGCCGCCCTCGCATCCGCGATACACATCTGGATAGCGCACGTGAGTCACGCCCGGCATCAGCGGCGAAAAACGGCGCCGTTGCTGTGGCTTCGACGCGGTCAGCGACAGCGCTCCCATGGTGCGTCCATGAAACGCGCCGAAGAACGCGATGATGTTCGGCCGCTTTGTATGATAGCGCGCCAGCTTGAGCGCGCACTCGACGGCTTCGGCACCCGAATTGCCGTAGTAGATCTTGTGCGGGCCGGGCATGGGCGCGATCTTCGACAGCCGCTCCGCGAGCGTGACCAAGCTCTCGTAATAGAAGTCAGTGCCCGACATGTGGATCAGTTCGCCTGCCTGCTTCTGAATAGCAGCGACTACATCGGGATGGCAGTGTCCGGTCGAGGTGACGGCGATGCCGGCCGAGAAATCATAGAACTCGTTGCCATCGACGTCGGTAATGACGATGCCGCGGCCGCTCTTGGCCACCAGCGGATAGGAGCGCGTGTAAGACGGCGAAATATATTTCTCGTCACCCGCGAGCACACGCTTGGCATTCGGCCCGGGCAGGGCGGTCTTGATCTTGGGTCCATTAACAGCGGGTCCGATCTTTTTCTCGGGAGCGGTTGCGGTCATTGTCTTCGTGGTCATGGAATCCTCCGGAAATGCAGTGGCCGGTGGGTAGTGGCCAGTGGTCAGTGAATGCGGCCTCGAACTGGCCGTCCAGGTTCAGACGTACGCAGCTCAAGGCGAAATCAGGCGGAAGATTTGTTAGTCGCTACCGAAGAGGCTGGGACGCAGGCGCGAAGGCAGATTGGCGCGATAGCGCCGAGGACACACGAGGCAGTGCAGCCAGCACTCGGGCAAGTGCGAATTGGGCTGGTGCGAGTTGTAAACGTTGTGCAGCATCGCGGGACATTGTGTTCACAAGTATTATACGCGGCGAGGCTAGACCGCGTAACCCCCATTCTTGCTGGGGCGAATCCACTGGCTCGTCTGATATCCTTTAATTTCTTCTAAATTTCTTCGCCCCCTATGTCTCAAGCGCGCCCAAGCCGGTTCGCGGTAATTCTTGCCTTCGGACTGGTCTATCTGTTTTGGGGCTCGACGTATCTAGCCATCGATATTGCGGTGCAGACGATTCCTCCGGCGCTGATGTGTGCGGTGCGGTTTTCGATTGCGGGCGTGGTGATGCTGGTGGTGTGCGCGGCGACGGGGCGCAGGATCAAGTATTCGGCGCGGCAGATTGCGCTGGCGGCCGTAGTGGGGATACTCCTGCTGATGGGCGGCAACCTGACGCTGTCGTGGGCGGAGCTTTCGGTGCCTTCGGGGCTGGCGGCGCTGATCATCGCGATCACGCCGTTGTGGTTTCTGGTGCTGGACTCGCTGCTGCTGGGTCACCATCGGATTTCGTGGAGAGGGAAGGCCGGTCTGGGACTGGGGATGGTCGGGCTGCTGGTGTTGTTCTGGCCGGAGTTGCATTCAACCTCTGCGCTGGGACGGCGCGAGTTGTGGTCTTCTCTCGCGCTGCTTGGCGGATCGTTTTTGTGGGCGCTGGGATCGGTGCTGTCGAAGCGCTGGCAGTCGGGGATGGACGTGTTCAGTGCGACCGCATGGCAAGTGACGGCGGCGGGTGCGGGGAATTTTCTGCTTGCCATAGCGCTGGGAGATTTCTCGCGCGTTACGTGGACGAGCCGGGGAGTGAGCGCGACGATGTATCTGGTGGTGTGCGGATCGTGGATTGGATACACGGCTTACATCTGGCTGCTGGAGCATGTGCCTACGTCGAAAGTGTCGACGTATGCGTATGTGAATCCGGTGGTGGCGGTTTTCCTCGGCTGGTTGATTTTGCACGAGCGCGTGGACCGCTTCATTGTGATGGGCAGCGTAATCGTAGTGCTCGCGGTGATTCTGGTGACGAGCGCGAAGGTGAAAGAGAAAACCGTCCCGGAAGAACTGCCGGCGGTGGAGGCGGCGGGGTAGCAGCTGTGACCGATGAACATGCCAGGGAGAGTTCGCAGCAGCCCACCCGTGAAACTGCCACGGGTGGGGCATCCTGTGTCGTGTTAGAGTACGGCTGGGCCAAGCCCCCAAGACTTACTCGCAGTCAAATTTCGGTCTACCGCGGCCGCAGGACTCCGTTTCACTGGTTTTTGCTGCGTTAACCACTTTACAGCCTCCCGCGTCTAGCTTCCATGCGTCATCCCCGCCGCGATAACAGGTTTGAACCAGGACACGTTTAGTGGACTTATCTGCAGTTTCTCTCCAACGCTCCACCATCTTCGAGAGCATGCCTCGGGCTGCGTTGAGGGTCAACGGCTCCGTCCAAATCATATCTCTGTCCTTTTTCCAGCCTCCATTCTGCGGAACGAAAATCTGCCACTTCCACCGAAACTGTGGGCGAGCCGGCGGCTGGTCGAACTCCGCTCCGCTTACTTCCGCTTCCAGTTCACCCTCGATTTCCCGAATGCAATCATCGATGACTGTGTTCAGAGCTGATCGGCGATACATTTGAGCCCCTCCTGCCTTGCTGTGCAGGAGTTTCATCCACCGCGCCTTGCACATCAAGTCGCACAATCGTGCTCCCACCGATTAGGTCGCTCAAATGACATCGCCTTAATCAAGGGGGCTGGCTCAGCCGACTTATTTCCTCGAGGTTACCGCGAACTGGATGCCCCACCCGTGGCGGTTTCACGGGTGGGCCGCGATGCCGATGGGATCAGGAGATTTTGCGGATGTGAAGCTCCGCTTTTGGGGTCTCATTGACCAGAACCGGGCCGGGTTCGCTATAGGCGTAATGTCGGAAGCTGCTCCATAACCACTCCTCGGGCTTCAGAACTAAACCCCGCTGAACGGGATTGCGGTGCATGTAGCGCAACTTTTCCACGCGTTTCTTCTCGGTATACACAACGAAATCGTAGAAGCGACGTTGCCAAGCATGTCCCACGGCGACGGGGGTACTCCAAAGCGCGTTTGTCTGGGCACTGGTTTTAGCGCGAAGCTCGCGCAGCAGCCGATGGGCGAAGGATTTCCGCGCTCCGGCTCGGTGAAGAGAAGATGGACATGATCAGGCATGACTACGTACCCGACGACTACAAATTGATGACGCTGGCGGATTTGCTCCATGATCTCCAGAAACAAATCGCGAGAGCGGGGTGTGTCGAGAAGGGGACGCCGCTGATAGCAGCTTGTGGTAATAAAGTGCGAGTATCCAGAGCCGTAGTAGCGGTGCAGGTTTGTCGGCATTGAGACGATGTAACAGGAACGCGACGATTTAGCTGTGACCGATGAACATGCCGGGGAGAGTTCGCAGCGGCCCACCCGTGAAACTGCCACGGGTGGGGCATCCCGTGTCGTGTTAGGGTACGGCCTGGCCAGCCCCAGCGCGGTCTCCAAACTTATTTCGCGGCTTCTTCATCTTCTTCTTCTTCGGTCAACAGATCGACGGCGTGGCCGCGAATCACGTAGGTCCGCTTCGTCGACGGATTTGCTTCGAAGGTTACGCGGGCAGGAGACCGCTGCCAGTCCGGTAACCTGCAGGCTGAATCTGGTATTTGCCCTTGCTGAGTTTCGGCTGAGAATTTCGCTTCCCCTATCAGCCACTTCACTACCGGCTTACGGCGATTGATTTGAGCGACCACAGCATAGATTTGCTTGCCGTCATCGGAGACGCCACAGTAAGCAGCATAGTCACGATACCAACTGACGTCAGAGTAAACGACGTCGAAGTCCGGCAAATTAATAGGGGAAATACGGCCGGTCACGCGGTCGACCAGCAGCCATCCTCCGCGTTGCCATTGCCAGTGGGGCGGCGTCGTGGATTCCGGGGGAAGGCTATCATTGACGCGGAAGGCGCGTCGTACGACGAACAAACGATCGGTTACGTCGTGAGCCTGGCCGAGAGTGAATTCCTTCACGCGAGCGTCGACGAGGAGCGGGCGCACCTTGAGGGTGAGCGGCTTGTCGTCCGCTACGCCGGGGCCGGCCTCGGGGAACCACTGGACGGAAGTCCATTTACCGAAAGCGATGATGTGGGGCTTGGAGGTGGCAAGTGCGGCACTCACTGGAATCGCGACGAGCGTGAACGAAAGAGCGATCCGGCCACAAGATCGAGAGATGGATATCAAGTTGTGGATCATGAGCCGAGGTTAAGCAGGGAACCGGCTCGCGGGCAAGGTTAATGGTCACATGTTGAGCGCCAGCGTTCCGAAGCGGGACTGTAAGAACACCGGAGTCTTCGATTTGCCGGGCGATCGCATCATGCACGATAAACGCCAGGTTTGAGATTGCAGTAGAATTAAAGAAGTCAGAAATGTTCGAATGAGTTTTCCACACGATTCGCGTCCGGCGGTGCGGGGTAAGGCCCGGACATCTTCCCAGGCAGTAGCGGCTTCTGATCAAGGTATGAGCGGGTGGGGAATACGCCGTCAGGTTCCGCGAATTCTGGTGGTGGACGACAATCCCGGCATCGCGGCGCTGATGAGCCAACTGCTCGCCATGCGCGGTTATGAGGTTGTGACGGCGGCCGACGCGCAGCAGGCCGAGGTGGAAGTGCGGCGGCAGGCGCCTGACCTGATTCTCTCGGATGTGAAAATGCCGGGAAAGTCGGGTTATGAGCTATGCCGTGAGCTCAAAGGTGACCCGGCAACGCGGTTGATTCCCTTCGTGCTGATCACAGGGCTCGTCGACAGCGCAGAGAAGTTGCGGGGCATTGAAGCGGGGGCGGACGACTTTCTGAACAAGCCGGTGCTGGCGGAAGAGCTGACGGCGCGGGTGAAGTCGCTGCTGCGAGTGAAAGAATTCACCGACGAGCTGGAAACGGTGGATTCTGTGCTGTGCACTCTGGGTCTGATCGTAGAAGGGCGTGACCCATACACCGAGGGACATTGCGAGCGGCTGGCACTGCACGCTGCGGAATTAGGACGCCATCTTGGACTGGATGAAGATTCGATCATTGCGTTGCGGCGGGGCGGTTATCTGCACGACCTGGGCAAGATTGCCGTGCCGGACGAGATTCTAAAGAAAGGCAGCGACCTGTCGCCGGAGGAGTGGACGATCATGAAGCAACATCCGGTAACGGGCGAAAATATCTGCAAGCCGTTGAAGTCATTGCGGCTGGTGCTGCCGATTATCCGGCATCATCACGAGCATGCCGATGGGTCGGGTTATCCGGATGGGTTACGCGCGGGCGAGATCCCGCTGCTGCCGCGCGTTTTGCAGGTGGTGGATGTGTATGACGCGCTGCGAACAGCGCGGCCTTACAAACCCGCGCTGGGGCATGAGCAGTCCACGCAAACCATGCGCGAGAAGGCCCGCCAGGGCCTGTTGGATGGCGAACTCGTGAATGAGTTTTTCAGCATGCTTCTCGAACAGCGCAACGTGGCCTAGAGGGCGGCTCTCGGTTCTTGTTTTCTCAAGCGGCTCTGGGCGACGTACAATGTCGTTGCATTTTCTTCGGCAACAAATTTTGAGAGCAAGGACATCGTAAGCTTCTCGATGCGGCCGGAACAGCCCGGCGCACGTTGCATGGAAGACTGGACGGAAGCCATCACCTACAGCATCGTCATTCCGGCCTACAACGAAGGCGAGCGCCTGAGGGCGACCTTGGAAAAGGTTCTGGCATACGTGCGCCGGCAGGGATGGGATGCGGAAGTGATCGTGGTGAACGACGGCTCGCGCGACAACACGGCGGAGATTGTGCGCGAGTTTGCCGAAAAGGATTCCTTCTTGCAGCTTGTCGAGAACCCGGGCAACCGCGGCAAAGGGTACAGCGTGCGCAACGGGATGCTGAAGGCGCGCGGCGAAGTCGTGGTCTTCAGCGACGCGGATTTATCTTCGCCGATCGAAGAGATGCCGAAGCTGTTGGATGCGCTGGCGGGGGGAGCGGACATTGCTATCGGGTCACGCTGGCTGCGGGCGGAATTGCAGACGCAGCGGCAGTCGCTGCACCGGCAATTGTTTGGCAGAGTCTTCAATCTGCTACTGCGAATTATTTTGGGGCTGAAATTCAAAGATACGCAGTGCGGGTTCAAAGCTTTCACCCGGCGGGCGGCACAAACCATTCTGCCGCTGCAGCACATCGAGCGCTGGGGCTTCGATCCGGAAATTCTTTTCCTGGCGCGCAAGTTTGGCTTCCGCGTGGAGGAAGTTCCGGTGCTTTGGGGGCACAGCGGAGGAACGCGGATCCATCCGTTGGTGGATGGGGCGCGCATGTTTCAGGAGATGCTGCGCGTTCGCTGGTATGACCTGACGGGCAAGTATGACGGCGTTTCGTCAGCGGCGGTGCAGCCGGTTAAGACGCTGCCCGGTCCCAGGCCGCGGGCTTAGATCATAGTTCTTGAAATACGCCAGGGATGCCCACTCTAGGAGATAACGAGTGAAACGGGTCGCGGCTGTCGCAATTGCGTTTATGCTGCTCGCTGCCGCTTGTCTCAAGACACCGAGCCCACCAGGGCCGCCCCCGAAGCAACCCATCAAGGGAAAATTGCCCACGGAAGTAGTCGACGAAGTTTGGCGCCTGGCCACCCAGGGTGAACTCTTGACGCCCGACGGCTGGCGTCGGGCATGCGGATTCTTCTCGAGTCCGACCCCGTTTCCGGGAAACAAAGTGATTCTAGTCATGTCAAACGATTGGGGCCCAGCTTTTCAAGTGGGGTCAAGGGACGACGCGGCGGAAGTGGATCTGGGGTATTTCGCGTTGGGAAAGATCGATTCCGCGCTGCGTTACGCGGATACTCCGCAGACGGGACATGAGATGGTTAAGACGGCATTTGCGTACCATTTGGTGCCCATCCCTTCGTACCTAGAAATGATGGGCCCCGATGGGAAAACGTTGGTCGAAAAAAGGCCGGTGGGATATCGTGAATGGCAGATCCAAGGTGCCCCAGACCCTTCAGTGACGTGGACGACCGTGAATACTGCGATCCGATATGTACTGGAGAAGCGCGAGCAAGCTACAGACCCGACCCTCAGGAAGAACGCCGACCAGACCTTAATTAAACTCTTGCAGATGAACTGACGGAAAGGCTACTTTCCGACAGATTTTTTCACCGCTTCGACCACATTGCGGCCCATTGCCGAAGCGGAGACGGGCGTTTGTCCCGCGCGGGCAAGATCCGTGGTGCGAGCCCCCTGATTCAGCACGGAGCTGACGGCGTTCTCAATACAAGCGGCTTCGCGTTCCAACTGAAAAGAGTGGCGCAATAATAGAGCGGCGGAAAGAATTGCGCCCAGTGGATTCGCAATTCCCTTCCCGGCAATGTCTGGGGCGGAACCGTGGACCGGCTCGTACAAGCCGACCGGACCGCCGATGCTGGCTGAGGCTAACAGACCTAATGAGCCCACTACGCCACCGGCCTGATCAGAAAGAATGTCGCCAAACATATTTTCTGTGAGCACTACGTCGAAATCTTTGGGACGCTGCACCAGCGACATGGCAGCAGAATCCACGTACATGTGAGAGAGCTGTACGCCCGGATAATCCTTCGCGCAGCGGATGACGACCTCGCGCCACAGGCGCGAACACTCGAGAACATTAGCTTTGTCGACGGAGAGAACTTTGTTGCGGCGTTTCGCAGCAAGATCGAAGGCGATGCGGGCTATGCGGGCGATGGCCTGCTCGCCGTAAGTCATGGTGTTGGTGGCAACGCGCGAGCCAGCGCTGCCCGAGATGGAACGCGGTTCGCCGAAGTACAGCCCTCCGAGCAGCTCGCGGACGATCATGATGTCGGTGCCGCGAACAAGATCGGCGCGCAGCGGAGAACAATCTTCCAGCGCTGGAAAACAAATGGCGGGACGAAGATTGGCATAGGCGCCGAGTTCGCGGCGCAGGCGCAGGAGTCCGGCCTCAGGGCGAAGATGGTTCGGATAATGATCGAATGCGGGACTTCCCACCGCACCAAGCAGGACCGCGGAGGAAGAGAGGCAAGCCTGAATTGTGTCAGCCGGAAGTGGATCTTCCACCGCAGCCAACGCTGCGCCGCCGATGTTTTTCTGCTGGAGTTGAAGTCGATGGCCGAATGCGTCAGCAATCGCTTGCAGAACGAAAACGGCCTGCTCAGTGACTTCCGGGCCGATGCCGTCGCCGGGCAGGATGGTGAGTTTCAGAAGCATGCGGGGATTAGTTTAATGGAAAGTGCTTCTGCAGTGCAGGCGGGGCTGCGCCCGGCGGACAGCCGGTGGCGGCTGTCCCCACATTAAGTCTTCCTGCTACACGCCCCAGAGGTAGTCTTCCTGATCGTGGTGCTGGTCCCCGGGAACGGGCAGCGGCACGCCGAATGCATTGGTCTGCCGCGCCAGTGGAAACGGGCGCGGCGATTCCTGGGCTGAGGCGTTGGCAGCAGCTGCGACCGCATTCGGAAGCGGCTCGAACAAAGGAGTGGCCGAGGCGGCGGGCTTGTGCGTATCGCGGATCAATTCCAGCAGGTGGTGATCTTCGACGTGCTTGATCTTGTCGGCCAGGCGCACGAAGCGCCGATAGATGTCGTCGAGCGCGCGGCGGTCGAACTGATAGCCGAGTTGTTCGCAGCGAATGGCGAGCGCGTGCCGGCCGGAGTGCTTGCCCAGCACCAGCTTCGAGTCAGGCACGCCCACCGACTGCGGCGTCATAATTTCATAGGTCAACGGATTCTTTAGTATGCCGTCCTGGTGAATGCCGGCTTCGTGGGCGAAAGCGTTTCTTCCGGTAACGGCTTTGTTAGGCTGCACGGGCACGCCGGTGATTTCGCTCAGCATCTGGCTGGCGGGGAAAATTTGTTCGCCCACAATATCAGTCTGGTAGGGATATTTGTCGTGACGAACCCGGATCGCCATGACGATCTCTTCGAGCGACGCGTTGCCGGCACGCTCTCCAATGCCGTTGATGGTGCACTCGACCTGGCGCGCACCGGCGGCAATGGCCGCCATGGTGTTGGCGACCGCCATGCCGAGATCGTTGTGGCAATGGGCGGAGATGGTAACGTTTTCGATTCCCTTCACGCAGCGGCGGATGATTGCGATCAACTCGCCAAACTCGGAAGGTACCGTATAGCCGACGGTGTCTGGAATATTCAACGTGGTGGCGCCAGCCTCGACCACCGCATCGAGCACCCGGCACAGAAAATCGGGATCGGTACGGGTGGCATCTTCAGGAGAAAATTCCACGTCTGAGCAAAGCGACTTGGCGAAGCTGACGGCTTCACGAGCCTGCGCCAGGCACTGGTCGCGGGTGATGCGCAGCTTGTACTGCAGGTGAATGTCGGAGGTGGCGAGGAAGACGTGAATGCGGGGGCGGGCGGCGTCTTGCAAGGCTTCCCAGGCGCGTTCGATGTCAGGGCGGCAGGCCCGAGCCAGTCCCGCAATGATGGGCCGGCGAATGACCCGGGCGGTGGCCTTCACCGCTTCAAAATCGCCGTCGGAGGCGATGGGAAATCCGGCTTCGATCACGTCCACGCCGAGGCGGTCGAGCTGGTGCGCCAGGCGTAATTTCTCCTGGTGGTTCATGCTGCAGCCAGGCGACTGTTCTCCGTCGCGCAGAGTGGTATCGAAAACGGTAATGCGGACCTGCTCTGTGGCCATGAGTCTTCTTCCTCTTCCTCTAAGAAAACGACGCGTACGTATCTGCTCTATGGTACGGTGCGGATGGTTTCAAGCAATGCTTATAATTGTTTTACGATCATTAGACTTGGTTATACTATAAGTAACGCTAATGTCTAAGACGTTCTACATTAAGGGATAAGAAATGGAACTTTCGCAACTAGAAGTCTTCCTGGCCGTGGCGCGCGAGCACCGATTCTCCCGCGCGGCGGAAAAGCTTTACCGAACCCAGTCGGCCGTAAGCCAGACCATCCGCAAGCTGGAGAACGAACTGGGCGAAACATTGTTTGACCGTTCATCCCGGGAAGGGGTTCTCACCGACGCCGGGCAGGTGCTGTATGAGTACGCGGAAAAGCTGCTCAATCTGCGCCACGACGCCCAGGAATCGCTGGCGGAATTGCGGGAACTGCAAAAAGGCAAGCTGGTAATCGCGGCGAATGAATTCACGGCGCTCTATCTACTTCCCGTGCTGGCGGAGTTTCGCCGGCTGCATCCCATGATCAAGATTACGGTGCAGCGGGCGCTGGGCAGCCGCATTCCGGATGATGTCTTGCAACACAGCGCGGAACTCGGCGTGCTGTCGTACAAACCGGAGGAAGCGCGGCTGCACTCGGTTGTAACCTATCTCGACGAGTTGGTGCTGGTGGTTCCTCCCAAACATGCGCTGGCCGGGGCGCGGGAGGTGAGCATCCGGCAACTGGGGGCGGAATCGTTTGTGGCGCACATTGTTTCGTCGCCGTACCGCGAGAAAGTTCTGCAGACGTTCGAGCGGCACAAGACTCCCCTGCACATGGATCTTGAGTTGCCCACGTTGCAAGCCATCAAGCAGTTCGTCGCGCTGGGAAGCGGCGTGGCGTTGATGCCAGAAATCAGCGTGGAAACGGAAGTGGCCCGCGGCGAACTGGTAAGGATTCCGGTGCGAGAGTTGCGTGTGCAGCGCAAGCTGCGGTTAATTTATCGTAAGGAGGCGGGCCTATCCCACGCGGCGCGCGCGTTTCTGAAAGTAGCCGAGGCAGTGTCGCGGGAGCGAGCCGGGCGCTATCGGTTTCAGCGGGAGAGTTAGCAACAAGCGTGAAACGCAGCCCAGCCGCGTCTCACGTCTTGCTGCTCAAGTAATGCAGTGCTCTCTGAAGCGAGTTAACAGTCGGCGCAGACTTCTGAGGACTGAAACGACGCCAGAGCTTCGCCCAAACTGGGGTGAATCTCAAGGACTGAATCCAGGTTGGTAAGATCGAGCAGGTCACGCACCAGCCGCGTGGGGCTGGCAAACTTGAGGTCTGCGCTCTTGGACTGCGCCCAAGTGTGCAGAAGAGCAAATTCGCCGATGCCGGCGCTATCGATGGAGGTGACGCCGCTCAGATCGAAAACCACTTTGCTGCTGTTTTCGAGGACTTCACCGGCCAGGCGCGAAAGAGCGGCGACTTCGTCGCGATAGACGATGCGGCCGTGGCAGTGAACGATCATCACATCGCCGCGATTCCGGGTTTCAAGACTGAGCTTCAACTTCGACTCCTTTTGTTGTATTCCGAGGCCAGCCAGTTCGTGTGGCCGCAACCATGTTCGCCAAGGGATGTTTTGGAATTCCATGCTAATAGATAGACGCGGCTCGAAGGCTTTTGGAACCATAAAAAGAACATTAATTTCTTGTACGGCGTCCCAAACCCGCACCTGCACAATTTTGGGCGGGGATGGGCATCCTGCCTCTCCGCTACACTGCATCTAACGAATTTCGCGCATTCAGGTAGAATTTGCTACTGGCATTCATTGCCGGGGGAGGACTCATTTTCGTGTCGAAAACCGCTGCCGTGGTTCTGGCATTCCTGAGCTTGGTGCTGGTCGCAATCCCGTCGAGGGCACAACTGCTCCCGAGTGGAAACGTGTATGTCGGAGCTGCCTACGGGGATTCCGTCGATGTGATAAACCGGTATACCTTTCGCGGGTGGGAGGCCAACGCCGAAGATCTCGCGTTCCCTCGGCACCCCTACCTCGGAATTGTGCTGGATGGAAGCGGCTTCTACCGGCTGGGTGTGCAGCAATACAACGTTTTCCTTGGTCCCCGAGTGTCTATGAATTACGGAAAGTGGCGCCCGTTTTTCCAGGTCATGGGCGGGGCGCAACGAACCGCATCGGGAGGTACGGCGCATTTCCCTCTCGCTGAAGATATCGGCGGCGGCGTGGATCGCAAATTCCAGTTCCTCTTCCTTCATCACTTTGCCTGGCGGTTGGAGTTCGACTATATGCATACCCGCCTGCTCCACGCTAGCCAGGACGACTACCGGGGTTCGACCGGATTGGTATGGCGTTTCTAAGACTGCTCCGCACTCGGGAATCTCGGGTCTAACTTCTGCATTCGAAACTTCTTGCCGGACCTCGGGTTGAAAGTTCATGGCAGCTGAAGCTTGATTGCAGAGGACAACCGATGCACTTCCATCTAGTAGATTGCGCCACACAGAACAATATTTGTTTGTCGACGGGATCGTACCGAGATTTTGAAATGGAAACGCTCGCAATCCACGCGAGCTTCAGTTGACCTACTCCTGCCTTCACGCATCCAAGTTTTGCTGCGTATTTCGCTTCAGAAAGGTTTAAGGATAGGTTGTTATGCGAAAAATCGGATTCATCGTTTTTGCTCTGTTAGTATTTGCAGGCTTGGCAAGCGCCCAGGTTCCCACCAGCGGTAATGTCTTCTTCGGCTATTCCTACTACAATACCGACCTCTCGTCGATCGACCGCGCCAACACTAACGGTTGGGAAGCTTCGGTCGAAGGCAAAGTAATTCCTTTTCTAGGGTTCGTGGCTGATTTCGATAGTCATTATGGTTCGCAGAATTTTCCGCAGTGCCCGGTCGTCCCGGTGGGAGGAGGGGGCGGAGGTTGCTCCAGCTTTAACGCGAATGTCACGGAACATAACTTCTTGTTTGGTCCGCGAGTTTCGTTTTCCGTCGGCAGGTTTCGTCCATTCGCGGAAGCGCTCTTCGGCGGCGCCCACGTTGATGCCGGTGCCTTCGGCACCAATACAGCATTTGCCACGGCCCTTGGCGGCGGCGTTGACTATAAAATCATTCGTCCGATTGCATGGCGCTTCCAGGGAGACTATGTACAAACGCGATTCTTCGATACAACGCAGAATAATGTAAGGCTATCCACAGGCATCGTCTTGCGCTTTTGAAATAAAGCCGGCGCATTGCTACAGCGGGACGTGAAAACAGGATCCAGATGGTTGTCTGGATCCTGTCTCTTGTGGCCACCACGAAAAATCGCTGAAGTGAAAGTCTGTGGATCGACTGCGGCTAGGTCTGCCAATATTTGTGATCGCGCAGAAAGTAGTTTTGGTTCCAGTAGTTCATCGCGGTTTTCAGGAATAGCCACCCCACACGCAAGTGTCCCATTTTCTGGAAGCGGCGGTTGGTGGTGTAGACTCCGCCGCGGACGATGCCGAAGCGCTTCCGCTCCACCTGTTGGCTCAGCAAATAATCTTCGGCGAAGGCGACTTGTTCGTGAAATCCGCCCAGCTCGCGGAACTTTTTCACGTCGAACAGCATAAACATTCCAGTGGCAAAGGGATGGTGCAGGCGCGACAGGTATTGAAAGAAATCGTTCCCGGCATAAAACAGTTTGTCAATCCAGTTGCCGCCTCGGCAAAGGATGTTTGTGGTCACACAATGAAGCTGCTTGCGTTGCGCCAGTTCCACGGCACGGCGAATCACAGAAAAATGCGCCAGTTCGATGTCGGCATCGAGAAACAAAACGTAATCGCTCTCGGCCTGGGCCGCTCCCAGATTGCGGCCGACCGAGGGCATTCCGCCGCGGATCACGCTGACGTTCAATCGATCACGGAATCCGAGAACTATGCCGGGAGTACCATCGGTTGAGTTGGCGTCAGCCACCAACACTCTCGTACTCGACATCTTCGAGTAGTCCTGATTCATCAGCGAAGTCAGTAAATGGGGAATCAGCTTCGCCTCGTTCTTGGCCGGAATCACGATTGTCAGCTCGCTCGTTGTATTCGTGCTCGTTAAACTCATGCTCGCTAAACTCATGGATGCGTACCCCCTGTTCGTCAATCGTGAGATAAGTCATGCGGGAATCGACCCACCCGCCTGCATTGTAGTAGTGAACTCCGCCCTGTTCGACGTGGACAGCCTGATGCGTGTGCCCACAGAAAATGCGGCTAGCGTCGTGCTGCCGCGCATACTGCAGAGCTCCCGCAGATACTTTCGATCCCAAGCGCAGCCAGCGTGTGTTTAGCCGGTCAATGAGCCGGGCGATGGGATTACCCTTGAAGTCGAGTTTCTGGAGCTGAAGATAGAGCGACGTGCCCAGGGTATTGAGCCTTACGTTGCTCACCTGAAAACCGTCGAACTGATGACCGTGGATCGCAATGTGCCGCAGCCCACCGTATTGCCAGGCATAGCGCTGGTAGACGCGTACTCCCACCAGGTGCGACATGATGTTGGTCAGCCCGTGGTCGTGATTGCCTTCCACCCAAACGACTTCGATATTGCGCTTTGGATTCGAGAGCTTGCGAATATAACCGAGAAACTTCCAGTGCTCTTTGGTCAGGCGGGCAAAATTGAGGTCGGCAAAAATATCGCCCAGAAGGATCAAGCGCTGAAATTGGTTTTCCTTAAGCACGCGAGTGGCTTCGCGCGCACGGCTCGTCTCCGCACCGAGGTGCAGATCGGAAAGGATCAGCGTGTTGTACACGGGCAGATCCACACTTCCAGTTGTAGCAAGCGAATGTTACGGGATGATGAAATGTGCATCAAAATTAGGGCAGTCGTCACCAAATGGGTAATTCGCTGGTGGGAACCGGCTTAGCCCCGATTCGCGTGAAATGTTTCAATACTGTGAACAGGTCGTCAGGAAGTTCGGCGAACGTTGGCGACTTAGGACGAGTCGCCTCTAATGTCAATGATCCCTTTATTTTGGTTTTGGCGTTTGGACGTATTCGTAGCTTATTTCCAGATACTTCCTCAAGCCCTTTGTATCTTTCAGCAATGTGTCGGGAACGGTCACGTAGTCCTTCTTAACCACGCCGTACGACTCAACCAAGGTGGTCTTTATATTTTTTCAGAAACGCTTCGACTTCATCTTGCGGCAGCCGAATGCCCAGCGTGCCGGACTGATCCAGATACGTAAACATATGGGCATTCAGAGAAGTATTAAGATGGACCGCGCCCTTAAGTTCAATCTTCGGATTGGTTGCGATGAGCTTTTCGTACAGTTTCAATTTTAGCCAGAGGGGTCGTGCTCTTTTTTGCGGTGGCCATGCTCTTCGTGATGAAGCGGTTCGAGTTTGACTTCTATTTACTTCTGGGTCGGGGGCACATATTCCTTAGGTACAGCCGAGCCTTCTCCGAAAAAGAATTGGTCCATCTGTTTGACGATGACCTCCTGATCCTCGCGGCGGGCAGGGTTCAGGCGGTATTCGTTCAGAAGCATCTTGCAATGTTCCGTCCACATTCTCCACGCTTCCTGGGATACGCTGTCATACACCTTGCGGCCCAGGTCGTTGTCGAAGGGCGGCTCGTCCAGTCCGGGCAGCTCTCTTTTCAATTTCACGCAGAAAACGGTGTGCGCCATACACTTCCTTCAGTCGGAAATTTGTCACCGTAAGGATTATTACACGGGACAGCGGCTGAAGAACCAGGGCTCACTACACTGCAGGCGCAAGTGAGCGGGATAAAGTTGGCGCGGCACACCTCAAGGTTTCGCCGTGGCCCCGGCATATTCCACCAGAATCTTCGCTAACTGTTCGGCGGTCACCGGAGATTCTTGTTGCGGATCGCCCGCAGCCGTCTCCAACTTGCCCTTGATACCGATGTAAACCCCGTTGTAAGGTTCGTCGCCGAGGTTCTCCACTTTGTGTTTATGGGACGGAAACCAGCGAGCCTCGCCCGCCTTGGCATAAACATCCGTGACCTTGCCGTTCTGATCAGTGAACCTGAGGTGACCGCCCGTCACACTCACGGAGACACCAGCGGGATGGTCGTGTATCTCTGACTTCTCGTGAGGACCATAGTGGACACTCACAACCTGCACCCGGTCGTTTTCGAACTGCAGCTTGTAATGCTTCGGTTCCACCTTGGTGGGATCTTGAGCTGTGACGGAACTTACCGCCAGACATACAACTACAGCTGCGCAGAAAAGTCTGCACAACATAGTGCGAGCCTCCGGACCCTAAAATTGACGTCCCTTACCGTAAAGACTGGGGCCAAGCTACTCTCGCGGCAGCAAGGTGTCAATCAGTTGAAGCTGGGCTGGCCCAAAGTGGTTATCGGGCACAGCCCAGTTACTTGGCATGAGGGTTCCGTCACTGCAGGAGAGCTATTTCTTCTCCGGTTCTTTTTCTTTGCTCTTGTCCTCAATAGAGAGCAGTTCCACTTCGAAAATGAGAGTGGAGTCGGGCCCAATTTCGGGGCTCGGACCACGTTCACCATAAGCCAGATCGGAAGGAACAAAGAGTTGCCACTTCGACCCGACCGGCATGAGTTGCAATGCCTCCGTCCATCCTTTGATGACGCCACCGACGGGAAAGGTCGCCGGCTGGCCGCGCTTGTAGGAGCTGTCAAACTCCGTGCCATTGATCAGCGTGCCGCGATAGTTGCAGACCACGGAGTCACTCGCCACAGGCTTCGCTCCTGTTCCTGCTTTCAGGATCTTGTATTGCAGACCGCTGGGCAGTGTGACTACGCCGTCTTTCCCCTTGTTGCCGGCCAGAAAAGCGTCTCCTTCTTTCTTGTTCACTTCGCCAGCTTCGTGCACCTTCGCTTCCTGCTTCTTGCCCAGTTCGGTCCTCACTTCGTTGAGCACTGCCTGCGCTTCGTCGTCGGTAAGCAGGGTTTTACCACCCGCCAAACCGTCTTTCAGGCCGCGCGCCAGAATAGCGGGATCGAATGGAACCGACTGCTTCTTAAGGCTGTCTCCCATCCTCTTTCCCGTATTCATTCCGAGGGCGTAACTAAATTTCTCTTTTTGCGTTTTGAGAGTAAGGGTAGCCGGACTCTTAGCCGCCGTGGCTGGCCGCTTCGCCGCGGGAGTCTGCGCCTTGCTTGTAGTAGCGGGGGTTGAACTGGCTGGTTGATTCGTCGCGGCCGGAGTCTGCTGTGCCAGGGCATTGCCCAGCAACAGCATTCCAGCCGCTAATATACTTACCGCTGCAGTAAAGGATTTGTGCATGAGGTTATTGTGACATTGCCAGAAACATCTCGGCAAACCGGCTGGAATCCCTCCGAGCAACTATTCGGCCCGCCCGTCAGGATTTGAACCTTGCGGGTATCCGCTAAAACTACCGTCGAGAACGAAAATCTTCTGCTGGGTCCATGCGAGCGGCACGCACCCGCTCAAAATTCTTGCGGAGTTTTGCGGTATCGAATCCGTCGGCTTCCAGTCGCTCGATCGCGCTTCCGATGGCCCCCAGTCCCGCCACCCGATCCAGAACCTCTCCACGATGATCAAAGGTCGGATGTCCCGCATCTTGCGCAACCGCAAACTCGAACGTGCAACCGTTGCTGAACTGCCAGTCTCGATTAAACCAGACGGATTTTATGCGAGTGCGGATCAGGGTCTCCCAGAAGAAAAGGTATTGATCCTGATCCCAGCCCGCTGCGTCGAATGGCGCCGGCGTTATCACCATTGTGTTGTCGCTCAAACCATCTCGTACGAATCTCGCGAACTCATTGGCTGCGTTGACGTTCACGCCTTTGATGTTGGCGTCAAACCAGGCCTCGCCCATTTGTCCCACCAGTTCGGATGCTGTCTTCACGTTTTGCCGGCGGAGCGCCTGAAACAGCCGGAGGCCGGAGGTGATCTCGCTACTGCAATAGATGGCCAGTTCGCGGTTCAGCAGGCAGTCGATCGCGGAAAAAACTATCTCGACCTCTTCTTTGTAGCGACGCGGGAAAGTGGAATTGCTGGGACTAAGGAACACCGTGGGCATTTGCCTTCAACCTCGATGAAAGTTGGGGACTTCGATCACGTGCCGGAAACGCGCGCCCTCTTCTCTTGATTCTCCGTCACACCGTACACATGCTGTAGCCGCAGGAGCCGCAGGTCTGGCAACCTCCCTGCATCATCAGTGGCTCTCCGCACTCAGGGCAACGCTCAGCATCGGCGCCAGCCTGCATCACCTGATGCGTCTTGCATCCATCCCGGAATACCGTGACTCCTTTGCAGCCAGCCGTAAACGCAAGCCGATAAGCCGCAGCGATGTCCTCGGGCTGGGCGCTGTTCACTAGATTAATCGTTTTGCTGACCGAAGTATCCGTATTCCGCTGAAAAGCTGCCTGGATTCTAACATGCATTTCTGGCGGGATTTCGTGGGCAGTTGCGAACAGTCCAATCAGTTTCGCAGACGCTGCGGTGCCAGCCAGACTGCCAGTCGCGCGCACCACCTGTAGTACTGGCTCGGGATTGGGAACTTCCGAGCGCAGCATCTTGATCAGCTGGGGATGGACATCAATCGTCTTCGTGGACCCGATCACCGCGCGCCGATAGCTCAGGGCAAAGAACGGTTCAATGCCGCTGGAGCAGTCCGCAAGCAAGCTGATCGTTCCAGTCGGCGCGATCGAAGTAACGCAGGCATTGCGCTGAGGAGGATGGCCTTCAGTCTTGAGGCGGCTTTCAGAAAAGTTCTGAAACGGCCCACGAGTCTCGGCGAGCTTGGCGGAAGCCAGCTTCGCCCGCTGCTGGATGAAACCCATCAACTCCTCTGCTGCCCCCACCGCGGTTTCTGACGCGTACGGTATTTCAAGCGCCACCAGCAGATCGGCAAACCCCATAATCCCGATCCCGATCTTGCGATTCCTCAGAGTGGCTTCCCTGATGGCCTCCACGGGATAGCAGTTGGCATCCAGGACATTATCGAGAAAATGTACAGCGTTCTCCACCCCCACGCCCAGCTCCTGGTAATCGATTGCGCCGCTATGCACAAATCTCGAAACGTTAATCGAGCCGAGGTTGCATGACTCATAAGGAAGCAGCGGCTGTTCGCCGCAGGGATTCGTGGCCTCGAAGGAGCCGAGCTGGGGCGTGGGATTCGCGGCATTAATTCGATCGTAGAAAAGAAGACCCGGATCCCCGCTTTGCCAGGCGTTGGCCACGATCTCGTCAAAGAGCGCGGCTGCGTTGATTTTCCCTCTATCCGCTTCGATCCCGTTGCTGTTCGTTGATGGAAAGCGTAAATCGATTTCTTGCTTGCGGTCTACGGAGCGCATGAATGCGTCGGTTACCATCACCGAAATATTGAACGACGTGAGGCTCTCGCCATCGCTTTTCGCGTTCACAAACTCGTGAATGTCAGGATGGTCATACCTGAGCACCGCCATGTTCGCCCCGGCGCGGGTCCCGCCCATGCGATTGATCTGAGTCGAATAGTCATAGAGCCGCATGAACGACACCGGCCCGCTGGAAACTCCACGGGTCGAGCGGATGTAATCGCCGCGCGGACGCAGATGAGAAAATGAGAACCCCGTGCCCCCGCCGCTCTTCTGAATCAAGGCGGTATCCCGCAACGTTCCGAAGATCGACTCCATGGAATCTTCTATCGGTAAGACGAAACAGCCCGCCAATTGCCCACGTGGCGTGCCGGCATTCATCAAGGTCGGAGAATTGGGCAGAAACCTGAGCGAGGTCATCAGGTCATAGAAGATTTCTTCGGATTCGCCACGCTGGAAACCGCCGTAAAGGTCATCGACCGCGGCAATAGCACGCGCGACGCGCCGAAACAAGCCGGAAGGGTCTTCGGCAAGTTGGCCGTGCTCATCCCGTAACAAGAAACGCTTCTCGAGGACGGAAAGGGCGTGGTCAGTGAGTGCGGGTTGACTCTGGATATGCTGCATCTTGGCTTTGCGGACTCATCTACGCCGCATCGGGGCGAATAATTAGCGAATGCATAGCATAGCGCTCATGCCGCTTATCGGTCAAGATAGCACTAGGAGTTCGAGTGTATCTCAGCGTACGGAGATGCTTATGTAGAGACAACCACCCTCGGCTGTCCGGTCGAGCGGAGCTCGCCCCCTTCTTCCTCAATGTCGCAGCGAAGAAACCATGGTGGTTAACCCCCGCTGCATTGATCATCCTTTTTTGAACTCAGGTAGATGTTCTCGTTGAAGCCGTGCAGCAATTCTCCCAATACTTTAACTGCTTGAAGGAGGCTAACGCGGGTTTCAGCATCATCACACCATTCCCCGAGCATTCTGTCCTCGAATTCATAGGTGTTTCCGAGGAGCACCGGGTCGTTCGCAAAGGCATCCGCTTTCGCCTTCTCGGTGTCTGCCTTCTCCTTGGCCCGGTCAGCTCTATCCTTATCGCGGTCCGCCTTCTCCTTGTCAGCGTCTGCTTTCGTCCTGTCGTGTTCTGACCTTGCCTTATCGTGTTCTAACTGCGCCTTTTCGTGTTCTGCCTTTGCCTTTTCGTGCGCTTCCTTTGCTCTTTCGTGTGCTTCTCTTGCCTTATCGCGCTCTGCCCTGCTGCGGTCTACACTTTTCTGCCAGTCCTCTTGCGTCATCTTTTCCTTCAGAGTGTTCTTATCCTTCTCCGTGAGGGCCGGAAACTCCCATAACTTCTCAAAATCTTCCTGCTTGCTGAACGAAATGTGGATGGCGCCTTTCACCGCTTCGCTTCCAGAGCCGCGCCGGGGCCAGGGCAACGGGAACATGATAAATGCCTCGTAATCGTCGTCTCGCAACTGGTAGTGGCTATTCAGATAGATGGTTTCTTCGTCCCCTGGAATCACTCCCTTTTTGTTGTCGAATAAAACGATATCTTTAATGATTTTAGCGTCGGAATAATCCTTCTTGTACCAGCGGATTTTTCCGGTGAAAACGGAGACCCATGCCACCGAGCGTTTGATGAATCCGGTGTTCGCGCTTCCAGGTGCTCGTGCGATGTAGAACACCTTCGACTGGTCAGCGGACATTACGCTTATGTTTACGCGAACGTTCCGCGAATCCAGGATCCGGACTCTCTCGTCGGTATCAGGATGTCTGGTATGGGCCAACACGCGTTGCCGAATCTCGTCGTTCAAGTAGGTGCGCACAGATTGTGCGACACAGACCATATTGCGTTGCTGGTCGATGATTGTTTTGGAAAACACCCGGGTCAACGTTTGGTTCTTGCCCTGAATCAAGTTGAGGAAGGTGTCGAGAAAAATCAGCAGCGTCGAGCGCAGCGATAAAAGCCAGTAGGCAATACGTAGCGCCCAATAGCTAGTCCAGTTCAACGAACTACTGATACGGTATTTGAACCGTACCCACCCAGATGCCCTCTCGGCTGGGAACGGAAGTGGCGTTCGTTGGTACTTGAGATGGACAATGGCGATGCGCTCCCGCACGGCCTCCCCCAGAGCCCGCACCAGGGCGCCTAACACCAGAATCAGAAAGAAAAAGATTACGAACCATACGACGTAAAATTCCTTGTCGTTCGCCGAAGGCTTGTTCTCCAACGACTTCAACACGCTCTCCGCGGCCAGACCTCCCAGGCCCGTAATTACCGTCTTCCCGAAATTGCTGGCGAAGGGTGAAGGCTCGTAGGCCGATTTGGATGCGCTGGTCTTGGTCTTTCCAGTATCGTTGTCCTTCCCACTGTTGGCAGAGTCCGTGCCGGAGTCCGATTTTTGACCGGCCTGGGGATTATCGGGAGACGGGATTTGCCAGACCTGGACAACGGTGAGGAATGCGGCGACAAAGGCAATGAGCAACACCGTCATGCGGTCAAGCGATTCCGCGGAGTCTGCCAACTCCCACAGCCATGCTACAGTCCGCTTTGTCGTCTGCCACCATCCCCAACGTCCACGCCTTTCCTCCCTCTGGAAGCGGGTCCCCCTATCCGGCACGAAGTCATGGGTCTCTGAGCTGTACCAATAAATCGAGTATTCAATCTGGTCAGGCTCCAGGCCTACGATCGACAAGCCGCGTGCCTGGATGGGAGATGTGTCCTGATTCTTCACCGCGAGCGGCGGTGCCATGAACAACTTGCTGAAACCGGTTCTCGGATCGTTAACCGTGGACCAGGTGTACGGCGGCCGGTAGATTTCTTTGTGCGAGTCATGCAGATGACCGGCCAAAACACCGGCCACGGAGTCCGACGCGATCACCTCTTCCCACTCCTCAGACAGCTTCTTGCTCACATTCCAGGTGGACCAGTGCGATTGCGGACTGTCCGGATCTCGATCGCTGGTGAGCGGTATGGCATACCGCTCCTGTGCCATAGTGTAGGGATCGTCAATCAGAGGAACGTGGCTTACTATCAGCACTCTCTTGCCCAATTGGCGCGCCTGCTCCAGCAGGCTTTCAAATTTATCGAACTGCTTTTCCTGGTCGCCGGTGTTGGACTTTCTGTCCGTGTCTTTGTTCTTGAAGGAATACGAGGGGAAGCCAATCAATCGGTAGGATGTGCCCGCAATGTCCGCGTAACAAGTCGATGCACTGCCGTCGCTGAGGTAGCATCGCGTCAGGTTATGCAAACGCACGGTCTTCCTGGCGTCGTCAATCTTCTTCTGGACTTCATCCATAAATTGATTGAAGTAGATGAGTCCAGCGTCATCGGCCGTCTCGGATGCTATGTCGTTGTTGCCCGCAACCAGGTAGATATCCGGCACGGGACTCTTCCCTAACAGGTCGGCCAGTCTGCCAACCTGGTCGGCTCGCTTGGTGGCGTTAACCTTGTCCAGGCAATCCTTGGCTGCCGACGGCAGTTTCTCTTTAGGAATCGTGGCAGCAGGATTCGCGGCAGCAGGCAGGTCCGCGATCGAACATGGCTCGACGCCGAAATCCCCCGTCAGCACCAGGAAGGAAAAGGTGCGACCGCCGTTCTCCAGCGAAGGCAGGCGCTGCCACATGTCGGACACAGCCTGTTCGTCGAGTTTTTCCTGAACCTTTCTCTTGTCCTCCGGGGTCGACACATCCAGGAATAAGTGAGGGTCGGTGGCGTGAACAAACCAGATAGCCGGTTCAGTTCCGGGACGCCGATGCCCGTCGGCACATCCCACCGTGAAAATCAAAGCAAGCACCGTTGCCCATGCGCACCCAAAGCTACCAAGTGATTTTTTGCGACCCATGGCTGTGCACTCCAGACGCGGTCGGTTTATACACCTGAGATGGTTGCAGGTTCCGGCCATTAAAGAAGATACGCCAGTTTCTTGTTACATTTTCAGAACAAATTACGCAATTATTCCTTGTCTGGCTGTAAATGACCCCGGTTTACGGGTCCATGCGCAAGGTACCGGTTGTGTTAGTTTAGAGAAATCCTGGGCCCGTAGCTCAGCGGTTAGAGCAGTGGACTCATAATCCATTGGTCCAAGGTTCAAATCCTTGCGGGCCCACCAATGATTCACGAGGTTAGCGCACGCTTATTATTGCGCTAAGACGCGCTGCGACGGATTTGTGGCAGTTGCGCAATCTTCAATTATTACGTCTTCGGCGGATCGATTTCGCCATGTACTCACCCACGCCTCAGGGCTCATGAACGTTCAAGAAATAGAGTTCCTTTCCTCCTACCCTGGCATCCAAAGGTCGTGCTCTCGTTGCGCAGGCTTGCTCTTTCGTTGTAAATTCGATTAAAGGACTTCTGGTGATCATGCGGTCCATCTCGAGACGAATCGGCTGGCTTACGCTGCTGCTGACACTCTGGTCGGCGCTGGCGTTTGCTGTGCATCATCATTCGAGTCAGGATGAGTCCGCCACTTGCCAGGTTTGCGTTGCGGCGCATTCCGCATCGCCCGCCACCGCGTCTCCAACGCCCAAGCCGGTATTCCGTCGCGTGGTCCAACTCCGGCCACGGCCCACGGCTGCCAAGCAATACCTGATAGCTTTTGCCTTGTACATCCGCCCGCCTCCTGCGGTCTAAAGATCAGCTTTCATTCTGCTCAGGGCCGGTTCGTTCCATTGAACCGTTCCCTCGATCCTTTCGACCAAGATCTTTCGACCTATTTCTATGGAGGAATCATGCTGGCTTCTTACAAGAAGTCTCTTCACGCGGCTTTTTCAGTAACGTTTTTTTTTGCGCTGGGCCTTCACGCTTATGCGCAGACGGGCAATTCCGGATCCATCAGTGGCACCGTTGTTGACCCTACCGGCGCCGTCGTTCCCAATGCAACCGTGGAAATTCACAATCCGGTGAGCCACTTCGATCGATCAACCACCACCGATAAGTCAGGGAATTTCAGCCTCCCTAATATTCCCTTCAATCCGTATCACATGACGGTGACTGCGGAGGGATTCACTCCAACTGCGCAGGATGTGGACGTGCGGTCGGTCGTGCCTGTCGGCCTCAAGGTCAATCTCCAAGTCTCGGGTTCCTCTACCACGGTGACGGTCGAGGCGGGAGGAGATTTAGTCGAAAACGATTCGAGTTTCCATTCTGACATCGACAGAAACTCGTTCGAAAAGATTCCTCTGGAGAGTTCGACATCTTCCGTGAGTTCGTTGGTTACTCTTTCAACGCCGGGGATCGCCGCCGATTCCAATGGCCTCTTCCATGGACTCGGCGACCATGCGGAGAATTCGTTCTCCGTCGATGGCCAGCCGATTACGGACCAGCAAAGCAAGGTGTTCTCGAACCAGATTCCGCTCGATTCCGTTCAATCGATGGAAGTCATCTCGGGCGCGCCACCCGCGGAATACGGAGGCAAAACCAGCGTTGTGATTGTGGCGACCACACGCTCGGGCCAAGGTGTGACGACGCCACATGGCAGCGTGACCACTTCCTATGGATCGTTTGGATCATCGAACGTGGCAGCCGACCTCGCCTACGGGGGCAAGAACTGGGGAAACTTCCTCTCCGCAAGTGGTTTGAACAGCGGCCGCTTCCTTGATCCGCCAGAATTCACGGTGCTCCACGACAAGGGCAACGAAGAGAATCTGTTCGACCGCGTGGACTATCAACTCTCGTCCTCCGACTCGGTTCACCTGAACTTCGGCTATAGCCGGAGCTGGTTCCAGACCCCGAATTCATTGGATGCCGAAAACGCGACGCCCTGGAGTGGACTGGCCGGGATTGAACCACAAATGGCAGCCTTTAACGGCACAGACCCGAACGGAAATATCGTCGGACCAACGGACCAGCGCTCCAAGATTGGAACGTTCAACATTGCTCCCTCTTGGACGCATGTGCTGAGTGCCAACGCCGTATCTACTTTAGGCGCATTCGTGCGCCGCGACGACTACAACTACTACCCCAGCAGCGATCCGTTCGCGGACCTCGGACCGCCGAGTCTTCAGAGGCAATCCGTGGGTCAGAACCGCACGCTCACCAATGCGGGACTTCGATCCGATCTCGCCTATGTCAAGGGGATTAACCAAATCAAGGCAGGGGTCACCTACGAACAGACGTTCCTCAATGAAAACGACACTCTCGGGATCGTCGATCCAACCTACAACGCACCCTGCATTACGTCCGTAGCTACGAGTCAGGTGAACCCGTACCAATATGTCGCGGCGCCCGGGCTCACTGCTGCAGACTGTCCCGGCATCATCGGCATCGACCAACAGAACAACCCTTCCAACCCGAACGCGCCCGGTTCCGCCTTTTACCCTTATTACAACCCGATCCTGGCTCCTTACGACTTGACCCGCGGCGGAAGCCCGTACACCTTCAATGGCCACACTGACGTGAAGGAGCTTGCTCTCTACATCCGGGACGTGATCACAAAAGGAAACTGGTCTTTGAACCTCGGCTTGCGCGGCGATTTGTATAACGGCCTCACCATCGCGCGGCAGGCCGAGCCTCGCCTCGGTGCCGCTTACAACATTAAGAAGACCAACACGATTCTTCGCGCTTCCTACGCGCGTACCTTGGAATCTCCTTTCAATGAAAATCTGATACTGTCCAGCATCGGCTGCGAAAATGCTGTCTTAGCCCCGCTTCTCCTCTGTACGCCCGGAGCGAGCGGAGCGTTGAGCCCCGGCTTTCGCAATGAATTCCACGCTGGCCTCGAGCAGGCGTTCGGGCGCTACCTCGTCTTTTCTGGTGAGTGGATCACGAAGTACACTCACAATGGCTACGACTTCAGCGTGCTCGGCAACACTCCTATCACTTTCCCTATCGAATGGCACAACTCCAAGATTCCCGGATATGCGGGCCGCGTGAGCGTGCCCGATATCCATGGCTTTTCGGCGCTCATGGTCTTCTCCAGTGTGGCGGCGCGCTTTTTCCAGCCCCAGATCGGCGGAGCTGGCGCGACGGTCGCGACCAGCGCGGGACTACCCTTCCGCATTGACCACGACGAAAAGTTCAACCAGACCACCCACTTGCAATACCAGCCTTGGAAACGCGGCCCATGGGTCGGCTTCAACTGGCGGTATGACAGCGGGCTGGTCGCAGGTGCAACGCCCTGCTTCGGGCAGGACGTCCCGTTCAACGACTGCCCAGGATCGGTTGTCATTGGTGGCGTGAATGACGTGAGCATGGGCGCTGCCAACGTGGGTGAGATTCCGCTTTCTGCCGACCAGGAGTCCGAGGCCGGGTTCACTTGCAACGGCGTACGCGCAACCCCTACGGCACCCCTGCCTTTCAATTGCCCCGCATCGGCGTTTGGTTCCGAGCTCATAAAGGTACCTGCGCAGAACACCGAAAATGACGACCACAATCCACCGCGTATCGCGTCGCGGAACCTCTTCGACGTCTCGGTCGGCCATGACAATTTGTTCCATGGCGACAAGTACAAATGGAGCGCGCAATTGACCGTCATTAACCTGGCGAACAATTATGAGCTCTACAACTTTCTCTCCACCTTCAGCGGCACGCATTACGTTACGCCGCGCACGCTAACCGCGGAACTTGGATTCCACTTCTAAAAGATCCTAAGCGAGAATTCATGAGTAAATCGAAGCGCGGAAGAGAATGTCGGCCGTAACCCGCTTGTCAAAACCCTTGACGCTGGCCGCCATGAGCCTCGGCTTCGTCGTGGTGCAACTCGACGTGACCATCGTCAACGTGGCGTTACCGCACATCGGATCGTCGCTGGGTGCGGGAGTCGCCGGACTTCAATGGGTCGTCAATGCATACACCTTGGTTTTTGCAGCGGCGATTCTGACCGCAGGGGCGCTTGGCGATCGATTTGGAGCCAAGCGCTGCTTTATCGTTGGTTTTGTTGTTTTCACGCTTGCCTCGCTGGGCTGCGGGCTTGCACCAAACTTGGCAGCACTGATCAGCGCCCGTGCGGTTCAAGGATTGGGCGCGGCCATTCTCGTGCCCTGTTCGCTGGCATTGCTCAATCATTCCTTTCATGACCAACACGAGCGCACAAAGGCCATCGGAATATGGGCGGCAGGTGCCAGCGCTGCGCTCGCGGCTGGGCCAGTTGTGGGCGGCGGGCTAATCGCAGGGATTGGCTGGCGCAGCATTTTCTTTGTCAATCTCCCGTTGGGCATCTTTGGTATATGGCTGACGTGGCGCTATGCGGAGGAGTCCACCCAAACTCGGGGCCGCGCTCTGGATCTCGCCGGGCAATTTATTGGAATGTTCGCTTTGGCTGACTTGGCTGCGGCGATGATCGAGGGCGGCGCGGTTGGCTGGACGCACCCGCTAGTCCTGGCCGCCTTTCTGCTGTTCGTATTGGCGGCAGTGGCGTTTGTAGTTGTGGAGATCAAGAGCCGGGCCCCGATGCTGCCTTTGTCTCTCTTTAAGAACCAAACCTTCAGCGCGGCAACTCTGATCGGTTTGTTAATGAACACCGCATTTTACGGCCTGATATTCATGCTTAGTCTGTACTTCCAGCAGGTCAAACACTACACCCCGTTGGCGACGGGAATGGCATTTCTTCCGATGACAGTTATCGTGCTGCTTGCCAATCTGTCGGTGGGGCCGATTGCCACGAGGGTCGGCCTGCGCATGCCGATATTGATCGGTCAGGTGCTGCTCGCAATCGGATGCCTTACTCTCATTGGAATTAATCAGAATACCTCCTACAAGGCACTCTGCCTGCAACTGCTGGCAATGGGTGCGGGAGTGGGGTTGACCGTCCCCCCAATGACCTCCGCACTTCTCGGCACTGTTGGCGCCAAACTGTCAGGCGTTGCCTCGGGCGTGCTCAATGCTTCGCGCCAGGCAGGCAGCGTCATTGGAGTTGCGTTGTTTGGGTCGCTCATCGAGCGCCATCGCCCTTTCATCCCCGGAATTCGCATCGCGCTAATGATCTCCGTAGGGGTCCTGCTCGCTGGATGCTTGTCAGCATTTCTGATTCAGCGGGAACAGCCCCGGAAGTCGTGAAGCGAAGGATGTGTCGCGAGTGAAACAAGGGTTCTGGTTTTAAAATGAATATCGTCTGGCGCAGACATTACTGTCCGCGGAATGCCGTTGAGGGCAGGGCGGTTCGGATTGCAAACTGTTAGGCCGTCGGCTCCTGCGTCTGCTGCATAAACGACAGCAGACACGTTTCCAAGACATTCTTGCTTGCCTCTGGCATGTCGCGGAAACGGAAGGGTTGTAGCCAACCCTGCGTGGCCCACATGGGAAACAGCATCTCGACCTTTTCGCGGATCGTGATTTCCCCGAGATGGAAGATCAACTCCACGTGCAGCTTTTCGTCGAGCGGCTGCTCCAGATTTATCAGGCCGCCGCTGGTGGATAGCTGATGCAATTTGCCCCTCACTTCGCGCCGGTTGGGCAATCGAATGAGCGCCAGGACTGAGCCGCGCAGCTTTACCCGAAATGCGCGCGGCGTAATGCCGGGCGCCTTGGACGGAGAAGCTTCAACTGCGGCCGATTCTGGAGTGTGCGACATCGTGGATTGAGTATGGCATCGGCCGCACCTCCGCACGAGGTTACGAAAGAACGGCACCACAACTCAGACGATTGGCAAGCCTTATTTTTGAGCAGTTATTTCCGCCTGGGATGGGTCTCGCCATGGCCGGAAAACTGGTTGTAGGGCCAGGCCTCCTTGCTCTTGGAGGTGACTTTGTCGGCGATGTTCGTAGAGGCAGCGGCGGGATTGGAGGAGCAATTCCAATCCTCCGGCGGAGCGGGAATTCCCCACACGTTCCCGTGGTTGTACAGCGAGACTCCAATAAGAAAGTATTTCCCGTCATGTCCCAGCGGAAGACAATTCGCCACCCGGGCGGAAGCGCTTCCGCCGCCCGGCAGATCACTCAGCAGTACTGGCGTCTCGAGCGGCAAGGCTTGCGAAGCGCGGAATCCGCAGCCTTGCGGGCTCACCACCAGCGCGACACACTCCCCAGCGAACGAATGCCTGCGATCCATGCTGGTCACGGTGATGGGAATCACCACGCGCACTCGCGTGCTGCGCCTCGTCGTCTTGGGTGTGAATACTTCCATCTGCGTTCGTCCGCACGGGACTTGCACTGCCTGCACATAGTTTGACAGAACCGAGGCTGGACGCGGACGTGAGAAGACGAAGCGAAGGTGACGAAAGTAACCCAGATTGCTAGAGGGCTAGGCAACGCGCGGGGCCTTCATCCTATCGAAGGCTGCCAGCGTGCCCTGTTAAGATGTCGACATTCGTGAAGTCGACCAGTGAACCAGTTCAGTGAACCCAGAACTTCTCTCATCTTTGGGCCGCCGAGCGGCAACGGCGCCAGTTGTGCCCGAGTGGAGTCTGCTCTGCGCCGCCAGTTCCGCCGATCCGCGCGAGAGCGATTTCGCCCGCATGCGGTCCGCCCTCGCGCCACCAATGCTGGAAAGGCCAATCGACTGGGAGACTGCGCTTCGTCTCGCGGACCAGCACGGCACATCTTCGCTGCTGTATCAGAATCTCTCACGTTTGGCCGACGCGGTGCCTTCCCCTGTGCTCGCATCGCTTCGCCGGCGTTATGAAAGGAACGTACACAAGTCGCTCTTTCTCGCGCGCGAACTGATCCGCATTCTGAACTGCCTGGATGCGCTCGGCATCGAAGTGATTCCGTACAAAGGCGTCGTCATGTCGGAGGCTTACTACGGCGATATGGCGTTACGCCAGTCCGGCGACATGGACTTGTTCGTCCGCAAGCGGGACGTGGCGCGTATTAAGAACGCCGTCAACGATCTGGGGTATACGCCGCGCGTGCCCATTCCTGAAGATGCGGAGCAGGATTACATTGCGTCGGGATACGAGTACACGTTCGACAGTTACGCGGGAAAGAATCTGCTGGAGCTCCAGTGGGCACTGCAGCCCCGCTTCTATGCCGTCGATTTTGATATGGATGGATTGTTCGAGCGTGCGGTGAGCGTCACGGTTGCGGGCCGCCGTGTGAAAACGCCTTCGCCCGAAGATCTGCTGCTGGTTCTTTCCGTACACACCGCAAAACACGTCTGGGGACGGCTGATCTGGCTCTGCGACATTGCGCAGATTGTGAAGCGGGAGAATTTGAATTGGGATTGGGTTCAGTCTCAAGCCCGAGAACTTGGCATTGAGCGGATTCTGCATATCACGTTGCTATTGGCGAACCGACTTCTGGCAACGCCGATTCCGCCTCCGATAGAAAATGCAATTCTCGCGGACCGCGCTGCGCGGGCCTTCGCGGATCAGATCGCCGCGGCCGTGGCTGCTGGAGTCACCTACGAGGAACAGCAGTTATCGTACTTTAGACTCATGATACGGCTTCGTGAACGCAGAACAGACCGTTTGCGATTTCTCGCGCGGCTGACTTTTACTCCCGGTCCCGGAGAGTGGGAGGCGATTCGTCTGCCTAGGACTCTGTTTCCGCTCTATCACCTGGTGCGGCTGGTGCGGCTGGCGCGGCTGGCGTCCCGATTCGCTCGTCAATAATAATTGTCTGGCGCTCAACGGCTGGCCAAACCTCCTGCGATTTCGCCGCCGTCCAGGGTGTAGACGTGGCCGGTGGCGTAGGCTGCGTCGTCGGATGCGAGGAATGCAAAGAGGGCGGCGATCTCTTCGGGCTGGGCATGACGGCGGAGAGGAATCTTGCGGTTCACTTCGTCGAGCATCGCGTCGCTATACTCGGCTCGCTGCATGGGCGTGAGCACGTATCCGGGAGCGACGGCGCACACGCGAACTTTGGGCGCGAGTTCGAGCGCCATGGTTTTCGTTAGTTCAATCACGCCGGCCTTGGTGGCGTTGTAGTCGGCATAGTAGGGATAGCCCATGATGCCATTGGTGGAGGCGGTTTGCAGAATCACTCCGCTGCCGCGCTCTACTGTGTAATTTTCCATCATGTGGCGCGCCGCGGTTTGCGCTACATAGAAGACGCCGGTGAGATTTACGGCGATCACTTTGTCCCATTCTTCGGGAGTAATGTCGAGGAATTTGTGACGAATGCTGATGCCGGCATTGTTGATGAGCACGTCGACTCCGTCCATCACGCGGACGGCGTCGGCGAGCGCGGCTTCTACCTGCATCAGGTCGGTGACGTCGGCGATGATGGCCTCGGAGATTGCCGGAAGTTGCTGACGAATGGCTGCGCACGCTTTGGCGTCGCGGTCGAGGATACAGACACGCGAGCCTTCTTCCAAGAAGCGCGCGGCGGTGGCTGCGCCGATCCCGCTGGCGCCTCCGGTGATGAGGACTCGCTTGTTGGTCAGGCCGCGCATCGAGGGATGCTGAATTCTATCAGCCATCCAGAGGCGGACTGACCTCCTGCTACCGCATCGCAGCCGTTCCGGGTTAAGTTCTGGCGATTTTGGGTACGCCTCCCCCCTCCCCCTCCCTACCCCTAAATCTCTAGAATCAGGCGGTTAGCAG
>Ga0182015_10001037_pt1 | contig 38160 bp, 33 predicted proteins | sample 712P3MmetaG_FD_120478 | JGI IMG/M metagenome (GOLD analysis project Ga0182015, IMG submission 120478) | Permafrost microbial communities from Stordalen Mire, Sweden - 712P3M metaG | ecosystem: Environmental > Terrestrial > Soil > Wetlands > Permafrost | place: Sweden: Stordalen | collected...
CGCGAGGATCTGGGCTCGGTGCGCCGTTGAATGCAAATATCGCGATGTTCTGTTTAGCGCCGTCCAGGTTGGCGGGGTAGCTGTACAACCGGGCCACCTGAGGCGGAAAGAACGAGCCCGGAAACGGATTACCGGCCTCAGTTTTAACCGAATCCAGCGAGACGCGTCGCAGTGTGCTGCGCCGTCGCCGCGGACGGCCGACCCGGCGTGTATCCAAGCCAAATACGCCGTCGACGATGCCGAACAACTCCGATGGAACGTGGACTTCGCCTTCGCGTCCGCGATACTGGCCGTCTTGCGGGTGTTGGTATTCGTTCAGCTCCAGGGAAAAGGCCCGCTCAATATCGTGAATGGTTCCCTGCACCTGAATTCGCCGCGTCGGCGCGCTGCTATCCAGTACGTCGAGCCGGTTCGCCTTGGCCCAGGCTGCGATCTTTTCCAAGTCCGCCGGATCGGCGCCATAGACGCAATTGAATTGTTCCATGGTCAGGTATCGCCGTTTGCCAGGCAGGTCGGTTTTCAATGCATCGAGTGAGCGGACCGTGGCCTCGGGCGGATTTGGATTCTGTCTTGCGTAGATGCTCAAGGTTATTTGTTGGGCGGGGTTCGATCTGCCCAGAAGCTTGGCCTCCGGAATGTAGGGCCGGCGGCTTCCAGGAATCGCGAACACGTCAGTTGAAGGGTTCATTGCAAGCTCCTTTTCGGATGCTGCAACATCGTATCGCCCGTCCAGGCGATTTCAAGGATTGTACGGCCAGTTAAAGCGATAATTGCGGACAATAAAAACATCCGCGCGGTGTGACTGTAAGAAATTGGCTGGCCCGTTCTTCGCGGATCAACGCCGATTCAGAGCGGGCTTCGATATGCTATATAGTATTCTCCAATGTCCAACGAACAGTACACTGCGGTAATCTATTGCGCCTGCTTAATTGCGTGGCTGGCAACGCTATTGCCATCGATTGTATTTTTATTGACATCCTGGAAAGAACGCCGCGATGAATTGTTTTCCATCATGACAGATGGAGTTTTGGAATCATATTACAAACAGTTTCTTCCCTCGGCTCTCAAGGAAGGCAAGAACGGCCCGGCACTACGCTCGGCTTTTCAGGGATCATTCAGCCGGCAGTATGGCAGACGGCTTTATGTCCCGCCCCTGCTGCTTTTGGGCGGATTGTCGGCCATTGGACTTTGGGGAGTTGTCGGAACACTGCGCGTGTGGGGCGGCCTCACCGGGGCGGATCAAAGCTTCTCGTGGAGCGACGTCACCACCGCCGCTCTCATCGGAGGATTCACCTGGATAATCTCGGATCAGCTCACCAGATTCCGAACGCGTGATTTCACCAGTTATGACGTCTATAATTGTGTGTTCCGCCTGTTAATCGCGATCCCGGTGGGCTACAGCATCGCGGCTTTCGTAGAGAAGAAACTTCAAGTGCCGATCGCATTTCTTCTCGGCACATTTCCCACTTCGAGCCTGTTCACGATTGCACGGCGCTTGGGCAGTAAAACGTTGAAGATCGACGATGACGCGGTCAACGGCTCTTCCGAGCTCGAGCAACTCCCAAGCGTCGGGAAGGCATTCGCTGAGCGTCTGAAAGACGAGGGGATCGTTAGTGTCGTGGAACTAGCATACGCGGATCCTGTCAACTTGACTATCCGCACCAACAAGCAATTCGCTTACCTCACCGATTGCATCAGTCAGGCGCTCCTGTGGATCTACATTCAAGACGGCCTTAAGAAAATCAGCGCCCTATCGTTGCGTGGCGCCCAGGAAGTCAAGAGCTTTATGCACGACTTAAACTCGGGCACTGCGGACGAAAAGGCAGCGGCCCAAAACACGTTGCAGGCTGCAGCAGATGCCCTAAAAATCGGCAAGGACGAACTCTTGGAAACGCTGGGGCAAGTCGCGGACGATCCATATACTTTGTTTCTCGTCAAGATTTGGGCTGGATCCTAGGAATGCTCGCGGTTTCGGTCGCTTCTTTACATGCCGAGCAGATTCGTCTCTAGCTTCGCGTAGTCGTGCTCATCGGCCCAGATGTTCAACGCGACCGTCGCGATTTCATCCACGGCTGGAATCGCGTGGCCGTCCTTGGTGAGGTCGATCGATTTGAGATAGGTCTGGCAGGTGTCGCAGGCATCCACGCGGGCGGCTGGGAATTCGGCGGCGGTGTAGATCGGGAGCTTGTCCTTATTCTCCTCGCCGCAACCGGGGCACAGCACGCGCCGGAACTGCCACTCGGTGGAACAGAGCGAGCACAGCAGCCAGCGCTTGCCGCCATCGCCCTCGCTGCGCAGCACTCCGGCCACCGGCCGGGCATTACAAAATGGACAGGTGGGACCAGCGCCGCTCGGTTGGATGTCGCCGCGCGAAGCCAAATATTCGGCGAAGGGTTGCAACAGCACTCGCGCGTAGAAGCGGCCCGCGGGATCGAAGGCCACAACCGCTTCCCCGCCCTCCCAGACCGCCGACAGCAATTCAAGCTGCGCGTCCGTTCCGTGGAGATTTTCGGCGGCGAAATTGGCCAATAGTTCGGTGCCTGAGCGCGACACCAGTTTGATCAAAGCAGGAAAATGGCACACCAGCGCGCGCAGATGTGTTTCGCTTTTTGACTGGAGTTCGGCGAAGACTGGTTTCTGGAAGCGGGCGAGTTCAGCGTAGAAATTGAGCAGCGGTGCGGCGCTCGGATGGTTGGCAGCTAGTTGCGCGGCTCGTGTGATGCGAGCATCGTGCGTCGTCATTCCTTCTGGCCGGTCACTCGGAGGTACCACAGCCGATGGTATGTCCTGGCCCAGCCGCGGTTGACGTAACCGGTCGTCATCGCGGTCACGCTGGCAGGCTCCATGAACACGCTCATATAAATGTGGATGATGAATCCGCCGATGGTGACAAGCGCGGCGACTTCATGCACCAGGATCATCACGCGGCGCACCCACGCGGCTTGGCGCGGGACGTATTCGGGAAACCAAAGGAAGATTCCGGAGAACAGCAGGAAAAGTGCGCCATAGACCATCAGCCAGTAATACAACTTTTGTCCGGCGTTGAAGCGATCGGCGAGCGGAAGCTGCTCGTCGTGATTGGTGATGTAGGCCTGTATCCCGTCCAGCCAGCGCTTGTCGCCCTCCGTCATCTCCATGTCCCGACTCCACAGGACGTGCATCCACACCGTGCCCAGCACGAAGACGATAGCGACGATGGGATGCCAAAATCGCGACGTGGGAGCGCCGCCCAGCACGTACGCGATCCAAAACAGATGCGGCGAATAGAACGCCAGGCCGGTCCCGAGGCAATAAAGATACGTGAAGCCCGAGAGCCAGTGCATCAGGCGCTCGGCAAATGTGTAGCGCTCGATCTCGCCGGCGTGCTGGGTCTGTGGAACGGCTACCGTGGCGCTCATTTCTTGGATTCCTCCGGTTCCGCCTCCGCTTTGGGCCCGAAGCGCATATAATGCGCCGCCACGCCGATGATCCCGGCAACCATCCCGAAGTTCCCGATCCACTTCAGCGGGCCTTTCCACAAGCGGACCATCCACGGCACGCGCGGATCCTTGGGCAAGCCGCCATAGCGCTCCGGGTTGTTGATGTCGTGCAGCACGTAGATCACGTGCGTGCCGCTGACGCCGGGCGGATCGTAGACGCCCGCGTCCTTATGCGAAGTGTGCTCGCGAAGCTGCGCGGCGCGCGTCTCGGCCAAGTCCTTCATGTCATCTTTGGTCCCGAAATGCAAACAGCCCGTCGGGCACGCCTTGATACAAGCCGGCTCCAGCCCCGCGCCCACGCGATCCGAGCACAACGTACACTTGTGAACTTTCTTGGTGGTGGGATTGAACTTCGGAATATTGAACGGGCAGCCAGTCACGCAATACTGGCATCCGATGCAATTCTCCTGCTGGAAATCGACGATGCCGTTAGTATATTGCACGATCGCGCCGTCGGCCGGGCACGCGCGCAAGCAGCCCGGATCGGCGCAGTGCATGCACTGATCCTTGCGCATCAGCCAGCTCAGAGTGCCATCTTCATTTACATGCTCGTTGAAGCGGATCAGATTGTAATAGTTCCACGCCGTGTCCGGCATGGTCTGGTAGGTGTTGTCGAAAACCGTTTCGCGGAACGGATAGCCGTTCCATTCCAGGCACGCCACTTCGCAAGCTTTGCAACCGATGCAGGTGGTGACGTCGATCAGCTTGCAGACGTCGTAATCGCGCGAGGTGTTCTTGCCGGGAACAGTTCCAGCGTGTCCCGAGATAGCTTTGATTTGAAGGGTTCCGTTGGCCATGGGTCAGGCTTTCTCTAGCTTCACCAAAAAACCCTTAAATTCGGGCGTGTGGGCGTTTGGATCGGTCACAGTGGGCGTAAGAGAGTTGGTCAGAGAGCGCGCCGTCCTTCCGGCGTCCTCCTGAATGCCTCGGTAGCCATAATGAATGGGAATGCCGATCTGATAGACCTTCTTGCCGTCGATAGTCATGGGCTTGATGCGATGCGTGACCATCGCCTTGGCCTGATAACTGGCGCGCGCACTGGTGACCTTCACTTTGTCGCCGCCTTTGATGCCGAGATCGGCAGCTAGTTCCATGGGGATTTCCACGAAAGGCTCGGGCACCAGTTGCACGTTCATCGGATTATTCTTGGTCCAGTAATGATAATGCTCAGTTAGGCGATAGGTGGTGCAGACGATGGTGAACCCTTCCTCCGGCGTGCCGTATTTATCCATCGCAGTGCGAAAACGCTCGGCAACTGGATTTTTAGAGCGCTTCGGATGTAGAGCATTTTCGACCGGGCTTTCGGTGGGCTCGTAGAATTCAGGAAACGGGCCATCGGCGAACGCCGCGAGCGGAGCGAAGATGCGGCCGACGCCTTCCGCGTTCATGATGAACGGTCCCATGTGATCCTTGGGAGGCGAGTCGGGCTTGAAATCCACCACATCGTTGCCGACCCATTTCTTTTGCTCCTCGTTCCACCAAATCAGAGCGCGGGACGGGTCCCAAGGCTTGCCGGACACATCACAGGAAGCGCGATTGTAGAGGACGCGGCGGTTCATGGGCCACGACCATCCCCAATTCGGGTGCAGTCCGAGCCCGGAGGGATCTGCGGGGTCGCGGCGCTGCATCATGGCGCCGGCTTCGGTCCAGGAGCCGCACCAGATCCAGTTGCCGCAAGATGTCGAGCCGTCGTCTTTCAGCGCGGCAAAGCCCGGCAGCTGCTGGCCGGTGTCCAGCGCGCGTCCGTTCAATTCCCTGGCGACCTCTGAAAGAGAGGGATTCTCGGCAATCGAGTAGTTCCAGCTCAGGTTCAGAATCGGATCGGGGAAGGCTCCGCCTTCTTTCCTGTACAGCTCGCGGACCTTCAAGAAGATGCGCGAAAGAATTTCCTGGTCGAGCTTGGCGTCGCCGGGCGGGGGGACCGCAGCCCATTTCCATTGCAGCCAGCGCGCCGAATTAACGAAGGTTCCGTCCTTCTCGGCGAACCCAGCGCCGGGCAGGCGGTACACTTCGGTCTGGATTGCCTTGGTTTCTTCGGGCGTGATGCCGGGGGCCCGCCAGAAATCGCTGGTTTCTTCAGGATAAATGTCGCAGACCACCAGGAACTTGGCTTTCTTCAGCGCATCGATGTTCTTTTGCGAATTCGGGCCGATGGCGACCGCGTTCATGCCGAACGCCATCAGACCTTTCACCTTCCCCTCGTACATTTCGTTGAAAATGTGGGTCCAGGAATATTCGCGATCGATTTTCGGAAGGTAATCGAACGCCCAATTATTTTCCTTCCTGGCCGCGGGGCCGTACAGCGCTTTGAGAAGCGAAACGGCAAACTTCGAGGTATTCGAGTAGTAATTCCACGAGTCCCAATCGGCGGGCTTCGATGAGGTGGGAGTGGTCCGCTTGATCCAGGAATCGAAATCTTTATCGTCGACGCTGGGAATCTTCAAATAACCCGGTAAGCTGTCAAAGAGTCCAGCCATGTCGGTGGCGCCCTGAATGTTGGAATGCCCGCGCAGCGCGTTGACGCCGCCGCCCGCGCGGCCGACGTTGCCGAGCAGCAGTTGAAGCATCGCGGCGGTGCGGATAATCTGCGTCCCGAAGCTGTGCTGGGTCCAGCCGACGGCGTAAATGATGGTTGCGACATTTTTCATGTCGCCGTCTTTGCGGATCGACGTGAACAGATCGGCAGCCTTCAAGAACTGCTCCTTCGGCACGCCCGTAATGCGTTCCACCATCTCCGGGGTGTAGCGGGAATACTGCCGCTTCAGCTGTTGATACACGCAGCGGGGATGTTCCAGCGTCAGGTCGGCGGCCACATTTCCCGGGAGCGCGTTCGGCGTTGCCCGGCCGTCCCCGGATTCGTAATTCCAACTGGAGCGGTCGTAGGTTTTCGACTCTTCGTCGAAGCCCGAATAAAGGCCGTCTTCGGGAAGCTTAAAACCTTCCTGCACCAGAAACGCCGCGTTGGTGAAATTCACCAGGTACTCTTTGGCGATGCGCTGATTTTCTATGGCGTAGCGAATCAGGCCGCCGAGGAACGCAATATCGGCACCGGCTCGGATCTGGACGTACATGTCGGAAACGGCGGCGGTGCGGGTGTGCCGCGGATCGACGACGATCATTTTGGCATTGCGCTCGCGCTTGGCCTCAATCGCCCATTTGAAACCGCACGGATGGTTTTCGGCCGGATTGCCTCCCATGATCAACATCATGTCGGTATTCTTGATGTCGACCCAGCCATTGGTCATGGCCCCTCTTCCGAACGTTGGCCCCAAACTGGAGACCGTGGGACCGTGTCAAACCCTGGCCTGATTTTCTATATACGTCACTCCCATGCCGCGCATGGTTTTGACGACCAGGTAATTAAACTCGTTCGTATCCGTGCAGCCGCCAATAAAGGCCATGTTCTCGAAACGATTGACCGTGCGGCCCTGCGCATCGGTGGCGACGAACGATTCGTCGCGGGCGCTCTTGATATGGCGTCCGATTTCTTCAAACGCCCGATCCCACGGGATGGGCTCCCAGCGATCGGATCCGGCGCGACGGACCTCAGGCCTCAGCAGGCGGCGGTCGTTGAGAATGTCGTGATAGAGAGACGATCCCTTGGGACAAAGCGTGCCGCGATTGGTAGGGCAGTCGGGATCGCCTTCCACGTGAACCACCTGTGCGGTGACGTTTTTGGCTTTGTCGCCCAGCGTGTGAATGATCACGCCGCAGGCCACGGCACAGTAGGGGCAGGTGGAGCGGGTCTCGGTGGTCTTCGAGATCTTCAATTCCTGGGCTTGCGCGTAAGCCGTCTTGACGTCGAAACCAAGAACCGAAGCGACCACAGCGCCGGTTCCGGCCTTCAAAAATCCTCTACGAGTAGGATGCACGAGGACCACCTCTCAAAGAACCAGGTTGAATATCCGGCAGCGATTATATCATCGCTGTATTACAAACAGGTAACTCCAAAACACTCCAAGAACCGCTCAAAAACCATGCTCCCGGTAATGAGACGCTGATTCTGTAACGGAAGATTCGCGAAAAGTTTTGGCAGCAACGTAGCTTTTGCGATAAACTTCCCGAGTACCCCGCGCAAAGACGCAAAACTCATGGCCACCCAGCAAACACGACTGACTCCTTCGCAGCCCGCCACATCCTTCAGCCGCTGGCTAATTCCAGTAGCTGCGGTCCTGGTTCACATCTGCATCGGATCAGTATACGCCTGGAGCACCTTTAACCGGCCCATACACGCGCTGTTTCCCAACGATCCATGGTGGTTTAGCCCTCCCTACACTACGTTCAGTACAGCTCTAGTTCTGTTGGGACTGAGCGCGGCTTTTGGTGGGCCATGGGTGGAGCGCAGGGGACCGCGCGCGGCCGCAACGGCTGCCGCCGTGCTGTTTGGGACAGGCCTGATCATCGGCGGAATCGGCCTGGCTGTGAAGCAGTCCGTGCTGGTTTTCCTGGGCATGGGAGTCATCGGCGGGATGGGCGCCGGACTCGGTTACATTGCGCCCGTCAGCACTCTCGTGAAATGGTTTCCGGACCGCCGTGGCATGGCCACCGGCATGGCCATCATGGGATTCGGCGGTGGCGCATTCCTGGCCGGATATTTGAACGTGTATTTCATGAACTTGTTCGGCGTCGCCAGGACCATCATCGCTTTGGGCGCCGTTTACTTCGTCATTATGATGCTTGGCGCGCGTCTCATCCGCCGGCCACCGGATGGTTGGCGGCCGGAAGGCTGGGTTCCACCAGTGAAACAGAACAAGATGATCACCAATCTCCACTTCACGCGGAACGAAGCGATCCAAACAGTGCAGTTCTACTTGCTCTGGGGCATTTTGTTTATCAACGTGACGGCCGGCATCGGCATTCTCGCGCAAGCCTCTCCGATGATGCAGGACATGTTCGGGAAAACTCCGCTCCAAGCCGCCGCTGTGGTTTCGCTCATCAGTCTGTTCAACGCGGGCGGGCGATTCATCTGGGCATCCTTTTCGGACTATATTGGCCGCCGCAATACTTACCTTACTTTTTTCGTCACGCAAGTGATCCTCTTTCTGCTGATCCCCGGTTTGGCCGGCCGAGGCGAATGGGGCATCTTCGAAGCGGCTTTGTTCGTGGTCTTCACCATGTATGGTGGCGGCTTCGCGACCATCCCAGCGTTCCTTGCGGATATGTTCGGAGCGGAAAACGTCGGCGCGATTCACGGCGTTTTGCTCACCGCGTGGAGCGCCGCCGCCATCGCCGGTCCAGTGATCATCACTGAACTCTCGAGCCGCGCCAAAGCCAGCCTGGCCCCCGGCGCGAGCAAGATTCATATCTATGACCAGCCGCTCGAGGTGCTGGCGGCGATGCTGGCGGTGGGGTTCGTTCTCACGATGTTGGTGCGGCCGACATCCAGCGCTAAAATTGCGCAGACACGCTAGCCAGACACCTTGTCACAGTGTCGTCTTAACATGCTATTGTCTATGACACAAGACAACCATGCCGAGACTCGACCTTAACAAATATGCCCCCAGCGCTGCGACGCTGATCCTCATCGCGGCCACTGCCTACGCCGCGCAACCCATCACCGAGATCACGCTCCCCGGAACGCGCATTTTTCCGGAAAGCATTAGTTCCACGCCGGACGGGACCCTGATTGTCGGCAGCTTGGGGCACGGCAACGTGAGCCGCATCGCGCTCGGAACCGCTCAGGTCGAAGAGTGGATCAAGGCCGGTACCGGCGGTCTGAATCAGGTGCTGGGTGTTTACGCGGACCCAAAGGGCAAAACGTTGTGGGTCTGTTCCAATAATCTGCAGAACAAGGGCGAGGCAACCGCTGCGATGGCACCGCCTACGTCACCGACACCCGCCAAGGCAGCGTGGACATGCTGAAGCCCGGCGCCAAGGTTTTGGAGATCGCCGCTAAGGATCCGCTGCTCGCGCGCGCCGACGGTCTGGCTTTCGGCGAAAAAACAATCCTCTATGTCAACAGCGTCACCGCGGGCAAGCTGCTGCGCCTGGATTTGGGGCCGGACGGGAAATCGAAGAGCGTTGTCGACCTCAAGCTTTCGCGCCCGCTCGACCGGCCGGACGGCATGCGTGCGATTGGCAGGAACCGGCTGCTGTTGGCCGAGAACTCGGGCAAAATGGACATGGTGACGTTCGAAGGTGCGGGCCTGCGGAACGCAGTGGTCAAGACCATCAAAGAGGGACTTGAAATGACGCCTGCGGTAACTGCGACACGCGGCATGGCCTGGATCGTTGAGGGAAAGTTGCCTTATATGAACGATGCGGCATTCAAGGACAAAGATCCCGGGCTGTTCAAAATGTACGCCGTCCTGCTACCCAAGAACTAAGGGCAATTCCAGCACGATAGCAAGCGGTTCTTCCTCTGACGCCGTCCGTGGGCCAGTGACGGGAGCGCGAAAAATTTGGCTCGAAAATTGTGCATGGAGCGGCGCTGGCAATTCTTAGTTTTGCGGCAAATTTGGTTGACGAGAGCGCCGCAACGGTGGTATAAAAAATCCTACCCCTGTCGGTAGCGAATCTTAGTCAGGAGGCAGTATGTCCGCCGCCACCAGTGCAGCGAGAGCCGCCAGTCGAGCGAAGACGGTCTTAACCGAACAGCGTTCTCACCAGCGATACCCGATTGAGCTGGACGTGGAATACCGGCTGTTGGCTAAAGGCCAGTCCGAGCTCATCGGGTCCGGCAAGACGCGCAACATCAGCAGCGGCGGTATGCTTTTTGAAGCCTTGGGGTCACGGCCGGCGACCGGCTCGATCGAGGTGATGCTGACTTGGCCTTTCCTGCTGGAGGGCGTTTGTCCTCTGAAGTTGGTTATGAAGGGCCGCATCGTTCGAAGCGACCTCCGTGGTGTCGCCATCCAATCCAGTTACCACGAGTTCCGCACTGCCGGTTCGCGCATGCCAAAGGACCGGCCTTTCAATTTCGTCGTGCGCGCCAAGTGAACGCCGAAACCGGCTCTCCCACGGCGCTCATCGTGGACGATGACGTCGGCTTTATTCTTTGGCTGGGTGAAATGGTCACCGCAAGCGGATATCAGGCTATCCCGGCGTTGGAGTGCCGGCAAGCTCTTACGCTGGTGAAGAAGTTGGCCTTGCGGATTGACGTGCTGGTGGTGAATCCTCAATTGCGCGGCGCCGCGCGGGCCATGAAGGTGCTTGCCAGCGAGCACCCCAGGCTGCGGGTGGTCCTGATTCGCGATCCAGCGGCGCCCGGTCCAGTGCCGGATTCAACTCACGCCACGTTAGAGCGGCCTTCGGCTTGGGAGCCCATCTCCCGGCCCCAGTGGGTCGTCAAGGTTCGGAAAGTACTGCTGCGCCCGTCCGCCGTGAAGTAGCGGCGCGACGCGGCATCCGGGCCATCGCGAAACCGAATAACCGCGAAACCAGGTCAGTGGGATAGGCGACGAATACCGAGCCCAGGATCTTGCTCCATTCCGAAAAAAACAGCTGCCGGGAACTATCGTCATTCCACCATTTGACGATGTGATAGTGAGGATCTGTCGCTGGAACGGAAATGAACTGCACCCCGGGGCAAAACAGCGTCAACACGATGGTGGCGCGGCGGGAGTGGTAGGAGCTGGTGACCAGAAGCACGCGCTTCACATGCCGGCGGGCCAGTTCGCCGCGAAGAGCCTTCGCTTCACCGATGGTAGAGCCCGTATGGAGAGCAAGGACCTGGAACAGTTCTCTGGGGTAGCCCTTTTGCACCAGGAAGTCAACCGCAAACTCGCCTTCGGGCCGCCCCTGATAGGGCGGGCCGCTAATCAGCGCAATAGGTGCGTAGCGAAGCCTGGCGAGCTCGGCGCCGACGAGTACCCGAGGGCCCCAAAAGTCCCCGCCCAGGACCACGATAAGGTCGGCTTGATGCGGCGGTTGGGAATCAACCAGGAAGCTGCCCAGGGATGTGAGTGTCGCTTGCCAGCGAAGGGCCAAGATCGCCGTCAGGATCAACGCCAAGATCAACAGGAGCATGTGACCAAAGGTGAGCGAAAACGGGCGATCGTTCAACGTACTAGTACCCAACCGAGGCCTCGAATCATTTCCGTCTCTTCCATTATCGGGGGAACGCGGCAAAATGGAACAAGGACTATCATAAAGACATATAGCTTGAGACCAAACCTGGCTCGATCCGCGCCAACTCGGCGCGCGGATTCCGAGGCTCGCCACGATGCAATGCCGGAGGAGTGAAACATGAAAAAAACAGTTGGAACGTTTATGGTGCTGCTCGCGCTCACTGCTTGCACCACCAAGCGCGGCTACGTTGAGAAAGGCAACGCCTTTTTTCAGCACGGCAAATATCAGGATGCTGAGATCAGCTACCAGAAGGCGATCCAGAAAGATCGTAATTACGGCGAAGCATACTATCGCCTCGGGCTCGTCGCGCTTCAACAAAACAATGCCGTGGAAGCCTACAACGCTCTGTTCCGAGCGTCCCAACTGCTCCCAACAAACATGGATGTCCAGGAGAAATTCGGGGGACTCTGTCTGGATGAATATCTGAAAGACCCCAAGCGGCCCCAAAAGCTCTACCAGCAGGTTCAGCAATCGGCCTCGGAGCTTCTCTCGCAGAATCCCAACTCGTTTGAAGGTCTGCGGCTCAAGGGATTTTTGGCGCATGAAGACCGAAAGTCCGAGGATGCCATTTCCTACTTCCAGAAGGCGCTGCAAGTGCAGCCCGGGAATGCGCCGGTGACCACGGCATTGGTTGCGGCCCTGGCGGAAAATGGCCGATCTCCGGAAGCCGAAAAACTCGCGCTGGATCTGCGCGCGCGGCGGAAGGACTACGGTCCGATCTACGATGCGTTGTACAGGATCTACTTGAATTCAAATCGCCCGGCCGACGCGGAGCAGGCTCTCCAGAGCAAAGTAGACAACAATCCGAAAAATGCCGACTACATCGTGCAACTGGCCGCGCACTACGCGCTGGGCGGCAAAACCGCGGAGATGAAAAGCGCTCTGCAGCGGATGCTGGACGATCCGAAGCTCTTCCCCAACGCGCAGTTCAGGGTGGGAGACTTCTATGTTCAACAGAAGAACTACCTGGATGCGATTCCTTACTACGAACAAGGCGCCCGTGCTCATCCGAACGAGAAAATGGCGTACCAAAAGAGAACCGTGGCCGCGTTGTTGGCCAGCGGAAAATATGACGATGCCGGGCGCTTGGTTCAGCAGATACTCAAGGAGAGTCCCAAGGACGACGTGGCGCTGCGCGTTCGGGCGGACCTTTTGATCACCGCGGGCGGGGCCGAAAACGGGACCGCTGCGCTGGCCATCCTACAGGGTCAGTTGAATGACCACCCGAACGACATCAATCCGGCGTTGCGATTACAATTGGGCCGCGCGTACCGGCTAAAAGGCGATCTTGACTCCGCGTTCGCGCAATTCTCAGAGGCCCTTCGAATGCATCGCAACTACCTGCCGGCGCAATACGAACTGGCCGAGATCAGCTTGCTGCTACGACGTCCGGCGGAGGCGCTGGCCCAAACCAACGCGATCCTGGCTCTTACTCCTAAGGACCAGCGGGCGCGGCTCTTACACGCCCGCAGCTTGGCGGCTAGCGGGGATCCGGGGGGCGCGCGCACCGAGCTGACCCAGTTACTCAAGGATTCCCCGCAGGACGTCGAAGCACGCTTGGAACTCGGGTCCTTGGCACTCGAGCAGCGGAAATACCAGGAGGCCATCGCCACATTAAGCGAGCTCAAGAACAGCGGCGATCCTCGAGTTTTCGCCGGCTTGGTCGCGGCCTACGCCCGCCTGGGGCAAATGGACAAAGCCGTGGAAGCGGCCAATGAGGGATGGAAACGGTTGCCCGATTCGACGCTGATTCGAGAGCAACTTGCTGAATCCGCCGCCGTGGGAGGAAAGTACGATCTGGCAATCCCGGAATTCCAGAAGCTGATTGCCGCCAACCCTAAGTCGCTGCAGACCTATGTGCGCCTGGGGGTGGTCTACGACATGAAAGGCGATTCCGCGGATGCGATCCGGCTGTTTCAGCAGGCCCATGATCTGGCGCCCAACGAACTGGGGCCGGCCTTGACGCTGGCCCAAGCCCTGTCCCAGGCCGGCCGCCGAGCCGAAGCCACGGCGGCCTATCAAACCATTCTAAAAGTGCATCCCAACGATGCCACCGCCCAGAATAACGCGGCATACTTTCTGTCCGACAACGGTGGCGACTTGGATCAGGCGCTCAAGCTTGCGCAGAGCGCAGTTAAGCGGGCGCCCGATCAACCCAGCTTCGCCGATACCCTGGGTTATGTATACCTGAAGAAAGGGCTGCGCGACAGCGCCATCCAAACTTTCAGCGGCCTGGTGCGCAAGTATCCCAAGTACGCCACCTACCACTATCACTTAGGCCTGGCTCTGTATGAAACGGGCGACAAGACCAGAGCCAAGAAGGAACTTCGCGACGCCCTTGCCGCGCATCCGTCCCGCAAGGACGCCGTGCGAATCAACGAACTCCTGGCCCGAGCCGGTTAAGGAGCAGCTGGCGCCCTGAGGCGCGCGGGGGTGGAAGCGGGGCTGAGGCTTCCCCTCCCTTTCAGCCGTGCGCCTTGGCGGCCAGGATCGGACCTCACGACCCGTTGTCTCATCGCATGGACAGAGTGGAGGAGTTCGCCGCTCCCTACCGCGTCAGAGAGCAAGACCAGGTTGGAAAAACAGGAAGGAACCGAACGTATCAAACAAAAAACGCGGGCCTGGATTTCTCCAGGCCCGCGTCAAGAACTAACCGGCAACCAAGGAAAAGAACTTAGCTCTTAGCCGACAGCTTCTTCTTCAAGGCAATACCCGCAGCCAAACCGAAGCCAAGCAGCAACGGCAAGGAACTCGGCTCAGGAATTGTCGAGAAAAGGTCCTGCACCGTGGAAACGGTAGCATACGAGTTCGCGCCGCTTCCGTCCTGAGCAACGATGTCCTTGCTCACCGAAATTTCACCGGTCGGCGAGTAAATCACACCGGCTTCACCTATAGTGTCGTTGGAAGTGTACGCCGTAAGCAAAGCCCATTGCTGCGAACAACTGGCGGGCGGCGCTGGATTGCTGCAACCAAATTCCCCGACCGAGGCGCTCGAGCCCGTGCCGATTATTCCGCCAGTCTCGATTAAGGCTGCGTCGTCGAGGGTAGCTGAACCTCCGCCGACTATGCTCACGGTAAAGCCGATGTCCCCATCGCTGAAGTTGTTGGCGCCCGACGCGGTCCAAGATGAGTCAAAAGTAAAACCAATCCCCGACGCACTGTTGTCCGCAAAGACCGAAACTGAGGTAGCAGGAGTTGGCGCAGGCGGGTTACTGGACCCGTTCGTGTACGAGAAATTCGCGAAATCCAAATCGCCAATATAGCAGGAATAGCCCGCCGTCAAGTATGTCGATAGCAAAGCGTCTGCGGGACACGCGCTGTCAGCGAGGGCGGGCAGAGCCGAAAGGCCCAGCGCACTGATCGCTAAAATCATATATCGTGAAAATTTGTGAGTCACTCACAACCTCCTAAAAAGTATCCGAAAAGCTGTTTCAGTTGAAACCTTCACCATCGTAGGGTGAATCCTGAGCGATTGCAAGTACTTCAACTTAGGAATTGTACTAGTACGAATAACCCCCTGGCGCTCTGAGCCACGTCACTATCGGACCGGAAGTGATAGGAAACACTAGATTTTAGTAACATAGATTACCCTCTACTGCACGGGGGCTGACTGCGGGGGGGTGGATGTCCCGATGCTATTGCTGACAGTGGCAGTCACGGAAGCGATGCTTTCGATCAACTCCTGGCCGACCTTGACGGTGCCTTGCAGAGTGAATGGCATCGTAATCGAAAACAGCCCACCCAACCCTTCAGACGCCGTACTCGCGAACCAAGCCGCGGAAGCCTGGCTTATATCGAACGTGAATGCGGCTGTGCCGATATTGAATCCAGTCGCCGGAGTGAATGTCACGTTTAGCGAGTTCAGACTGCGCGTGGTTGAGTACCCGGTGAGCACCAGTGAAAAGCTGTTGGTGGTTTCGCCGGTAACCAGCGCGTACTCCAAGACCGGCGCTTCGGAAGGAATGGTGAACTGCAGCGTGGGGGGTGAGGACGGCGTTACATCCGCCCCGCCCGCCGTTGTGAACGTGGGCGTCAAGGTGACGGTCTCGGCGACTGTTCCGGTTTGCAGGGGAATCTCGGATCCCGTTCCGGCGAAGTTGGCACTGGTGGTATTAGCGGGGATGGTGAAATCCGCGGTCCGGTTGCCGGCTACGCTGCCGACTGCGAACTGGACGGCGGGATCGGTCCCGAAGCTTCCCTCGGTCGTGATCGTGAGTGTTCCTGTAAGGTCCAACGAGTATCCTTTTGACAATGTCAGGCTGATGTTGGACTGCGTGGCGGGCTGGGCGGTCCCGCTGGGACCTGAAATCGTGTAAGACGGCAACGCGGTCGGCGCCGTTGCGTTGCCATCCAACGCGATCGCGGTCGTATTCACCATGAGAGTCCCGTTGGAAAGACCCGTCACGGTTGGCGTGAAGGTGATCGGAAAGGAAAGCGTCTTGCTCGCCGCCAGAGTCTGCGCGGGAAGCGCCGGCACCGTAAATTGACCGTTCGCGGAGTTCGTCCCTATTAGCGAAATCGTCGCCGGAGAGGTACCCGAATTGGTGATGGTGAAGGTTACCTTCTCGGATTGGCCCACCGGGATCGAGCCGAACAATACCGCGGCGCCCGCGGTATTGGGATCCACTGTGGTGGTAACACCGCCGGATGTATAAGAGTACGTCAGATCCGATCCCAAGCCTTGCCCCGACAAGTTAAAGAAGGCGTTACCAATAAACAATTCCCCAGTTTGGGCTCCCACCTCGGTCGGTGTATAGGTGATTGGCACGCTGAAGCTTTCGCCAGGCGTTAACGTCGCCGGCGTAACCACCGGATTAGTGAGCGTGAATGGAGGGCCCGACGTGCTAACCGAGCTGATGGTGCCAGTCGCGGTTCCTGTATTGGTAACCTGCACGATCAGGCCGTTGCTGCTTCCGACATTCCCCCGCGGAAATGTGATCGTACCGTTCGCTGTGACCGTCGTGGCGGGCTTTCCTGGTATGAGGACCTTATAGGTAAAGGTGGATGTAATCCCGTTGCCCGAAAAGTTAACCGTTTCGGTGACGCCGCCTTGGAAGGTGATTTGAATTGAGGCGGTATCCTGTTCCACAGCCGTCGGGCTGTACGTCACCAGCAACGTCAAGTTCATTTCAGAAGCCAGTCCGTAGGGGAGCTGAGGTATACCCGCGACCTGAAATGGGGATCCCGCCGGAGGCTGAGTAATCCCTGTGATTACGCCCTCGCCACTGCCCAGATTGTCAATCACCAGATCCGCGGCCGCCACGGTGTTAACTTGAGTGGCGCCGAAGGGAATCGTCCCGCCCGACGAAATCGAGACGAAATTCTTCGTAGTCTCCAAGATGTAGCCCAGCGTGAAGGACGGCGAGAAGCCTTCCAGGTCGAGCACAATGGAGTTTTGCACTGGCGCACCAGTCGTGCTGGTACTCGGTTCCGTGTAGTTCACGGTGATCACACCGCCGGCTTCGCTTGCGCTGGTGGGAGCATACGTGATTGTGATTGTGAAGCTCTCGCCCGGGGTGAACACTTCCGGCAGCGCTGTCAAATTGGAAGTTACCGTGAACTCAGTAGAGCCGATCGGCTGGAGCTGAGTAACGGTCGCCTGGCTGGTTCCGATGTACGTAGCTATGACGGTAGCCGTCTCTTGCGTGCCTACGGCGGTTACGAAGGGCAAAATGGAACCGTTCGCGAGGAGGGCAGACTGTCCGTTTTCGGTGGCCACCAGGCGAAAGTCGATCGTTTGCGCCGAAGCCGCGCCGGCCGCCAGCACGGCCACCAACACAGCGGGGATCAAACCGCAAAGGACCAGACGGGACAGCGTCACCACGCGGGACAGCATCTAGCGCGCGCCCCCCAGAACTTCAGCGTGGCGCCGGTCCGGATGAGGCAACTGAATGGCGGGGACGAAATAGGCTCCCGGCTGTGGCGTGCTTGTAAACAGCCACAGGGGATTCCCCGCCTGCGCGCGCGCGGCCACGACGAAGCTGTTGCTGCCAAATTGATCCAGGCTGGTAGCCTGAAAACTGAGCGGAACGTCGGTCACGACTTGCTGGCTTTGAACGTCCAGGATTCTGATCACGCTCGCGGCCACCCCGTTCGCGGCAGCCCCGTTCGCAGCAATGTAGAGCTGTTGGCTGTTTTGTGAACTCTCCACCGCCTGAATGGCCACGGGATTCGCGAGCCCCGCGAGCGGAATGCTCTGATATCCGTGAGTGCTCACATTGATGGCGACCACTTGGGGGACACTGCCATCCAGCACGTACAATGTACCCGCGTCGCTCGAGAACGCCAGCGCGATAGGCTTCGTAACCGCCTTGAGACTGGTAAAGGTCTCCCCGTCGGAACTCTGGTACACTGCACCGGCATCTCCCGTGACACCAGCAGCAATCTGCTTACCTTGCGCATCGGCTGCCACCGACGCGAGCACACCGCCCAGCCCGCCTCCCAACGCCGATCCGTCCACGCGTTTTCCCACGGCTGGAGCGCTGGGAAGTCCGGATATAGTCTGCAGCCAGTTTCCGGTAAGGGAATAGAGGATCGCGAGCGATCCATCGCCGGACCAGGCAATTCCCTCTGGCTGTGCTTCCACGTCCGATAGCACGCGGGTCGATAACGCGGAAGAACCCAAACCGGAGATCAGCAGGCTCTGGCCCCTTTGAAATCCAATGCCATAGGTCTGGCGCGGCGCGACAGAAGCGAACTCAAGGCTGCCCCGCAGCGGGGGGCTAAAGGATGCGGCGCCGGGAAAACCAAATACAGCGCGCAGACTCCGCGTCGGCGCGTCAAAGGTGTAAGCCTCCACCGGACCGGTAAGGGATGGTTGCGCCTCCAAACAGGCTGCGTAGATAAATCCGAGAATCAGGAAAAGTGCTGGACGCATGCGGTTAGGGGGCTCCCACAGTCGGCGATCCAGGAGTAACGCCAATGGTGGTACCGCTCGAACTCTTGGATCCGCCGCGAGTGGCCAGGAACACGCCGATACCAATAGCTGCGGCAGCGCCGCCGATGACTGCGATCTTCACCCATCGATGAGACCACCAACTGGCGGCTTGGCTCTTTGGCTTCTCTTCGACCACCCGTGTGACGTTGATCATGGTGAGCGTGGTTTCGCCAACTTGGTTGCCATAGGTGGCGGTCACGTGAACCTGGAATTTACCCACCTGACCATTGGCCATCCAGTTGAGAGCGGACGCTTGCCCTTCGCTATTGGTCCGAACCGTTTGCGACGTCCTTCCGCCGGCGAAGGCGGATCCAGGGCCACTCACCGGAAAGCGAAACACAACTTCGGCCGTTTCCACGGGACGCTCATCGCGGTCGGTAACTTGAACCACCAGCGGGGCCATGACCCTGCGCTCCAGGTCGTTCATTTCGTTGTTGCCGGCCAGCACTCGGATAGTGAGGCTCTGCTCGACGGGTAGCTGTGCCAACGGCTGAACCGGCGCCGCTGGCGCCACCGGAGGCGGGGGCTGAGCCGGGGCGGCTTGCACTGGTGCGGCTTGCACTGGCGCGGCCTGAGGTGGCGCCGCCTGAGGTGACACGGCTCCTTGTTCGGCTGCCTGAGTCTGCGTAATGGTGAGCAGGCCAGCTAAAGCTATGGGCAAGTAGCGATTGGCTAGCCCTCGAGTTCCAGAATAGGACATTAATAAAGGCTCAGTGTACCAAAGTGTTCTATTGCGCGACCAGGAAAATGATGTACGGCAGCATCGGCAACGCGAGGCTACTGAACGTTGTCCAAAACAGCCGGGAATACGAGCGGGGGACATAGACTATATCGTTTGGGAACAAAGGTACGTCGATTCCCTTCCCCTCAAACAGCTCCTTCGCGTTGACATAAATCACCGTGCGGCGATTGGTCCCCTCAATGGGGCGGAGAATCCGCACTTTGTCTTTCATCGCGTCACGGGTGAACCCTCCAGACTGGCTGAGCGCTTGGAGGATGGAAATCGAATCGCGTTCACCGAGTTCGATGCCGGCAATCCTTAGGACCTCTCCGTTCACGTAAACGTTCTCGGCGCGGCCGACCGTTATGACGTCGTAGGGCTGCAGCAGAATATTTTCCGCGGGATTGATGTTCTGACGGAGGCTTCCCAAGCTGATCTCGACAGTGCTGACCTTTTTCTCCGGATCGACCACCGCGGTTGGTAGCGGGATCGGGCCATACTCTTCGTGGCGCGTGATGGTGATGTGCCGCGAAGCGTTGGGCAGCATGCCGCCCACGCTGGTCAGCATCTCCGTCAAAGTGCGGTTGCCCTGCAAAGGGTAAATCCCGGGGCGCGCGAAGAGCCCGACAAAGTACACGGGCGCGCTGCGGAACTGAACGACATCCACGAACACTTGCGGCTCGCGGATGTATTCCTTCAGCCGCTGGACCAGGTTGGCTTCCAGTTCCTGCAGCGTCATGCCGCTGGCGTGAATGCGGCCCACCAAAGGCAGGTTGATGTTGCCGTCGCCATCAACGCGAAAAGGCTTTTGATTGATTTCCTCGGCATCGGGCGCTCGAATGAGGATCTGATCGTTCGGTCCCAATACGTAATTAGGACGCACCGTATCTTGCGGGAGCTGCTGCACGGGCTGAGTGGGCTGACCGGGTTGCGCTGGATTGCCATTGTCAAGCGGCGGCTGCCCCGCGCCAGCCGCAGGCTGTGCCGGTTGCTGTTGTGCGAGTACTGGCACGGCGGCGAGTACCAACAAGAGCGTAACAAGCCAATTCCGAAGTGCAGGCATACTACATTACTTTACCGGATTTGCCGGAATCCCGGTAGTGGGTCAGTTTGAAATTACTGAACCGTTTTAGTTGGCGTTACCGGAAGCGGGCGATTTTGCGGAGATTCAAAAAGACGCTGTAATGCAAGCTCTAGTCCCGCAACCGCAGTCGAGGACAGATCACCCATCTTTGGGATTGTGAGGCGGTTAATGTCGAGCACCCGAATATGGTCAACCAGAGCGATGCTGGTTTCTAGTTGGCGGCGCACTGATCCATTTGGCCATGTTGTAGTAGGCCATACTGGGTTAGGGACCATTAGTGGCAGCGGTATTTGCACCCTATACCCGCCGCCCGCAGTCAGTACCGAGGTAAGGGGAACCCCAACGACGTTTCGTCCAAGGACGTTAATGCTAGATCGGGAGACGATTACGTACGGTCGATTTTTCTTTTGCTCAGATCCTTGGATATCTAGGTCCTTCGCGCGAACCCAGTAGATCTCCCCTTGCAGGATCAGCATTGAGGTTTAGTACTCTTCTAATTCCTCTGATTCCATATCTTGCATGGAAGAAGCTAGAAGTTCTTCGTCTTCTTCGTCCCAAGCGTAGGGGACAAGAACTTCTTCAGCAGCAGGTGGGAGATAAAGGTCGATCATTTGCTTGGTGATAGCATAGGCATTCACCTCCGTGCGAAGACCTTCCACTATGGCTGGCACCACATCTGGATAAATAGCTCTCTTCAAACGCATTGCTGTGGTCAAGCAATCAAGATGGAACTGAGACCATGCGGCCGCCAAGGCAAACTCAGCGTATAGCTTTTTACCGAGCTTAAGAGCTTCTGGAGAAGGAGTGTGGTTTATAGCCTGTGAGTCAAAAAGCTTCCACACTAAAGCGACTGTTTTGCGGCGCGTCCAAATGGTGAACTCGGCCTGTTCTGTTAGGGCAGGTCCAAATTGTTTCGCTCCATAATCTTTGAAGTCGAACTCTAGTGCATTGAGGCTACGATTCACAATCTGTGCGGTGGCCTGCAAATCGTTCTTGAGGATCACATGAAGAAAATCTGATTTGACGCGCAGCGCTCGCACGTAGCTGTTAAACAACTTGATAGCTGTAGACGTGAAGTCCGATGCCGTGCGCTTTTCGATTGTGGCCAAGATCAGAGATTCCGTGATCTGAGAAAGTTGCTTGAGTAACTCATTGAGTTGGGATGAAAGATCAACGTCTTCCTTGTCGGCAACCCCCACGTAGGGGCGCAACTCCGCAATGCTTCGCGGCAGCAAGTCTGGATCGATAGAACGCTGCGTCGGAGTCAATAGTTGAACGTCATTCATAAAGTTTCGAGGTCTGTCTTCCAGCGGGCCTTGTTTGCCTTAATCGCGATCTCTTTTCGGCGTTCTGGCGTAAGCTTTCTAGCACGTGCTGGACCACCAACGCTGCCCCCGGCGCGGGCGGCAGATGATCTCTTATCGTCCTTGGTTTCGGTAGTAAGGGTTTTGACGATACGGAAGGCGCTAACGTTCAGGTCCATGGCGGGACCTCTCGCAAAGTTCGATGCGCCGCAGTTCGCACTGGTGACAAGTATTTCACGCCGACATCTCGCTGACAAGAGAAGATTCGGCATTTTACTCCCAGAAAGTATGGTAAGCAAGCGGCCAAGTTTTATTTGACCAAATTGCTTGACGTAAGTCAAGCGGTCAAGTATAATGGTCAGTATGAATCGCCTTGATACTGAGACCAGATGCCGGATCATCGCCGCCCTTGTTGAGGGTAACAGTATTCGGGCAACCGTGCGCATGACTGGTGCGGCTAAGAACACGATTCAAAAGCTACTTCTAGAAATCGGAGAGAGGGGACTGGACTATCAGGACCGTGCAATGCGGAATCTTCCATGCAAGCGGATTCAGGTAGACGAGTGCTGGGCATTTTGCTACGCCAAGGCCAAGAACGTGACACCGGAGATCGCTGCCAAGAACCCGTTTGCTGGCGATGTCTGGACTTGGGCGGCGATTGACGCTGACACGAAGCTCATTCCATCCTGGATCATCGGACCGCGTGATGGCGTCACGGCTCGCATCTTCGTTAACGACCTTGCGGATCGGCTGGCGGATCGCGTCCAGCTTACGAGCGATGGATTGCGGGTTTACCTGGAAGCTGTCGAGCGCGCGTTTCGTGGCAACGTTGACTATGCCCAGCTCGTCAAGGTCTACAGCAACCCAACCGAAGGCCAGAAGCGCTACAGTCCCGCTGATTGCATCGCCTGCGAGAAGCACGCGGTAACTGGCAACCCTGATCCCGACCACGTGAGCACGAGCTACATCGAGCGTGCGAACCTCACCATGAGAATGGGCATGCGCCGATTCACACGCCTCACGAATGCGTTCTCAAAAAAGATCGAGAATCACTCCGCTGCCGTCGCGCTTCACATGCTCCACTATAATTTCGTGAGAATCCATCAGACATTGAAGGTGACTCCGGCGATGGCGGCGGGCGTGTCAGACCGGCTCTGGGAAATTCGGGATATAGTGGCGCTGCTGGATCAGGAAATTTCAAACTGACCCACTACCGGAATCCCTGCTACCGGACATCGCCAGAGCATGCACCGGACGAACCGAGCGGCGGTCCACCTCGGCCGACACTGACCGCTGTAAGAGGTTGATTGAAACCACCAGCCGGTGTTTTGCCTTCATCTCCACCAGAATTCCTTCCAGGCCGGTGAGCGGGCCGTGTTCGATCAGTACTGCCTGGCCAATATTCAAGAAAGGATAAGGCGTGACCAGGAGCCCGGATTCAACCATCTTGCGGACCCGATCGATCTCCTGGTCGGGGATAGGCTCGGGTGTTCTTCCGAATCCGACCAAATCCACCACTCCCGGTGCGGTCAGTACCGCCAGTCGCTGCCCCGGATCAAACCGGCAGAACACGTAGCCGGGAAACAGGTATTGATCAATCTCTTTCTTCCGGTCCGACCAGCGCCTCTCGGACTTGTAGGAAGGAGCAAATTGCTCGTATCCACGTTCCCGGAGGTGCGCGACCGCAGTCCGTTCCTGGTTGGAACGAACTCGAACCGCAAACCAGTGGTGGGCCTCGCAATTCTCAATCAGGGAGGACTCGAACCGCTGAGGAAGCATGCTCTTACGACAGCTTGACCGATTCGTTTGACAGTTGTCAATGGACGAACGCTCTAGTACCCATGTGCTATTCTGAGCCGCGACCCCAAGGCAAGCGGGTGTTATCGAGTTTTTCCGCGACCTGCTCATTGCCGGGACCCTGGCGATGGAGGCGAAACACATGACGGCTAAGATAATTCGTTGAACTGGTCATAGTACTTATAGTACGAAAGCTCAACTTCAGGAAACAGCTTTTGCGGTTACAATTTGAACAAATGCAAACGCCTGGCCGCGTATTTTGGATCACAGGGCTGTCGGCTGCGGGAAAGACCAGCATTGGCAGTGCGTTGGCGTCGCACTTGCGTGCTTCCGGCTGCCCGGTAGTTTTCCTGGATGGAGACACCCTCCGGGCGGTCTCGAATGATTTGGGCTATAGTGCCGAGAACCGGCGATCGGCTGCGATGCGGAACGGCATGCTTTGCCGGATGCTGGCCCAGCAAGGGTTCGATATTGTTTGCTCCACGATTTCTCTGTTTCACGACGTGCAACGTTGGAATCGACAAAATATTCCCCGGTACCACGAGATTTTCGTTCGGGTCCCTTTGGAAGAACTCAGGCGTCGCGATACTAAGGGAGTATATACGGCGCCCAGTGACGGCCAGGCGGCAAATATTGTCGGGGTCGACATTCCGGCTGAGACTCCGGAAGCGCCCGACCTGATCCTGGACAATGACAGCTCGCTGAAGCCCGAGGAGGCAGTGCGGCTGATTCTGGAACGGGCAGCCGGATTGGAGAGCCAGCACTCGTCCGCGAACCACAGCGTGGTCCGATTCGGCACCAAGGCTGAAACACTGGAGCGGCTCGCTCCCTTATTGCGCAGTGCGGCAATCCTGCCTCAGGTCCGCTTTACCGTGGCCGATTGGCACGGCGATCAGCAAGGCGTATTGAAGCGCATCAGCGCGGCTCCCTGGGCGCCGGAAACGCTAATCGTCCGTAGCAGCGCCAAGAGCGAGGATTCAAGCTCCGAGTCGCAGGCTGGAAAGTTTACATCGGTAGCCGGTGTTGAAGGCGTCGCAGCCATCTCGCCCGCTATTGAACGTGTGATAGCGTCCTACGAGGGCAACGATTGCCAGCAGGATCAGGTTTTCGTGCAGCCCATGTTGAACGACGTGGCGATCGCCGGTGTGGCCGTTACCCGCGAACCAAGCGGCGGCGGACCCTATTTCGTCCTCAACTATGACGATAACTCCGGCCGCGCCGATGTTGTCACCTCGGGAGCCGCTGGACAGCTCAAGACTTTTATCTGTCTCAAGTCCCGCCAGGACAGGATTCCCGGCCACCTGGTTCCCATTCTGGGTCTATTGCGAGAACTCGAGTCTCTCTTGGACTGCGACGCGATCGACGTGGAATTCGCAGTTGACAAGCACGGCGCTCTCTATCTTTTGCAGGTGCGCCCGCTCGCGAATCGCCAACCCTTAACGGATGCCGAAGCGACTTCCGCCGCCGCTACGGAGATAGCGCAGAAGGTGGCGCTGCTAACCAAGCCGCATCCCTACCTGCATGGCAATCGATCGGTGTATGGGGTCATGCCCGACTGGAATCCCGCCGAAATAGTTGGGCTGAAGCCGCGGCCTTTAGCGCTCTCGCTGTATAGAGAACTGATCACCGATTCCATCTGGGCTTATCAGCGCGACAATTACGGATACAAGAACCTGCGCAGCTTTCCTCTGCTGGTGAGCCTGCACGGGCTGCCCTACATCGATGTCCGGGTGAGCTTCAATTCATTCATCCCCCGCGACATGAAACCGGATTTGGCGGAGCGGCTGGTCAACTATTACATTGAGCGGTTGGTGGCGCAGCCCACCTTGCACGATAAGGTCGAATTCGAGATTATTTTTTCGTGCTACACCCTGGATCTTCCAGAGCGGCTTTTGGCGCTCAGCAAGCACGGCTTTTCGCGCGATGATATCTCCGACATCACCGGTTTGCTCCGCAACCTGACCAACAAGATCATTAACAATGAGGATGGCCTCTGGGTTCACGATCGCGAAAAGGTCGATCAGTTGGTGGATCGCCTGCCGCAGATCCGGGACGCTTCCATCGACAAGATCTCGCGCGTCTATTGGCTGCTGGAAGACTGTAAGCGCTATGGGACTCTTCCGTTCGCCGGATTGGCGCGCGCGGGCTTTATCGCCAACCAGTTTCTGAATTCGCTGGTAGCGACGGGCGTATTAGACCGGGCCGGGCACGCCGCGTTCATGTCGGATCTGGAAACTGTCGGCTCGCAGATCGGCCGGGATTTCGCCGGTTTAACCAAGGACGAATTCTTGGGCCGCTACGGGCATCTTCGTCCCGGAACATACGATATTCTCTCCCCCCGTTATGACGAGGCGCCCGATCTGTACTTCGATTGGTCAAATCGCCGTAAGCATCACTCCAGCGCGCCGCACTTTTTGTTGTCCGTCAGCCAATTGCGTTTGATTGAGCGTTTGCTGAAAGAACACGGCATCGAGCACGATATCCTCAGCCTCATTCACTTTATCAAGGGTGGAATCGAGGGGCGCGAATACGCCAAGTTCGTCTTTACCCGGAGCCTCAGCGATGCTCTCTCCCTGGTCAAGCAGATCGGAGAGGAGAATGGACTTTCCACCGAGGACTGCTCTTTCCTCGACATCAACGACGTTCGCGCGCTCTATTCCGAGAGTGGCAGCGTGCCGGCGCGGCTGAAAGCGAGCGTCGCGGAAGGCAAACGCCGTTATAACCTCACGCGCCGGATCGTGCTGCCGCCCCTGATCTCTTCGCCCGACGATGCCTTCGCATTCCACCTGCCGTCCATCCATCCCAATTTCATAACGAAACAGTGCGTGACCGCGCCAGTCAGTACCATCGACGATTCGCCGGAAGAGCTCAAGGATACGATTTTATTTGTACCCAGCGCCGATCCCGGGTTCGATTGGATCTTCAGCCGCGGCATTGCCGGATTTGTCACCCAATTCGGCGGCGTTAATTCTCATATGGCGATCCGCGCCAATGAGCTAGCCATGCCGGCCGTTATCGGCGCCGGAGAAACGTTATTCGGGCACTGGAAAAGGGCGGACAAGATCTGCCTCGACTGCGGCAACCAGCAGGTCCAGGTCGTATCGTGAGGACCGTTGCCGTCACCCAACGAGTCACCGTCGACCCCCCGCACGGCACGCGTCGCGATTGCCTGGATCAGGTCTGGGTAAAATTCCTCCTGCGGTGCGAGCTGCTTCCTATTCCGATCCCTAATTCCGTGGACGCCGCATTGACGATCTGCAAGAACGTTGACGGCATCGTCCTTACCGGCGGCAACGATTTGACGGCCTATGGAGGCGATGCTCCCGAGCGCGACGAAACCGAGACTGCGCTTCTCGACCTGGCCGAGCAGCGGGACTTGCCCGTTCTGGGCGTTTGCCGGGGAATGCAAATGATTCAACACCGCTTTGGTACCCGGCTCGAACGGGTTACCGGTCATGTGGCTCCCCGGCAGTGTATTTCAATCGACGGCCGTAACGTGGAAGTGAACAGCTTTCATAACTTCGGAGCCAGCGAGGTCCACCCCCCACTAATGACTTGGGCCATTGCCGACGATGGAGTGATCAAGGCTGTCAAGCACGCAAAGTGTCGTATGATCGGCGTGATGTGGCATCCCGAACGTCTGGACCCGTTTACCGCGGATGACGTTGCCCTGTTTTCCGGATTTTTTGGAGCCTGAACAATGCGTGCCGTCATTCTCGCCGCCGGACGCGGTAGCCGCCTGGGTCCTCATACCGAGGATCGGCCGAAATGCCTGGTCGAGCTCGCCGACAAGCCGCTCATCAGCCGTCAAATCGCGGCGCTGCGCGGCGGTGGCGTTTCCAGCATCGGGATCGTACGCGGTTATCTTCCACATAAGATCAACATCCCGGACGTCACGTATTTCGAAAACCCGCGCTGGGCCGAAACGAATATGGTGATGTCGCTGGTAGCGGCTGGAGCCTGGTTACGATCCGGCCCGGTGGTCATCAGCTATGCCGACATTTTTTATGGGCGCGACATCGTACGGGACCTGGCCGCGTCATCCGGTGATCTGGTGGTAGCCTACGATCCCAGTTGGCTAAGCTTGTGGAGCCGGCGGTTTGCCGATCCGCTGAGCGACGCGGAAACATTTCGAACGGATGCCCGCGGGAACCTGATCGATATTGGAAGACGTACAACCCAAATCGACGATATCGAAGGGCAGTATATGGGACTGCTCAAATTCACTCCAGAGGGATGGCGCGCGGTGGAAGCGGTGCTCGCCGCCGTGGATCAAAAGACTCGCGACGCCATGGACATGACCACGCTTCTCCGCCGATTGCTGGACTCGGGCTTTCCTATCAGCACCGTGAGTATTGCCGGGCAATGGGGCGAGATTGACAGTTCGGGCGACTTGGAACTCTACGAGCAAATGATCCGGGAGGGCGACCTTTGCCTGGAAAACTGAACTCCACGGAGCCTCGCAAAATAAATTCAAACGGAGCCTCACAAAATGACTGAAACCAAAACGACTGAAACAGTACTCAAGCACGGTAATTTCGACAGCCTCGCCGGTGACTATGCCCAGTATCGTCCCGGCTATGCTCCCAGCATCGTTACAGCGGTTCTGGCGCTGGTCGGGCGGCCGGCCGGCGAAGTGGATGCGGCCGACGTCGGTGCTGGAACCGGCATCTGGACCAGGATGCTGGCTGCGCGAAACCTCCATTCCGTTACGGCCGTCGAGCCCAGCGATGAGATGCGGCGCAATGGCATGCTGACGCCGGAAAACAGAATCTCCTGGCGCCGTGGTTCCGCCGAGGAAACCGGCCTGGATGCGAGAGCTTACGATCTTGTCAGCATGGCCTCGTCTTTTCATTGGACCGACTTCGACAAGGCCTGCGCGGAGTTCCAGCGAATCTTGCGGCCCGGCGGACGTTTCGTGGCCCTGTGGAATCCACGCATGGTCGAGCTCAACCCTTTGCTGGTCGAAATCGAACAGGAAATCACGCGGCTGAACCCGGCCGTGAAACGGGTTTCCTCGGGACGCTCCGGCCTTCCCGAAAGACTGACCGGCCTGTTGTGGGCCAAGCAGGGCTTCGACGACGTGGTCTATCTTGAAGGGCGGCATTCAGCCACTCAAACCCCCGCGCAATATATGGGCGCCTGGCGCTCGGTTAACGATTTGCGGGTACAGCTTGGGTCGGATCTGTTCGACAAGTTTCTCGCGTTTGTGGAACGCAAGACCGCCGGTCTCGCCGAAATCAAGACCACGTATCTGACGCGCGCTTGGGCGGCGCGGCGCACCTAAGCATCGCGATCGTGGAATGGAGACCAGCGCCGTGACCTCCAACCCGGAAGAAATCCGGCAGCGCGCCAAGGCTTTATTTTGCGCGGAACAGTCTGCGGATTTGCGCGGCGTCATTGCGGAGAAAATCGAGGACCTTCGGCACTACGATGTCCTGGCGATGGACAGAGTCGTGGCGATTCTGAGTTGGGGCAGAAGTGGGTCGCTGCTTCTGTCCAGCTATCTGGACGGACATGACGACGTCATGCTCCTTCCTGAACTTTGCGGCTGGAGACTGCACGAATTCTTTGAGCGCTACCCGGCGTTGGCCTGGCGTGATAAATTACTCGCATACGCGGCCTTTGAGCCGGACTATCCTCGGTTTTTCGAAGGCCAGTTCGCGATCTCGCCTGCCCAGTATTATGCCGCGGTACAAGCTATTCTTGAGTTCTACGCTGAATGGCCACCGGAATTCCTGGAGTCGCGCCGGGCGTTCTTTCTATTCGTCCATATCGCCTACAATCTGGCGCTGGGCCGGCGGCCGGTAAGCTCGCAGCCATGGATAGTGTACGCGCAACACGCGTGGGGTAACGTAGCGGCAAGGCAATTGGTTGAGGACTTTCCGCAGACCAGATTCGTCCACACCGTTCGCGACCCAATCTCTTCCTGTAACGGGATGTTTCATTTCCTGTTGGATGCCTTACCCGAACCTTTGCCGCGAACTTACATCCGAGCCCCCTATTCGGCGCTCGCTTGTCTGAATAATACCGATCGGCCTCATTTCGGGATGGAATCCCGGACGCGGACCATACGCTTCGAAGACCTGCACCGTGATCTTGCCGAAACTATGCGCGATCTCACTGACTGGCTTGGTCTCCCCTATCAGGCGAGCTTACTCGACAGCACCTTCAACGGAGTTCCATGGGTCGTCGCGCGGGACGGAAAAGCCTGGTCGGGCCGGCGTTCGGAGCAGATCCAGCGGCACTCCGGGGATCTTTCACCTAAGGATCGAGCGCTCCTGTTCGCATTGTTCTATGAGAACTTCGTGGCCTGGAACTATCCCTGTCCAAAGACCTTTGGAAATCCAATGGTCCGTTGCATGGTGTTTGTTTCGCTCTTTCTTGTTCCGATGAAAATGGAGATCACTGCCGCGCGGGTCATGTTCAAGCGCAGAATCCTGCCAGCGCTACGGCACGGAAACATATCGTCTGTGATAAGGTGCTTACTTGGAATCGGCTTGTGCCGCCTGAAGATCATTGGGATCTTGGTGTCTGTGTTTTTTCGGCGACGTGCCTCCGGAACGACATTGTTGCAGGTCGGCCATGGCCGTCATTCATACGGAGCTTCGCAAAATGAGTTCGAACGGAGCCTCGTAAAATGACTGAATCATCGATCCAGCACTGGAGGAATAACGCTCAGTGCGCTTCCCGTTCGTAAAAGGACGAGCCAGGCCGCCGGAGCCGGCTTCCAACCCGGAAGAAATGCTGCTGCGCGCCCGTGCGTTATTTCGCACAGAAGAGTCTCAGGACCTGCGGGGCGTCATTGCGGAGAAAATCGAGGACCTTGGGCACTACGATGTCCTGGCGATGGACCGAGTCGCGGCGATCTTGATGTGGGGTAGAAGTGGTTCGTTGCTTCTCTCCAGTTATCTCGACGGACACGCGGACGTCATGCTGCTTCCTCAAAGTTGCGGCCAGAGACTGTACGAATTCTTTGAGCGCTACCAGTCCTTGCCCTTGCGTGATAAATTGATCGGTTACGCGGCCTTTGAGCCGGACTATCCTGGGTTCTTCGACGGCGACTTCGCGATCTCGCCTGACCAGTATTATGCCGCGGTGCAAGCTATTCTTGAATTCTCTGCTAAATGGCCTGCGGAATTCCTGGAGTCGCGACGGGCTTTCTTTCTGTTCGTGCATATCGCGTACAATCTGGCGCTGGGCCGGCGGCCGCCAAGCTCGCCTCCCTTGATAGTTTACTGTCAGCACGTGTGGGACAATGCAGCCGCCAGGAAGTTAGTTGAGGATTTTCCACAGGCCAAATTCGTCCACACCATTCGCGATCCGATCTCTTCATGCGACGGGATCTTTCGTCACCATTTTAAGTGGGTGCAAACCCATATCATGCTCCCCTATTCGACGCTCTTTCTTCTGATCAATAAAGACCGGCCTCAGTTCGGGATGGAATCCCGAACGCGCACCATACGCTTCGAAGATCTGCACTCTGATACCGCCGAAACCATGCGCGATATCTCCGATTGGCTTGGTCTCCCTTATCAGGCGACCCTGCTCGACAGCACCTTCAACGGAGTTCCATGGGTCGTCGCGCGGGACGGAAAAGCCTGGTCGGGCCGGCGCTTGGAGCAGGTTCAGCGACGCTCGGAGGATCTCTCAGGCAAGGATCGGGCACTCCTGTTCGCAATGTTGTATGAAAACTTCGTGGAGTGGAACTATCCGTGTCCCAAGATCTTTGGAAATCCAATGGTCCGCTGGGTCGTGTTTCTTTCGCTGTTTCTCGTTCCAATGAAAATGGAAATCGTTGCCGCACGGGCCGTCTTCAAGGAGCGGACCCTGCCATCGCTTCGGAAGGGAAACATTTGGGCGATGATCAAGTTCTTGTCTAGAATCGCGCTGTGCCGCGTGGTGATTATTGGGCTGTTGGCGCCTGCTTTTTTTCGGCGATGCGCCTTCGGGACGACACTGTTACGGATCGACCATAAGAGGCGGCCACTGGAGCGGCGCGAGGATGGCGCGAGGGCTGCAAGAAACGAAACGGAGCTCGAATGACACTCCGCCGCAGGCAAAGCCCGGTCCTTAAGAGTTCCGGCTAGGCTACAACTGAAGTTTGTACCAGTACTCTCAAGGAATAGCCACTCCACACGCTAGATTCGTAATCCACAGTACTGTTCTGAGCGTCGGTCTATGGAAAAGCGTAACTTTTTTCCAAAGTTAAGCAATTTTTAGGTTGACGGATGGTCCAGGATTTGGCAATATGCACCTTGACCCAGTCAGAAAGTTCTAAAACCACCACTACTTTAGTACTATCTTTCCTGTCGCGGACACACTTTGGTACTGGTAGTACCAAAGGAACTACGTTGTTAGTACCGCAACCCAGGCGGAAGATGGTCTAGCCTACGTGCAAACCCGAGTACTAATTAGGGGGAACTCGTGATGGCCATAAACGCAGTCAGGTACTACTTTGGTCTTATAGAAACCGAAACATGTCATACAAACCAATATTCCTCTTCCTATCAATAGCTTTTCTGTGGGCGAGCTCAACGGCGCAAGCCCAAATCAGTCCAGCTATGGCTACACTCGGCCCGTCCCAGCAACAGCAGTTTTCGGTGCAACAGTCTTTGGGCGGTACGCCGACCTGGATGGTGATGCCATCGCAATACGGCACGATTACGTCAGCCGGGCTTTTTACCGCTGCCGCGACGATCTCCACACACACCACCGTCTATGTGTACGCCCAATCCGGTACGTTGCTCTACCAGGCGCAAGTGCAGCTGTCTCCAACACCGGTCGGCTCAACGGGCACCATTCCTGACCCTCCGCCCCCCCCTCCGGTCCCAGTCACCATTTCGGTATCGCCGTCCTTCGCTTATCTGTACGGGGGGCAATCCCAGCAATTCATAGCATCTGTTGGCGGCAGCGCCAACCAACAGGTGACCTGGTCGGTCACGCAGGGCGTGGGTACCATATCGACGAATGGGGTATTTTCTGCCCCTGGTTCAGTCGGCGTTGACACTCTGGTGACGATCTCGGCGACCAGCTTGGCCGATCCCGTCAAGGCCGCCAGCGCGACCATTTTGATAGGACCGCCGACCCCCACTCCGCCGCCCAGTTCGACGGCCACCAGTGTCAGTCCCACGACGGCATCCGTAGCGCCTTCGGGAACGCAGCAGTTTTCTGTTCTCAACCTGCCCTTTAGCACCAGTGTCACTTGGTCGCTTAGCCCGCCGGTCGGAAGCATCACGCAGAGCGGCGTTTACATGGCGCCGGGCAGCGTCGCGGCTCAGACAACTATTACGGTCACGGCGGCGAACTCTTCCACAAATTCCATTCTTGGGACGGCCAGTTTGACTCTGCAGGCTTCGCCCGCGCCCAGCGTCAGTCCCGCGACGGCAACCGTGGCCCCTTCGGGAACACAGCAGTTTTCTATTCTCAACCTGCCCTCTGGCGCCACCGTCACTTGGTCGGTTGGCCCCTTGAACGGAAGCATCGCGCCGAGCGGCTTATACACGGCGCCGGGCAGCGTCGCGGCTCAGACAACTATTACTGTCACGGCCACGAACTCTTCCACAAATTCCGTCCTTGGGACCGCCAGTTTGACTCTCCGGGCCTCTCCGCCGCCGTCCAGCGTCAGCCCAGCGACGGCAACCATAGCGCCTGCGGCAACGCAGCAGTTTTCCGTTCTAAACCTGCCCTCTGGCGTCACCGCCACTTGGTCGGTTAGCCCCCTGAACGGAAGCATCAACTCGGCCGGCTTATACACCGCGCCGGGCAACGTCGCGGCTCAGACCACGATTACTGTCACGGCTACGAACTCTTCCACGTTGGCTGTCCTGGGGACTGCCAGCTTGACGCTGCAGGCATCGCCAACGCCCAGCGTCAGTCCGGCGACGGCGACGGTCGCGCCTGCGGGAATCCAGCAGTTTTCCGTTCAAAATCTGCCTTCCGGCGCTAGCGTGACTTGGTCCGTTACCCCCCCGACCGGCAGCATCTCATCGAGCGGCTTATACACGGCGCCGAGCAATGTCGCGGCTCAGACAACTATTACGGTCACGGCGACGAACTCTTCCACAAATGCCACTCTTGGGACTGCCAGCTTGACTCTCCAGGCATCGCCAACGCCCAGCGTCACTCCCGCGACGGCAACCATAGCCCCTTCGGGAACACAGCAGTTTTCGGTTCTAAACCTGCCCTCCGGCGCCACCATCACTTGGTCCATTAGCCAGGCGACCGGAAGCATCAACAAGAAGGACGGTTTATACAAGGCGCCGGGCAGCGTCGCAGCTCAGACAACCATTACCATCACTGCGACGAACTCTTCCACAAATGCCACTCTTGGGACTGCCAGCTTGACTCTCCAGGCATCGCCCACGCCCAGCGTCAGTCCCACGACTGCAACCGTAGCGCCTTCGGGAACGCAGCAGTTTTCCGTTCAAAACCCACCTTCCGGCGATACCATCGCTTGGTCGATTAGCCCCGTGACCGGAAGCATCGACAAGAAGGACGGTTTATACAAGGCGCCGGGCAGCGTCGCGGCTCAGACAACAGTTACCGTCACTGCGACGGACTCTTCCACAAAATCCGTCCTGGGGACGGCCAGCTTGACTCTCCAGGCATCGCCCACGCCCAGCGTCAGTCCCACGACTGCAACCGTAGCGCCTTCGGGAACGCAGCAGTTTTCCGTTCTCAACCTGCCGTCTGGCGCCACCATCACTTGGTCGATTAGCCCCGTGAAGGGAAGCATCGCGCCGAGCGGCTTATACACGGCGCCGGGCAGCGTCGCGGATCAGACAACCATTACTGTCAAGGCGACGAACTCTTCCACAAATTCGGACCTTGGCACTGCCAGCTTTACTCTGCAGGCATCGCCCACGCCCAGCGTCAGTCCCACGACTGCAACCGTAGCGCCTTCGGGAACACAGCAGTTTTCCGTTCTCAACCTGCCGTCTGGCGCCACCATCGCTTGGTCGATTAGCCCGGCGACTGGAAGCATCGCGGAGACCGGGTTATACACAGCGCCGAGCAATGTCGCGGCACAGACAACTATTTCTGTCAAAGCGACGAACTCTTCCACGAATTCGGACCTTGGCACTGCCAGCTTCACTCTCCAGGCATCGCCGAAGCCCAGCGTCAGTCCCACGACGGCAATCGTAGCGCCTTCGGGAACACAGCAGTTTTCCGTTCTCAACCTGCCCTCGGGCGATACCATCACTTGGTCCATTAGCCCGGCAGACGGAAGCATCGCGGCGGGCGGCTTGTACACTGCCCCGAGCACCGTCGCGACACAGACAACTATTACTGTCAAAGCGACGAACTCTTCCACAAGTTCCGTCCTTGGCACTGCCAGCTTTACTCTGCAGGCATCGCCCGCGCCCAGCGTCAGTCCCACGACGGCAACCGTGGCTCCTTCGGCAACGCAGCAGTTTTCCGTTCTCAACCTGCCCTCTGGCGTCACCGTCACTTGGTCGGTTAGCCCCCTGAACGGAAGCATCAACTCGGCCGGCTTATACACTGCGCCGGGCACCGTCGCGACACAAACAGCTATTACTGTCACGGCGACGAACTCTTCCACAAATTCCGTCCTGGGCACTGCCAGCTTTACTCTCCAGGCATCGCCGGCGCCAACCTCAGCCATCGTACTGCCCGTCGAAGTGATGGGTGCGAACCCGACTACGGTGCCAGTCTCATTTACGATACCCTCCGGGTCGAATCTGAGCGGAAAATTGCAGCTATGGCTGCAGATCCATGGACTCGAGTATCAGACGCAAGCCAGCGTGCAGGTCAACGGCGGAGCTTGGATTCCGATCAATGACTCGACTGCAACCTACCTGGGTCACTCGGGCACCTTTGGCGGGATTGGCGGGGGCTTCGCTACCTTACAACTCACAATCAATCTGCCTGCTGGCTCTATCCAAACGGGTCAGAACACGCTGACTTTCAGCTTCAACGGAACCAATGGAATCTCGAGTGGGTTCCGGGTACTGAACCTGAATGTCCTGACAGCCAACGGCAGCCAGCTGATCCCGCAGAGTACCTTCACTCAGGACGACCCGACCACCTGGACTCCGCCCCTGAATGATTCGGCCGACATTCAAGCTGGTCAGTCTCTGTGGCAGACGGCCAACCTGACCACGCCTGGTACGGGCGCCATCCACGCCAAGTGTGCAAACTGCCACGCCCAAGATGGCCGGGATCTAACGTACTTCAACTACTCGAATTTTGCCATTGAAGCGCGCTCCATGTTTCATGGCTTAACGGCTCAACAAGGCGCTCAGATCGCCAGCTACATCCGAACACTGAACGCTCCAGCGTCCAGCTACGCGCGTCCCTGGAATCCGCCTTATCAACCCGGGCCTGGCACGGACTCGCGAGCGGTCTCCGACTGGTCGGCCGGCGCCGGCCTCAGCGCCGTTCTGGACCTGGATGCCGAAAGCCTGCCCTACATCCTGCCCGGAGGCAGCACCGCGAACTTGGCTCAAAGCGGTTACTTGAACCAGCGCGAGATACCGATTGAGCTTCAACTTCGGGACTGGAATCACTGGCTGCCCACCATACATCCCATGGATGCTTTTGGAAGCCAGTTTACCAGCAGTCCTCTATTTACGGGGTACGCCCTGATCCGATCGGAGCTGGTTCCCAATGATCCGACCACTTATCTGGAGTACTACACTGACATCAGTCTGCAATGGTTGACAAACCAGAACAGCTTCTATGCGGCGGTCCGTCAGCCTGAGACTTCTTCCGCGTGGAACAACCCAGTCTATGACCGGCAGATCTACTCGGTGGCTCAATGGATGATGGTGAAATCCTGGGAGATTAATCAAGAGTACGGTCTGGAGGGTATGTCCCAGGTTGTGTTCGGGCCGCAGGCGGCGGACCGTGCCTGGTTCAGCAATCAGGCATTCTTTACGTCTCCGCAGATGCTGAAAATCCCGAATCCCTCTCCCGGCATCGGCAATGGCACAGCCCTCGCTCATGACTATGATGCCTTCATCTGGTACCACACGCAATTGATACTCAACGACGGTAACGGACAAGCCCAAGGCACCTGGCCAATCGATCATGGCTATGTGTTGGACTACCTGTATAACAATCTGACGTGGAACAGCGCCGCCATGCAGCCACGTGTGGGCACCGCTGGGTTGTTCATGGAGTGGCTTGCGAAAACACTGCAAGCCAACGATGCTAACGCTTCCAATCCATACTTCATCGCTGCCTTCCCAGGCGAGGTATCCACATGGAGCGAGCTACCATCCACGCAAAAGGTGCAGCTGATGAATGACTGGGTTAACGCTTGGTGGAGCTACGTCCAGGGCCTGACCCGAACACAAATATTTACGGCTGCGAGCGGAGTCACACCAATGGCATCGAAGACCTTCAGCTTGTCGCAACCGGGGAGTTTCACTGGAGATCTGGCGTTCGCGCTACCCCAATTGCGCTTTGACGACGTTAACACTAGCGTACTGGACCAGATTGTGCAGTGGGCGTCCGGCTACTGGCCGAGCTTCAATTGGAGCGATGATCTCGCCAAGCCGTGCCACGTGGGCAATCTCAGCGAGGTGAACTGTCCCTAGATGGCTGGCAGGTGTGAGGGCGTAAGCCGGGCAAGAACCGGAGAACTGCGCCCTGGCCCTTTCCGGCTGGTCGAGTTTATTGCGATGGCCGCATCCAAGACCGCTTCTGTAGATCCCGCGCCTCGTTCATCGCGCGCCGGGAGCATCTTGCAGCTCGACGAGAACTGAGGAGTCGCGCAGGCCAGGAACAGGTTCCGAATCGAGAAGTTTCACTAGGAGCTTGCTGAAAAAACCGCGCGGTCTCGGCCCTGACTACTTTTGTGAGTGGGGTTGTAGCATACTTGCCGCCGGCCTCGTCATCTGCTGCAAACCGAGCCACACGTTTCCTTTGATAAGTGACCGCGACCTCGCTTCCTTCCATCACGCCGATCGGCGAAAGCTAGGCTAGCGCCGCACTCTTACAGGTCGAGGGCGTTGATCCCAGCTTGCTCGACCAACTAACCGGATGGGCCTCCCGCATCTGGCCCACCTTCAATTCGGCTAAAGATCTCGACATAACCTGCACTAGCGCGGCGACGCAGGGTCCTTACGGCCCCATCAGGTGTCAGTAGTGCCCTTCTAGTTCGATGTGAAAGGGAGTGAGCATTCGCTAAGCCTGCATGAATTCCGCAGCGAACTCCGGCCTGGGCCAGGCGATCTCCTATCTGCTCAAACACAGGGAAAAACTCATGCTGTTTTTGCGAGTGGCGGGGGCGCCCATCGATAACAATCTGGTCGAGCGTGCGCTGAAGAAAGCCATTCTGCATCGCAAGAAATCGCTGTTTTACAAGACCCGGAACGGGGCACTGATGGGCGATCTATTCATGAGTCTGATTCACACCTGCGAACTCAACGGAGTCAATCCGTTCGACTACCTGACGGAACTGCAGAGGCATGCCGGGGAGTTGAAGAGGGAGCCTTGGGAGTGGATGCCGTGGAACTACCGCGAGACGCTGGTTCGACTGGCAACACCCGCGGCCGCGTAATATGATGAATCCTGCCTGGCCGGAAAGGATCGACTCCGGCCATGCTTCGGTGAGACCTCGAAATGGCCGCCAAGCCGCATCTCCAGAACGTAGAATCGGCAGACGTTTTTGGCCAGCGACGGAAACGGCCGAAAATGTTCCGCAACGCCCTGTAATGCCCAGGTGTGCAGAGACGAATGGTCAATATACTTGTGTGACACTCGAGAAATGCCGGGCAACGGGTTTGGGCTCGATC
>Ga0182015_10001038_pt1 | contig 38156 bp, 31 predicted proteins | sample 712P3MmetaG_FD_120478 | JGI IMG/M metagenome (GOLD analysis project Ga0182015, IMG submission 120478) | Permafrost microbial communities from Stordalen Mire, Sweden - 712P3M metaG | ecosystem: Environmental > Terrestrial > Soil > Wetlands > Permafrost | place: Sweden: Stordalen | collected...
ATAAGGTCCCCAACTGTAGGGGCCCCCCCAATACATCGGGTATAAATAATGCCCGTAATAGGCTTGCTCAAATTGACGGGAGACAGGCTTGTCATTGTCCAGAGACGGACTGGCCTCAATCTGCTTTTTGGTTAAATCAACGGCGATGTTTCTCTCTTCGTTATTCACGGCGGCCAGCGCATACGGAGAAATCAGCACCTGCCGGTCCGCGAGCCAGGTTCCGGTTTCTGCAACCAGATAGCGGATAGTCCAGTGACGGTCATCGAAGTAAAATTCTTTGACCTTCCCGATTTCCCCGTCGAGGCTGTCCAGCTTGTAACCTTCCAGTGATTTTGCTTTGCTTAACATAATAATTCTTTCGTTTTTTGCGTTTCGTTATTGTTCGCTGCCGGCGTCTGGCCGACAGCGTGTTTGAGAAATCGGTTGCACCGCGATCAGAACAGATGCCAAGACTAAATTGCGACGGCGGGGACAGCTTCGCTATGGGGTGTAACCCTACCATTATCCGGAATCGGCAAAGATGCTATTGCAACTTGGAGCTGATCCATCCATTAAGAATAAAGAGGGACTGACGCCTTTAGAAGCTGCAAAAGCTAAAGGAGATAATGATCTCGTCGTGATCCTTTCTGGAACGGGCGAGAACAAATAACCCCCCTCAAAAAGTGCCAGCAAACCTCGTCTGGTGGGGGTTAAATTGAATTAAACAAAGTCGGTTAGTCCTTGTTATTGATTTACGGATGCGGAGTCGGCGGTGTCGCCGGACTGCCGCGAAGTTCAGGCGCCCCCTGAAATGCGTTGTAGGTTTTGAGGCTCAAGTCATCGAACAATTTCTGATACAAGATTCGCTGGTTTTTACCATAGGAGAATGCGCTGCCCATTGGTTCGGAAGCGTTGGCGGTAATGGTTGTGAGCCAGATTGTATTCTGGCTGGCGCGGTCTTTGGCCGTCCATTCCATCACTAACGTCAGGTTGTCGTTGTCCCAAGCCCATACGGGAATACTGATGTCGGATTTGACTGCCCGCGGAATCAGAATCAAGTCTGCGGATGCCAGTGCGGCAGCCTTTTTCACTGTTGGGACGACATCAACCTGCTGAAACGATTTGGCGGCCGCCTGACGAGCATAATCCTGCAAAGGAACACCGAGAGAATCTATGAAATTGTCTTGCCCTCTGGAATATTCATTTTTGTAGTCTGCTAACTCCTGATCCAACACCAGTGCGACATTGTGCGGCAACAACTGGCCTGTCGGCAGGGCGGACGGCTGCACCGAAACTGTTTTAAGGTGTGTGCAGCCACTGGCCAGCGTCAAAACCAAAACGGCGAATAAGAATGAAGCAATCAAGCGTATGGATTTCATAGATAATGAGGGTTTGATTTTAATGTGACAGTGGAATGCTCAAGGCAATAGTTTGCTGTGTTTTGGTTTCAGTCAAGTTTACCTTTACAGTGGCAGCGCGGGTCCAATCCTCGTCTTTTTTAACCGGCATAAAGTAAACAAATCCCTCCATGCTTTGACCGGGTGAAAGGGTTGCATCGGCCATTTCTTTGCCCGTGAAATTTCTTTGGATTTCGTTGAATTTCGACTCCATGCCGAGTCCGATCAAGCCGACTCCGATCAGGCCTATGCCCTCAACCGCAACCCCGACGGCCCCGACCGTATTTAGCGTGTCTGCGGTTGCATGAGAGCGTTCTATTTTATTGCCGTTACCAGTCAAACCGCCAGCCGTCCCGCCTGGCAGCAGTTGAAAATCCTTCTTTTCCACCAGAAATGTTTGATCGGCGGTTTTGTTCGTGACGCGGATATGGAGAATGGCAATGCCTTCGGCAACGGCGTCAATGTCGAAGTATTGCTTGGTGCGCGCGCTTTCGACAAATGGATCAAGGGCAACCTCCACTCCTGATTGTTGAGCCGTGCGCTCACTGACTGACGGGGACGCTGGCTGGTAATCCGCAATTTTGTCAGTGCTGCAACCGGCAAGAAATAATGGCAGCGATGCAAACGCAATGACGATGAATTGTTTCATGATAATTTCAAGAGGTGATGTTGTTTAGGTTTCACAATTGTGGCTCTGGGTGGCGCATGGTTAGGCGGCGGGTTTGTCATTCTTTTTAGCCTGGATAATAATGAAACCCTCAAAGTGCCGCGGATAGTATCCAGTGAGAGCCATAATCAATGCCAACGGGAGCACTAAAACCCAACCAATCAAGATTGTAGCAGCAACGCAATCAGCGACTACTTCAAGAAGACGCTCTATGACTTTTGCATCACCGCCAATAGACTGCGCCAATCCTAGAAGGAAGTGCTGGAGTTCCAACCAAACGCCAGTCATTAAAAGGAATACAGCCACAATGAACCAACCAACGCAAACTGCCAGGTTCTTCATTCCAAGTTTTCGTATCTCTGATTTTGATAATCCTGCGGCGGGCGACGCATCGGCTGCTGGCTGCGTCGCAGGCGACACATCTGCCTCCAAAACTGCCGCATTGCTAACTCCACGCTTCTGGAGTTCTGCTCTCGCCAAGGCAAGAGCTTGTGGAGTCCAGTCTGCTGGCCTTGCAAACATATCCAGTAACTGCTGGTCAGTCTGCGCTGCCATCTCGTCTGCGAGTTCTTGTTGTGTTTTCATGGTAGTGATGCGCGAGCCGCCTAACGCGACTTGTTAGGCCACATGGTCATATCTCAATCATTTCTTTATGACGATACCAACGATAACGCGGAATAACCCAAACAAAAACAAAACAGCCGCGATAAGGAAAAGGAAAGCCCTGAGGCCATCCGGGAATATCTGACCATAACGATCTAATGCTGCCATCGCCTGAAGTAGGCCAAATGGTAAAACACCGCTGACCATAATAATTAAACCACTCTTCACTTTGCTCTTCTGCCTGCTCGCCGGCAATGGTGACAGTGTAGAAGTGGATTGTAGCGGCACAGAGTCCGTCTGTGCCGGACTGGTTCCTGAATGCTGCAGTTCGTTTTGTATGTAAGATGCCTTGGACATGGAAGTGACGATAGCACCAACCAAGACAAGAAACTCCGCGATGTCAAAAAAAGAAAACACTCGCGGATCCGAAAGTATGTGAAGCAGCATATAAATTATGGTCAAAATACTTACCATAATAACCACAACCGGACGGCAGGATATGAATGTCGCTATCGCAGCACCCAACAGGGCAACGAAAAAGACAAGGGCGAAGAGGCGTGGATTTCCGGGGTCTCCACCTGCTACGACGAAAATCAAAAAGGACGAGACAATCAGTAGTCTACCAGTGGAGCCTTTGCCTGACACTCGCGCCTTCGGAGGTGGCGGCTGCGTCTGGCTGCCCGCCTTCATATCTGACTTAATCCCTAGAAATGAATCGGCGTCGTCTGGCATATTTCCTTCTAGTTCTTCTGTTTTACGGCTAGTGCAAATAAAAAAACAGTCAACATGATTGGTGCGAAAAGACTGACCGTCATGTCTAGGATAACCGTCCCCATTCCACCGACAAATTGCCCTCCACTGGTCAACCTGCTAATCCATTGCACAGTATGCCAGATTACTGCGATTAACTGAGCTATTGCCGCTAACATCGTTATCGTTTTTAGTTTCATGGTTTTTTATGGTTGTCTTGTGTCTCGTGCGCGAATGATGCCTAACGTAGAAAGCTGAGGCCACCGCCGACCTGTAACCGTGAACCGCGACAGCGGAACGGCAAGCGCCAACGGCGGCTCCGGCGACTTCCATGAGAAGGCTGGCTCATTTCCATACTTGCCACCAACCCTTCTTCTTCGGACTATTTGTTGATTCCGTGTAGGCCTTCATCCTATTGTCATCAATAACCAGAAAATACCCACCAGACTCCGGCCAACGAGTATTTTTCACCTTATTAAACGCGCCAGATTCCTCCATGAGTTCGACTCCTGTCGCCGTGGCTAGTTCACAGATGTCCTTGCTCGGAATTTCTTTTCCGCTTTTCTCCAAATGTATAAACCACATCTGAAATTCGAGCGCGAATCCTTTCAATGGACGAGAAGCACGCTCATCGGAAATCCAAAGCGAATTCATGCTGCCGTCGTCCATAACGATGAATCCCATATTGCCTTGAGTGAATAGTTTCATAATGTTTTTATGTTTGTCCGGTCAAGCCGCCTAACGACCAAAGCTGAGCCACCGCCGACTCGCGGCGTGAACCGCGACAGCAGAACGGCCAGCGCCAACGGCGGTTGGCTCCGGCGACTTAGGCGGCTGGCTCATTTGGTTTAGGCGATTTTTCTGTCTGCTTTTGATCAAGTGCGCGCGTTACAGCAAGTAACTGCTCATGTTCTGAAAGCGGCTGGTCGGCTGGTGCAGATTCGGGTAGATTTGCTGTGCTTTTCGGGACGACGCTCGCCAGCTTTTCGGAGATGTCGCGAATGTGTGATGAAGCTGTGCCGACGGCGGTGGCTCCAGCGCGGCATTTCCTAATTAGTTTCTTTCGATCAACATAGAGACATACGCAAGTGATTATCACCAATAGGAAAAAAATAAGGAATGGGGTTGGGTTTGCAACATTTACAAACGCATCAATATTCTGTGCAGCAGATGCATGTATGTGAAACGTCTTCATAAGAAACCAATCAAACTTGGTTACATCACCGTTGCCGCCAAATATGTGCCACTGAAAAAAGCGCCAGTTAAACCCCCCTGAAACCTGCTCTATATGCGTTGGTGTAACATCAACAAACGCCTCTCCCGGTCCGGGGTCAACGATGGTGATTAATAGTGGCACTAAAAGGGCGGGAATAAAGAATATGAGTGAATGAATAAATGGACGTTTGCGTGCTGCCTCATTTGTTGTCTGCTTGTCCATCCCTGGTGATGTGCTGGCTGCATCCTGAGTCGGGCTTCCCATATAGGTGTCCGGCTTGACCCCAAGAAACGATTCGGCGTCTTCTGGCATATGCCCTCCTAATTATTTTTCTGTTTTGTGTTCACTTTTTCCTTGTCATCGAAAAGCCACCAATTATTAAGAACAGGCCAAAGACTAATTCAAGAATCCCCGGCTCACCGTCGTTCAACCTCTGCACAACATACAACGCTAAAATAAGTCCGCCAAAGACAACGCCAATCCAACCAAATGTCTTTACTGCTAAAGGTCGAGGTTTTTTTGGTGTTGGGTTGGATGCGTTTTGTGTTTTTGAGCTTTCGTCATTCATATGTGTTATTTATTTTGGTGAGGGTGTGGAGGCATCCCCGCATATTTGGCGCAACTGAAATTGTGGTATTCCTCAATCATTTTGCCAATGCTGTAAATTTGAGAATGTCGCGGTGGCCATGCAAAATCAAGCATTAAATGTCTGCGAGTCTCCGCCATGCGCGATGGGAAGCGGCACGGATCGGCCATGAACCAAACCGTGCGGCGCGTGCGTTGGGTTTTCGGAGCGAAGTGAGCGCAGTCAACCGCACACACGGGTCAGCGCGGCGTTAATGTGGCGATGAATTAAGCGGACTTGTGATGTTTTTAGTGCCAGTAAAAGTGCCAGTGAAAAGAATTCTGTCGTTTTGTTGGTGTGTAGTTGCTGCTTTTTTCCGAGTTATACGGAGTGCTTGACAAACACGTTAAAATGCCTGATTCTATTGGCGTTCGATAGTTATGCGGTGCGTGCCTCTGGTGGTGAGCCGGTAGTTCGGGAGTAGTGAATTAGTTAAAAGATCACTTCCTCCTGTTCGATTCCGACCCTCGCCTCAAAATGACCCCAAAAGGAGTCAATATCAAGCCCCGGATCCGAATCTAACGCGGACGTTCATGCAGCAAGAGCATCAGCCTCCACCAGCGCCAATCGTCGCGTCATTTAATTGACATTTTGCCGCTCGAATTTTTCGGACACCGAAGCTTGGCTGGCAGTATATCAGCTTTCGCGAATGAGCTGCCTTTCATTAGGAATCCCGCAAATTTTATACTGTTTATACCGGACGACATTTGGCGAATTAAATTCGCACATTGGGTTTTCTGCCAGAAAAACAGCAGTCATTGAAAGTGCAAAAGGCGAATAACGGGCTTTTTAAACGCGAATCGGCCGGGAGCTTAAGGACCGGTGCTGAGGATCAACCGATAGAACATCTGAGTATTTGTAGGCACCACCGTATATGGTGAAACAGCAGGGTTTGTGACCCACGGTCCCGACAGATTGTTTGCCTCCAACAAAGCGCCGGTCACCCAATTTAACACCGGGTTTGGCAGGGTTATTTGGAGGTAAAGGAAATTAGTCAATCCCCATACGCCCAAACTGCTGCTCGTTCCTACATACACTTTTCCATTTGCAATTGTCGGGCACGTCATCTTCACATACGTCCCAATACTTTCGCTCCACAACACCTTCGGAAAATTCACTGCGTCATAAGCCCGCAAATTGCTGTCGCTGCCAATTTCCCACAAAATGCCGTTGTTGGTTCCATTGGCCGAGAGTGAAAGCCCGCCGCAACGATCGCTCATCGAGAAAGATGATGTGCCCAATGGTGTCGTGATGATGTTTGTGCCGGTAAATTCAAAGGACTTGGTTGCGCTGTTGCTGTGCAGGACGAAAAGATACTGTTTGCCCGGCCCCTGCCAATACACAGGCGACTTGCCCACGGTATCGCCGGATGACTGGGCTTGGAATCCCTGCACAAAATTGCCGACATGCCCCATGTTGTTGATATCCGCCAGATACAGGATCCCATCCTTGCCAATCCCCACCGCATAATGCGTCGGCAGCAGGACCGGCCCGCCGGAGCCGAAGTCCGTGTCACCATTGTTGAGATTGGTCCAGTTGGCCGGCGTTGCATAATCCTGCACCGCCAGACTGCCGTTCAACTTGACCATGGACTCGCCGAAATTGTTGGTGCCATCAAAGGATCCATTGCCGGTCATGATGTAGAGGTTTCCGTTCGAATCCACGGCCGGAGCCATGCCGCCCGACCAGACGGCGGACTGGCTGCCGGTGGCGCTGGCGTTGAAGGCGGCCACCTGCTGCGTCAGGTTGGTGGCATTGTAGCCCAGCACAAACCCATGATAGCTTCCCTGGTCGCAGTGCGAGCCAAAAGAAAGATACACGATACCGTTCAGCAAAACCAAGCCCGGACGCTGGTGCTCTACGGTGGCGCTGAAGTTGCTGGCGGAAATGGTCACTGGTCCGCCGAATTTCTCACTGCCGGTCGTAATATCCAAGGCATGCAGCTTGTGGGCGGGTCCCGCTGCCAGTTTCGTATCCACATAGAGCGTGCCGCTGCCTGGATCTATCACAGGAGTGCCGGTGATGCCCACCACCGGAGTCAAATCACTGCAGGAGGCGGTAAAAGGAGTGCCGAGATTGGTCTGCCAATATGTGATGCCGCCTGTGTCCGCATCGAACGCATACACACTGTTGTTTTCCGTGCTGATGAAAACCACGTTGTGCGTCCCGCCGGATATGTTTAAGTTTTCAACATAGAGCGGCTGGGCATAAACCTGGCCATCCACGTTGTCGGTAAACATCCTGCCAAAGTTCGTTGCATTGACGTTGGCGGGCGTCAAAATGGTCTCGGATGTATTGGCCCCGGTGCGCGCCAGGTCATTGTGTTGCATCAGCACACTTACGCCCTGTGCCCGTGACAATAATAATGCGGTCACAATCGAAATGAGCAGGAGGTTGACCGTTTTGTTCATGGAAAGCTTCAATTGATTTTTCATAAGCTCAACTTGGTTGTTTTATTTTAGTGGTTGGGTTGGGTGGTCCGGTCAAGAGAGAATTGGATGAAACGGCCTTAAGACGGATGTTTTTAAAACGCACTTTCGCGCCCGCGAGATTTTCGTGATCGTCATCACTAATCCAGTCGCGAACTTGCAGGCCGATGAAACCTTTCCTCGTCATCGAATCGTTAATCTGTGCGCAGGCAACACCGTTGAGATAGGTTTTTATCGAGACTCCGACGGCCTCTATTCGAAAATGGTTCCAGTCATTGGTCTTGAAAATCTCCCGGCCCCGTCTTGAAAAGTCGTCCGGGTCGCCGCCCAATGATCCCGGATAAAGCCACATGCGCCGTCGCTCGTCATAAATGCCGGCCGTCCACCAGCGCTCATCATAAAGCGAGGCTGTCCACCAGCGATGATTCGGGCTTGGGTCAATCAGCACCAGATAGCCATACACATTGCCTGCAGGAACAGTATATGCCACTCCATTCCAGTTCAGCCGGATTTCTTTTGCGGCATACCCGCTGCGAATGTGAACACCCGAGAAAAGCTGGTGATCAACCTTGAAATCAAGTTGGAGGATGAAATTGTCGTAATTCTTTTGCGTGCAGAGGACGCTGTTCGTCTCGCTTTCGGAAACAACCTCGCCGACGATGCAGCGGTCTTTTACATAGAATTTGTCGCCGCCGGTTTTTTGCGTCCAGCCCGAAAGGTTCCTGCCGTTGAACAACTCGATCCAGCCCTCCCTGGCGAATACCTCCTGCACAGCGAGGATTGCGAGCGCGAAAAAAACGCACCTGAATTGTCGCACAAAGGCAGCCCACACATTCAGGGACACGGTAGATTTCGAACTGGCTACAAAATGTGGAAATTGGAATTTCATTCAGGATGTTAAAAATTACATCGGCGTCCGTGAATCCTTGATGAACTGCACATGGCCGTCAAGAAAACCCCGGCAGCGTCCGCCCGCATGGATTGTCCGGCCTTTCAGTTCCGGCTGCACCGTCGAGATCGTGTTCGGATAATAGGGGTCAACCGCCAGCTCCACATCCGTTGCACCGCTGATGGGGCCGACAGCCGGATCATGGGCGGCCTGCAAATCGGAGATCGATTGAGCTTCTGTTTTGCCCCAAAAGACCGGCCCGCATCCACAAGCCATAAGCGCGGGGCAAATCCCAAATCACCGCAACAATTTGTCTAGACATTAGGGGGCCCCTCATATGCTACAGCCACTTTACGAGGATAGGGAAAAAGCATCAGCAGCAAGGATCCGGCCAAAGCAAACACGATAATCGCGGCAACGGTGGCAAAATCAACCACGAAACCTGAAAATTTCCAGTTCGGAAGAATTTTAGCGAATGGCGCCACCAGCGGCGCCGTGACACCATAAAGCCACGCAACGAACGGCGTGCCGGTATTAACCACCAAAAACTCAAATATCAATCTGAAAGTTAAAAGCAGTTCGATAATGCCCACGACAATATTAATAAAAGCCCTTAGAATTCTAAACATAAATATATTTTGAGTTTGCTTTGTTCAAGCTATTTTTTACAGCTTGTTGTATTGGTCTTAACACTGGAGCCACCCTACACGGTCCGGCACCCCTTCGCTATGGGGTAAAACCCGAAGCTTAAGGTCAGTTACCAGTTTCTGATCGCCAGTAACTGCCATCGTGCAATCGAATTAGTGTCTGGTGTATGCCCATGCAAAAACCCTTCAACGAACCCTTCAACGATTTCTTCATTAACCGTGCATGCGCCTGGCAGGTGGCGTGTATGTGGCGGATTAAGCCGGATAGTGTCAAAAATGGCCTGAACCCCTGTAAAACCGATGTTAAAACAGCCTTGTAAATCAGGGTATTGAGGCTGGCAGCCGGTGAAGGTATCGTTCGATTCCGACCCTTACTGAACCGGCAATTCATTTTCATCTTTCGGGTTCAGAAAAATTAACTCCGATTGATGCAATCCTTGATGAATCAGCACAACCGGTTTGTCTGCCACCAATGCCAGCAATTCCTTGTCATTGATTTCTTTTGGCCGATCCGATTCGCTCGTTTGCACCACAGTCAAGGTTGAATCCGAAGAATCAAAAACGGCGACATTTTTGAACGAATCGAGTTTTGTGATGATAAACTGCACAGGATTCAACGCCTGCGCGGGCGTGGCGCTCAAAATTGGAGGGCGGGTTTGATTCAGTGAAGCCGCTGGCTCGTGCATATCTTGAAATGCAAACGCAAAAATTCCCGCAAGCGCAATCACGCCCAACGCCAGACTGAAATGTCGCACGCGCTTTCGCTGCCGCACGCTGCGCAAAGTTTTGTTCATTAGCGCGGCGCGAAATTCCGGTGACACGGAATCTTCCAGCAAATCATCCAGCAATTGTTTGGTCGGTCGTTTCATTTTTCAATCGGTCAAGAATCACAGTTTTCAATTTCCGGCGAATCCGCAGCAGGCGCGATTCCATCGCTTTTTCGGTCACCTGGAATTCTTGCGCGAGGCCGCGCGCGGTTTCTCCGGCAAAATATTTACGTTCCAACAGCCAGCGTTCGTCGTCAGGCAAACCGGCGATTTCCTTTTCCAATAATGTCAAAAACTTCGCGTCAGCCCCGTTGCCTTTCAAATCCGCATGGGCGGGCTGCTGTTGAAAAAATCGCGCGAGCAAACTTTGATGCCGTTTCCGCTTCCGCAATTCGTCCACCGCGCAATTGCGTGCCAGCACCGCCAGCCAATTCCAAAAGGCGGCTTCCGAATCAAATATCCGCACATGACGGGCGACGCGAACGAAAGTAAATTGCAGTGCCTCGCGCGCGATTTCTTCCTGCCCACCTGCGACGACTAACAAATAACGGAGCAGCCGGTTAAAATAGAGACTGTAAAATTCATGGAACGCCGCTTCATCGCCGCGCGACATCCCTGCGGTCAGCGTCAGCACGTCTGGCGGCGGCTTTGGTCCGGTCGCCATTGTCGTTCTGATTTCGATTGGCGGACTCAAAAATGCCGGAGCGATGTTCACTGCGGCGAAATTGCTGCTAACAAAAGTCATCCAGTAAAGAATTCACCGGTCTTTGGATTTAGGCAAGTCTTTGTCATCCGACTTTTCCTTCGGCGTTGTGGACAACTGTTTAAGCACGTCGCCAATCAAGTTTACTTTGTCTTCTTCGCCAACAGCAATCAGCACCTTGGTATCCTTATGGTAACTTATTTGCGGCGCGTTGGTGACGCCGAGCATCTTCCACCCGGTTTTGACGGCGGTTGTAATGTCTTCAACCGTGTAACCAGCCTCAAGATAAGGTTCTAGCTGGTAAAACTTACAAACTGTTGATGACAGAACCTGCCACGGTTCACGTTCACGTCCTCTGTCCCAATAAAAATACCAAATTGAATTTTCCGCAGGCATACCTACGGTGCTGAAGCCGTAACTCGTATTACTTACATAAATGTCGCTACCGTTTCCTCCTATGGAACGATCCCTCGGATCAAGCACTGTGAAACGTTCGTTTTTTCGGGAAGCCTGTATTAGCACTTCAAACAACTGCGCCATAGTTACATTTTTTACGGTTATTGCGGATATTTTCAAATCTGCACAATCATCAGGAATAATTGCATTCAGCGGTTTGTTTGTCGCTTTTTCAATGGCTTTGACTAAATCCTTCGGTGTGCCGCCCGGAAAATCCAAATCAAATTTCGTCAATGAATTGGTCGTCTTGACCAAAACATAATCTTCTGGCACCAGCAGCCCATTTGAAGGTGCGGGTTGAGCCGATGCCAGATTGAATGAGAGGATTGAAGCGCCCAAGAGCAACAACACATGTTTTTTCATAATTCGTATTTCAGTTTCATACAGATATACGCCTGCCAACACCGAACCCTTCAAAATATCTTCGGCAATCGAAAAAATCCCTTCGCATAATTCCGATACAGAACAGGGAGCCAACCAGCACCGTTGGCGGACAGCAGCCAGAGACAAGGCGTTTGTTCCATTGATGCCGCGAATCATCATTGAGACGCCCGGCGAATTGCCTTTGAAAGTGCTGCAATCGGGCATCCGAACTGTTGTTCTGGCAGAGGCTCCAGGCCGCCAATGTAAAACTCGTCTGCGTTGGCTCGGACTTCTGGGAAGGGGTCGTCGCCAAGCGCAACGACAGCATCTATCCCCGGCAACACCGCAACGCCGAACTGTATTTCCCGTTCTGGATGAAACACCGCTGGGCGTTTTAACCATGGTTGTGCATTGTGAAATCCGCCGAACGCAACTTCGCATCGATCTTTTTCCCCCACTTCTGTCCAGGCAAAATCAATCGGTCGTGCCAGGACGCAACATGGCCTTCGGCCTCGAATGGCCGAATCAAATCGAGCTTTTCTGCAAGATCGTAGCATTTGGTGTAATGATCCGCATTGAGATTGTTTAGGACAGTTTCCTCTAAGTCGTGCGAGACAGACCAACTGTCGCTTCCTTCGGTTTCCCAACCGCTGCACCAATTAATATTATTGTTCCAAATTATGAAATGGGACCCGCACGCGGTGTCTCTCCAGTAGGAGGGATAAAGACTCATACCGTATTGATTGCGATAGTAGCGCCACGCCTGCCGTGATTTTGAAATTTAGAGGTTATTCGTTGCATTCTGGCTTTGCGCTCATTCCAACCTATCAGATGCATAAATTTCAAGACCGAAAGCGGGTCTAGAAAAGCGCGGATTTTTGCCGACGAAATCATTTGCGGAACAGGAACACGAAACTTACATTGTTATGCCTCATGAGCGATATTACCCTAATGTTGCAAGCAATTAGGAGTGGCGATGGTCATGCTTCAGAAGAATTGTTGCCGCTCGTCTACAATGAGCTGCGCCACCTTGCGACGGCGCGAATGGCGCAAGAGGCTTCCGGACAAACTTTGCAGGCCACGGCCCTGGTGCATGAGGCATGGCTTCGGATGGTGGGCGATGGCGACCGGGGATGGCAGAATCGCGCTCATTTTTTTGGCGCTGCTGCCGAGGCGATGCGGCGCATATTGGTCGAAAACGCAAGGCATAAATCCAGATTGAAGCGTGGCGGCGGGCAAATAAGATTGAACATTGACGATCTGGATTTGGCCGCAGCTACGCCCAATGAAAAAGTTTTGTTGATAAATGAAGCGCTGGAACAATTGCGGACGGACGACCCGGAAAAAGCTCGGATTGTCGTCATGAAATTTTTTGGTGGATTGACGAATCAAGAAGTCGCGGAGAACCTGGGCGTGACGGAACGCACGGTGGAGCGTCAATGGGCTTACGCAAAAGCATGGCTCTTCCAAAATATTCGGACACAACCCTGAAACAGGACGAATCAAACAACGGTGTTTCGCATCACAAAGTGAGACCAAACGAAGAGACATTGTTTGAAGCTGCCCGGAACCTGTCCAAGGCAACTTCACGGCAGGCTTTTCTGGATGAGGCTTGCGCCGGGGACCCGGAACTGCGGGCAAGAATTGAAGCGCTACTGGAGGCCGGAACTGAAGCAGAAGGTTTCTTTAAGGACGCTGTGCGCTTCGATCTTCCTTCCGTTGCTGACCCAGCAGGATCAGGTGACAATCGCGACGCGGAACTGCCTTCAATCGAAGGTCTCGGAACCCGCATCGGCCGTTATAAATTGCTTCAAAAAATTGGCGAAGGTGGCGGCGGGATAATTTATATGGCCGAGCAGCAGGAGCCCGTGCGCCGCCGGGTCGCACTCAAGATTATCAAGCTGGGCATGGACACCAAGAGCGTCATCGCCCGCTTTGAAGCCGAGCGGCAGGCGCTGGCGATGATGGATCATCCAAACATCGCCCGTGTTTTCGATGCCGGTGCAACGGAAACAGGGCGGCCATACTTCGTCATGGAATTGGTGCGTGGCGTTAAAATCACGGAGTATTGCGATCAGAATAATTTGGATACCCGCCAGCGTCTTGAGTTATTTATTCAGATTTGTCAGGCCATTCAGCATGCACATCAAAAGGGAATAATTCATCGCGACATCAAGCCATCAAACGTTCTGGTCACTTTGCATGATGGCGTGCCGGTGCCCAAGGTGATTGATTTCGGCATTGCGAAGGCGATTGAGGCGAGATTGACTGATAAAACACTTTTCACCGCATACGAACAAATCATCGGCACACCTGCCTACATGAGTCCCGAACAGGCTGAAATGAGCGGCTTGGATGTGGACACCCGCAGCGATATTTACAGCCTAGGAGTGTTGCTTTATGAACTGCTCACCAGCAAAACGCCTTTTGATGCAAAGGAATTGCTCCAGAATGGTCTGGATGAAATGCGCCGGACGTTGCGCGAGCAGGAGCCACAACGACCTTCGACGATGGTTACCACTTTGCAAGGTGCGGAATTGACGGCAACGGCGCAACATCGTCACGCCGAACCACCCAAATTGATCATGTTGTTGCGTGGTGATTTGGATTGGATTGTGATGAAGGCGTTGGAAAAAGACCGAAGACGGCGCTATGAAACGGCCAATGGATTGGCCATGGATGTTCACCGTTATTTGAACAGCGAACCCGTTGTAGCTCGTCCGCCGAGCCGTCGTTACCGGTTTCAGAAACTTGTGCGCCGGAATAAAGGCGTCTTTGCCGCCGTCGGGGCGGTCGCCGCCGCATTGGTCATCGGCCTGGGCGCTTCAACGTGGCTTTTTTTTATGGAAAGAGCGGCCCGCCAGCGCGCCGTTTCCGCCGAAAGACAAGCGGAGCAGGCGCGCGTCAACGAAGCTCAATTACGACGACAGGCTGAAACCCGCGAAAAAATCACTCAAGCCACCATCCTGATTAATCAGGAAAATTTTGATGACGCCGACCAGTTGATGGATAAAGTTTCCATCACCCAGCCGACGGTTGAAGGCGCAGCAGTTTTCCGCGGACTCGGCGAATATCATGCCCTCCGGAATGAGTGGGGAAAAGCCACCGCCCGCTTCGATGTCTTGATGCAAATTGATCAGTTGGATGGCTGGGATGCTTGCACGCTGGATTATCTTAGATACGGTCCGACTTTGATAGAGCAGGGCGACACGGATGGCTACGAACGCTTTCGTCAGGCTGCAATCACCCATTTTAACAGTGGCAAATATCCGTTTGCCGACCGTATCGTCAAAATCAGTCTTTTACTGCCGGCCAATGACAAGCTTATGAAGTCTTTGGAACCCCTGATAGGCGTTACCGTACAATCAATCGCCACCAATGTGGATGCCAATGCCGATATTTTTCTTGCGGCGTGGCGCTCGGTTTCACTGGCGTTGATGGAATATCGCAGCGGCAATTCCGAGAGAGCGGCGGTCTGGTGCCAGCAAAGTTTGAGTTATCCCGAACAGATTGCGCCGAGAACCGCTACTGCCCGCATCATCCTTGCCATGTCCGATCAAAAACTTGGCAAAACCGATGAAGCGCGTTCGCAACTAGCAGAAGCCCGCGAAATCATTAACAATAAATTCAAAAATCATTTGGATCTGGGTTCTCCCATGCAGGGGTTTTGGTTCGACTGGGTATTTGCTCGAATTCTTTTGAACGAGGCAACAGCATTGATCGAAGAAAATCCTAAAAACATTCAAAATCAGTAAATTCCACCTCAGTTTTCAGCGATTCACGATTTTTTGTCGGGTTTAGGCGGCGAACGGCGCATTATGTTGTATAAGCCCGAATATGCCAAACGTATTATCTGCGGATCGACATCAAATTGGCCAAAGAAAGTCCGTTAAAGGATTCACGTTGATTGAGTTATTGGTGGTCATTGCCATCATTGCGATTTTGGCCGCCATGCTATTGCCGGCGTTGGCGCAGGCCAAAGAGCGAGCCCATCGCGCCGCGTGCCAAAGTAATTTGCACCAGCAAGGCATTGCCCTTCAAATCTACTCCGGCGACAACAACAATAAACTGCCCGATTTAAGATACGCACCTTTCACGACCACGCCGCCCACTGCGGTGGGACTTTGGCCCTGGGATATCTCCACCAACTTTACGGACGCAATCATTGCCAGTGGTGCTTCCCAGAACATATTTTACTGTCCATCCTACGCAGCCTGGAATAATACCAATACGTGGAACTTCAACTCCGTGTTTAGGATTCTCGGTTATGTCTATTTGATACCGGGTGCCGGCATGAATGCCGGAGGAAGGGCTGAGTCACCGTATTGGCAGTATAATACGACCGGAACACCGGCACAACCCCCGGCCTCCTCCTCAATGGTGGTTGATGTGATTGTCAGGGATACCACCACTGGTAGCTATACTAAAATTTCGGTTGGCGGGCTTCCCGCCAGCATTATCCAAAGAACCAGTCATTTGAACGGCAGCCAGCCTGCGGGAAGCAACGAGCTTTTTGTAGATGCGCACGCCGAATGGCGGTCGTGGAGCACGATGTGGAATAATGGCAATCCTCAAAACTGGTTTGGCGACGACCCGGTCTTTGTTTTCTGACAACCACTAAACTCAACACCAAAGTTACCAACATAACCAACCTCCAACCTAAACCCCTAAAAGCAATCATATGAAATCAAAAAAACTGCATAATGTAGCTGCAATTGCTGCGGCGTTGTGTTTGATCCACACCGCTTCAGCCCAAGATGATCATTGGAACGGCACGATGACCAACACCCTTTGGAACAACCCCAATAACTGGAGTGAAGGCATAGTTCCACCTCCAGGAAACCCGACTAATACTTTTACCGGCAATGTATGGCTTGACCCTTCACCTGTTGATGGTGATTCGGTGATAACGATTCCATTGGGTGACGTGGAAACTCCCGGCGTCGGCAATTCAGCTGAAGTGTATAACACGATTTATGGCCCGGAGTTCGGATGTAATTTAAATATTTACGGCACTTTGTCGTTTGACTGGACGATTGCTCCGTACCAACCAGACCCCACCCCCGGTTTGCGCAGCCATATCAATTTGTATGGGAATGCCTATATGTACACCTCTGGCGCGTCTTTGAATCTTGGTTCCGGCTGGTGGGCAGTTTGTGAAGGGGCGTATGTGACGATGAATCTATACAACAATGCCAATTACAGCAGCTTGGGCGGAGCCGGCCTGTGGTCTGGCGGTCATATCAATATCTATGACAATGCAACTTTTCTGGTAAATGGTTATGTCAACTTTGACAATGGCCAAGCTAATAATGACGGCACAACGGATTTTGTTCTCGGTGGCGGCACATTAATGTTGCCTGAAGGCTTCAATGTCTCAACCGTCACCAACTGGATAACCAGAGGCATCCTCCGGGCCTATGGCAAAGGAGAGGATACGAATGACTTGATTATTTCTGACAACGGCACTAACACAATTGTAACACCAGCTCCCCTCGTCGGTGCCCTCCAACGTGTCTATTTCCATCCACTTGTCCGCGCCAACGTGACGGCAGGGACATTCCAACAGTCAACTCTGGTTGGCGATTATCCATCAGTCAGCGGAGTGCTTTTAAGCTCGTCCGAGCCTGGTGTGGATCCGGCAACGTTCGCAGCTCCAATTTATACGTCGAGCAACACTAAAGTCGCCACGGTGGACACCAACGGACTGGTGACAGCGGTTGCAGCGGGAAGTGCTACTTTGTCGGCTTCAGTCGGCGCATTGAACAGCACGAATTCGGTTACAATCACGGTAACCCCAGTTGTTCCGGATCCGATCCATCGTTACAGCTTTACTAATTCTGCAGCGAGTGAAGCTGTTGATTCGATAGGTCATGCGAATGGCACACTCAATGGCACGGCTGCCTTTAATGGATCGGGGCAGCTCGCGTTAGACGGAACCGTGGGATCTTCCGTGACTTTGCCCGCCGGTATTCTCGGCGGCTTGGACGAAGTGACGATCGAAACTTGGGCCACTTTTCCGGGCGCAATCAACCCCTACGCCAATCTGTTTGCCTTTGGCGGTACGGACACGACTCCGCTCGATCCCAATGAAGGTGCTGGATATAATTATATTACATTCAGCCCGCACACTGGCGCCACTCCCAATACTGCGCAAGCAAACTTCGGGCAGGGGGTGCCTGGATCCGCTGGTGAGCGGGATGCTGTGATGCCCGGGGTGCTGGACAACCAGACCAACGTGCATATCGTTGTGGTATTTCATCCGTTGGCTGGTTACGAGGCATTCTATACGAACGGAGTGCTTGCGGCGTCTATTTCAATGTTTAATAACTTGATTGACCCGGTTGCTGCTCAAGGCCCGACATTTACAAACCATAGTATTCTGACCTATCAGCTTGCCAATGACCCGCTAAACTATGCGCTTGGCCCTGACCCGCTGAATTACATTGGTCAATCGCTCTACACCGGTGACCCCGGCCTGCTTGCGAACATCTCTGAGTTCCGCATTTACAGCAGCCCGCTGACGCCGGCGCAAATCGCTGCGGATTATGCCTTGGGGCCGAATCAACTGATCGGAACCAGTGTGAATGTGTCGCTGTCTGCGTCAATGTCCGATGGTAATTTGATTATCAAGTGGCCGACCACCTCGGCACTGGTGACTTTGTTGTCTTCGCCGACACTTGGCAGCGGAGCAATTTGGACTCCGGTCAACACGACTAACGGTGCACTGACGGTGGTTGGCAGCAACTATCAGGTCACAGTTCCGGCCACCGGTGGCCAGCAGTTTTTCCGGTTGCAGCAATGATGGAATAAATTCGCAACTGGCGGAGATGCCTTAAGCATCTCCGCCTTTGCTGCTTATGAGAGATGTTATAAGCTCCGGGAATGGTGCCGCGCCGACCGGTTCCCGATTGGAGGCGCTCGATAATCCGTGTTGAATATTTCGCGATAAGGTTGAACAGTGAAATACAAAATAAAACGAAATCAACTGGGTGAAAAAAACAGCAAAATCTCTGGTGGCCATTTTTCTGGCTGTGGGTATTGTCCACAACACCACCGCTACAGATTATCACTGGACCGGACTGGCAGGTGATGGCCTATGGTCCACTGCGAGCAACTGGGATAACGGCGTGCCACCGATTACTGCGGACGGGGTATATCTTGATCCCGCAAACGGCAGTCCGGTTATGACCATTGTTTCGGGAGAAACCGAATGGCCGGGCTACGCCCATGCGACCAACGGAGACCACGCAAACGGCATATACGGCATGATTTATGGTTCGGAATGGGGTGCCACACTAAATATTCATGGCACCATAAATTACGACTGGTATCTCGCACCAGTTCAGTCGGATCCATCCAATCCAAGCATTATCAACATGTATGACGGTTCTTCCATTTCCGGCGAAGGCATTGGGCTGGGTGACAATTGGTGGTATTGGGGCGGGCCATATGTGGTGATGAACATGTATGGCAATGCGACGGCCGGCATCAACTGGTTGTATTGGGGCGGACAGATCAATCTCTATGACATGTCGGTAATGAACATCACCAACGGGGTGACATTGGATACGGAGGGTCTGGTGTCTGACGCCACGCGTTCCATCAACCTGGACGGAGGCACGCTGGTGTTGCCAGGTTCATTCACGGCCACCGTGAACGACTGGATTTCGCGGGGTATTTTGATGGCTTATGACAACACAAATGATGCGGCGTTAATCAGCGTCAGCGAGGCCAACACCAATTATCCGGGCCGCACCGTCGTAAGCGCCATTCCCGTGGTAATTCCGCCCTTCATAGAGTATCCGGTTTACGGCGATTACTACGCACACGATCCCTCCACAATGATTAAGCAGGGCACGAACTATTTTATTTGGGGCGACGGTCAGGGCATCGCCGGTCAGACCACCACCGACCTGCGGAACTGGACCGCCATTCCACCGGTGTTTCCCGGCAATCCGCCGGCATGGACGACCAATGCCGTCATCGGATTCACCGGGTATTTTTGGGCACCGGACATCGCCTACTTCAATGGGCGATTCAATCTTTACTACGCCTGTTCGGATTGGGGAACCATAGATTCCGCCATCGGCCTGGTCACCACGCCCTCACTGGTTTCACCCGTTTGGACGGACCAGGGAAAGGTCGTCCAGTCCAACCCGGTCGGGCAGACCACCACGAACACCGACCTCACCGCTTTCAACTGCATTGACCCGAGCATCCTGCTGGACACCAACGGCACGGTGTGGATGTCCTTCGGCTCGTATTCGGACGGCATTCTCATCATGCAGTTGGATCCGTCCACGGGCAAACGCATCGCCACAAATTCCCCAATTTACCTGGTTTCTAACAACGGTCCGGTGTTTTTCAGCAACACTGAAGAAGCCTCTTATCTGTATCAACGTGGCGGTTACTATTATCTGTTCATGAACTGGGGCGGCTGTTGTGCGGGCATAGACAGCACCTACAACATCCGCGTCGGCCGCAGCACCAGCGTCACCGGGCCTTATTATGACAAGAGCGGCATCAACCTGACCAATGGCGGCGGGACGATGGTGCTTGAAAGCACCGCGCGTTTCATTGGCCCCGGCCAGGCGGCCATCATGAACGACAACGGCACGAACTGGTTCACCTACCACTATTATGACGGCAACAATGGCGGCACCGCCACACTGGGACTCACGCAGATCTATTGGAGCGCCGATGGCTGGCCGTTGTTGACGAACGACTGGAGCGCCTTTTATCCTTTTAACAATGATGCCCATGAACATCTTAGACTATACAATGGCACGCTGGAAAGCGGCGCTTTCATCACCAACGACCCGGGGCGGGGCAACGTGCTGAACCTCGACGGGATCAGCAATTATGTGTTGCTGCCCGACCCGGTGGCCAATTGCAGCACCATCGCGACCTGGGTAAAATGGAACGGTGGCGCGACTTGGCAGCGCATCTTTGATTTCGGCACCGGCACCACGAGCTATTTTTTCCTGACCCCCATGGCGAGCAGTGGCAACCTGCGTTTTGCCATCTCCACCAACGGCAACGGTGCCGAACAACAGATCAACGCACCGTTTCCGCTGCCGACCAACTCCTGGTGCCATGTTGCGGTCACACTGGATGGCACGAAAGGCCTGCTTTATTTGAACGGCAATCCGGTCGGCACCAATTACAATCTCACCATTCGCCCCTGGCAGACGCTGGCGCGGAGCAATTACCTTGGTCATAGCCAGTTCCCGGCCGATCCGTTGTTTGGCGGCGAGATCGGCTCCTTCCGGATTTTTGGGCGCGCATTGAGCGGCCCGGAAATCAAGGATCTGGCCTACGCACATCCGGCACTGGCGCACCGATACAGTTTTACGAGCGATGCGCGGGATTCCATTGGCATGTCCCACGGTCAACTAATGGGGGATGCCATGATCACGAACAGTTCGCTTAACCTTGATGGCACGGCGGGCACCTATGTCAATCTTCCGGGCGGCTTGGTTTCCGGCAGTTCGGCGGCGACCATTGAATTTTGGGCCACATTCGGCGCAGAGGGAGATTGGGCGCGCGTTTTCGATTTCGGAAATATCAGCGGAGACGAAGGGCAGGATTTTCTTTTCTTCACGCCTCACAATTCTTCCACAGACGTCCAAATGGGGTATTCAGTGGCCGCTGGCGCAGCGAACCTAGTCGCCCCGGGCATCTTGGACAACAGCACGGTTCATGTGGTCTGTATCGTGGATCCAACCAATAATTACTGCGCCATCTACACGAACGGCGTGCTGCAAAGTGCATTGACGAACTCGCTGCCCCCGCTCTCGGAAGTCAGTTCCGCGTGGTCGTTCATCGGGCGCTCGATGTTCAGCGCGGACGCCTGGCTCAACGCGACGATTTATGAACTGCGCATTTATGACGGACGGCTCACGCCGCAGGAAATTTCCGTGAACGACCAATATGGACCCTACACACTGGCTTTGCCCGTAACGCTGACACCGTCAAATTCCGCCGCTGGCCTCACCCTGTTCTGGCCGTCTTGGGCGATTGATTTCGCGCCGCAATCCTCCACCAATCTGGCTGGCGGTGTTTGGACGCCTTTCGGACAAATACCAATGCTCGCCGGCAATCAATGGTCACTGACCGTTGCCATAACCAATTCCGCGAATTTTTACCGCCTTCAAAGATAAAAACGAACCGTGAACTCCAAATTCCAACTTCCATTTCTCGCCGTTGCGACGTTTGTTTGCACAACCTTCGCGATGTCTGCAGCTCCGACAGTCACCATTCAAGCTGGACAACCCGGTGCAAAAATCAATCCGGCGATGTGGGGGATATTTTTTGAAGACATCAACTTCGGCGCGGACGGCGGACTCTACGCCGAAATGGTGAAGAACCGTTCGTTTGAATTTCCCGATCCGCTCATGGGCTGGATCAAAATTAGTCCAAGCCTCGCGCAGGGCGAATTGTCCGTTCGCGACGATGAACCTTTCGATACGAACAACCCCCACTACGTCCGCCTGCTTTCGGAAGGCACCGCCCCGTTCGGAATTTCCAACGAAGGTTTTCGCGGCATGGGAGTGCGCAAAGGGGAGGCCTATAACTTTTCCGCGCAGATTCGCGGCATAGACGGCTCGCCCATTTTACGGGTGCAACTCTATGGCAGCGACGGCACGTTGCTTGATTCAGCGGAGCTTCGGGATTTTTCTTCCGACTGGGAAAAATACACGGCCACTTTGCATCCCAATGACACCGACGCGAAAGCGCGGCTGGCAGTGGTTTTGGACGGCAAGGGCATCGTGGATCTCGACATGATTTCGCTTTTCCCGCAACACACCTGGAAAAACCGGCCCGGCGGATTGCGTGCCGACATGGTGCAGGCGCTCGCGGATTTGCATCCGGGCTTTCTCCGTTTTCCGGGCGGATGCATCGTAGAAGGCAGCGTGCTCGCGCGACGTTACCAGTGGAAAAACACCATCGGCCCGGTTGAAGACCGTCATTTGCTCATCAACCGCTGGAACTATGAATTTCAGCACCGGCCGACGCCGGATTATTTTCAATCGTTCGGCCTCGGTTTTTTCGAATACTTTCAATTGTGCGAGGACATCGGCGCCGAGCCGCTGCCGATTCTGAATTGCGGCATGGCCTGCCAGTTCAATTCCGGCGAACTCTGTCCGCTCGATGAATTGCAACCTTACATACAAGACGCGCTTGACTTGATCGAGTTTGCCAACGGCCCGACGAATTCCACCTGGGGCGCGAAGCGTGCGGCGCTCGGACACCCCAAGCCCTTTCACCTGAAAATGCTCGGTGTCGGTAACGAACAATGGGGACAACAATACATTGATCGTTACGCCATGTTCGCCGAGGCGATCAAGGTGAAGCATCCGGAAATTCAACTGGTTTCCGCCGCCGGGCCTGACCCGGCGGATCAACGTTTTCAATTCGCCTGGTCAAAACTGCGCGGGTTGCATGCCGACATCATTGACGAACATTCCTATGCAAAACCGGATTGGTTTTATGCCAACACGCATCGCTACGATAATTATGACCGCACCGGGCCGAAGGTTTTCATGGGCGAATATGCCGCGCAAAGCGTCGGCGTCGTCAGCACCAAAAATCAGAACAACCTCGAATGCGCGCTGGCCGAGGCCGCTTACATGACCGGACTTGAACGCAACGCCGATGTTGTCCGCATGGCCTCCTACGCGCCTTTGTTTGCGAATACCGAGGCGTGGCAATGGACGCCCGACTTGATTTGGGCCAACAGCCTGCAAGTTTATGCGACGCCAAATTATTATGTTCAGCAACTGTTTAGCCGCAATCGCGGCGACGTGGTTCTACCAGTGAATTTGGACGGAATTGAAACATCCGCTTCCGGGGTTCAAAACTTTTATGCGAGCGCAACGCGCGACGACCAGTCGGGTGAAATCATTCTTAAGGCAGTCAATCCGGGAACAATTGGCGAACCGGTGGAAATCAAGCTCGCCGGCTTGTCGCAGGTTGAACCGGAAGGTAGGGCGATTACTTTGGCCGGCAACAATCTGAACGAAGTCAATTCAATGGACGAGCCGGAAAATATTTCACCCGTCGAATCACAATTTGAAAATGCCGCCGCGGATTTTACCTACACTTTTCCGGCGCGTTCGATGACCGTGTTGCAGATCAAAAAACAATGAGACTCAAACCAACAGTCCCCAATTGTTTCCGAAGAACCGCCTGCATTTCATTTTTTATGGCCGCTCTAATTCTTCACGCTTCACCGCCGAACTTGCGCGGCAGCCTCGGTATTCACGATCCGTCCGCAGTCATTAAGTGCGGCAACCTCTATTACGTTTTCGGCACGGGGCAGGGCATCATCTCAAAATCTTCCGCCGACAAAATGTATTGGGTGACCGGGCCAAGCGTGTTCGCAAGTCCGCCTTCGTGGACGACCAACGCCGTTCCCGGGTTCACCGGAGATTTCTGGGCGCCGGACATCAGCTATTTCAACGGCCAGTATTATCTTTACTACGCAGTTTCGACTTTTGGCAGCCAGGTTTCTGCGATCGGATTGGCAACAAATCCGACGCTCGATCCCAGTAACCCCAGTTATCAGTGGACTGACCAGGGCCCGGTGATAGAATCCACGACCGGGAGTGCGTTCAACTGTATTGACCCCAGCGTCACCTTTGATGCGTCCAGCAACTTGTGGATGTCGTTTGGCTCATTTTGGAATGGGATTTATCTGGTCCAACTAAATGCAGCCACCGGCTTGCGCAACACAACCAACACGACTGTTTACTCTCTGGCCACCGATAATGCCGCCAGCGGCGATCCGATTGAAGCGTCCTATCTGTATTATTATGGAAATTATTATTATCTTTTTGTGAATTGGGGCACCTGTTGCGATGGTGTGGATAGCACCTACAACATTCGCGTGGGTCGTAGCACGAGCATCACCGGTCCTTACATTGACCAGAACGGCGTCAATATGCTTTCGAGCGGCGGAACGCTCTTTTTGGAAACGACTGGCAAATATATCGCCCCTGGGCAAATCGGAATTCTCAATGTCGATGGGAATTTTTATTTTGGTTATCACTATCTCGATGCCAACAACAATGGCACGCCGACGTTCGATCTTGAACCGCTTTCGTGGACCAGCGATGGCTGGCCGGAGTTCACCAACAACTGGTCCGCCGTGTATCATTTTAACATGGACGCCCGCGACGACGATAATCAGTATTACGGGCTGCTCCAAAATGGTGCTTCCATCTTCAACGACCCGCTGCTGGACGATTCGCTCGCACTCAATGGAACAAATCAATTTGTCGATTTGCCCAATGGCGCGGCCAATGCCCAGACTTTTGTCGCCGTGGTCAAATGGAACGGCGGCGCAGCCTGGCAGCGCGTTTTCGATTTCGGGAATGGGACGAACAGTTACGCCTTTTTGACACCACTCGCCTCCCAAACTGGCTACCCTCGCTTTACCATAACTTCCTCCGGCATCGGCGGTGAGCAGCATCTCGACGGAACCGGCGCCATGCCGGTGAATGTTTGGACGCACATTGCCGCAACCACCGATGGCTCACGCGGGATTCTTTACGTCAATGGCGTGGCGGTGACGACCAATACATCCATGACCCTGACCGCGTCGGAGATCGTGCCGACGAATGTTTGGTTTGGCCGCAGCCAATTTCCCGCCGATCCTTACTTCAATGGCCAGATCAGTTCCATTCGCATTTTTGGCCGCGCACTTTCGGCCAATGAAATCGTCGCACCGCAACCGATGATTTCCGCGCCGGTAGCCAATTCATTTTACCAGCCCGGCGAGACGATTCAGTTTGCCGGAACCGCCACGGACTTCGCCGACTCGCCGTTGTCCACAACCGGGCTGACCTGGACGGTTGAATTTTGCGACACGGATTCAACTAACATTGTCGCCGGCCCGTTTTCAGGAATCAACGACGGCAGTTTTTCAATTCCGGCGAGCGGCGAGGAAGCCACGAACGGATTTTATCTCATTGCACTCGCGGCGACCGACACGCTCGGACGCGTTGCGACAAATTGCGTGGACATTTTTCCGAATCCGACCAACACGGATTGGACGGCGTATTATCCCTTCGACAACGGCGCGGCGGACGCGAATGGAGTTTTCAACGGCTCTTTGCAGAACGGAGCCAGCACCCCTGCCAATCCCATTCGCGGCTCTGTTTTAAACCTGAACGGCGTGAATCAATACGTCAGTTTGCCGCCGGGAATCGGCGCGATGAGAACTTTTTCCGCCTGGGTGAAATGGGGCGGAGGCAACGATTGGCAGCGCATTTTTGATTTTGGCGTCAACGACACGAGTTACGCCATGCTCACGGCCCAAGCCAACAGCGGCAAGCTGCGTTTTGAAATCACGCCCAACGGTTCTGCTGAAACGCGGGATTTGGATTCGCCCAATCCGCTGCCAACCAATGTGTGGACGCATGTGGCTGTGGCGCTCGATGGATGGCAGGCGATAATGTTCGTCAACGGTCATGCCGTTGCGGTAAACTCCAGTGTGAATCTTTTGCCGTCCGACGTCGCCGGCAGCGCAAATTACCTTGGCCGCAGCCAGTTTTCCGCTGATCCCTACTTCAACGGCCAGATGGATTCGGTGCAAGTCTCTTCGGAGACTTTACCAATTGAGCAAATAACAGCGTCAAGTATTGGCATTTCAAACACAGCGGCAACGTTCACCTTGAACTGGCCGGCTTGGACAAATGGCCTCGAGCTTTACGCAGCAACCAGCTTGGGCGCTGGGGCCAACTGGACATCCATTACCAATTCACCGGTGACGACGAACGGCATCAACTTTTTGACACTCACGCCAACGAACAGTCAGATTTTCTTCCGCCTGCAATTCCCGTGACGATTCAAACCGTGCGATTGTGAATCTAAATGGATTGAATATGGTTCTTGGGAGTTGCCGCAGATTGGTGCTTGTGCTGGCTGCCCTGACTGCCAACGCTATTCAGGCGCAATCCAGTGCCGTGGTGACGATTCAGGCGAACCAGCCCGGCGCGGTCGTCAGTTCCAATCTGTTCGGAATTTTTTTTGAGGAAATCAACTATGCCGGCGAGGGTGGCATTTACGCCGAGATGGTTCGTAACCGCGCTTTTTACACGGCTACGAACGCGAACTTTTGGACGCTCGTAACACAGGGCACGGCGGCGGGCGCGATGAGCGTGGATCCCACCCAACCGTTAAACACCAACATTGCCAATTCACTGAAGCTCACAATGGCCTCCGGCATCGGCAGCGTCGGTGCTGGCAACGCCGGTTTTGGGGGAATGTCGTTTCAGGCCGGCGCGACTTACAATTTGAATTTCTTTGCGATGGCAGCAAACGGTTTTACTGGGCCAATTTCCGCGCAGTTGGAGAGTTCTGACGGCAACCGCGTTTATGCGCAGGACTCGTTCAGCGGGCTGACAACCAACTGGCAGCGTTTCACCACCTCGTTGGTGTCGAGCGGCACGGACACGAACGCGCAGATCGTTTTGAGCATCACCAATGCTGGCACGATTTGGCTGGATGTAGTTTCTCTGTTCCCGCAGGCGACATTTTTTGGACGGACAAACGGCTTACGATTGGACCTGGCGAACATGCTGTCGGCGTTGCATCCGTCGTTCCTGCGGTTTCCAGGCGGGAATTTTATTGAGGGCGAGAACATCACCAATGCCGTCCGTTGGAAAAAAACCATTGGCGACATCTCACAGCGACCGGGCCATATGGACGACGCCTGGGGCTACTGGTCCACCGACGGTTTCGGCTACCACGAATTTTTGCAGTTTTGCGAAGACATGGGTATGCAGCCGCTCTATGGAATTAATTGCGGCCTCGCGCTCGGTTACAACGGCAGCACCAACAATACCGTTCCGCTTTCGCAGATGGGCCCGTGGGTGCAGGATGCGCTAGATGCGATCCAGTATGCGAACGGCGATACGAACACGACCTGGGGCGCATTGCGCGCTGCGAACGGACATCCCGCGCCGTTCAATCTGCAATACATGGAAATCGGTAACGAGAACGGCGGCTCATATTACAATACCAATTATGCGATGTTTTACAACGCGATCAAGTCGAATTATCCGGCGATGCACCTCATTGCGTGCAACTGGGGCGGCATTCCGTCAAGCGCGCCAGTGGAAATTGAGGATCAGCACTACTATTCGGACGAGGCCGCGTTTATTTCCTATGCCACCATGTACGACTCTTACAGCCGTTCCGGCCCGAAGGTTTTTGTGGGCGAATATGCCGTCACGGCCGACTACGGCGCTTATGACAACCTCGGCTCCGCATTGGGCGAAGCGGCGTTCATGACCGGCATGGAGCGAAACTCCGACCTTGTTGAAATGGCTTCTTACGCGCCGCTCTTTGCGAACGTGAACGGGATGCAGTGGCAACCCGACATGATTTACTACGATAGTGCGCGGGCGGTATTCGGCACGCCGTCGTATTACGTCCAGCAATTGTTCAGTCAAAATCGCGGGGACGTGGTTTTGCCCACGAGCCAGACCGCCCAGACCAACGCCACCTTTGCTATTGTGCAAGGCGCCATTGGCGTCGGCTCGTGGAACACTTCCGTCCAATACACCAACATCGTTGTCACCAGCAATGGCGTCACACTTTACCAAAGCGACTTTGTCGATGACGGGACCAACGGCTGGAAGGCCTTTAACGGCACCTGGAGCGCCAGCAACGGATTGTATCAGCAAACCGCCATCATCACGGATTGCTATTCCACGACCGGCAACACGAATTGGGCCAATTACACCATCACCCTGCAGGCGCGCAAGACCGGCGGCAACGAAGGTTTTCTTATACTGTTCAATGTTCTCGATGACAACGACTGGACGTGGTGGAACATTGGCGGCTGGAGCGATACGCTGGACGGCATCGAACAAACGGTGGACGGCAATAAAACCACCTACGCGCAGGTTTCGCAATATATTGCGACGAACACCTGGTATTACATCCGCATTGTGGTGACCGGGGCACGCGCCCAGTGTTATCTTGGCACCAACGCGGCTCAGGCGGCCACCAATCTGGTGCAGGACGTGACAGTGCCGGCAGTGCAGAGCGGCGGACTTTTAGTTTCGTCAACTTATGCCAACGCCGCCGGCCAGGTCATTGTCAAGGCTGTCAATCCTTACAACACGCCAGTGGCCACGACATTCAATGTCACCGGCGTCAGTTCCATATCGCCAAATGCAACGCTCATCCAATTGACTTCGGACAGTTCGGCGGATGAAAATACTTTCTTGTCGCCGACGTATGTTTTTCCGGTCACGAATTCTATCTCCAACGCCGGAACCAATTTCACCCTCACGCTGTCCGCGAATTCGCTTTCCATTCTCCGGCTCAACGCCAGCGGCATCAATACTTACACGAGCCTGATGTTGCAATGCCCTTCGCCCATCGACAGCGGCCAGTTGGTCGCGTCCACCGTCTTGGGTAAGCTTTCTGGTAATTGGATCAATCTCACAGCCAATACCAACTACGCCATCACTTGGTCCTCGGCAAATACGAACATCGCCGTCGTTGATGTCTACGGCAACGTCGTGGGCGTAGGTCCGGGGACGACAAGCATCATCGCCACTTACGTGAGTCTGGGTTTGTCCGCCACGCAATCCGTGCAGGTTGTCTATGTCCCGACCACGCTCATGCATCGTTACCATTTCGCGAATGGCAATGCAAACGACACTATTGGCACTGCCAACGGCACATTTGTGGGTGCCGCTAAAATCACCGGCGGTCAACTGGTGATCCCCAACACAACTTCTGCCGCGCCTGCAACTGACTACTTGCAATTACCTGCAGGCATCCTCACCAATGCTGCGAACGGCATCGGTGCCAATAACATTGATCCGGCGGTAACGGTGGAAGCCTGGGTAACAATCTATCCAAGCCAATACACTTGGGCCAATCTTTTCGATTTCGGCAACCGGGACGCCAATGGCCAGTCTGAATATGATATTCATGTGTGTGTTCACGCCAGTGACGACTCGACAATCGCCGGGATTTCTGATTCGGACAATGCGAATGTTGATTATCAATACATTGATCTGGGATCGGGAAGCAGTTGGGATGGCAGCACCAACGTGCATATTGCCGCCGTTTATAACCCGCCGGCCGGGTACGTGGCCATTTACCTCAACGGCGTCCTGGCCGGCGCAAATTACAACGTGACCATCCCGATGTCGGGTGTGCAAAATGTTCGTAATATCATCGGCGCGGACAACTGGCGTGACCCGGGCATGCAAGGCAGCATTAACGAATTCCGCATCTACAACGGCGCTCTCTCTGTGAATGAAATAGGTGCTACGCAGGTGCTCGGTCCAGATCAATTGTTGAGTGTTGCCAACCCGACCATCAGCGCTTCCTTGTCCTTGAACAACCTGACGTTGTCATGGCCGGTCGCTTCAGCAGGTTTTGCACTCCTGTCGAGCACGAATCTGGCTTCGGGCACTTGGATGATGGTGTCTCCAGCTCCGCAAATTGTCGGCAGTCAATGGCAGGTCATCTTGCCTGCTTCTGGAAACGCACAGTTTTTCCGACTGGTGCAATGAAAATTTTAGGATGTAATTTTGCCGCATGAACTTCATTCCAAACCATCGCAAAATGTTTGGCTGCGCTTTCGTGGTCGCAGTCGTGCTGATGGCTGAAACTCTGCTTCACGCGCAAACCCGACCGGTTCCGCTTTGGGCAAAAACAAATTTCAATTCCGAAATCTCGGCGCAAATGGCCGGATTTGGCAGCCGTGGCGTTCATGTGCATGATCCTTCATCGATTGTAAAATGCGGAAATGAATTTTGGATTTTTTACACTGGACGTGGTGTGCCGTCATATCACTCGAAAGATTTGATCAAATGGGAAATCGGGCCGCGCGTCTTCACCAACGCGCCGGCATGGACAGACCAAGCTGTCCCCGAACATCGCGGCAGTTATTTTTGGGCACCTGACATCATTCATCTGGGTGGCCGTTATCTACTTTACTATGCCGTCTCGACCTTTGGAAAAAGAGTTTCCGCCATCGGGTTGGCGAGTAATCCAACGCTCGATCCAAATAACCCGAAATTTCATTGGACCGATTGCGGCCTCGTCATCCAGTCCGCTGAAACAGACGATTTCAACACGATTGATCCGGCGGTTTCCCAGGATGCCGACGGCAAGTTATGGCTTGCGTTCGGCTCATTTTGGAGCGGCATTAAGTTGGTCCAACTCGATCCAAAAACCGGCAAACGCATCACGCCTGATTCTCCGATGTATTCACTCGCCCACAATGATTCGATTGAGGCGTCTTACATATACCAGCATGATAATCTTTATTACCTGTTTGTGAACTGGGGCTTATGTTGCCGTGGCACGAACAGTACATATGAAATCCGCGTCGGTCGGAGCAAAAAAATCACCGGCCCGTATTACGACGCGGACGGTGTAGATTTGGTGAACGACGGCGGCAGCTTATTTTTGAAAACCAGCGGACCGTTCATCGGGCCGGGACAAGCCGGAATCATTTCCGAAAACGGCACGAACTGGTTTAGCTGCCATTTTTACGACGGCACGCGTGGTGGCATTTCCACTTTGGCCATTCTGCCTCTTCAATGGGACACCAATGGCTGGCCGGAAATAGTCACCCATTCGGTGAGATAAAATTTATGAAAAATCAAATGGCGTCCTGGAAGATTTTCATCGCGGCCGGGCTTGCCACCATTCAATTAAACATTGTTGCCGCTGAATCGGCGCGGATCACCGTGGACGTGGACAAGCCTGGCCACGCCATGCCGGCCACAATGCATGGACTATTTTTTGAGGACATCAATTACGGAGCCGACGGCGGCCTTTATGCGGAGCTGATTCAAAACCGCTCCTTCGAAGATGACGAACCGCTTTATAGTTGGAGTGAAGCAGCGATTGGAGATGCAAAGGGCCGGCTCAGGGTTGTTTCTGAATCTCCGCTCAATGCGAATAACCTTCATTTCCTACGCATTTACGTCTCTAATCCCGGCTCGCAAGGATACGGTGCGGAGAATTCCGGGTTTGACGGTATCGCGCTACGCGAAGGTGATAATTATTTATTTTCCATTTACGCGCGCCGACGCGCGGGAGATTCAGCGGCGTTACACGTCGTGATTCAGAATGAGAATGGAAATCCACTAGCTTCGACAGAAATCACAAACATCGGCGAAGCCTGGCAAAGGTTCGAAGCGAAACTGACCAGCACGGAGACCGTCACCAATGCCCGCCTTTTTGTCCTGGCCGAAAAACCCGGCGTCGTTGATGTGGACATGGTTTCGTTGTTTCCCAAAAAAACTTTCAAAGGCCGTCGTAACGGCCTGCGCGCCGATCTTGCACAGGCAATGGCCGATGCGCATCCGGGTTTCCTCCGCTTTCCCGGCGGCTGCATCGTCCAAGGTCGGGACATGGCCAATGCGTATCGCTGGAAAGACACCATCGGCGATGTCGCGGAACGGAAACAGAATTGGAATTTTTGGCGTGACCCCAGATCGTCAGAATACGACCAGACTTTCGGCCTCGGCTTCTATGAATACTTCCAGCTCTGCGAAGACATCGGCGCGGAGCCGGTGCCGGTCATCAATTGCGGCATGTATTTTCAAGGGGATCCCAACACACCGGTTCCACTCGATCAACTGGGGCCGTTTGTCCAGGACGCTCTTGACTTGATTGAATTTGCGAATGGCCCGGCCACGAGCGAATGGGGTGCCAGACGCGCCGTGATGGGACATCCGGAACCGTTCAACCTGAAGTTTCTCGCCGTCGGCAACGAACAATGGCAGCAGGTCTATTTTGACCGTTACGAGATTTTCAATCGCGCAATCAAGGCGAAATACCCGCAAATCAAAATTATTTGCAGCGCCGGGCCGTTCCCCAACGATTCACACTGGCAATTCGCCTGGGACAAGTTCCGCAGCGGCACGCCGGCGGATGTGGTGGACGAACATTATTATGTGCCGCCACAATGGTTTTATGAAAATACAGATCGCTATGACAACTACGACCGCAATGGACCGAAAGTTTTCGTCGGTGAATATGCGGCACAGGACGGCCATGCCCACCGAAACAATCTGCGCGCGGCGCTGGCCGAAGCCGCCTACATGACAAGCCTGTGGAAAAACTCGGATGAAGTGTTAATGGCTTCCTACGCGCCGCTGTTCGCGAAAGTCGGGCATGATCAATGGCATCCAGATTTGATTTGGTTCGACAACACGCGAGTGTTGCTGACTCCGAATTATTACGTTCAGAGACAATTCGCGCAAAACCGTCCTGACATTTTTTTGCCGACCGCCGTTGAAGCCCCCCAAATTTCATCTCATCCCACCGGCATGATCGGCGTCGGCACTTGGAAAACGCAGGCAGAATACAAGGACATCCGCGTCACCTCACCGGATGGCCGAGTATTGTATGAAAGCGATTTTTCAATGGGCATGGATGCGTGGAAAACGTCCGGTGGCGATTGGACATTCGTGGACGGTGCTCTGCGCCAGAATGCTGACGGCGAAAACATCCGCGCCGTCGTCGGCGATCCGACCTGGTCGGATTACACGCTGACATTGAAAGCGCGCAAGCTTGGCGGCAGTGAAGGATTCCTGATTTTGTTTCACACACCTGATATTGAAAATCCGGTTTGGTGGAACATTGGCGGCTGGGGCGACACGGAGCATTCGCTGCAAGGCGGTGATCTGGCGGAAAACCATGTGCGCGGTTCCATTGAAACAGGCCGCTGGTATGACGTTCGAATCGAACTGCACGGCGGCAGGGTGAAGGCGTTTCTCGATGACCAACTGATTCATGAGGTGAACCCCAAACCGATCGCGGCAGTTTATGCCGCCGCCGGTCGGGACAAACGCGCCGGCGAACTGATTTTGCAAATGGTCAATCCATTTTCCGAACCGATGTCGGTGGACGTGAAATTAAATGGAGCCGACAAGCTTGGAAGCAAGGCCCAAACTATCACGCTGGCAAATCCAAATCCTGACGCCGAAAATTCATTCGACGATCCCGATGCTGTTGCGCCGCAGGTGAATGAATTTTCAGGAGTCGCCCCGGAATTTTCCTGCACGCTGTCGCCCTATTCGTTGACGACATTTCGCATTCCCGAAAACCGATAGTGGTGTAATTAAAGATAGATGTAACCGATATAAATTTACTTTGGCAATACTTCTTGCTAGAAAAAGCAAGTTCGTGCCTTAGCTGCGGCTTCTTCTATGTCCGAATGCAATACTCGGCGACTTCTTACTCGAATGCTTTCACCTCAACTAAGGCAATTGCGGCTTGTTTTGGGTTGGTGAATAGGATTCGAAGTTTTGAGGTGTTCACCGGTCGGAAAGTGATTGTGTTTTCGCCGTTCGCCAGGGTTTTTTTCGGAGTCATGTGCGTATCGGAAACGTCCGTCCAATCCTGCCCTGTCCAATATTGAATAGTGAATTTTGCCGGCGCTTTGAATTTTGCGTCATCTGCGTAGAAGTAGAGCTGTGCGGAACTGAATTGTTTTTCGGCGCCAAAATCCAAACTGAACCAGTCCTCGGCGGCCAGTGATCCGGCGTTCGACCAGTAATTTCTGACATTCGGGAAAAACCAGACCCGTCCGTCCACGGCCTGATAGAGTTCGTTTGCGAAATTGTTGACGGAAGCGGATGGCGCTGGGAAACCGCCCCTCACCATATTTACAGCCAAGTTGATCGGATGCGACGTTACGCTAACTGTTGGTTCGGAAATGGCAACGGTTTTTCTTCCCAACGCCGATGGTGGCAACACCTGTTGGCCATTTACATACACAGATAGTCCCGCACCCTTATCATAACGTCTGCCATCGCGGTCATACACGATCGTCACCAATTGTCCGTGATAGGGAACATTTTCCACGCAGAAGTATTCAATGTCGTTTGTCGAGTGCGGATCGGTTGGAATCAGCGGATTTATTTCAAGAATGTTATCAGCCCGGGGCCGCAGCCCGACGAGACCACTGATGATCAAATCATTATAGTCTGAATGATTATAATGATGGCTCCTTTGCAATCCGACGATGACATTTCCCGTGTCGGGATTGTAATCTTCCTGCAAATCGGGCTGGCCGTTCAAGTAGTGCTGGCGGGTGTATTGTTTCAGAAAACGAATGTAATCATCCGCATGAATCACATCCTGAGTGTAATCGTTCAAAAGATTAGCCATGGCCTCGAGCACCAGAGTGGTGTCAAACGGCCAGGTCGGCCCATTCCACTGACATTCCGGCAACTGTTTTCCGTTCACTGTGACATACCGGTATTGCCTCATGTAATACTCGTAATTCGGTTCAACGGTGCGCATTCCATAAGGGCCGCCGAGTTCCGCCGATGAAAGTAAATGCTTCCATGACGCATTGTATTTCGGATCGCGATCAGGAAGTTCAAAAGCCCACGGCACATATCCGGTCAGTTCACGTCCACGGATAAAATCCCAGTAGTGCACAAACTGGTTGTCTGCTTTGAACCGGTCAATGAAATGTTGCATGCCGTCGTTCCAAAGATTCGTCTCGACCGAACCTTTGATGGCTGCAGCATCTGCGGCGAAAGTCTCCGCCGTATTTGTATCACCTGCCAACGTCGCCAGTTTGCTGATGGCCACCGCGTTGGCGAACATGAAACTATTGATCGTCGGGCGGAAGGCGTCGCCGTGCAGGAAACCATCTCTGCCCCCGCTGGTGTCAATTGAGGAAATGGTATATTCGGTGGCATCAAGAATCGGCTCAATAGAATACAACCCCTTGGCCGGATCGTAACGATTCGTCCAGAGCTGAAAAATGTGTTTCATCGAATCCAAATTTCTTATCGCGAAAGCGCCGTCTCCGTTCACCAAATATCGCGCATAGACGGCTGCTGCAATTGCCTCACTGAAATGACGATCGTTTCCGCCGGAATACATGAAGTTAATGTAATCATCCATATAACAATTGTCCTTCAGCCAACGGCCTTCGTTGATGTGAAACGCGGTGGCGTCATTGAGGCTCTGGAAAGGCTTCATAGCCCAGCCCACGTCGTCCAGAAATTCCGTGACAATATATCCGCGGCTGCCAAGGTCTTTGAGGTGCGATTTGTATAGTTGCCACCGATAGTAATATATCTGGGTGATTTGCGGATCGGAGCAATCGAAAAATGGAATGTGCTTTTCAAACCACGGCGCATCGTTGCCAAAATAACGAACGGCCAAGGAAGTTTGTGTCAGAATGCTGGTCCCATTTTGGCCTGCAACCGTTCTAGAATTAAAACAGAACGCGATAAAAATCACACCGATGAACATTTGGCAGGAAGGAAAGAGGAATTTCATATTCTAAAACTAGCCAACGTAATGCAATGCAGCAATTCCAATCATTGTAGAAGTTCATCCTTGGCACCCACAACCATTGCTAATTCTGAATGAAAATAACCGGACAAAGCTGGTCAAGCTTTCGGTTTTTTGATAAAATTAGAATTCAGACAGTTAAATTTTTAAAAAATGAACAAAATAAAGAGTGAATTTACATCGCTTTTTGTTTGTGTCGGATTGCTCGTCGGGCCAGACAGCAGCTATGCGTTTGATCCTTTCTATTGGACATGGGCAAATAAACCCGTGATGGGTTGGAACAGTTGGGATTGCTTCGCCACAACCGTGACTGAAGCCCAAACCCGCGCTCAAGCCGCCGTCATGAAAGAGAAACTCGCGTCGCATGGCTGGAATCTCATCATGGTGGACATCCAATGGTATGAGCCGAATGCAAACGGCTTTGATTATCGCAAAGACGCAAAATTGGAAATGGACGAGTGGGGAAGGTTGACTCCTGCGACCAATAAATTTCCTTCTGCGATCAATGGCAAAGGTTTCAAGCCGCTCGCTGACTGCGTTCACAGTCTCGGCCTGAAATTCGGTGTGCATCTGATGCGCGGGATTCCTCGCCAGGCGGTCGCCGCGAAAACGCCCATCAGAGGCACGCGTTTTACCGCTGCTGATATTGCTGACACCAATAACGTCTGCCAGTGGAATGGTGACATGTATGGTGTGGACATGTCCAGACCCGGTGCGCAGGAATACTACGATTCAGTTTTCGACCAGTTCGCATCATGGGGGATTGATTTCGTGAAGGTAGACGATCTTTCCCGGCCATATCACCAATCGGAAATTGAAGCCATCCGCAAAGCGATTGACCACACGGGGCGGCAAATTGTATTCAGCACGTCGCCCGGCGCGACGCCAGTGAACGTAGGCGAACACATCAGCACTCATGCCAACATGTGGCGCATTAGCGACGATTTCTGGGATAACTGGCCGCTGCTTTTGGCGCAATTCGACCGTTTGCGCGACTGGACGCCGTATAGTGGCCCCGGCCATTTTCCCGACGCGGACATGCTTCCAATCGGCGTTTTACAAATGGGAAAAACCAAAACTCATTTCACCCACGACGAACAATTGACACTGCTGACCTTGTGGAGCATTGCCCGCTCGCCCCTTATCTTGGGTGCGGATTTGACAAAGCTTGATGATTTTACGCTTTCACTAATCACCAACGACGAGATTATAGCCGTTGACCAATCCAGCACTAATAACCGTGAACTATTCCGACGTGATGGTTTTTACGGTTGGGTCGCGGACATTCCTTCCTCAAAAGACAAATATCTTGCGCTTTTCAACACACGCGACAAGCCCTCTGGCGACATGCAATCGCCCGTCTTCATTGAAGCTTCGACGGCAGTGCCGGTGAAACTATCGGAATTGGGATTTACTCGCGCGGGTAACATCAGAAATCTCTGGACTCATCAAGACCTCGGGCCGGTCACAAACGAATTTGCGCCAGTCATTAATTTCCACAGCGCTGGACTTTACCGGATGTCACCGGACCAACTGCGTCAATAGTTCGATTAAACGAGTCCTGCCAAGGCTTCCATCGTTGAACACACCGCTAAAACCAAGTGAGCATAAATAGTGTAACTCCCTGACGCAGCAGATTGAATTTCACATTGGCGTTGCTGTTTGCCACACGGATCTTTTGTGGCTGGTTGAGTTCTGCGAGCTGTCCGGCCTTCTCCAGTGCAGGGTAATCGAGGCGGATTCGCACAGCCCGATGAAAGTTTCTTCCGCTAGGTTCAACCGTTTGCCGCGCCAATGCAGGATGCCCCAGTGGCAGCCAACAGTTAATCTTGGCCACGAGCATGAAATCGAAATCCGAAGACTCACTTTCGTTGCATCTGCGATTGCGGATTGTGAGCCACGAAAATGGCCAGACAAATCTTTATTCCTACTATAACAACCTTGGCGACCAGCGCCTCTTGCAAATTCAACACTTGTATCCCAACGGTTCGTTCCTCTCTGGTTTCGGATATGCTTATAACGCAGTTGGCCAGATTGCCGCGTGGACCAACCAATGGGACACTTTACCGGCGCGTGAATGGTTTCCCAGTTATGATGCCGCCGACCAGCTGACGAATGTCGCAGTGGAAGGAGGCAGCTTACCAGTGACTCCAACTCGATTCGTATGCCGGTCACGGTGGCCTCACTCAGCCCCCGTGACTCACACCATTTAATGTATCCATCCACCAGTCCATCCCATCGCTTCATATGCTTTGCCCTTTCATCCGGCTCATGCTTCGGGATGAGCCGTTCCGCCCACAAGTGCATTTTGCGATACAATATGACTCCCAGTATGACGACCTAG
>Ga0182015_10001040_pt1 | contig 38126 bp, 33 predicted proteins | sample 712P3MmetaG_FD_120478 | JGI IMG/M metagenome (GOLD analysis project Ga0182015, IMG submission 120478) | Permafrost microbial communities from Stordalen Mire, Sweden - 712P3M metaG | ecosystem: Environmental > Terrestrial > Soil > Wetlands > Permafrost | place: Sweden: Stordalen | collected...
GCGATTCGTGCTTTCATTTCTGCGCTGAAGCTCCGCCGTTGCCTCGATTTCATTACCGCTCCGTTTCCGAGGCGGCGATTTTACACCTTATTGGCTGGTCCGAAATTTGGGGAGCACTTCAATCCTCAACATAGATTGCAACCCACCAAATCGCATATAACAGGCCGACGCAAATGGGCAATGCGAGCAGAAAGCGGAAGAAAACCTTAGACCACTGAAACCGCCTGAAATGAACCTGACGATCGATCAATTCTGCCGTTATGGCAAGGCTCACTGGAATGAGTAGACCAGCCTCAGCGCAAAAAACTAAACTCCACAGAATACCGAGTGCCGGCGAGTCGTCGCCGGCCCAAGGCAAGACCGACAGGAAAGAAAAGACGATCGACAACAAGAACGCCCCGCACGCAACGAGAATGTAGCGTCCAGATACAATCATCCAGAAAAGCATAGTCACATGATAACAAAGTTGTCCAAACGCCCCGATAAGTCACGAATTCGGAAACTGAGCTATTACATTGCCTCGGCAGCATTGGAAAACCCTCGCCGCGTCTGTTAATATTCTTGCTGCTGCTTGTGGGCGTGTAGCTCAGCTGGGAGAGCGCGTCGTTCGCAACGACGAGGCCGCCGGTTCGATCCCGGCCACGTCCACCATTCTCCGCTCCCAAGTCTTCACGGCGGCGGACCACTGCGGCCCGCAACCACCTGCTCCACTCGCAAGGCGCCCGTAGCGCATTGATTTAAAAGGCCTTAATGGCACAGCCGCTTCCGCGCCATCGTTCACTCCAGATCACCGGCCATGGAATCCGGTCCGCGTCCAAGTATCTCGGGTTACGAAATACGCGATACCGACGACAGCAGCGTCCTGGCCAGTTCAATGGCCTTAGGGACCGCACGAATGTCAGAAACTTTCCCGCGGGCAAAATTCCTCGCGCCTCCGCCCTTGCCGCCAACTTCCGCCAGCACGCGCTTCACCAGCGCCGCCATATCATGGCTGGCAGCCGCATGCTGCGCGAACACCACGTCGCCGCTTTCGGCGCTGGCCACCAGCGCCACCACTTTCGCGCGCTTCACCAGCGCCGCCGCAAATAAGCTCAGATACTCCGGAGGGGTGCCGTCGATGACACGCTCGACGACCAATGGTTCCTCCGCCGAGTCCGCAAACGATTGTAGCGTTAGCGCCGCCTCGGCCAACGCCAATCGTTCCAGCGTGGCTCGCAAGCTGGCGAAATGCGCATCGCGCTCGGCCGCCAGTCGCTTGGCGGCGTCCGCCGCCTCGTCTGGCGCGCAATTCAACTGCTGCGCCACGTTGCGCACGTTCCGAAAATCAGCACGCGCCGCCCGTTCCGCACGTCCACCGCAAACAAATTCGATGCGCCAGTCCTGCCGCACCTTACTGCGCCGCCGCACCAGCACGAGCCCGATCTGCCCAGTCGTACGCACGTGCGTGCCGCCGCACGGTTGCAAGTCGGCGCCGGTAATCTCGATCACCCGCAAAATCCCTTCGCGCTGCACCTGTTTGCGCACGCCCATTTCCGCAAGCTGCTCCTCGGTGGCATAACGCACGGTGATCGCGCGATCCTCGAAAATAATCGTATTGGCCGCGCGCTCCGCGCCTTCCAGAATTTCGTCGGACGGTTCCGGCCCCCGCAAATCAATCGTGCAAAAATCTTCGCCCAGGTGAAACGAAAGCGTGGGTAGTCCGAAACGCTCTTGAAACATCGCGGAGAGCAAATGCTGACCGGTGTGCTGCTGCATGTGGTCGAAGCGGCGGTTCCAATCCACGCAACCGGCCACCGGACCCGCCTCTAGCCGCCGATCCACGATGTGCACCACCTCTTCTCCGTCGTCGCGCACGTCCAGGACGGCGCCGTCGCCGAGCTTCCCAAGGTCATGCGGCTGACCTCCGGATGTGGGGTATAACGCGGTGCGATCCAGCACCACCGCCCAGGCCTGCTGCGTGCGCCCGGCTTTCAGGTCCGGTGGAATCGCTTCGCAACTCAGCACTTTAGCGGTGAATTCCCGCTCGTAAGCGTCGTCGTAATAAATGCGGTGCGTCGCCATGAGGCAAAATTCTAGCACAGCGCCTTTTTCCATCCGATTCCATCCGGCGAGCGCCGTCCGGTAGGCGCTATCCCGCGGGCCATCCGGTCAGGTTACCTGTGCGCGAAATCGCGTTGCGGACAGCACACCAAGCCAGCATGGCATCCCATAACAGGGTAAAATAGCACCATGGCTGTGCGACTCATTGCTCTGGACATCGACGGAACCCTGCTGGACAGCCGCTGGCAATTGCCGGAAGCCAATCGCCTGGCCATCGCCGAAGCCGCCCGCCGCGGCATTGAAGTGGCCCTGGTCACGGGCCGCCGCTACGACTTCGCCCTCCCCGTGGCGCTCCAGCTGGATGCGCCGGTCGCGATGATCGTCAACAATGGCGCGCTGGTCCGCTCTCACGATGGACAAACGCACCTGCGCTATGTCCTTCCAGTCGCCACCGCGCGTCGCGTCCTGCAACTTACGCTTCCCTGGCGCGATGGCGCAGCGCTCATTTTCGACCGCTTGCGCGAAAAGCAAGTGATGCTCGAGGTGCTGGATCCCAACGACACGCTGCGTTATTCCTACTACGCGCGTAATCGCGAGTTTATCGGCCTGGCGCAGCCGCTGGAATCCTGCCTCACGGAAGATCCCATTCAGGTAATGTTTTCCGGTCCGGTTGCGGAAATGCGCAAAGCGGAAGCCTTGCTGCGCGAAGCGCCCTTGGCGGCGGAATACGGCCTGGCGGTTACCGTGTACGAAAATAAAGATTTCGCGATGATTGACGTGCTCAACCCCATTTCCACCAAAGGCGTGGCGCTTGCCGAATGGGCCGCGCTGCGCGGCATTGCGCGCGAAGACGTGCTGGCCATCGGCGACAACCACAACGATCTGGAGATGCTCACGTTCGCCGGCATTCCCGTGGTGATGGGCAACGGCGTTTCCGCGCTGAAATGTTTTGGGTGGCACCAAACGACCTCCAACGACGAAGGCGGCGTGGCTGCGGCCATCGAACATTTTGCGCTGCGCGAGGCGGCCTCATGCGCCTGAGCTTTCGCGCGTTCACGGGAGTGGTTGTTTTGAGCGGCGCCCTTTTAGGCGCACCGGTCGGTGCGCACGCGGACAACATCGTCCTCAAGAACGGGCAGCGCCTGAATGTCACCGGGTATCAACGGATCGGCGATACATATCACCTGCAAATCGCCGGAGGCTCCGTGGAAATCTCCGCGGAAGAAGTCGCCTCCATCGAACCGGAAGATACGTTTGCACCTCCTCCGCCAGCGCCGCCCGCGGCCAGCAAGACTAACTTTCGCGATTTGGTGGAGTCCTCTGCCGCGCGCTACAACGTGGACGCCGACCTGATCAGCAGCGTAATCGCTACGGAATCTAACTTCAACGCCAAAGCCGTCTCGCGCAAAAATGCCCGCGGCTTGATGCAACTGATGCCGCAGACCGCGGCGCGCCTCGGGGTGCGCAATATTTTCGATCCGCGGGAAAATATCGATGCGGGAACACGCTACCTGGGGAACCTGTTGCAGCGCTACCGCAACGATTTGGCGCTGGCGCTGGCGGCGTACAACGCCGGTCCCGAGCGCGTGCAACAATATGGCCGCGTCCCGCCGTTTGCCGAGACGCAGTCTTATGTTCGCAAGGTGCAGCGCACCTATCAAAGCAGCAAGAGCGCCGCCTCCAGCAAATCCAGCGCTCAGCCGGCGCCCAACCTCAACAGCGATCTCTCGGGGCTTTTTTCCACGACACCTTAGCGACAACGCCTTAACGATGACGCCCTGACCTCCGGGAATGGCCTGAGCCTCCAGGCCAAGCCGCCAGACCAGCAGTACGTGACGCAATTCAAAAACACAAAAGCGGCATCAGGAATTCGTTATTGCGGAGGCGGGGCCTGCGTCGGCGGTTGAATGGGAGGTTGAGTGGGGGATTGCGTGGGAGGTTGCGATGTCGGCGGCGTTCCCGCTCCTGGCTGGCCCGAGAAGGGGCTCTGGCCTGAAGTACCCTGCGGGCTGCCGACCGGTGTGCCAATGCCGCCGGAACCGGGAGCATTCAATTGCTGCATCGCGGCCGCTTGGTCCTTCGCAGGATTCCACACAAATTCAAACAGCAGATAATTTTTCGCCTTGTCGTACACCTTGATCGAGCGTTTGTTGATCTTGCTGCCGACACCGATAATGTTGCCGCCGATGATCGTCGGCGCGTCGCTCCCTGCCGACGCCGGTGGGTTGGCCATGGGGTCCGTCGCAGGATCGACGGGCTGGCCGTTGTCACCGGTCGCCGTGCCGGCAGCGCCCGGCGCCGCGGTCGCCGTTGACGACAGAGCCCCCGTGCCGGCCCCTGCGACCGTCGACACTGCTGTACCAAATCCAGGCGCACCTGGAATCTGCAAGTTGGGCTGTGGCTTTAGACTGCCAATCAATTGTCCAGCGGGCCCGACATAAATCAGGCGCCAACTGCCATCTTCTTTGTTCATCGGATCCTTGTACGCCGCGCGCATGAAACGGATCGAGCCCGTCTTCGGCTTCGTAAGGTCGTCAAGCGAGGTCGGAAACTTTCCCAATTTGCGGTAGTACATGCGGACGCCACGGACGTATTGTTGGCCGCGCCAAATCATTTCTTCTTCATTCTGACGGCGGCCCTCGGTCAACACGCTGGGCACCACCGCCAAGACCGTGGCCAACATAACGGCAACGAAAAACATCATCAGCAAGAGAGCGTAGCCCCGTTGGTAACGACTCTGGTCGCGGCGCTGGCAACGACGTTGCGGCGGGAGGAAGATGGCCAGTGTAGATGGCGATTTCATGCTGGCGGCGGGGTGGACTTGTCGGCATCGAGGGATTTGGTGTTCCGCAGGCCGGTAGCAATATCCTGAAACTCCAGCACGCCGTTATTTACCTGCACGATGCGGTAACGGCCAAGGAGCGTGTCGCCTTCGCCGACGACCTGCACTTCACCGTCCACGGAGAGGAAGGCGCGGCGCGCGGTGCCGTTCGGAATCGTGCCGTAGCCGAAAAAGCTTACGTTTCCAGGCCACGTCGGTGGCTGCGGAACCGGGGCCGGCTGCGGGCCCTGTTTGCGAAATTCGTTCGCGTTGTTAGCGGCGACGTTGGTGGCACCCGGCAGCGGCGCAATCGGAGCCGCCTGCAAGCTAAACGGATTTCTTCCGCTGCTCTTGTATTCGGTGCGCCGCGCGGCGTCAATTCCCCCCCAGTGCAATTCCGGATTGTCCACGGGAAGCGGCTCATAGTCCTGCGCCACGAAGCCGGGATTGATGGCGCCAACGATGGGCTTGCCGCCGCTTTCCGCGTACCAGATCAGCCCGGCCACCACGAGAAGCACGCCAAGGATCGCGAGTTGTTTCTTCTGTTTCATCATGCGGACCGGAAATACGTTTTCATGTGCACTACGACGCGGATCGGACCATTGGCCGTATGGTTCTGGGAATCCTCGGTCAGGGAAAGACCGTCGACCTCGTAGAGATTTTCCGAACGCTGGAGGCTGTTCAGAAAACGCACCACGCTGACATAGTCGCCCGTGACCGTAGCATCCATGTCGACCACCTCCATACCGCGGTTGGGGATGGGCTTCTGCTTGAAGGTCAAATCATCGATGCGCAGCGACGCTTTGCTAGCCACCACTCCCATTTCCGCGGTGATGGCGGAGTATCCGTTGGACGGTGTGCGCAACCCGTGCTCGAACTTGTCGCAATCCACCTGTGTGGAGGGCATTTTTTCGCGAATGTTCTGGGCCCGGCGGATGTCCGCGCGCAGCAATTCCAACTGCGTGCGCTCCTGCGCCAGTTGCTGCTTGGGTGTGTGCGGCGCGGAACTGAGGCGCCAACCGTACGCTGCCATGGCAAAATCCGCGGTCACCAGCGCCGCGAGGCCCGCGAGAATCAGCCGCTTCCGTACTGTGAAATCGCGTTGCATCAGCTCCTCGAATACAGCACGTTCAACTCCAGGGTTTCCTTGTCCCCGGGATCGCCATTCACCGCGGCTCGATCGCTGACCAGTTCCACGCCGCTGAACTCTTTCGATTCTTCCAGCGCGCGTATAAATTTCAATTTAGCCTCTTCGTTGCTGGCCCCGACCTTCAGCTTAACCAGCACATGGCCCTTCACCTGTTGCGGCTCGATGCTGATCAGCCGGACGCCGCCCGGCAGAACTTTTTCCAGATCCATGAACATCAGCGTCCAATTAAAGCTGCGCGCATCGATGATGGAATTGAGAAACGCCGAACGCTCGTGCAGCCTGGCATTTTCCGGCCGCTTAAAAAAAGTTTCCAGCTGGTCGCGTTCCATGGCGCTGGCCGCGAGTTTCTGGCGGGTATCTTGCGTTTGCGCGCGAAATTCCGAATCGGCTTTGCGGACCGAGTGCAAGTGCCAGCCGAGAATCAAGAACGCAATACCCGCAATAGCGGCGAGCAAACCGGCGCCCACCACGAAACGCCGCTGCGTTTCCAGCGCTTTGGTCGCGAGATTGAGCCGTATTCTCATGCGTAATCGCTCCGCCGTTTCCCGGCCACGCTACTTTCGATGCAGTATCCAGCCAACCAGTCCCTCCAGTTCGCGATCCGTGAGCGGCTTGGCGTCTTCCGGCACGCGCGGGTCCTTCGCCGCCATCTGCATCAGCGAGCGTACCTCGCAATGAAATTCATCCTCGAGTGGACGCACGAATTCCACCAGCCGCGCGCCCAGTCCCGCCACCCGCACCGCCTGGATGCCTTCCTGCCAGGTGTCCTGATAATAGGCGGCCACGGGATAGATCTCTTCCAAAAGCATTTCGGGGGTCAAGTCGTTGCCGCGGGCGGGCAGTTCCGTGCACCGATAGCCGCGCAGGACGCCTTCCCGCACGATGGCGGTGGTCAGGGATGAACCAGAAACTCTGGCGAGCAGCGTAGGCTTATCTTCTTCGAGCAGCGCCACGGCTGCGAGCGAGGAATTCAAGACTACGCCGGGGTGCAGGCCGGCGGCTTCCGCCAGCGCTTCGTACTCGCGAATGATGCGCAAGCGGGCCAGCGCGGTCACCACGTCCACGCCATCCTCATGCGGCGCCTGCCGCATGTAGGAAATGAGCGTCTCGTCGGCTTCAAAGGGCACGCTCTTTTTCAACTTCCAGCGCAGCAGTGGAAAGGCTTCCTGCGGCGAACGCGGGAACTGATCGAAGTGCTGCAAGAACACGCGGATGACGGGATCCGGCAGGATCAGCGCGATCGGCTCATCCTTGGCGCGCAGGCGGTCGAACACGCTGGTTACCGCGGCCTTTAACACTGCGGGGTTGGTGATATTCGATTCCACGGCCGAAGGGAACAGCACGCCTTCCGGAAGCTCCTCGACGGCAAACCCGTCCAGCGACCCGGTTCGCGTCCAGCGAGCGCCGGCGACACGATTGGGGGCAATTTCGAGGGCCAGGAGCGGATGCGGGCTGGCGTCGAGCCAGTTGGTGACCCTTCGCACTATGGCGCTCTTGTAAATCCCCTGCCGAAACGCGGCTGTAGTCGTCTGTGGCATATTTACTCGAAAAATCTAGTTGGCCAGCGTCTCTTCCACGAACGTGACCTTGTTGATTTCCTTCACGCTCGTCGAGCCTTCGCGAATTTTGTTCAAACCGCTCTCGCGCAGCGTGACCATGCCTTCTTCGCGCGCCACGCGCTTGATTTCCGATGTCGGCCTGCGATCCACGATCATTTCACGAATGCGGTCCGTCAGGTCCAACAGTTCGCAGATGGCCGTGCGCCCATGGTAACCGGTGCCGGAACACTCCAGGCAGCCGGCGCCTTCCGCAAACACCACCGCGCCCCATATGGCGGGATCCAGCCCGGCTTCCTTGAGTTCCGCCGCCGTGTACTTCTTTGGCTTTTTGCAATTCGTGCAGATGACGCGTACTAGGCGCTGGGCCATGATGCAATTCAGCGCGGATACGAAATTGTAGGGCTCGACGCCCATGTTGATGAAACGGCCGATCACGTCGGTGACGTTGTTGGCGTGCACCGTGGTGAACACCAGGTGACCGGTGAGCGCGGACTGAATGGCGATCTGCGCGGTTTCCTGGTCGCGGATTTCGCCGACCATGATTTTGTCCGGATCGTGCCGCAGAATGGAGCGCAAACCGCGCGCGAAGGTTAAGCCTTTTTTCTCGTTTACCGGAATTTGCGTGATGCCGCGGAGTTGATATTCCACCGGGTCTTCGATGGTGATGATTTTATCTTCGTCGGATTTAATTTCGTTGATGGCCGCGTACAGCGTGGTGGTCTTTCCGGAGCCGGTCGGCCCGGTGACCAGCACCATACCGTAGGGCTCGCGAATGTAGCGCCGGAATTTCTTCATTTCGTCGGCGGAAAATCCCACCACGTCCAGACTCAAATTTGTAAATTTTTCCGAAAGCGTTTCTTTGTCCAGCACGCGCAGCACGGCGTCTTCGCCGTGGCTGGCCGGCATGATGGAGACGCGCAAATCGATGAAACGTCCTTTGTATTTCACGCGGAAGCGGCCGTCCTGCGGCACGCGACGTTCGGCGATGTCCAGATCGCTGAGCACCTTGATGCGCGAAATCAAATTGGAGTGCCATTCCTTGGACATGTTCTGCATGGCGTACTGCAGCACGCCGTCGATGCGGTACTTCACCGCCACTTCGCCGTCGCGCGCTTCGATGTGAATATCGCTGGCGCGCCGCTCCAGCGCGGTAAAAATGATCGTTTCCACCAGGCGCACCACGGGGTTTTGCGCCGTGTCCCGCGTCAGGCGATCGCCGGAGATGGTTTCGTCGCTGTCGACATCTTCCTTGGATACTTGCAGCGTAAAGGCTTCGGTGGCTTGCTCGAGGACGCGCTGGGATTGTTCGGTGCGCTTCAGTAAGTCGCCGATCTGGCGCTTGGTGGCAACTTTGATGGACAGTTTCTTGCCCAGCAGCAGCGGCAATTCGTCGCTCAGCAACACCTGGCTGGGGTCCGCCACGGCGATGGACAAAGAGTTGTTCTGGAGTTCCAGCGGGACGAAGTTGTAGCGGAACATCAAATCCGCGGGAATGGTGCGGAAGAGTTCCGGATCGATGCGCTGTTCGCCGAGATCCACAAACGGGCAGCGGTAGCGCTGCGCAAGCTTGCGCGCCACTTCCCGCTCGTTCACCTGCGGTTCCGTGATGTCTCCGGCGGGCAAGTTGTGTTCAGTTGTAGCCATGGGATCCTTACTTTGCTCCCGTTGCGGAGAACGAGAAAATTGGCAAATAGAGTGAAATCAAGATAAAGGCTACCAGCAATCCCATGAATACGAGAATGGTGGGCTCGATCAGCGCCACCATGGCGGTGAGCCGCAAATTCACTTCGTCTTCATAAAATTCCGCCACGCTGGTGAGCATGGGGGCCAGTGCGCCGCTGGACTCGCCGACTTCAATCATGTCCAGCGCGAGATCCGGCATTACCCCTTTGGAGGCCAGCGCCGCGTGCAGCGACTCGCCTTCACGAACCATTTGCGTGGTTTGCGTCACGGTGTTGCGCACCAATTTGCTGGTGATGGCGTCGGACGCGGTGCTGAGGGCCGCGACCAGCGGCGTGCCGCCGGTTAACAAGGTGGCCAGCGTCCTCGAGAATTGCGCCACCTGGAATTTCAGCATGGTGTCGCCGATGATCGGTATGCGGAACTTCAAACGGTCGAACGCCGCTCCGCCCTCTTCCGAGCGCGACCACGCCAGCACAGCCATCACCGCGATCAAAAAGGCCGCGACCAACGCTAGAAAGTAATAGCGATAGTCCACCGTAACGGCGATCAAGAATTGCGTCGGACCGGGAAGTTCGGCGCCCAGATCCTTGTACAACAGCGCGAATTTCGGAATCACCGCGGTCACCAGGTAGGTGACAATGATGCACGCCACGCTCACCAGCAACGTCGGATACACCAGGGTCGCGAGAATTTTCTTGCGTACTCCCGTGCTGACCTTCTGGTAGGCGATGTAGTACTCCAGCACGCCGGAGAGGTTGCCGCTCTTTTCTCCGGCCAGAATCGCCGTGGAATACACCTTGGAAAATACCCCGGATTGATCCACCGCTTCCGATAGCGACTTGCCTTCGCGCACGCGATCGCGTATCTGAGAAATCACCGGGCGGAGCTTTGGCGAGGTGGCCCGCGTCGAGAGCAAATCGAGCGATTTCAGAATCGGCAGGCCGGCTTTGATCAGCGTATTGAATTGCTGGTTGAGGATGAGGAAGTCCGACCCCTGCACCTGACGCCGGCTCGAACGATTAAACAAACCGCTAACCAGGCTATTCCGGGCTTCCACGGAATAGACATACAGTCCCCGGTCCGTCATCTTCTGACGGGCTTCTTCCAGCGTGCCAGCGGGCTCAACCTGCGAGAATACCCGCCCAGTGGCATCGGCCACGCGGCAAACGAATTCCCCCATGCCTTCAGTTTACCCCATGTAGATAGAGTCCGTGGAGCGGCGGTGGGTTGGCTGTTCGCGGAGGGTAACTGGCAGCTCTTCAGGGGGCGGCTGGCCGGGCAACCGCTGCGGGGAATTCGCCATCGACGATGGCCGTGCCTGCGGGAGGCGTGAAGCGGAATAGCGCGTCGGGCAGCGGCGGGTTGAACTGCCAATTCTTGAACTGAAAAGTCACCGTGACCCCGCCGGGATCCTGGATGACCACTCGGGAAAGGCTCCCGGAGGTTTGCGACACCTCGAGAAATACCAGCCCGGTATCGCCCGCGGAACTTCCCTTGAGTACGCACCGCAGCACTTCCCCATCCAGCGTGCTTGGTTTTTCGCTGGTGGCCGGCTGAACGCTCGAGCAGATTCGGGATAGCCGGGCTTCGCCTGCCAGCAGCGCGAGTGGAGTTCTCCAGTCGGCGCTTTGCTTCGCTGGAATTCGCGTGACCGTGTGATCGGACGGCACGTAGAACCAGGCTGTTTTGCCGTCTACCAGGAAGATGTTTTTCTCCGGCGATTCGTAGGCGAAGCGCATCTTGCCGGGACGGCGGAAAAAGGCCGTGCCCGCCTCGCTGCGAACCACTTTGCCGTTTTCTTCATAGGTCTCGAGAAAGGAAACTTCCAGGGACTGGCTCGCGCGGTAGGCCTGCTCAAATTGTGTCTCTGCCACGGAAGACTTTGGGAGCGAGCTGAGCAGGTGATCGACGGGCCGCAAAAACCAGAGTCCGCACGAAATTAGAATCAGTATCCCGCACACACGAGCCGGGCGATTTGATGCCTGATGTGGTGCGGCACTTCCGGCGCCTTTCATTGCTCCAGTGTACGCCTATGCAGGCCAGGGGCTGCGGGAACGGTGGCGCGGCGGTTGTTCCCGGAGCGTTGTCCCGCGAGCAATGCGGCCAAAAGTTACCTACCTGCGGGCGTACCTGCCGTCTTACACTATTTTTATCTATGTCAAAAGTTTCCGTGACAGAAGTGTTGCCCACCGAGCCGGGAGACCGCGCCCGCGACGTTCGTGCCGGTGCGCCTGTGAATCCTGAACCCGCGGCTCCAGGCTCGGCGTTTCGGCTGAAGAATTCCGCGACCTACGAAACGCTGCTTATCGCCGTGCTGATCCTCGCGACGTGCGTGTGTTATGCAAATATGCTGAGCAATGGATTCGTCTACGACGACGATCAGCAGATCCTGCAGAATCCGTACGTCAAGAGCTGGAAATTCGTGCCGGAGATATTCAGCACGACGGTATGGTCCTTCGTCGGTCAGGCCGGGGCCACGAACTATTACCGCCCACTGATGACGCTCACGTATCTCGGCCTCTGGACGGTCTTTGGAGACGCGCCATCGGGATTCCACCTCTTCAGCCTGGCGGTGCAGTTAGTGGTCGTGCTGATGGTTTATCTCGTCGGTGTGCGGCTGTTCCGCGACCGGTGGGTCGCGTGGATTGCCGCATTGCTCTTCGCGGTCCATCCGGTGCATACCGAGGTCGTGGATTGGATCGCCTCGGTGCCCGATCTGGAAACTACATTTTTCTCGCTGCTGGCGTTGTGGTTTATTGGCGATGCCGAAATGCCGGACTGGCTCGCGGGCCTGCTGGCCGCACTGGCCTTGCTTGGCGCCGTGCTGGCAAAGGAGCCTTCGCTCTTGGTCGTGCCCCTGGCCGTCGGTTTCGGCGTGCTGCGTTACGCGCAACGCTCCACGGGTTCCATGTCCAATTTGTCGGGGCCGGCGGCGCGCTTCCTGCCGATCTGCGCGATGGGCGCTTTGTACGTTGCATTACGGGTTGCGTTATTCGGAAAGCTTGCTCCGGTTTTGCAACATCCTTCGATCAACTGGGGGCAGGCAGTTCTTTCCGCATTTGCGTTGGTTTTGCGCTATACCGCGCTGCTCTTCTGGCCTGCGAAGCTCTCGGCCTTCCACGTGTTTCACGTCAGTTCGAGTCTGAGGGACGTACACGTGCTCGGCGGCATCGCCGTCATGGTGGCGTTTGGTTTTGTGGCTGGCATGGCGCTGCTAAAGAAACTTCCCGCGATCGCCTTCTGTGTCCTGTGGATGGGTTTGACGCTCCTGCCCGTGCTTAACGCGCGGTGGATGGCCGCCAACGTCCTTGCCGAACGCTATCTGTATTTGCCCTCCGTGGGCTTCTGCTGGCTCGCGGGCTGGTGCGCGGTGCGGGTTTGGAATGCTTCCGCGAAATGGTCCGGGGCGGCGACTGCCGTGCGAGGCGCTTCCCTGTTGTTACTCGCCGCGATCGTCGGCATTTCGGGTTTTGCGGTCATCCAGCGCAACGCTGTTTGGCATGATGATCTATCGCTGTACACACAAACGCTGCGCACCGATCCCGACGCCGCCATTATTCGCAACAATCTGGCCGGGGTCTATTACGGCGACGGAAAGCTCGATCGCGCCGAAACAGAATGGCTCGCGGCCCTGGCCGGAAAGCCCGACAACGTCATCACCATGAACGCGCTGGGAGCGCTCTACACGCGGGAACAGAAATATGATGAAGCCCAGAAGTACCTGCTTCTGGCCATCCGCACGCGGCCGGAATGGGCGGACGCGCACTATGACTACGCCATCGCGCTGCAGCGCACCGGTAAGGAATCCGAATCACTGAACGAGTTCCGGCGGGCTATCGCGCTGGCGCCGGTAAATCCCGCCGCGCGGCTGTGGTTTGCCAAAGCTTTGCTGGAATACAAAAATTATGCGGAGGCCGAAAGCCAGTTTAAGCGGTCATTTGAATTGCAGCCTTCGGATGACGCCTTGCGCGGTCTGGCCGACGTGTACCTGCAAACCCAACAACCGGACAAAGCGATTCCGGCATTGCAGGAATTCCTCCGCCACAGCCCGTATGACAGCGACGCACATCTGCAACTCGCGCGGCTGCTGGTGGCTGCGGGCCAGCCGGCGCAAGCCGCGGTGGAATATCGCTCCGTTCTGGTAACCGATCCGAGGAATAGCGAAGCCATCGCCGCGCTAAAGAACTCACACTAAAAAACGAATCGCCGGCCCGCGCATTCCGTTGGGAATTTGCGCGGACCGGCGATTCCTGAGACGTTGACTGCGGGCGTTTGCTACGCCCGTGGCCAGTGGCTACTGTAACGGCGAACTGGCTACGGTCGGCGCCGCGCTGCCAACAAGGGCGTAACGGATCACGCCGGTTTGGTCCGTGTAGAAGCTGCGCTGACCCGTGGTTTGGTATGTGACCGGCAGGGCGGTGTCCGTGTAGGTGGTATTCAAACCACCAGAGGCCGCTGGAGTGTAAGTGAACGTATAGCCGCTCTTGGTGCCGGCCGCCAGAACGGAGTCAATGATGCCCTTACCTCCGACGCACAATGCACCGCTGCTCAACTCAGACAGGGTCGCAGAATAGCCCACATTGGGGCAGCTTGAAGCGTATTCGACTTCTCCCGTATTGATGGTGCGCAACGAACCGACCGAAGAAGCTTCGTTGGCGGCCATTTTGGACTTCAACAAGTTAGGGATGGCGATAGCTGCGATAATCAAAATGATGGCCACTACGATTAATAGTTCGATCAGTGAAAATCCACCTTGCTTTCGTTGTTTCAACATGGTCAGGCTCCCAAGTACATTTAGAGTGTCGACGCGTTCAACTGCGTCGTAATGCTACTTCCGTTGCAACTGATTCCGGACAATTACTGTAACGGCGGGCTGGCTACTGTCGCTGCCCCACCCCAGGCGTAACGAATTACGCCGGTTTGATCCGAATAAAAATATCTCTGTCCTGTCATACCAACGACGGCAGGATTGGCGTTAAGCGTGTACTGCGCGTTGAGTCCCGCGTCCGCCACCGGCGCGTAGACAAAGGTGTAACCGGCTTTTGATGGCGCGGCTACTCCCAGAACCGAATCAATGATATTTGCGCCGCCGACACACAAACCTGCGCCTGGCCCAAGGTCCGCCAGTGATGCCGCATATCCTATGCCGGGGCACAAGGAGGAGTAGGAGACATTTCCAGTGTTAATCGTGCGAATCGAATTCACGGCTGATGCTTCGTTCGCCGCAATCTTGGAGCGGATCAAGCTCGGTATGGCTATGGCCGCAATGATCAGAATGATGGCCACTACAATCAAGAGTTCAATCAGAGAAAATCCCCGTTGCCTGCGGCTCGCTGCCGAAGTTTCGGGTTGTACTTCCAGCAGCGCACTCATGGACTTTGCCTCCTTCCTTCTTATGTTTTAGTCTCTATTCAAACAAAGGGGAAGTCCGAAGACTTCCCCCTCTCACCGCAACTTCTTTGAAGCTTACTGCAACGGCGAGCTGGCAACCGTAGGAGCCGCGCTGCCGACGAGGGCGTAGCGGATCACACCGGTTTGGTCAGTGAAAAAGCTGCGCTGACCCGTGGTTTGGTAGGTGACCGGAAGCGCCTGGTCGGTGTAGGTTGTGTTCAATCCGCCAGAAGCTGCTGGAGCGTACGTGAACGCATAGCCGCTCTTCGTACCAGCCGCCAAAACGGAGTCAATGATGCCCTGTCCACCGATGCAGAGCGCGCCGGTGTTCAGTTCAACAAGCGTCGCCGAGTAGCCAACGTTCGGGCAGGATGACGCATAGGTCACCTCGCCGGTGTTAATCGTGCGCAGAGAACCGACCGCGGACGATTCATTGGCCGCCATCTTCGACTTGAGCAAGTTAGGAATTGCAATCGCTGCGATGATCAAAATGATCGCCACAACGATCAAAAGCTCGATAAGTGAAAAACCCTTTTGTTTCTTCATGTTATTCTATTTCTCCTTGAGAAGTGTTTAGTGCCAGAGCACGCCATACCTTAGGGCAAGGCGGATGCCAATCGAGAAACCTCTGGTACTAGGAGCAGACTTAGTGCAAGACAATCATTCTATTGCACTTAGGTCAACCTGAGACCCGTTTTGGGAGGCTCCTGCACTCGGCTGGACTCGCTAAATTGGTCCGAGTGACCTTTTTTGTCTGTTTTTGTTGCCCTAAACCGGCAGGGGGGCCTTGGGACCCCATCCGAAGCTACAGACTATGCTTTTTTGCATAGTGACGGAAGGACCGGTAGCTGATCTTCAGCAGTTCCGCCGCCCGGGTCCGCACACCCGAGGCGTGTTCGAGTGCCAGTTGCAAATAGCGTCTTTCCGCATGGGCGATTTGCTGCTCAAAATCCAGTCCGCCCTCGGGGAAATCCGGAGTGCCGGCAGCATCCATATTTGGGGCGGATGACTGCACGTATCCGGCAATCCGGTCCGGCAGAACGCGCAACGAGATCTGGTTACCGGTTTCCAGCGCCACGGCGCGTTCCATGGTGTTTTCAAGCTCCCGGACGTTGCCGGGCCAATCGTAGGCTTCCAGCCGGCTCATGGCCTCTGGCGAAATTCCCTCGATGGGTTTTTCCATGGATTTACGGAAACGCTCCAAAAAGTGCCTGGCGAGCAGCGGAATGTCCTCGCGTCGTTCATGGAGCGAAGGTAGCTGAATGGGGATTACGCTCAAGCGGTAGTACAGGTCTTCTCGGAAACGCCCTTCGGCAATTTCTTTCTCGAAATCCTTGTTGGTCGCGGCGATAATCCGCACATCCACATCCGTTTCTTCCGTGCTGCCGATCGGGCGGACCTTGCCTTCCTGTAACACGCGGTACAGGCGCACCTGCATGGTGAGGCTCATGTTGCCGATTTCGTCCATGAACAGCGTGCCGCCGTGGGCCGCCTGAAAAAGTCCGCGGCGATTCTCGTTGGCGCCGGTGAATGCGCCCTTCATGTATCCGAAAAGTTCCGATTCGAGCAGGGTCTCGGGAAATGCGCCGCAGTTGATGGTGATGAAAGGCGCCTGTGCGCGCAGGCTGTTTTCGTGAATGGCGCGGGCCACCAATTCCTTTCCCGTGCCGCTTTCACCGGTGATCAACACGCGGCTGGCCTGCGGCGCCACGGTTTGAATCAAATCGAAAATCGCGCGCATCTTCGGGCTTTGACCGACGATGTTGTCGAGTCCGGTGAGCCGCCGTATTTCCCGGCGCAAATATCCGGCCTCTTTTTTCCATTTCAAACTCTCAGAGACTTCCCGCACCGTGCGGCGCAACTGATCGACCAGTTCGTGATCCTTGATCACATACCGGTCAGCGCCGGCGTTAATCGCGGCGATGGCGGTTTCCACCGTGGGAACGCCCGTAATCAGCAGGAAAAATGTCCCGGGGGCGATTTCCTTGGTGAATTTCAGCAGATCCACGCCACCCTCTCCCGGCATACGCACATCGGAGATGATGATGTCGAAAATCCCGGATTCCAGCTTGCGCTTGGCCTCGCTCACGCTGTGCGCGATTTCGACCCGGTGACCGTCCTTGCGAAAGGTAATTTCCAGCAGTTCGCAGATGGACTTTTCATCGTCCACCACGAGGATGTGGGCCATTTCCCGCACCGGTTCTTTCGCCGCTGTCTTGGTCGCTAGCATCACGCCTCACGAAACTTCTTACGCAAGCTCTTCCCGCAACTTTTTACGCCACCCGTGGAAGCTCGACAATAAACTCCGCGCCACGGTCCTTTTCCGAAACCACCACGATCTTTCCGCTGTGCGCCTGCACGATCTGGTACACGATGGACAGCCCCAGGCCCGTCCCGCCATCAAATCCGGATTGCAGTGGCTCGAAGAGTTTGGCGCGTTGTTTGTCGTCCAGGCCAATACCGGTGTCCTGGAACGCAATGCGCAGCCAGAACGGGCGGCCTTCCAGGCGCACCGTCAGGGTTCCACCATTGGGCATGGCGCGCAACGCGTTGTCGCACAAATTCCAGAACACCTGTTTGATCTTATTGGCGTCCACGCGCGCCCGAATGGCATGGCCGTTGAACGAGCGGACAATCTGATATTTCGTGCCGATTTCCGGTTTCTTCTCGATGAGCGTCAGCGTTTCGTCCAGCAGCCAACGCACGTCGGCTTCCTGAAACTCGTAGGTCTTCTCTCGCGAATAGTTTAGAAAGTCCGTGATGATGTGGTTCAGCCGCTCCGATTCGCGGCTGACGATGCCCACCAGATGCTTCTCATCCTCTTCGAGCGGCACCAGCCGCGCCAGCTCCTTCACCGCTCCGGCCATAGCCGTGAGCGGCTGGCGAATCTCATGTGCGATGGCCGCCGATAAACGTCCCAGCGCCGCCATACGTTCCTTGGTGGCTACTTCCTGCTCCAAGCGCCGCAGATCCGTTAAATCCTGAAAATTAAAAACATAGCCGCTCGGACCGGGTTCCCGCGAGCGCAACGGCGAAACACTGATGCCGATATAGCGCTGCTTGCCTTCGGGCGTGCGGAAGTCAATTTCTCTGCGCAACGACGCGGGTTCCCGCTCGCCTTGCGCCTCAGGCAACCAGAAGTCCGCATTGAGGTCACGAACCAGTTTGCCGCGCAGATCCGCAAAGCGGTGCCCCAGAATCTCTTCTCCCGCGCGGTTAAGCAGCAGGATGCGCCCATCGAGGTCGGTGGTCAGCAGCCCGCCGCGCATGGAATGAATAATGTCTTCGGTGAAATCCTGCAGATCTAGGAGCTCTTCGTGCTTTTCCTCCAGCTCTTTGCCCTTGCGGCGCAGCGACTGGGAGAGCAGGCTGGCCAGATAGGTCAGGGTCAGGAATAAAACGACGTTGCGCAAGAATCCAATGCGCACGTATTCGGGAGTGGCCAGCGTGCTGAACGTGCGCGGAATTTTGCCCGCGTAGGCGAGTTCCGTCAGTCCTCCCAGCAGCGCCAGGCAGGTACACGTAACGATAAACGACCAGGCCCGGGAAAACAGGATGCACGCCACGATGATGGCCAGCAAATACAGGGGAATGAAATAGCTCTCCTGCAGGCCCGTGGCGTAGACCAGCGCCGAGATCATCACCACATCGCAGGCGACCTGTACGCCCCCGTGCCACCTCGCGTTGGGAAGCGAACGCAGTAAAATCAGCTGAAGAATTCCAACGGTCAGCCAGGAAACAATTAGCGGAAGGAAGTACCGGCTAGGGCCTGAAAATAACACCGACTCCGGCCACACCATGCCGACTGCCAGGATCAAGGTGATCATGAGCAGGCGGACGCGCGTCAGCCAGTCCAGCCACTCTCGCATGATCAGGTTTTGATCCATTGCTCGGCCGTATCTGTTGCCCCAGGCCCCGCGGGACTACCCGGCATCTCCGGCAGTCGCCCTAAAACGAACATCCCCGGCCCTTCGGCGAGCGCGACATTTCGCGTGAACGCCGCCGAGCCTAATGCGAATCGCTGAGTTTGCCGATCAGCGAGAACAGCGGCAAATACATGGAGATAACCACGCCGCCGACTACCAGCCCCAGGAACACAATCATCACCGGTTCCAGCGCGGTCAACAAATCCTTCACTGCGGCGTCCACTTCCTCTTCATAGAAGTCCGCGATCTTCGAGAGCATGGCATCCATCGCGCCGGTTTGTTCGCCAACGGCGATCATCTGCGTCACCATGCCGGGGAATACCTGGGATTCTTTGAGCGGCTCCGTCAAGGATTTGCCCTCTTCAAGCGCTTTGCGTACGGACTGCAGTGCGCGCTCGACCACCGCGTTGCCGGCTGTTTTCGCGGTGATGTCCAGGCCTTCAAGGATGGGCACACCGCTGGAGATCAGCGTTCCCAAAGTTCGCGTAAAGCGCGCAACGGCGATCTTGCGCATCAGAATCCCGAGAACCGGCAGCTTCAAAATAATGGTATCCAGAATGTACCGCCCCTGCGGCGTTCCGTACCAAATCTTCAGTCCAAAAATGGTCGCCGCGAGGCCGATGATGCCCAGCAAGCCGAAATAACTGCCGACGATGTTGCTGAGGGTGATGACAATTTTCGTGGGCAGCGGCAGCGTTACTCCCAGGCCCGCGAACAACGTGGCGAAAATCGGCACGACTTTCCACAACAACAAAGTGATGACGGCGCCGGCTACGGTCAAGACGCCCACGGGATACACCAATGCGGACTTCACGGCGCGCTGCAGCTTCACGTTCTTTTCGATGTAGCCCGAAAGCCGCTGCAAAATGGTGTCGAGAATACCGCCCGTCTCGCCGGCCTCCACCATGTTCACGTACAACGCATCGAATACCTTTGGCGCGCTGCGCATCGAAGCGGACAGCGTGGCGCCGCCTTCCACCTGGCTGCGCGTCGCGGTCAGCACTTTCTGAAACGTTTTATTTTCCTGCTGGCCCGCCAGGATCTCCAGACACTGCACCAGCGGAAGTCCGGCATCGATCATCACCGAGAACTGCCGCGTGAAAATCGCCAATTCCTTCGCGCTGACGCCGCCGCCGAAAACCGGGATGTTGAATTCCTTCCCTTTCTCGGTCATCTTCGTCGGCGTGATCTGCTGGCGCTTCAGTATGTTCGCCAGGTCCGACTTGCTGCTCGCCGTCATGACGCCGCTTACGCTCGAGCCGGCGCGGCTGGTTCCCTGATATTTGTAGTCCGGCATGTGATGCCCTCCTCGGTCCTGCCACTGCAAAATCCGGGCCGTTGCCGGCCCGTAAATTCTTTACCGCTTGCCGCCCGCAAGTTGCTTCCCGCCCGGAGTCGACGCCACCCCGCGATTGATCATGTCCTGCAATTCATCGGCATTCGAAGAACGCGAAAGCGCCATGTCCAAAGTAATTTCTTTCTTAAGATAGGCGTTGGCCAGGCCCTGGTTGAACGTCTGCATCCCGGTATTGGCTGTGCCCGTCTGCATCGCGGAATAAATCTGGTGAATCTTGTCTTCGCGGATCAGGTTGCGGATGGCCGCCGTGGGCACCAGCACTTCCATAATCATCGAACGCCCGCGCCCGTCGATACGTGGGAGCAGCGCCTGGCAAAGTATGCCTTCGATCACCATGCTCAACTGCGCGCGAATCTGCGGCTGTTGGTGCGAAGGAAAGACGTCGATGATGCGGTTGATGGTCGAAGCCGCTGAATTGGTGTGCAGCGTGGCGAACGTCAAGTGGCCGGTTTCCGCGATGCGCAACGCCGATTCGATGGTCTCCAGGTCGCGCATTTCGCCGATGAGCACCACGTCGGGATCTTCGCGCAACGCGGCGCGCAGTGAATTGGAAAAGGAATGCGTGTCCGCGTGCACTTCGCGCTGGTTTACCAGGCACTTCTTGTGGTTATGCAGAAATTCGATCGGGTCTTCGATGGTAATCATGTGCTCTTCGCGTTCGCTGTTGATCTTGTCCAGCATCGCGGCGAGCGTCGTCGATTTGCCGGAACCCGTCGGTCCCGTCACCAGCACCAGCCCGCGTGGCTTGTCGCACATCCCGCGCACCACACTCGGCAATCCCAGCGCGTCAAAACCTTTGATCTCCCACGGAATAGTACGAAACACCGCGCCCACCGCGCCGCGCTGGTTGAAACAGTTGCCGCGGAAGCGTGCCAGGTTCTTCAATCCGAACGAAAAGTCCAGTTCCAAGTTCTCCTCGAACCGGTGTTTCTGCGCATCCGTTAACACGCTGTATGCCAGGGACTTGGTATCCGCCGCCGTCAATGGCGGCATATCCAGCGGGCGCAGCTTGCCGTGCACGCGCACCCGTGGCGCGCTGTTGGTCGTGATGTGCAAATCGCTGCCGCCCATCTCGATCATTTTTTTCAACAGTTCGCTTAGTGTGATTCCGGCCATCATTCACCTTCCATTTACAAAACGGTCTCGCGCAGCACTTCTTCCATGGTCGTCTGTCCCAGCGCAATCTTCGTCAAACCGCTGCGCCGCAACGTAATCATGCCCAGCTCGACGGCCTTCTTTTTCAATTCCAACGCCGACGCTCCCACCAGAATCAACTCTCGCAGTTCGTCGGTGACTTCCATCACTTCGTACAAACCGGTGCGCCCTTTGTAGCCGCCCTTGTTGCACGTCGTACAACCTTTGCCGTGATAAATCTTCACCGTTTTCACTTCTTCCGGTGTGTATCCCGCGTCAAGCAGCGCCTGCTCGGGCACTTCCAACTGTTCCTTGCAATTTGAACAAATGCGCCGCACCAGCCGCTGCGCGCAAATCAAGTTCACCGAAGTGGCCACCAAAAACGGCTCAATTCCCATATTCATCAAGCGGCTGACGGTAGACGGCGCGTCATTTGTGTGCAGCGTCGACAACACCAGGTGCCCGGTAAGCGCGGCCTTCACGCCGATTTCCGCCGTTTCAAAGTCTCGAATCTCTCCCACCAGAATGATATTCGGGTCCTGCCGCAGAAATGCGCGCAATGCCGCCGCGAAATTCAGCCCAATCTGCTCTTTCATTTGCACCTGGTTGACGCCCGCCAACTGAAACTCCACGGGGTCTTCCGCGGTCATAATGTTCGTATCCACCTTATTCAACGTGGACACTGAGGAATACAGCGTGTTCGTTTTTCCTGATCCCGTCGGCCCCGTGACCAGCACCATTCCGTAGGGCTTCAAAATATTACGTTCGAACTTGACCAGCGATTCCTGCTCGAAACCCAGCTTGGTCATGTCCAGCCGCAAATTCTCTTTGTCCAGCAGCCGCATGACGATTTTCTCGCCGTACAGCGTCGGCACCGTCGAAACACGGAAATCCAACTCTTTCTTCTTCCCGTCCGCCTTGTACTTAATCATGATGCGGCCGTCTTGCGGCAGGCGCTTTTCCGCAATGTCCAGCTTGGCCATGATTTTCAAACGACTGGTGATGGCATCCTTCAGGCGCATCGGCGGCGACATCACCTTTTGCAACTGGCCGTCCACGCGGAAGCGCACGCGCATCTCTGTCTCGTAAGGCTCGATGTGAATATCGCTGGCGCCGCGCTTCACCGAATCGGTCAGAATCAGGTTCACCAGTTTGATGATCGGCGCTTCTTCCGCGGCTCTTTCCAGCGATGCGGCATCCAGTTCCGCCTCTTCCGCCGCCAACTCCAGTTCCTGGTCGTCTTCGACCAGGTCCTTCATCAAGTTACTGATCTCTTCCTGGTTGGTGCCGCCGCTGCCGGCGCCGTAAAAACGCGAGATGGCGTCGCCGATGGCCGATTCGGAAGCCACCACCGGCTCGACGTTAAAGCCCGTCATGAACTTGATATCGTCCATGGCGAACACATTCGTCGGATCGGTCATCGCGATGGTCAGCACCGAACCCACGCGCGACAACGGAATCACCTGATAGCGCTGCGCCGTATCTTGCGGAATCAACTTAATAATGATCGGATCGATTTCGTAAAACCGCAAATTGATCGACGGCACGCCGTATTGCCGCGAGAGCACTCCGGTAATATCGTCGTCCGTGATGTACCCCATCTTGGTCAGGCAGCTTCCCAGCTTGCCGCCGTTGGCGCGCTGAAATTCGAGCGCCTTCTGCAGTTGGTCCTGCGTGATCAAACTTTCTTTGACTAGTATTTCGCCCAAACGGACGGACATCCGCTGCACTCCCTGCCGGGTTAAGGCCCAGCGCTCACCTTAGCAAATGGCGTTCACTGCGGTACGCGGATTTTCTCCGACCGTTCTGAAATGGCTAATACCTGTCCGGGTGGGCAGGTCCCCGACAACAGGTACAGGTGCCATTCTTGACTTGCTCGCCAAGCGTGGCTATCGTGCCAATGAGATGCTTCTTCGACGCATTTTTGCTGCCTCTTTACGGCGTTCCCATCGAGTGACGGAAAATGCCCATGCCCCGCGGGTGTGCCTGGCTTTAACATTTTCCGAGCAAGCCTGCGCACCCCACTTGAGGTCCGCTCATGAGTAGCCTCGCGTCCCGCCCGCGCTTTCGCCTTGCCGTCGCGGGAATTCTGCTGACGCTACTGCTCGCCGCGGTTTTTACCTTCGGCTCGCTGGACGTTCCCTTCGAGCCCAAGAATTGGCGTGACGCGTTGACGCTTTATGCCGTCTCCAGCGTAATCACCGCCGCGCTGCTCACCTTCACGCTGATTTTAACCCGCACTATCCTTCGGCTGTGGGCCGAACGCAGCAAGGATCATCTTGGAGCGCGCTTCAAATCCAAGATGGTCGTTGGCGCCATGGCCATTTCCCTGCTGCCCATTCTGTTCATGTTTTTGGTGAGCTACTCTTTGCTGAACCGCACGCTGGGACGCTGGTTTCCGCGTCCGCTGGAAATTGCTTCTGAACAAACGCAATTGTTACTCAACGATCTTGGGAAATCCCAGATTCCGCGGCTGCACGCGCTGGCTCGCCAGTCGCTGCCATTTGTCAATACGCCGACGGATGAGCTCTTGCAGCATGCCTTTTCTTCCGGCGCGGATGCCCTGTGGATTCTCGACCGCAACGGCAAGGTCTTGCGCGGTGGCGTAATTTGCGACAATCCTCCGGAGGACCGTTCCCTCCCCGTGTGCGCGCAACCCGGCGTTCTCGGCGCGCCCTCGCGCACGCTGCAAAGTGGCGTGGAACTTTGGGAAGCGGCCGGCAAAACCTATTTGGCCGCGCGTGTTCCCGTCAACGCGGCGAACCCGCAATCCGGCTCGGTGATTACCGCGTTCCGCGCCAGCCCGGGATTTTACGCGCGCATTGCGGACATTCAATCGCAAACACGCGAATATTACGTGCAGAAGCAAAACCTGCGCGCTCTAAAGCGCCAAATGCTGCTTATTCTGCTGTTCTTCACCATGCTGCTGTTATTTTCGGTGACCTGGCTGGCGCTCTTTCTCGCTAAGCAAGTTACCGTACCGATCCAGGCGCTCGCCGAAGGCACGCGCGAAATTTCCACCGGAAATTTCGACTATCAAGTCCCCGAACAGCAACAGGACGAACTCGGCCTGCTGGTGCGCTCGTTTAACACCATGACCGCGCAATTGCGCGACAGCCGCTCGCAGATCGATCAATTTACGCGCAATCTGCAGCAGGCCGTCCAGGAACTCGAGCGCCGCCGCCAACTGATGGAAACCGTACTCGAAAATATTCCCACCAGCGTCCTTTCGCTGGACTCCAGCGGCGCCATTCTGCGCGCCAATTCCGCCGTGGTGCGCATGTTTGGTAACACCGCCGGGGATCTCGCTTCTCTTGAACTGCTGCTCGGACCCGAAGCCTCCCGCGTCGTCGGTCAATTAATGCGCCGCTCGCTGCGCTTGGGTGTGGTCTCCCGCGAAATCGAAACCGTCGTCGCCGGCCGCGTCCTGCACCTTGCGGTGACCGTTAGTTCGCTTGGTCCGCGCCGCGCCAACACCGGATTCGTCGTCGTGTTTGATGACCTCTCCGAACTCTTGCGTGCGCAAAAACTAGCTGCCTGGCAGGAAGTAGCTCGCCGCATCGCGCACGAAATCAAAAATCCGCTCACGCCGATTCAGCTTTCAGCCCAACGCCTCACGCGTTTCCTGGAACGCCGTGCGGAAGTTTCGCCCTCCGGCGTCTCCGTGGTTCCTGATCCCGAGCTTACTCATCTCGTGCAGGAGTGCTCGCGGTTAATCGAACGCGAGGTCACCACCCTGGCCGACCTCGTCAACCAGTTCTCGCAGTTTGTCCGTTTTCCCAGTGCTAAACTTCAGCCCACCGATGCCACCGCGCTGGTTCAGGAAGCGATGGAGATTTTCTCCGGCCGCCTCGATGGCATCACCGTGAAAACCGCTCTCGCGGAACACCTCCCCGCCGTGCGCGCCGATGGCGCCCTGCTCCGCAGCGTGCTCGTGAATCTCATCGACAACGCCGCCGAAGCCCTGGAAAATGCCCGCTGCCGCGAAATCTCCATTTCCACCCGCGCCTACTCCGAATCCGACACCGTCGAGATCTGCGTGGCCGACACCGGTCACGGCATTTCGCCCGAGGATAAAGACAAACTCTTCCTTCCGCACTTTTCTACCAAGGACCGCGGCACCGGCCTTGGCTTGGCCATCGCCGCGCGCATCGTCGCCGAACACGGCGGCACGCTGCATGTCGAAGACAACGTTCCCGTCGGTTCGCGCTTTCTCGTGCTGCTTCCCGTGGCTGAAATCACACCCACGCTGGTTGGCGAACCCGGCGTCTCCGGATCGGAAGCCTTGTGACCAGTCCGAAGCCCCGAGTGCTCATCGTGGATGATGAAGCCGGCATCCGCGAATCGCTTTCCTCCATCCTCGCCGACGAAGGTTACGCCGTCGTAGCCGTGGCTTCCGCCGAAGAGGCTCTCGAACGCGCCGCCGCCGAAGATCTCGAAGTGATTCTCCTCGACGTCTGGCTCCCCGGCATGGACGGCCTCGAAGCGCTCACGCGCCTGCAGTCTCAGCCGCGGCCCCCGGCGGTGATCATGATCTCCGGCCACGGCACCATCGAAACTGCCGTGCGCGCCACCAAGCTGGGCGCGTTCGATTTCATCGAGAAACCGCTTTCGCTGCAAAAAATTACCGTACTCGTTCGCAACGCCGTGCAGCAGCGCCGCCTGCAGGACGAAAATCAGTTGCTGCGCAGCGAACTTCGCCATCGCTATCAAGTCATCGGCGACAGTGTGCCCATGAAAGCGCTGCGCCAGCAAATCGCCGTCACGGCGCCGACCAACGGCCGCGTTTTAATTTATGGCGAAAGTGGCGTGGGAAAGGAATTGGTTGCCAGAGCCCTGCACGCCGCCAGCTTGCGCAGCAAAGGCCCCTTCGTCGAAGTCAATTGCGCCGCCATTCCCGAAGATCTGATCGAATCGGAGCTTTTCGGCCACCTGAAAGGCAGCTTCAGCGCCGCCAGCGAAGACAAGATCGGCAAGTTTGCGAAAGCCAACGGCGGAACGCTTTTTCTGGATGAAATTGGCGATATGAGCTTGCGCACGCAATCTAAAGTCTTGCGCGTCCTTGAAGAGCAGCGCTTCGAACCGGTCGGCTCCAGCCAGGCCGTCGCCGTGGACGTCCGCGTTCTCGCGGCCACCAACAAAAATTTGGAAAACGAAATTTCCCGCGGCGCCTTTCGGCAGGATCTCTTCTACCGCCTGAACGTGATTCCCTTCTTCGTTCCTCCCCTGCGCGAACGCCTCCGCGACATTCCCACGCTCGCCAATCATTTCCTGAACGAATTCAGTGTGGCCTACGGCAAAAAAATCCGCGAGCTCAGCGACCCCGCCATGGACGTCCTTCTCCGCTACCCCTGGCCCGGAAATGTCCGCGAACTTCGAAATCTGGTCGAGCGCCTGGTCATCGTCTGCCCGCAAGCCCGCATCGAACCGCACCACCTTCCGCCCGAACTTTTCCGCGGCGCCGCCGAGAGCCCGCACCAGCCCTACAACACGCTGCACGAAGCCCGCAGCGCCTACGAACGCGAATTTATCTTGCGAAAATTGCAGGAACACCGCTGGAACATGACGCAAACCGCCACTGCCTTGGGCCTGGAACGCAGCCACCTCTACCGTAAAATGAAATCCCTGGGCATCGCCGCCCCGGAATAAGCCTTGGCCTTTTGCAGGGGCGCAGCATGTCCGCCGCCGTTGGCCGGCGTGAACTCCAATCGCGCACGTTACTCCTGCGGCTCCCGCTGCAACTCACTCAACGCCTCAAGCTGCCCGTGCCAATCAAACTCCCGCACCCGCGCAGGATTCTCCCGCCAATCCGGCATCACTTTCACAAACAATCCCAAATAAATCTTCGTATCCAGCATCTTCTCTAATTCTTTCCGCGCCTCGGTTCCGATCTTCTTGAGCATCTCGCCCTTGTGCCCAATCAAAATCTTCTTCTGCGAGTCCCGCTCCACACTCAGCGTCACCTCAATCCGCAGCAGCCTCGGCTTCTCCTCATACTTATCCACCATCACCGCCAGCGCGTACGGAACTTCGTGATAGGTCAGCTGAATGGCCTTTTCTCGAATCACTTCCGCGGCCAAAAACCGCTCCGGCTGATCGGTAACCTGATCCTCGGGAAAATGCGGCTCGCCCTCCGGCAATAACCGAAGAATCTCCTGCTGCAACTGCTCCAGCCCCCCACCCTTCAAAGCCGATACCGGCAAAATGGCCGCAAACTCAAACGCCTTCGAAAATTCTTCGATCAACGGCAGCAGCTTGGCCTTTTCCGCGCGATCCACTTTGTTCAAAACCAGAATCGTCTTCCCGCGAAATCTCTTGGCCTTCGATAGCAGCAACTCATCCATATGCGTCTGCGGATGGCTGGCATCCACCATCAGCAGCAGCACATCGATATCCTCCAGCGCCGCCGCAACTTCATGCATCATCTGCCGCCCGAGCGCCGAATCCGCGTCGTACAACCCGGGCGTGTCGATAAAAACAATCTGCCCTTCCGCTCGCGTAACAATCCCCTGAATTCGGTTTCGCGTAGTCTGCGGCTTCGAGGTAACAATCGCAATTTTCTGCCCCACCAGGCGATTGATCAGCGTGGACTTCCCTGCATTCGGCCGCCCCACAATTGCCGCAAATCCCGAACGCCCGCGAACTTCCGTGTCTTTCATATTTTCCTTAATGGAGAGCAAAAGAATCGATGATCGCTCTATCAATCCCAGCGGTTGCACTGGCGGGTATTCGGACCCGTGCCTTTTCGCAGGCCGCGCTTATGTTGCGGTCAAAACAGCAAAAAATCCCACGCCAACCCAATTCAACTTGCGAAGAGATCGATGATAAAGGCAGGATCAACCCCAAATCGCATGCCTTACGCCTAAGTCAGCGCCAGCCGAAACAGGATCGCGCCGCGTTTCGACCCTTCCGGCGCTTCGCCCTCGGATCCCTTGTTCGCCAGGAACGTCCCGCCATTCGACAATTCGTCCAGCGCTCGAATCAAATCCCGCACCGCGTCCGACTTCAGCACGTACCCGTGGATTCCCATCTTCAGAAAATCTTCGATCCTGTAATGCAATTCGTGCATCGACAAAACCAGTATCTTGCTCCGCAAATTATATTTGGCGATCTCCTTCGCCGCTTCCAGCCCGCTCATCACCGGCATCGTGATATCCATCACGATCAAATCGGGAGTCAGTTCGCGCGCCATCTCCACGGCCATCTTTCCATTCGTGGCCTCGCCGCACACTTCCCAATCCTCACGCGTCGCCAGAATCGTCCGCACTCCTGCGCGCACCACATCGTGATCGTCCACCACCAGGATTCGCATCCCCATGAAAACGCACCTCTCCGCTGAAACAGTCTCCGCTAAACCGCAATATATGCGTTTATATTACTGCAAAAACGCAGGGGACGCCCAACTTTTGCAGCCCGCTTCGCAGCTCCACTACGGCTCTTTAGCCGCCGCTTCCATCGGCCGTTTGTGTATCCGCAGTCGCAACACTTTCCGCTGATTCGCTTCCAGTACTTCAAAAATATACCCTTCAATCTCGATCCTGTCTCCCGCCGCCGGCACTTTCCCCGACTCATGATTGAGCAGCCCCGCAATCGTCATCACCGTTTCGTACGACTCTCCGCCGAATCGTACCCCCAACATCTCCTCCACGTCGGGAATACTCATGCTGCCCCGCATCACCAGCCCGCCATCCGCCTCGCGCACCACGTCCGGCGCCGGCGGCCGCCCCTCATTCCCGCTCTCGCCGACAATTTCCTCCACCAAATCTTCTACCGTCGCCAGCCCCGCCACCGACCCATGCTCATCGATAATAATCGCCATCGGCTGGCCCTTCTGCCGCATCTCCCGCAATAAATCCGAGCCCGCCTTCGTCTCTGGCACAAACAGCGCCGGCCGCGCCAATTCCCGCACCCTGCGCCGCGGCAAGTCTTGATCCGCGATGTGCAGCAATTCCTGCGCATTCACCACGCCGTAAATTTCATCCAGCGTGCGTTCGTACACCGGCATCTTGGAAAATTTCGTCTCCACAAATTTTGCGTGCAACTCCTCCAGTGTCGCATCCGCCGCGATCGCCACGATATCCGGACGCGGCGTCATCACCTCGCGCACCCGCTTGTCGCTGAACTCCACCACCTGCTCGATCAAATCGCCCTGCTCCGGTTGGATAATTCCCTCTTCTTCCGCCGCTTCCACCAGCGCCTCGATGCCCTCTTCCGTGCGCTGCTCTTCCGTTTTTTCCGGCTCATGCTCGGAAATGCGCGCCAGCGATTCCGCCCCTTCCAGAAACACCCGTGCCGGCCACACTGCCCACATCCCCGCGCGCACAATCGGCAACAGCGGCAGCAGCCATCTTCCGGTCGTGCGATACAGCAGCGTGTCCGGAATAAAATGCATCGCGATGACCACTTCCAGCGTCAAGAAAACGCAAAATTCTACGAAGGACTCCCACTTTCCCGGCACAAAATAAACCACCCCGCGCGTCGTCTCCAGCACCAGAAACGCCAGCAAAAAATGCCCCAAAATCCGGAACGTGCGCCCGCCGCTCCGCCGGTTGATCCGCAGCTTCGGTTCAATCTCTGTTTCGAAAATTTCCAGATGCTTACGCACCCGCCCCGTGGTCATCCGTCCCAATTCCCGATAGATCAGCGCCAGGTAGGAAAAAATAGGCAGGCCGACAGCCAGCAGCGCCACGCGCAACGCAAACGCCCAGTTCAGATACCCCATGTGAGCCCGAATCGCCGCCGCAATCTGTCTTCTACGCGGTTCATTTCCCCGTGGTCCGTTTCGTGGTCGTATCCCAGCAAGTGCAAAACTCCGTGCAACATCAATATCCGCAACTCCATCGCCAGCCCGCGCCCATACTTCTTGGCATTTCGTCGTGCCGTCGCCGGAGAAATCGCGATATCTCCCAAATATTCCGCGCCCGGCCGTGTCCCGCCCTTCGCCCTTGTTGTTCCGGTCCTCGTCGCATCATTATGTGTTGCGCGAACGGCCATCTTCCTCACGCGCGCGCGCAACCCCGCATTCCGCTTCATTCCTATTTTTTCAGCAGGAAAGGACAACACATCCGTCGGCCCTCGCTTCTGGCGATAAGCCTCATTCATTCGCGCTATCTCCGCGTCCGTCACCAAACAGATGACCAACTCGGTCTCTGCCAATCCCAGCTCTTCGCGCACCCGCTGCAAAAAAACTCGCAGCGCGGCCAGCGCAATCGGCACGCCCCGCTGCCGGTTGATCACCGCAAATCCGTCACGCCCTGCCGTCATTATCCCTTCGGAGCTTCGTGCCCAAGCTCCCCAGCAATTTTCTTCACCGGCTCAACCGCGGGCCGTGGCTCAACGTTCACCGCCGCACGCCCCGCGAACAAATTCCCGCTGCGCTGCGGATGCGCCAAATCATAAACCTCATAAGCCCGGATAATCTGCTGCACCAGATTGTGCCGTACCACGTCTTTCTCCCCGAACTGCAGCACGCCAATCCCTTCAATATTTCCGCAGACCTCCAGGGCCTCGATCAACCCGGACTTCTTCCCCAGCGGCAAATCAATCTGCGTGACGTCCCCGGTAATCACCGCCTTCGAGTGAAATCCCAGCCGCGTCAGAAACATCTTCATCTGCTCGCTGGTGGTATTCTGCGCCTCATCTAAAATCACGAACGAATCATTCAACGTCCGCCCCCGCATAAACGCCAGCGGCGCAACCTCAATCGTTCCCTTCTCCAGAAACGACCCCAACTTATCCGCATCCAGCATGTCGTACAGCGCGTCATACAGCGGCCGCATATAAGGATCGATTTTTTGCTGCAGCGTCCCCGGCAAGAATCCCAGCCGTTCTCCAGCCTCCACCGCGGGACGCGCCAAAATAATCCGGTTCACCTGCTTGGTCAGCAGTGCGCTCACCGCCATCGCTACCGCAATATAAGTTTTCCCCGTTCCGCCCGGACCGATCCCAAACATCATGTCGTGCTTTTCAATCTCCTCCATGTATCGCCGCTGGCTGGCATTCTTCGGCGTGACGACTTTCTTCCCAAATGACCGCGCCCTGCCCGGCTCAAACATCCCCCGCAACGACTCCGCCGGATTATCCGTGGCCACGCGAATCAAGCTCTTCACTTCTTCGCTCGAAAGCGCCCGTCCGCGTTGCGAGGCGTGGTTATACTCCTCCACGATGCGCACCGCCTGCTCCACGCAATCGTGCGCGCCCTCAATCGTCAATTTGCTGTCGTGCAACTGCGTCTCCACGCGCAGCAAGTCCTCCAGCAAACGCACGTTCTCGTCCAGCGTGCCGAAGAACGGTTCGATTTTTCCCGAAATATGTACGCTACGTCTCATCCAGTTGGTAGGTTTGCCTGCGACAGGAATGGGGTGCCCGATGGAATTCCTCCGTATGTACAAAAAACCTGTACAACCGGCCGTGCCACAATTTCATAAGCCGCGGCCACTTCAAGGAGAAACTCTCTTCACACTATCGCACGCAATTGTTGCGGTCAAGTTACACGCCCTGCGCGTTGTGATGTCATTTGAAAAAGCTTCACGAGGAATCCTAGTCCGCGTATGGAACAGGATTTGTCTTGGGTGCGGGTGGGCGTTGTGCGTCAACCTTATTGCTTGCTGACTCTTTCTGAATCCTCGAAAACCACGTCGGTGTATGCGTTGCGATCCTCGAAGCACAAATTCACCGCCCGTGCCTGCGAGCGCGTTCGATGCATCACACCCGCTGGGATTGTGAGTATCTCTCCAGGCTTCAGAAGAAATGTGCGGCCGTCCGCGAGATCGATTTCCAGTTCCCCTTCCACGACCAGAAAACACTCATCGGAACGCGGATGCTGATGCCAGCGAAACTCTCCCTGCATCACCGCCAAACGCACACAATGATTGTTAATGTTCACCACCACGAAATTCTTGTAGCTTTGCTCGACCGAGTCAGCCAGTTGCTTCAAATTCACTACCGTCAGCCCGGGAAACGCCGCATCTTCGCTGTGCGTGTCCCCCTGGCCGTTCTGCTTGGTGTCGTTCTGCCCGGTGTCGTTCCGGTCGGTGTCGTACCGGTTGGTGTCGTTCTGCTTGGTGTCGTTCTGCTTGGTTCTGTAATCCGTCATGGCCATGCCCCGTTGCTCCCCGCCCAACCTTGCGAGGATATTGTCGCTGACACGGCAAGTCAATCCGCGCTGTTGGATGCGCCAAGGTCATCCTCCATCTTTGGTAGCACAGGCATTCCTGCCTGTGTGCTTTTTTGCAACCCCTGCGCTGCACATTCCAACTCACCGCAGCGTGACACCCAACAAGAACAGGAGGCACGCGGCCTTCTTTTTCTCTACTTGTCGGTCTGGACGGTGAACACCCCTTTGAACTGCGCTATCGCCGCATCATGGATTTGAAAACTGCCACGCATTCAGATAATGACCAATGGCATCCGCGTATTCGCCCAGTCCCGCGGCGGTGTCCCCCGCGGCCAATTCCGCCGTCGCTTGCACGCACGGACCCGGCGGTATGCCGGCGGTCGGCCCTGGATTGGGATTTGCAAAGCAGCCCTCATCATTCATGGCCACCTGCGCCAGATTACGGTCGGCCATCACCAGATTATTGATATAAGCAAGCTGCCTGGGATCAATAATCAATCGGCTTAGCCGATCCACCGCAACTCCCTGCAGTACGAACACTTCACTGCCGGTGATGTGGTTACCGTCGCTCCCCGGCCACAGGTCCGGATTGAGCGAATCTCTCAGTGGTCGGATCACTTCGCGGCCCAGCTTGTCCGAGGCCGCTTCCGAAAGCAGGCTGTCCAGAAAGCCGTCCAAGTGGTCGATCACCCCCAACCCCTGCAACCGTGACGTGCTGTACTCAAAGGCGCCGATGTCGCACTGCGGTCCCTGTGGACGCAGCACCCCGCGCTGGTCTGTTCCGGGGCAGAAACTCTCGATGGCCGTGTTGATCGCGGCGCTCCCTGGTTGCAGCGCCAACGTCCACGTCGGGCCGCCATAATTCGCCAGGGTCCCCAGCTTTGGATCACCATACGATCCCAGGCAAGTTGCATCCCTCGTTGGCCAGCGGAGGTTCCCTCCAAGATCCGTGAACGTACCGAAGCAGTTCGACCCGCTCGCTGCGTTCGCCACAATCGTGTTTTCCGCAAACAGCGCGCCACCCTGCGGAGCGGAACCAGGATTAGCATCCAGGTTGTTGACGTTGGCTAAGTTCCCGCCCACCCCGCTGTCCCCTATCCCGCCTGAGATCGTATCGTTGTCGAGCAGCGCCGTCCCTTTGTTGTTGCAGCAGTTAAAAATGTTGCCGCCAGACGCCCCCTTTCCCCCATTTCCAAAAAAAGTGCTATTGGTCACCACCGTAATGAATCCTTGGTTGTACAGGCCGCCCCCGCCGAAGGGTGCTGCGTATGCGTTGTAATAGAGGCCGGTACTCTGGTTGTTGTAGAAAACGCTGCTATTCAAGACCAGCAGTCCACCTCCGCTCTGCGAGCCGGTGAAGATCCCGCCTCCGCTGACGCCTTGATTGCCGTGGAAGGTGCTGTTGCTGATGGTCGCGTCATTATCGTTGAAGATTCCGCCGCCGTCCCCGACGCCGGGAAGAAAAACGCCGGCCGATGCCGTGTTACCCTCGAATGTGCTGTTGGTAACCGTCAGATACCCATCGTTGCAGATCCCGCCGCCATCCCCGCCAGAGTTATTATCAGTGGCGGACGCCGCGTTGCCCTTAAACGTGCTATTGCTGACTTTCAACGTCCCGAGGTTCATCACGCCCCCACCGTTTCCGGAGACGTATCCATCGGCCACCGTGAGCCCCTTCAGGCTCAGCGTGATCCCCGTATTGACCATGAATAGCTGCACTTCTCCGCCTCCGCTAATGGTTATGGTCTGCCCGGTTCCATCAATCGTCGTGTCTGTGGAAATCGTGATCGTCCCGCCCAATACCGTAATCGTCCCGCTGCAGATGAACGTTACCGTACCGCCCCCAAATACCGCCGCCTTCAGCCCCGCCTCATTGCATACGCTAACCACTCCCCCGGCGCGTGCCTCCTGCGGACACGCCAACGCCAAAATCATCAGCGGTACCAAAACCAATAGTCCCCTGCCCCCCACCCGCGAAAGCCTCCGACCGATGTTCATAATGTTCTCCTCTCGCGGCCATCTAACGCCTGTTACGGCCCGCGAGTCTTTAGGGCCACCTCAGGAATTTCTCAGGATTTCTCAAACCGCACCCAAAGCACCCTAAAGCGCGAAGGTCCCTCCCCCGGCACAACCCCCACACCGCCTGCCTTTGGTAGCACAGGCACTCCTGCCTGTGTGGTTTTTTCAACCCGCGTGTCGCGTGCCTTCAGTAGCACAGGCATTCCTGCCTGTGCGGTTTCTGCGACCCCTGCAAACCGTTGCCGAGTTCATCTTCTCCGCGCGGCACCACCCCTTAGCACGCCCCCGCTAACCTCCCCGCAGCAATCACCTTAGCCGTTAGCAACCAATTAGCGATGAGTTGGTTTGACGGCTCCGGCTTCCTGCCGCATCTTCGCCCAGTCCCCTACGACCAGCCATCGTTCTCTGGACGTAAATTCTGGAGGCTCCGCCGCCGCGCCAAGTGTCATGCCGTAAAATCAAAAAATCAAAGGGAGAAAACGAATGGAACTTCTTAAGCGCTGCTTGATGGGTCTCGGAACGATTCTGCTTCTCGCATTATCCTTGCAACTCTTCGCACCCAAGACCGTTCACGCCGTCGTCAGCACCCTCGTCACCGTCGCCAACACCAGTTCCAATCCCGTCCCCACCACCTCCGTCAAAGAATCCGCCGCCAATTATCTCACTCTCGTCTTTGACGTTCCCTCCGGCACCTATTACCAGTTGCATCCCGACGACACCACCACACAGTATGTCCTGCCCGAGGGCCAACAATTTGTAATTACCGACGTCGATTGGATCGTCGGTTGCGCCTCCGCCATTTTCAGCGGCCCCACCTGCCAGAAGTCCGCCGGCGACGCGGTTCTCCTCACCTTGGGCCAGACGCCCTATTTTGCCGGCGGTTACACCGGTCAAGCCACCTACAGCTCTCCTGGCTTTGGCTTGTTCGCCAGCCGTTCCGACATATTCAAGAGTGGCTACGTGGTCTCCCAGCTTCCCACACCTCAGATCTTCGTGGTTGCAGCCCCTGGCGAAGCCATCTACTCCGTTACCCTGCGTGGCTACCTCGTCCCCGCTCCGGCCTCCGCCGAGTAAGCAACCATCGCCCACGAAGGTGGATTTTTTATTTGTAAAGTTTTTATTTGTAAAAAAAGAGAAACAGCATGGCCAACATCTTCAAAGAAATCACCATGGCTCTCGGCGGCATCGTCCTCGCGGCGCTGCTCCTGGCCCTCACCGCACCCAAAACCGTCCACGCCGTCGTCAGCACCCTGGTCACCGTCGCCAACACGCCGTCCAATCCCGTGTACACCACCGACGCCGTCAACTCCGAGAACCTCCTCAAGGTCACCTGCGCTATACCTGACACCAGCTACGATGGCGGCGAGATCTCCAACACCAACTGCTACACCGTTCCCGCCGGCCAGCGCGCCTTGATCGAGCAGGTCGACGGTATCTGCAGCGTTCCGAACGGTAATGTCGTCGCCAACCTCTCGCTCTATGTAGACTCCAATATTCAGCATGAACTTCCCTTAACCCAGGAGAGCGGAAGTTCCGACCTGAATTTCTTCGCCTTTAGTGTCCCATCCCATTACTACTCGGACGTCAATGCTACGTTCAGAACCTTCGCCATCACTTCGTCACCCGCGGCGAATTGCTACGTCGGCGTATCCGGCCGTCTAATGCTCGCAAATTAATGGCAGCTTAGTTTTTCCGCTCTTATCTAAGTCCTTAGGGGTTACAATATTTACCGTTTTCGAAGCCAAGAAAGAAAATCTCGGGTCAGATGGAGGGGGCAAGCATGCACCGGCGCGAATTCCTGAAGCTGGGAGCCGTAGCAAGCGGATCGTTCCTAGTGGGCGGCACGGGCCGCTTCGGAAGTTTCCTCGATGCTCCCAAGGAAATCCCCACCACTGACCGCCTCGTTGTCACCAACCTGGTGGACAACATTTACGACGTCTACGCCAAGGGCGGAAAAATCGGCAATCTCACGATCACTCGGAATACTTTGCCCCATCCCTACGGGTCAGAGGTCTCGTTGTTGTCGGAACACGGGTTGGCCTTTCACTTGGAGTCCTTCCGAGGCGCAGAGGAAAAACAGATCCTCCTGGACTTCGCGCTCACGCCCCGCACCCTCGAAAACAACTTCAAAGGCCTGAAAGTCGATCCCGCCACGGCCGACGCCCTCATCATCAGCCACGGGCACGAGGATCATTACGGTGGCCTGCCCGACTTGGCACTGGCCCTCCAGGGACAAGCCAAACCAGGGCTCACTCTCTACGCCGGAGGCCGCGATACGTTCTGCCATCGCTGGGTGGTGCAACCCGACGGCAACAAACTCGACTACGGTGAGCTCAAGCGGGATGAGCTGGAAGCGCGAGGGTTGAAGGTCGTAATCGCGGAGGAACCCACCGTAGTGGCCGGCCACGCCTTCACCTCAGGCCACATCGCGCGAATCACCGATTTCGAGATGTCTCCTCCCGCAGCTCGCCTCGAAGCCGGCGCGCCCGGCTCCGCCTGCGACGCCACCTTCCACTTCCCTCCCGGCACCGTCAAGATGGAAGCCAAGCCGGGCGAGTTGGTGAAAGACATCTTCTGGGGCGAGCACGCCACCGCTTACAACGTGAAAGACCGGGGACTCGTCGTGATCTCATCCTGCGGCCACGCCGGCATCATCAACTCCGTCCGCCAAGTCCAGAAGTCCACCGGGATCGAGAAGGTGCACGCCGTGGTCGGCGGGTGGCATTTGGCTCCCTACCCTGATGAACTCATCGCCAAGACCGTCGAAGCCATGAAGGAGATCAATCCGGACTACTTGATTCCCATGCACTGCACCGGCTTCCGCACCATAATGGCAATCCAGCGCGAGATGCCCGAGAAGCTAATCATGCCTTCCACGGGCACGCGCGTCGTCTTCGGCGCCTAGCCCCGATCCCGCTTCTCATTTTAGAGCGAGCCGTCTTTGCGCCCGCCATGCCGCAGAAGGCCGTCAAAATCCCATCGAAAGGGCTACACGAGCGGCACGGACGAAAAAATTGGCTGCTGTTGCCTGGCGATTCTTCCCGAGGGACGGCGCTGCTTCTAAAAGTTCTCGATCATCCACATATTGGCGCTGATGTCCCAACTACAAATCGCCAGGTGCTGGCCGTCGGGCGAAGGCACGGCCCAAGCTGTCGACGATCCACCTTTATGGGAGCAACGCACGATGAGCATGAAAACCATCCGGAAGGCTACGTGGTCTCCCATGTAACTGCGATACCGGGCTGCGGTCGAACCAATACGATGGCGCTTCCGAATTCTAGTCCAGGACGAAAAATTGTTCGCCCTTCACAGCCGACTCGATCGCATGGACGAGCTCACGGTCAGCATCTGATTTCGCGACGTAGCCGTTCGCTCCAGCTTTCCGAGCTTCCGCGATGAACTGTTGGTCCTTGTGAGATGAAAGAATCACGATGGCGCAATCAGGCAGGCGGCTTCGAATACGCCTGGCCGCCTCGAAGCCGGACATTTTAGGCATCGTGACATTGATTACCACCACATCCGGTTTCAGTGCTTCGGCCAGTGTTACAGCGTGTTGGCCGTCTCGCGCTTCGCCAACCACTTCAAAGCCCGGTTGAGCTTTAAGGATTTGCTTGACCATCTGCACGATCGTTGGATGGTCGTCCACCACAAGAATATGAAGGGCCCGCTTCGTCTTGTTATTTTCTGCGACTGCGACGGGACCGTTTGGGAGCGGAATATTGAAGAGTTGCGACCACGCGCCTGCGCACTCGTGGTGCAAGTAGATTTCGATGTGGACATTATTTGCGACTTCGTACGAAACGCTTGACCCATTGTCGAGCGTGACAGGATTATCGTGGCTTTCACAGTGTCCGCAGACGACGTTAGCCAGAGCGACAGTCGTAGATTCTTTCATTGCGTCAGCGTACTCAGCGGTTCAAGAATTTAAGC